>Ga0114939_10001492_pt1 | contig 18338 bp, 10 predicted proteins | sample AshMeaCrysSpring_FD_87196 | JGI IMG/M metagenome (GOLD analysis project Ga0114939, IMG submission 87196) | Groundwater microbial communities from Big Spring, Nevada to study Microbial Dark Matter (Phase II) - Ash Meadows Crystal Spring | ecosystem: Environmental > Aquatic > Deep subsurface >...
TATCGCCTACCATCTGCAGAAGCGCGAGCGCGGTTTCGAGCAGCTGCTCGACGTACTCGGCGCCGACCACCACGGCTACGTGGCGCGCGTGCATGCGGGACTCGTCGCCATGGGCGAGCCGGGCGACTCGCTCGAGGTGCGCCTCGTGCAGTTCGTCACGCTCTACCGCGGCGGCGAGAAAGTGCAGATGTCGACGCGCTCGGGAGAGTTCATCACGCTCAGGGAACTGAGGCGCGAGGTCGGCAACGACGCGGCGCGGTTTTTCTACGTGATGCGCAGCAACGACCAGCACCTCGACTTCGACATGCAGCTCGCGACCTCGCGGTCGAACGAGAACCCCGTCTATTACATCCAGTACGCCCACGCGCGCGTCGCGAGCGTGCTGCGCCAGATGCGCGAGAAGGGACTGTCGTACGACGCCGCGCGGGGACGGGCCTCGCTCGCACGACTCGTCGAGCCGCGCGAGCAGGCGCTCCTCGCCTCGATCAGCCGGTTCCCCGAGGTCGTCGAGATGGCGGCCGTGCAGCGCGCGCCACACGCACTCGTGCACTACCTGCGCGAGGTGGCGAACGACTTCCACACCTACTACAACGCGCACCAGTTCCTGGTCGACGATGCGGAGCTGCGCGACGCGCGGCTGAGCCTGATCCAGGGATTGCGCCAGGTGATCCGCAACGGCCTCGGCCTGCTCGGCGTGTCCGCGCCCGAGGCGATGTGACGTGGGCCAGGGATCGGGCAAGACGCTCAGTCGCGACTTCAAGCACGTCAAGCGCCATCAGCCCGGCGGGCAGACATTCGGCGGCATGACGGGGTTTGCGGCGGGGCTCGCGATCGGGCTCTCGGTGGCGCTCGGCGTCTTCCTGCACTACCGCAATCTGCCGACGGCCGAGCCGCAGCCGGTGTCGGCGAAGCCGCCCGCGTCCGCGCGGGCGACCGAGGAAGCCGCGCCGCCGGCCGACCCGTCCAAGGACTTCACGTTCTACGACGATCTGCCGCGGCAGGAGGTCGAGGTTCCGAAGGCGCCCGACAAGCCGGGCGCGAAGCCCGCGGCCGGTCTGCCGGCGGGCGACGTGATCCTGCAGGCGGGCTCGTTCAAGCAGCCTGCGGAGGCCGACAAGCTGCAGGCGAAGCTCGCGCAGTACGGCGTCGACTCCAAGATCCAGCGTTTCGCGCTCGAGGACGAGACCTGGTACCGCGTGCGAATCGGGCCGATCGCGACGGTGGAGCAACTCGAGCAGATCCGCTCGAAGCTCGCCGAAGCGGAGGTCGAGGCGACGCCGGTGACGCCGGTGAGCGAGGAGCCGCCGCCGTAAGATTCGGTGCCTGGCACCGAATTATTTCAGCGAGTCCCGGTACTGCTCGCGCAGTTTCGCCTTCAGGATCTTTCCCGTCGCCGTCATCGGCATCTCGCGGACGAAGACCACGTCGTCGGGCAGCCACCACTTCGCCATCTTCGGCGTGAGGAACTCGAGCAGCTCCTCGCGCGAGAGTTCCTGCCCGTCCTTCGGCACGATCACCAGCACCGGCCGCTCGTCCCACTTCGGGTGAAATGCGGCCACGGCCGCCGCAAGCGCCACCTTCGGGTGCGACATCGCCGCGTTCTCGACGTCGATCGAGCTGATCCACTCGCCGCCGGACTTGATCACGTCTTTGGTGCGGTCGGTGATCTTCATGAAGCCGAGTTCGTCCCAGGTCGCGACGTCGCCGGTGGGGAACCAGCCGTCGGGGTCGAGGACGCTGCCGCCCTCGCCCTTGAAGTAGCCCGACGCGATCCACGGTCCGCGGATCCACAACGGCCCGAACGTGCGGCCATCCTTCGGCGCCACCTTGCCCTCCGCGTCGCGCACCTGGATCTCGGCGCCGTAGGGCACGCGTCCCTGCTTCAGCAACTGCTCGACGCGCGCCGGCTCCGGCAGCGCCAGCACCTCGGGCGTCGGCGTGCCGAGCGTGCCGATCGGGCTCGTCTCGGTCATGCCCCAGGCGTGGATCGCCGTGACGCCGTGCAGTTCCTTCAGCGCCTTCTGGATCGCCGGCGGCAGCGCCGTGCCGGCCACGAGGCAACACTCGAGCGTCTCGAGCTTCACGCCCTTTTCGCCCGTGTACGCCAGCAGCATGGTCCAGATGGTCGGCACGCCGACCGAGAAGGTCACGCCCTCGTCCACGAGCAGCTCGCAGAGGCTCGCCGCATCCACGTGCCGGCCCGGCAGCACCATCTTCGCGCCCACCATCGGGCACGCGTACGGCAGCGACCAGCCGTTCGCATGGAAGAGCGGTGCGATCGGCATGACGCTGTCGAGGCTCGAGAGGGCAAAGCCGTCGCGCTGCGACGCGGCCAGCGCGTGAATCAGCGTGGAGCGATGACTGTAGAGCACGCCCTTGGGGTTGCCTGTGGTGCCCGAGGTGTAGCAGAGCGACGAGGCCGTCCGCTCGTCGAACTCCGGCCACGCGTAGTCCTCGCGGCCGGCGGCGATCCAGTCCTCGTAAGCAACGAGCTTCAGCATGCCGGACTCCGGCAGCTGCGCGCGCTCGCAGAGCACCACGAAGTGCTCCACACAGCCGATCCGTGGCGCGATGCTCTCGACGATCGGCAGCAGGTCCGCATCGAAGAAAAGAATGCGGTCCTCGGCGTGGCGGACGATGTATTCGATCTGCTCGTGGAACAGCCGCGGGTTCACCGTGTGCATCACCGCGCCCATTCCCGAGACGCCATAGAAGCACTCGAGATGTCGATAGGTGTTCCAGGCGAGCGTCGCAACGCGATCGCCGGGGCCGATGCCCTTCGACGTCAGCGTCTGCGCCAGCCGCCGCGAGCGTCGCTCGATCGCCGCATAGTTGGTCCGGTGAATGCTGCCGTCGCCGAGCCGCGAGACGACCTCGCGGGCGCCGTGATTGGTCGACGCATGGCGGATCAGGGAGGAGATCAGCAGAGGGTGGTCCTGCATCAGGCCGTGCATGACTGCGCTCCCGTGTGAACAGTGATCAGGTGGCCGACGAGCCTCGGGCCGAACTGATCCAGGCCGCGACCTCGCGCGCGCTCTTCAGCTGGCGAGCCTCGGCGGACAGCGCGGCGAGCTGCCGCTCGGCGTCCGCGAACTCCGACCGTCGGGCTGCGAGTCCGCTCACGTCCGATCCCTGCGAAATCGCGCTGACGTAGAAGGCACGGGCGTAGTCCATGCTGAAATCCGTGCCGGTGGCGCCCGCCTGCTTCTCCTTCCGGTAGTACTCGAGCGCCGGCGCCAGCACTTCCCGCGCCTCGGCGCCACGACCCTGCGTCGCCAGCACTTGGGCGAGCAGAACCCGGTCACGGGCGGCGTTCGCCTCCGCGTTGCCGAAACTCACGGGCGGCAGCCCCTCGCGACGTCGCGCCAGCTTCTCCGCCTCCTCGAGTCGACCGAGGCGCAGGGCACTCTCACTGGCGACGATCAGCGACGCGTGCGTCAGGTTGTTGTAGAACCGAGCGGCGCGAGCGTCATCGCGTAGTATCGACCTGGATTCGAGGTCCCTTCCGACCGCCATCGCCTCATCGAGTGCCCGCTGATGGTCGCCTAGCAGGAAGTGCAGCCGCGCCCTCGACATCGCGATGCGGATTGTCGACAGGTCACGTATCGGATTGTCCTTGGCCCACTGACTGGCACTCACTGCGCCGGCCTTCGCTGCGGACGCGAACGTGCTCTCCGCTGCTTCACGGCGGCCCAGTTCCGCCTCGGTCCATGCCAGCGCGTACCACGCGTCCTCGAGCATCGGGTCCAGGCTCGACTTCAGGCGCTCATCCTTTGCCAGCTCGACCGTCTCGCGGGACTGCGCGATCGAGGCATCCACCTCACCCTGCTGGAACATGATGTCGGCGATCTGCTCGCGGCCACGGATCAGGTGCTGCCAGCTGCCGAGGTCCGACGGGTTGAACCGCACCAGGTCCTCCCCGGCGGCCTTCGCGCGCTGCGCGAACTCGGCGGCCTTCACGTCGTCGTGCCGCCGCATCGCGATGTCGCCCAGCAGGCCGGCCGCGAGCGCCCGATTCTTCATCGACCGGATGTCGCCGGGACGCCGGGCGAGCACGCCTTCGGCAATCTCGTAGACCTCGAGTTCGAGGCGTTCGGCGTCCGCGTCGCGGCCGAGCCCGAGCGCGTGACGCGCCTGCGAATCCGCCGTGTCGGCGTAGATGGACGCAGCGGTCAGATCCTCAAGCGTCTTCGCGCCGAGGCTGGCGAGCACCCTGCGCCCCTCCTCGCACGAGGCGATGCCCTGCTCCTTCGGCTGGGCATGGCTCAGGTGGTTCAGGATGTCCCCATACAGCAGCTTCGCCTGCCGCGATCCCTCGGGCTGCGACACCAGCGGGCGCAACAGGTCGACCGCCTGCGGAAGGTCCGACGACTTCGACTCGGGGCCGCCCAGCGGCCCCCAGGCGAGGTAGGGGGTGACCAGCGAGAGCGCCAGTCCGATCGTGACCGGCTCGCTCTTGTCGCCGCCTGCGTGCATCGTCTCGAAAAGCTGGCGCGCCTCCCGGATGCGCCGGCTGCCCTCTTCGATCTTGTCGCCGGCGAGCAGCGCACGGCCCTCGCGAATGAGCGCCATGCCACGGTAGACCTGCGTCTGCGGCGTGACGAGTTCGGGCGGCAGCCCGTCAAAGTACTTGACGGCCTGGTTGGACAGTTTGCCGAGGGTCTCGAGCCGACCCGTGGGTTCCAGTTCCTCGTAGAAATCCTCGATCAGGAAGCCAACCAGCTTCTCGGCGTCGCCGCGGGCCTGCTGGGCCTGCAGGTCGGCCTTCTTCGCCCGCTGCATGCTCACCCAGCCGAACACGGCGCTCAGGATCGCCACCACCATCAGCACCGCACAGACGGCCGCGATCGTGCGAGCGCGAACGAGGGCCCGCTTCGTCGCCGCCTCGCGTTCGCGCTGAGCCGCGAGCTGACGCTCCGCATCGTCGCGTGCCTCCCGCTCGTGGCGCAGGTCGCGGCTCGACGCCACGACGCTGCAGAGCACGTCGTGCGTGAGCTCCACGCGGCGCACGTCGAGACGCTCCTCGATGCGCAGGAGGCGCCGATCGACGAGCTTCGCGAGCGCATCGGGAGCGGCTCCTGCCGCGTCGAGCGCCTTCTTCACACGTTCCTCGGCGAGGCTCTCGCGGTAGCCCGACTCGGTGAGCAGTTCGTCCTCGATCACGCGCCGCACGCCCGCCGGCTGGTCCGCGAGCGCACGCTCGTAGAACTCGCCCAGGATCTCCTCCCGCGACCCGGCCAGCAGGTCGGCCGAGATCTCCTTCTGGCCGCGCGCGACCCGGACGTTGTTCAGCTCGCGGCACACGAGGCTCAGGAGCGACGGCTCGACCTCGGCGTTGCGCAACTCCGCGCCACCCGCGACGAAGCGCACGATCGACTCCGCCACCTCCTGCGTGACCAGCCGGCCGCCCGGCTGCATGACCGCCGAGAGCGCCTCCTCGCCCGTCATCCGCGCGAGTCGCATGCGGTTCTGCGTGATGGACGGCATCACGCCCTTCAGGCTCTCGAGGTGCGCTAGGTAGTCCTCACGCAGCGCGATCAGGATGCGATAGTCGGCGCGCGCGAAGTCGAAGTCCTCGGCCGCGGCCTCGTCCTGGTCGAGGCGCGCCTCGAGCGACATCGGCGGACGGTTCTCGACGAGATCCGCGAGGTCCTCGACGAACTGCTTGGCGCGCAGCCGTCCGGCGTCGTCCGCCTGCGCCAGCGTGAAGATCTCCTCGAACTGGTCGAAGATGAGGAGCGGCAGCAACGTGGCACCGCTCGCATCCCGCAGCAGGTCGCCACGGTGGTGCAGGAACTCCCAGAGCGACTCGCCCTCCACCGCCGTGCCCGGACGCGTCCAGTGACCGGCCTCGGAGGTGGCGCGGAAGATCGCCTGCTTGATCTGCTCGGCGGGCGGCGGCGACTCCGGCGAGTAATCGACGCGCACGTAGACCGGGCAGTAGCCCTCGTTGCGGAGCCGTGGGACGAGACCGGCCTTCAGCAGCGAGGTCTTGCCGAGTCCCGACTGACCGAACAGCACCGTGAGGTTCTTGCGCTGGACGCGTCGCGCGAGCTCGGCGGCTTCCTCGTCACGGCCGTGGAAATAGGCCCGCGTCTCCTCCGTGTAAGACGACAGGCCGAGCCACGGGTGCTCGGGATCAACCGCGACGTCCACCGTCGCGTGCTCCTGCCGCACGGTCATGCGCGTCGCCCGCTGAGGAGGTCGCGCAGCCGGCCGAGGAACTCGGACGACGGCTCGCCGGCCGGCATGCGCGTCATGTGCAGAGCCTTGAACTTTTCCGGCACCAGCGCCTCGCCCTCCGGCGTCTCGTCGATGCACACAGGCAGGATGAACACGGCGCCTTCTGCGATGTTCCGCGCGCGGTCCACCGCGTAACTCCACTCGCGCCGGAAATAGGCCTCGAGGCGCCTCTGGGTGTTGCGAGAAACCACCGGCAGGAAGTAGCTGCAGCGCGCGATGTTGTTGCGGATCTTGCGGTCGTAGTCGTCGCCGCCCTCGAGACGATCGAGATCGAACCAGGTCGTGAGTCCCGCGGCGTCCATCGCGGCCTTCATTCGCTGCACGGCGGGCAGGTCTTCGCGTGCATAGCTGATGAAGATGGCGTTCTCGGGCATCTCGCGCGAGGGCGGCAGGAACCGCTGCGGGACGATGGACGGGCCGGGCGAAGCCGGAGCAGCGGCGGCGCCGCCCTGCCGCTTCGTCCAGCGTGCGTGCAGGTCCGCGACGAACGCCTCCGCCCCGCCGTAGACGCGCGTGCGCACGCTCACCTGCTGCAGGAACGCCACGAGGCGCTCGTCCTTCATGGTGTGGTCGTCGGCCAGCACCTCGCCCACGTCGCGCGGGTCGGAAAGGCGCTTGCGCTTGGCCATGCGCAGGAAGAGCCGCGCGAGCCAGTTGGAGAAGTCGCTGCCGATCAGGAGCAGGTGGTTGTGCTCGAGCTCGTGGAACAGCTTCTCGGGCGTCAGGTGCTCGGATTGCAGCGCGCAGATGAACTCGAGCATGTCCTCGTCGGAGACGACATAGGTCGGCGAGGCCGAGAGCCGCCCGAGCATGTGGTAGACGACGGTACGCGAAAGCTGGCCGCGCTCGGCCGGCAGGTCCGCCACCCGATTGGGCGCGTAGGCGATGACCTCCGTCGTCGGCTGCCCTCCGTAACGCACGGCGTTCACCGCCTTCTCGAGCAGCGGGTCAAACGTCGTGGTGACGAACAGGTCGAAGTCGGTGATCTCGGCGAGCTGCCTGAGCGCCAGCGGCGGCTCGAACTCGACTTCGCGCATGATGGAGCGCAGGCGCGTGTAGGCCTCCTCGCGCCGCCCGCGCTGTCCGAGGTAGGCGCAGACGACGTCGTTCAGCGTGAGCGGCTGCGGCAGGACTGACGGGTCGACCGACAGCTTCGCCGCGAGCTTCTCGGCGAGGTACTCGTATAGCGGGCGCAGGCCCCGCTCCGACTGCACTCGCAGAAGGTCCGGACCGATGATCGGGATGACCCGGCGTTCCTCGATGAAATTGAGGAGATCGTCCCAGGCATCCTCGTCGAAATTCTCGAGGGCGGGCGCGGCGGCCGTCATGTTGTTCTCTCCCTGACCGCCGGGAGTGTAACGGGAATCGGTTCGGTTGCGGGCGTTGTGCGGCGCAGCAGGGTCCCGCCGGCTCAGCCCGGGCCCGACGCCCCGTCGGTGTACCCGGCGAGCCCCTTCTGATCGAGGTACTCGCGGTTCCAGAACCGCGACAGGTACTTGTGCCCGCCGTCGCAGAGGATCGTGACGATCGTGTGGCCCGGCCCGAGCTGCCTTGCCACCTCGACCGCGGCCGCGACGTTCGTGCCACTCGTGCCGCCGAGGAAGAGCCCCTCTTCGTGCAGAAGCCGGTAACCGGTACGGACGATCTCGGCATCCTCGACCCGGACTGCATCGTCGATCGGCGCGCCTTCGAGATTGGCGGTGACCCGGCCGATGCCGATGCCCTCCGTCACCGAGCTCGAGCCTTCGGACTTGAGAGCCCCGGTTTTCACCCAGTTGTAGAGCGCACTGCCCATCGGGTCGGCAAGCACGACGCGCACGCCGGGCTTCTGTTGCTTGAGGTAACGCGAGACGCCACCGAGCGTGCCGCCCGTGCCGGTGGCGCACACGAATGCGTCGATGCGGCCGCCGGTCTCGTGCCAGATCTCCGGGCCCGTGGAGGCGTAGTGCGCGTCGCGGTTCGCGGTGTTGTCGAACTGGTTGCCGCAGACCGCGCCCTCGATCGAGGCGGCCACGCGCGGCGCGAGCTTCTGGTAGTGGTTGTCGTCGGCGTAGGGAACGGTCTTGACGACCTGGACTTCGGCCCCGAGCGTGCGCAGCAGCGCCGCCTTCTCGGGCGACTGGTTGTCGGGCATCACGATCACGCAGCGGTAGCCGCGCGCGTTGCAGAGGTGCGCGAAGCCGATGCCGGTGTTGCCCGCCGTGCCCTCGACGAGCGTTCCGCCCGGCTTCAGGAGGCCCTTGCGCTCGAAGTCCTCGAGGATCCCTTTCGCGGCGCGGTCCTTCACCGAACCGCCCGGGTTCATGAACTCGGCCTTGCCGAGGATCTCGCAGCCCGTCTCGTCACTGAACGTGCGGAGGCGGATGAGCGGGGTGTGGCCGACGGTGTCGGCGAAGCCGTTGCGGACGGTCATGGAATTGGGATGGCTTTGGACGACGGCCGGATTCTAGCCGCAAGGGCGGGATCAGGGGTCGCCGTCGAGCGGCACCCATTCGCCGCCGGCCCCGTGCCAGGTCTCGACGAAGAGGCGGTAGCGGCGGCCGGAGAGTTCATTGCGCATCGCCTACTGAGGCCGAATGGTAGAGCAAATGCGTGTGTTACGACGACTTCCGCGATGTCATCGTCGGCCATCTGCGCTTCAATCTCTGGTGGCAGCCCGATTGCCGCGCCGTCGACTACGGTTACTCCGTCGAACCGCCGACCGTCTCGAAGAGTAATTCGAACCACCCGGTAGCCCATACCGGTCTCTGGCTCGCAGAGCAGAACGGAAGTCCAGCGGTTGCTCAGCCGCATCCGCGCTCCTCCGCCTCGGATGCCGACGGCTCGTGAGCCAAGCGGGCCAATGCGGTCCCAATCACCTCGCCAGAACCGCTCGGCGTGAGTTGGTGAATTATCACAGCGATCGATGTGGCAATAAGCGATTCGGCGGACCAACCGCTGTGGCGTGGCCTATGCATGTACTCGTGAGCCATTGTGTTCCCGCCTTACAAGACATTGCGGGCCACCACGATAAGACATTCACCCGTGACAGCGTGGACTTCGAAACGACGGTCAACAATCATCGTCGATGCGGGCCCTTCGACGGACCTCAACTCGATCTGCCGCCCCACTGGAGACCAACCCACGATTCGAGCCGCAAGACCCGCGAGCTTGCCGATCGATCCAGACTACAGAACTCGATTCATTCGACCTTCCGACTCAACATCGTCCCAGGGAGAGGGTATCGTCAGCCGGTTAGTCTTGGCCGCGCTTTCCGCGTGCTTCGACCGCATCGCGAGCCTTTCGCATGGCGATCCTCAGCTTGAGCTTTTCCGAGTCCGTGGCCTCCGGACCAAGCGCGTCGAGTAGGCGTGCCGCCTCGGAATAATGTCCCTCTCGAAATGCCACATCTGCCCTGGCGCGATTGCCTGCTACAGACACCTCCGTTTCATACCGCCGAAGCCAGTCAAGTCGCTGTTCGCGCAACCGCTTCACAGCAAATCGATCGCCCGCCAGTACGTCGCGCCCATATTCCGCGAGCAGTTTGGAAAGAGCCTCAAGGCCCACTCTCACCCCGCTTGCGGTTGTGGATGCCCAGGACCTGTATTCGTTGGCTTTTGCCGGATCCTTGAGGTGAATCAGCTCCGACATCGAGTATCGTTCAGCCGCGGTTCCGACATCCAGATCCAATTCGCCGCTCGCCACCTCGTGGTAGATAGTCACTTCCAGGGCGCCACGTGAGAAACGAACGACATCCGGAGCCTTGTCGAGGATTCCGAAGCCTGCGTCCGTCAAAAACGCGAAGCACGCGACAACCGAGTCTTCGAATTCCACACTCTTCATGATTGCACCTTCACCAGCCCGATCACCGAAATCTTATGGCTCCGGGGGCATCCAGTTGCTCGATGAGCCATCGAAGGTCCAGCCACGATCACGCAGCAATGATCGTTCCGCATTGAGAAACACCCCGGCATCATCTCCTGGCGACATGTCGTGGATCGGCGCCCCCCGACGCATCTCGCTTCGCAGGACTCCCGAGTTTTGCGCCCAGTTTGCGCGGGGGCTACCTTTATCAGGAAGCCTATCAAGAAGCGACCTGAACCCCTTTGGCAGCTGCCGAAGATCCTTTACGCGCCCGATTACGGTGATCGCAGCTTCCGTTGCTACGGCGGATCCCGCCAGCTTTCCAAGGGACGCTCCGGGTATGAGGGTCGCCGCTTCCAACAAGTATGACCCCCCTAGTGGATCCTGGTAGTCGAAGACGAATGTTCGGACGGTGAGATCGATCGCGCCTACCGCAGACGCCGCCAAGTTCCCTACGAGGCTCGTGGCGGTTACGATGACCTCCTCCTCCGGGCTGCCATCGGAAGGCGAGGTGGAAGCGGATTCCGCTCCTGACACAATGTCCGCCAGGCTTGGCGATCCTGAATCCCCCGCAGCGAATGCCGCATCCGCCTCCGACATCCCGCCGGCTGCCAGGAAGTCGCGCGTCCCGACTCCGACGTCTCCACCAACCACGACCGAGCCGACCGAGTAACCCGGAATCCGCGACGCCTGCACGTACAACGTCTCGACGATGCGCCTCAGGCAGTCCTGAACGGCGTTGTCCGCGGCCGGGTGGCCGTTGAAACAGAAGCCGGTCGGGTCCGTATAGCGCAGCGGGTTGTTGCGCACGTAGCTGTAACGGTTCCAGGACTGCGAGTCGTAGGGCGCCTGTACGACCGGGTCGGGGCTCAGGAACCGCGCCAGCACGGGGTCGTACACGCGGCCGTTCATGTGGATCACGCCGAGGTTGTCGACGTGCTCGTGGTCGGTGAACCCGCGCGCCGTGGTCGCCTTGACCTGGTTCCACTCGCTGCTCGTCGGCGTGCTGCCGACCCAGTCTCCGGAGCGGCGCGCGCCGAAAGGTTGGTTCGACGTTCGCGAAAGAAGCCCGCCGCTGGCCGACGTGAACCCGTCGACGCCGCCGAGATGATCCTCCAGCAGGTAGACCGTGCTGGGCGACGTGCCGGCCACGCGGGTCTGGACTGCAACCCGTCGTCCGTCCGCGACGATGTAGTTCCGCTGGCTCGTCACGCCGCCGCGTGTCACCCGCTCGTACAGCCCGCCGGCCGCATAGACCGTCTCGGTCGTCTCGCCACCGGCAAGCGCAACCTGCCGGATGCGGCTGCGGTCGGGCCCGTACTCGAAACTGGAGTAGTTGCCGGAGGTGTGCGCGATGCGCACCGGCAGGTCGTAGCTCGCCCAGTCGATCGTCGTGCCGCTCGCGTTCACCACATCGCCGTTGGCATCGTAGGCGTAGGTGTTCGAGCCGGCCTGCACGACGGCGTGCTTCTTCGTCGCGTCGTACCGGTACGTGCCGACGTCGGACTTGTACGTGACGTTGCCGATCTCGTCGTAGTCGAGGTCGACGATCGCGCCGCTCGAACTGCGCACGAAATCGAGTCGGTCGCGCGTGTCGTAGCCAAAGGTCTCGCTGACCCCGAGATTCGCTTCCTCGCGTGCGGCAAGGTTGCCGGTGGCGTCCCAGGTATAGCGCAGGTTCTGGTGGCTCGAGCCACCCCCGAGGCCGGCGACCCGCCTCGTGAGCAGTCCCGTGACGGCATCGCTCTCGCTTGCGACGCGTACGCCGTTGCCGAGCGTCTCGGCGGCCACGGTGCCGCGGGCGTCCACCGCATCGAGTTGCCAGAATGTCGTCGTCGGGTCGTCGGCATCCGTGAGTCGCACCAGCCGGCCGCGGTCGTAGTGGTGCCGGACGCGAAGCGGCGTCGAACCCGCGACGGCCGGATAGGTGAACGTGTCCACGAGGCCGTTCGCCGGGTCGTAGGCGAGGCGCGTGACGAACGAACTTCCGTAAGCAGACACCGTCTCGACCGACGGCCGCCCGACGGAGTCGAACGTGTAGGTCGCCTGCCAGCCCGGACTCGACACGCTGTACAGCGAGCCGACGTTGCGTGCGCCCCACGATCGGCCCCAGGTCCAGGTCGTCGTTCCTTCCGCTTCCTGACGGGTGAGGCGGCGCGAAAGGCGGTCGTAGGTGTACGAGACCGTCTGGCCGCGTGCGTTGGTCTCCGAGCGGACCTCGCCGAAGGGCGTGTACTGCCATGTCCTGAGGCCCGCGTCGACGTCGCGGATGCTGGTACGCAGGCCGCGTGGCCCGTAGGTCACCACCGTCTCGTTGCCGCGGATGTCGACCACGCGCAGCAGGTTCCCGTTCGGGTCGTACTCGTAGTCCATGTGGGCCCCGCCCGCGTCCACGGCCTGGAGGACGTTGCCGCGCACGTCCAGGCGGCTCGCCGTCGTCCGGCCGAGCGCGTCGGTGCGAGTGACGCCCAGCCCCGAATACGCCCAGCGCACTGCGACCGGCGTCGGGTCGGTGCTGCTCGCCGGCCGCTCCATGCGCACTGGCCGACCGAGCAGGTCGTAGGAATAGGTGGTCCAGTAAGCGGGCGACGAGCAACAGGCGGCGGGCACGCTGAGCCGGGCCACCTGCCCAAGGGCCGTGAAGGCGCGCTGGCGCGTCACCGTACCGCCCGGCTGGTCAGCCGTCGTGTAGACCGCGCGGTCCATCATGTCGAAAGCGGTAACCGTGCTGCCGATGGCAATGCCGCCGGTGGTCTGGTTCATCACGGTCTCCGTGTGCACGGCCGTAGACGCAAGGCACGATGCGCCGCAATAGCTGCGCGTCACTTCGGTGCGTGTCCCGTCCGGCCGAGTCTCACGCAGGGGTCGCCCGAAGTCGTCGTAGGCCCACTGGGTGACCAGCATGTTCGGGTCGGTCTGGCTCGTGCGCGTCGCCCGGGTGGCGTCCCAGGCGTAGCTCGTGCGATGACCTTCCGCATTCGTTACCGACTGCAGGAATCGGCCGCCGGCCGTCCATGCATAGGACGTGGTGCGCGAGGTCTGACCCGGCGCGCTCGAGGTGCGCGACGTCAGATTGCCGTACGCGTCGTACACGAAGTCGGTCGTGAGGCGCGCCACCGGATCGTTCGGTTCGTCCACCTCCTGCGTCACTCGGCATTTAGAGGGATCGACGGTCCGGGCAACGGTGCGCGTGATCCCGACGCCGCCCGGCAGCGAATGGCCGCGTGTTTCCTGGACCGCCAGGGCCCGCCCGAGACACCAGTTCGAGGTGTCGTTGACGACGGACGTGAGCGTCCGCCGCTCCCATTGCTGCGCGCCCGGGTTCAGCCCGGTGCCGACCTCCGTCGTCTGGACCAGTCGCGAGGTGACCGTGCCGTAGGCGTCGACGGTGTTGCGCAGGTATGTGTTGGAGACGCGCGTGCCGTCGAGTTCGTAGCGGTCCGTGGACTGCGAAGCGACGAAAGGGAAGCTGCGGGTGTCGTATCCGGTGCCGGCCGTGATCCGTCCCCAGGCGTACGTCGTTCGAACGAGCAGCGACCCGTCGGGCCTCGCGACGTTCACCGCCGTCGCGCTGCCGACCTGGTCGAAGCCGGCAGGATCCTGGAAGTAGTCCGAGACGGTCGTGAGGCCGTCTCGGCTGTCGCTGACGCTTGAGCGCGCGAAGCCGAGGAAGCCGCGACCGAGCGCGTGCGTCTTCGCGCCCTCGTAGGCGTAGTCGAGGCGATACGTGCCGCCCGCGCCGTCGGACGCGGACAGACGCGAAACCACGAGCGCCGGGGCCGCGTAGTCCGCGACCGGGTAGGTGGACGTGCGGCTGGCGACGTGGACACCGGGTCGCGTCAGCGGCGAGTACTCGAATTCCGCGCGCACTCCGTGACCGTCCTCCGCCGCGACGAGAAGGTCTGCGCGGCCGGGCAAGTGCGGCCTGAATCGCGACGAGGATGCGACCACCGCCAGGTCGGCAAGCCCGTCTCCATCCGCGTCGAGCACGGCCGAGTTCGCGAGCACGCCGCTCGAGGCGAGGCCAGTGCCGCGGCAGGTCTCGATGAGCGTGCCGAGCGAGCGGCAGGCCAGCCACTCCGAGGCGCCGGGAATCAGGAGGTCGGTGCGGCCGTCGCCGTCCCAGTCGACGACGAGCGCCTTGCCCGTCGAGCCTTGCGCCGGCACGCTGGACCCGGCCGGCGACGACAGCCCCGCATCGACGGCGCCGCGCCGGCCGGTGCCGAGCGCGAGCCGCCACGTGAGGCCGTTGTAGGCGTAGACGACGTCCGTCAGTCCGTCGGCGTTGAAGTCGGCGAGAAGGGGGTCGGATGCGCCATCCAGCACCGACTGCGCGACGAGTGAGTTGCCGCGCGACGCAAAGACCTGCCAGCGCTCGGACCAGCTCGACGTGCAACCGGTCGCGCCGCCGCAGCCGTCGACCTGCACGCGCAGCAGGAGGTCGTCGCGGCCGTCGCCGTTGAAGTCGGCGCGCCGCTCGGTCGACCGCGAGCGCTGCAAGCTGGCACCAAACGGCGTGGCGGCGATCCGCGTCCCGGCCGGTGCGGTCCAGAGCACCGCTTCCGTGGCGAAGGCCGGAACGCCGGCGGCCGTGAGACTGCGACGCCAGGCGAGCGTGGCGCCCGCGTCCTTCACGTAGACGAAGTCGTCGCGACCGTCGCCATCGATGTCCGCAAGCGCCGTGCTGCCGGCCGGCGCCGTATCGACGACGCCAGTGGAGCCGTAGGAGTACGTCGTCCCGCTCGAATGGCGCAGCCAGTGCCATTGGCCGCTGCTGCCCGGCACGACGACGTCGCGGCGGCCGTTTCCGTCGAGGTCGCCCCACAGGGCCTGGCTCGCCGCGCTGTCGGATCCGACGCCGGTGTCGATCGGTCCACCCGCGGGGCCCGCCGGTCCGCCCGGCAGCACGAACCACCGGCGGGACGTGGGCTCGAAGTAGGCGAGGTCCTCGAAGCCGTCGCCGTTCGCATCAGCCGCGAAGGCACTGCCGAGCGTCGCCGGTTCGAGGGCGAGGCTCGCCTCGGCGGCCCACCCCGGCGTTCCCGCGCTCCAGGTGAAGGTGCCCGGCTTCAGGCACGACGCGCCGGCGCAGGCCTGCACACGCGACAGCCGGCTGCGGCCCCCGTTCGGGTCCGGCTGGTAGGAAAGCACGTAGCTCAGCAGCACGGTGCCGGAGCTGTGCTGGGCGTCGATGCGCGCGAGGCGGTAGTACTCCTGCACCAGCCCGCCGCCGACGTAGCCTGCCGGCTGGTCTGCGCTCCCGCGAGTCTCGTACGTGAAGCGCACGGAGTAGTAGGGGGCGTTGCCAGTGCCGGAATTGCCGGTGTAGTCGATTCGCGACGGCCTGTAGCTGCCCGTTGCGGCATCCTCGACGTAAACGAAGTCGGCGTAGTTTCCGTTGCGATCCCGGATGCGGTTCAGCGCCCACTCGCGCGGCGTGCCGCTGCCCGATGATTCGATGCGCGAGTCGTCCGTCGCACCGTACTGGTAGATCAGGCCGTCGCGCCGCTCGACCTGGAACCACGCGGGCCCCGTGCCGGCCGTCCCGTACGCGGTGACACGCGAAAACGTCTCGACTTCGGTCTGGTACTGCGACCCGGGCTGCCCGTACGAGCCGGAGGTGAGCCGGAGGCGCTGGCCATCGAGGCAGAAGCGATCCGCGGCGTCGAGGCCGACCGCCGACATCGCGCCATCCTGCGCAATCGTGCTGCCGCAGCGGCGGATGGCCGAGAACCCGGCGAGACGGAAGCCCACACCGAGCAGGCCGTTGCCGCTGCGGTGGTCGTAGACGATCGCGAGCCCGGGTGCCAGCCCGTTCGTGCCCGGAGGGACCGCGAGCGGGACCGCATATTGCGCGGCGCCTTTCGACGACACGCTGGCCTGCCCCTCGATCCGTCCGACGGCGGTCTGTGCCTGCGCCGCGACGCTCACGCACATGCCCACTAACCACGCGCTCCAGCGCGACCCTGCGACTCGGTTCATGGCGGCTACCTTCCCTGGTGGCGGTCCTGCACGGTGCAGGCTTCCTGACGCGAATTGATACGCCGGTGAACCGTCGCAGTCGCTGCGAATTACTGCCGCGATCAACTGGAAATCGAAGACTCCGGCGTCGCACCTGCGCGCCGGTCCAGTTGCCGAAGCTGCACGGCCTCGGACACGTGGCCGGGCCGGACCTGCTCGCTCGCGGCGAGGTCGGCGATCGTGCGCGCCACTCGGAGAACTCGGTGATACGCGCGCGCTGACAGCGCGAGACGGCGCATCGCGCGCTCGAGAAACGCGAGGGCCTCGTGGTCGGCACCACACACCGAGAGCACGTCGACGCCCGCCACCTGCGCGTTGGCTCGACCCTGCCGATGCAACTGGCGCGAGCGCGCGGCCAGCACGCGCTCCGCAACGGCCACCGACGGCTCGGCCGCCATGGTCGACATCACCTCCTCAGGCCGTACCCGCGGCACGTCGACGTGCAGGTCGATGCGGTCGAGGAGCGGCCCGGAGATGCGGCCGCGGTATGTGGCCACCCGATCGGGCGTGCAGCGGCAGGTCGCGAGGGGATCGCCGAGATGGCCGCAGGGACAGGGGTTCATCGCGGCGACGAGCTGGAAGCGAGCCGGAAACCTGGCCATGCGTGCCGCGCGCGCGATCACGACGTGGCCCGACTCGAGCGGCTCCCGCAGGACCTCGAGCACGCCCCGGTCAAACTCAGGCAGCTCATCGAGGAACAGCACGCCATTGTGGGCGAGCGAGATCTCGCCGGGTCGAGGGTGCCCTCCGCCGCCCACCAGCGCGACGGCGGAGGCAGTGTGGTGTGGCGCGCGGAACGGCCGCCGGCGCCACTCCTCGGGCCGGAAACCCGAGGTCGTCAGCGAACGCACCGCCGCGCTCTCGAGCGCCTCGTCGTCGGACATCGGCGGCAGGATCCCGGGCAGTCGCTGCGCGAGCATGGTCTTGCCGGCGCCCGGCGGCCCGATGAGGAGCAGGCTGTGACCGCCGGCCGCGGCGATCTCGAGCGCCCGTCGCGCAAACGACTGTCCCCGCAGATCCGCGAGATCCGGCGCCTGCGCGGGCGTCGTCCCGACGTCTGCGCCGCCGGGCGCCGTGAGCGGGCGCATGCCGCGGGCGTAGCTCGCGACGTCGGCCAGCCGGGCGGCGCCGAGGATCCGGTCGCGGCCGGCGAGCGCCGCCTCCGCGAGGTTGCCGCAAGGGAAGATGAGCCTGTGACCGGACCGCGTGCCCTGCAGCGCGGTCGGCAGGACGCCGCGGATCGCGTGCAGGTCGCCACCCAGCGAGAGCTCTCCGTAGAGCTCGGTCGCGTCGAACGGCCGGCCCGGAAGCTGTGCGGACGCGACGAGGATGCCGACGGCGATCGGAAGGTCGAACCGTCCGCCCTCCTTAGGCAGGTCGGCAGGCGCCAGGCTGACGGTGATGTGGCCCGGCGGGAACTCGAAGCCGCTGTTCTTCACGGCGGCGCGGACGCGGTCCTTGCTCTCCTTCACCGCGGTCTCGGGCAGGCCCACGATGGAGAAGGCCGGCAGCCCGCCGCCGACGTGCACCTCGACCCGCACGAGCGGCGCGTCGAGCCCCTGCTGGGTGCGGCTGAGTATCGAAGCGAGCGACACGGGCGTCTCCGGGCGGGGTCGGGTGGCCAGCATGGGCGCCCGCCTCCGGTCCAGGTCAACGCGCGAATCGACCCGAAACCTGCAATTTCTCGTTCGCTAGAATGCCGGCATGAAACTCCACCAGCTTCGTTACCTCGCCGCCATCGCCCAGAACGGCCTCAACATCACCGCCGCGGCCGAAAAGCTGCACACGTCCCAGCCGGGAGTTTCGAAGCAGATCAAGCTGCTCGAGGAGGAGCTCGGGTTCCAGATCTTCGTGCGCGACGGCCGCAACCTCTCTCGAGTGACCTCCGCCGGCCAACAGGTGATCGACCGGGCCGTGCGCATCCTGCGGGAGGTGCAGAACATCAAGCGCCTCTCGGACGACTTCAAGGACGAGGCCCGCGGGTCGCTCTCGATCGCCACGACGCACACGCAGGCGCGTTACGTCCTGCCGGGGGTGATCAAGCAGTTCCGCGACCGGTACCCCGAGGTGCGGCTGCACCTGCACCAGGGAACGTCGGAGCAGATCGGCGAGATGGCGGCGCTCGACCGGATCGACTTCGCCATCGCGACGGGCTCGCAGTCGCTGTTCGAGGGTTACTCGCTCCTGCCCTGCTACCGCTGGCACCGGCACGTCGTCGTGCCCAGGAGCCA
>Ga0114939_10001493_pt1 | contig 18328 bp, 30 predicted proteins | sample AshMeaCrysSpring_FD_87196 | JGI IMG/M metagenome (GOLD analysis project Ga0114939, IMG submission 87196) | Groundwater microbial communities from Big Spring, Nevada to study Microbial Dark Matter (Phase II) - Ash Meadows Crystal Spring | ecosystem: Environmental > Aquatic > Deep subsurface >...
CGGGGATGACTGCGTGGCTGAGAGTCGTTCCGGCGTCGCCGGTTTTGGCAAATGGGATCATGGTGTGGTTGTCGGTTTGGGGTTACGAGGCGTTGCCTTTGACAATCCGCTTGAGGCCGTTCTTGATGGCGACCTTGAAACCGTAGAGGCACTCCACGGTCACGAAGATGCGGTTGCTGCTGGTCTCGGTGTAGCGGAGGTAGCCGAAGGTCAATCCGGTATCCGGGTCGGTCACCGCGCCCGCCTCGTCGTAGTCGGCCACCGGCTGCAGGTAGCGCATGGCCACCGCGAGGCAGCTCGGGTGCGCGGCAAACCCGACCAACTTCTCGTTGTTCTCCGGCAGGATCGAGGTTTCGTAAACGTCGAACCCGGCCAACCGGCGGATGAGGCCCTCGACCACGCTCGGCTGCGCGATGGGCGTCACGAAGCTCTTGGCTACGATGTCGTCGCCGAGCAGGTTGGTGAAGTAGGCGCCGTCGAGCACGAGCGCACGGTCGCCGACGGGCATCTTCGCGGTGGCGCACGCTTCCCGGACCCCGAGCACCTTCTTGTAGTCGAAAGCCGTGGAGGCGAGTGCCGGGATGGCGGGCGCGCCGTAGTTCTCCTGGGTGATTTCGGAAAAGATGTCCTGCAACACGTCCTGGGCGAGTTGCTTCACGGCGCTGGCCACCAGTGCTTCCAGCACGTTGAGAGCCGTCTCAGCCGCCTCTCGGGCTGTGACGTGGACGGTCTTGAACTTGTGCCGGTTGAGTGTGACAGGGGCGACATCGATGGTCGAATCGGCATTCGCCGTGTAACTCCCGGCGAAATCGCTCGCGGCGGAAGGAGCGCCGACGATGGGCACGCGAACGGTGTCCAGTTTGTCAGCGGGCTCCGGCGAGAAGTTCGAGGAGAACGCCCGCATGGGCAGGAGCGTCGCCATGAACGGCTGGAGAGCCGCTTGGGCGACCTTGATGTCTTTGACGTTGGTGAGTGTGTTGGGCATGGCGGATTACTGGTTGGCGGTGCTGGAGAGGATCTGGGCCTGCTGCTGGGCGGTGAGGGACCGCCAGAAAAGGGTTTGCTCTTTCGGGTCGCTGATTGCCTTGAAGCGGGCGACGAGGTCTTCGGTCTGACGGTCGCCCTTGGGCGTGACCGGGGCCGGAGCCTGCGTCCCGGTTGATGCGACGATCTCGACCGCGCGTTTCGAGGCGCGGGTCTCGATGTTCTGCTCGCGGGCTTCGAGGTCTTTGTTGCGGGTGGTGAGCGTCGCGAGCTGTGCCTCGCTCTCCGCCTTCTGGCCGGTAAGCGATTCGATGTTCTGACGGGCCACGACAAGATCGGCTTCGATGCGGTCGCGCCCGGCCTGTGCTTCGGCGAGTTCGGCGGTCAACGATTCCGCCTTGATCCCGGCTTGGGAAAGGAGTGCCTCGCGGGCCTGCGCATCGGCTTCAAGCTTCGCGACTTTGGCCGCGGCATCGTCGATGCGGGTTTGGAGATCGGCCTTGGCGGCATCGAGCGCTGCGGCGTGCGCGGTTTCCATCTGCGCGATTTGCTGCCGCGCCTCTTCGAGTTCCTGGTCGAGGGTTTTCATCTCACCCCCAGTTCCCGTGTCAACCGCACGGGCTGACGCAGCGGCGCTCCGAACGTGCAGCGAACGCAACCGCCCGAGCACTTCATCCCGGTTCTTGGCCATTCCCGCGAGGTTGAAGCGCATCGCTTTCCTGGCGAAAAACGTCTGACCTTCCATCGCTTCCGCCGGGATCTTCCGCCCTCGCGCGAGCACCGCCGCGTGGAACTCGGCGGCGATTTCCTCGACATCGGATTGCAGCCATTGACGCTGGTCGTCGGTGAGCGGCACACCGGGCGTGCCCGCGCTCTTGTATTTGCCTGCGGCAAACACCTCGACCTTGATGCCCACGCTGCGCATCGCCTCGCTCGAGTCGATCACCGGCAGGATCACGCCAATGGAGCCGACTCGCGCGCTGGGGGTCGCGTAGATGGCATCGCATTGGGATGCGACCCAGTAGGCGGCACTGCACATCTGGCCCGCGCTGAAAGCATAGACGTATTTCGTCCGTGAAAGATCGGCCACGGCCTGAGCCAGCTCGGGCGTGCCGTTCACGCTCCCGCCGGGGCTGTCGATGTCGAGCAGGACCGCCGAGACATCGGCGCGTTCTCCCGCCTCGGCCAACGCCGCGATGAGTTCATCGGTATCCGTCGCGCCGAACAGGATCTGCGCGATGAGCCCGGGCTTGCGCATGATCGGGCCGCTGACCGCGATCACCCCGACACCGTCCGCGATGCTCAGAAGCGGGGATTCTGCCTCGAGCGTGATCTGTGGTGGATGCGTGTCGAATAACGAGCGGGACGCAGCCACCATCGCGGCGTGTGCCTCCGGGGTGATCAGCCACGGTTGTTTGAGAAAAAGGACTTCGGCGGGTTTCACAAACCCGTGCGCGATGTCAATCAACCGCCCTGCCGGACGCCATTGGTGACAGGCGCTTCTTCGGGTTCTCCTACCGCTGGCGTGGCGTTGGTCCCACCTCCCGGTCGCCAGAGCATTTCGAGCGGGATGCGGTATTCGGCGGCAAGATCGAGGATGCGCCGGGCGTTCTGTGCTCGGATCCGCATCTCTTCCTCGAAGTCCATGCCTTGTTCGGCGAAGTGTTCGCTCAGGGTCTTGAGTCCCATCTCCACGTCCGCCCGGTTCTGCTGCGCCTCCCGGCCCGCATCGACCGTGATCCGGCGCGGGGTGGTCGCGCTGACGCGTTGCCAGTTTTTTACGAAAGGTAGGGCTCCAGTCCGGATCGCATCAGCGATCACATAAGCCCAAACGGGGCGGATGAACCGCTGGATCAAGATGAGTTGGCGGAACGAGAACCGCCGGTCGGCCTTCGCCACAACGAGACGCACGCCCGCTCCACCGATCTTGGAAGAGTCGGCGGCGAACTCGAACGGCAGCACGCCGAGCGCGGAATCGCGCCGGAGATGTTCAAGGAATCCGGTGAAGGTGGGGCTGGGCCGGTTCGACTGGAAGCTGTCGAGAGACTCGTCGGGTTTCAAGGCAACGAGCTTTCCTCCGACAATCTTCTGGAGTGCTGCCGGGTCGCTGGAATCGGGTCCGCCTGCGCTCCCGGTCCTGAGCGAGAAATCCCCATCGCCCTCGACCTCGCCGCGCGCTGTCTTCAGGACGCGGGCCACGTCCGCGTTGTCCTTGACTGCGTGTTTCTCCAACGCGAGGAGTTCGATTTCGTCGAGGATGTGATTGATCGAATGCTGGATCGTGGCCGGGTTGCGCACGGCGGAAACCGATTCTGGCTCGAACACATGCAAGACGCCGGATGCCGGAAGATCCCGGTAGGTGCCTTCGTCGAGGAGCAGACGATAGAAAACGGGCGCACCTACCCCGTCGAGCCCGATGCCGTCCACGGTCTCGGTGCCTCCGGCTGCGTCGCCGATCCTGTGGGCTTCGATCAACTGGAGCGCCGGACGCCCGATAGGATCGCGCGTCTTGTGGACGAAGTATTCGCCGTCCACGTCGATCCCTCGGCAAACAAGGCTCTGGCATTCCTCGAACGAAAACCTGCCCGTGACCTCGCACCGCGCCGACCAGTTGGCAAAATGCTCCTCGGCGGCACGGTTCCATTCCTGATCGGGCGATTGGGCCTGCGGCTTGATCCCGTCGCCGGTCGAGTAAATAGCCATGTTGCCAACCAGCTCGCGGACGAACCCCGAGTTTTTCTGGAGGTAACGGGAACGGCGGACCAGCTCCGAGCGAATGCCGTGTGTCAGATCGAGCTTCGCGTCCCGTGGCGCGGAACCGGGAACCCGCCCGCGTCGCGGCGATGGGTTGGCCGATTCGTAGGGGCCGAACCAGGCGGTGGGCAAGAGCCTGCTGATAGTGGCAAGAAACCGGTTCATTTTGGGAGGTAGCCGACGACGACGGAAACGGCGGTGGTCCTTCGCGACCCGTAGGTCGCAGGATCGAGAACCCGCAGCGCGTGATCGCATTCTTCGAGTACGTCCTGCACTTGCATCGGAAACTGCTTTGTCACGGACGATCCGCTGTCGCCCCACGACATGAGGGTTTTGCCCTCCATGAGCATCTGCTTCGCCTTCGCCTGGATGGCGACAACCTCGGCGACTGTGAATCCGGTAATGAAAAGTCCGCGTGCCATGACACCGCAGGCCGGGTGTCAAGCGACGGTGGTTGCCGCGAACGCCTTGAGTGCCTCATTGCGGTTCAGCCATCCTTTGAGGAACTTGGCCTTCCGACCCTTGGCGATGTTGCGGTAGAACGTGGCCCGTCGGGAGATCAGTTTTGCGGCAAGCTTCGCAGCATCCGCCTCCCCTGCCGCCTTGAGCGTGACCGGGCCGATGAAGCCGTCTGTGATGACCCCTGCCGCTTCCTGCAGCCATTGGACCGCCCTCGCCTTCCCGTTGTTGACCGCGATGTCGAAAACAACCTCTCCGACCGGGACCGGAAGCTCGTGCGCCTGGACTGGGAGCCAATAATCCCGGTGGTAAATCGACGCCGCGAGTTCCTTGGTCAGTGCCCGGATGTTCGCGTTCGGGTGGGACCGCTGGTCGATGCCGAACTTGGTCAGCCCGCCGGGGTCGTCCGGGTCGTTTTCTGCGACGGCATTGCCCTTGCGGTCAAAGACGGTTTCCCACTTCAGGACAAAATCCAGAGCACGCCTGAACCGGGGATTCTCGATGGTGGCTTCCGGCTTCATTTCTGCGGTATGATGGGTTCGGCTCGTTTGGCCTCAATTTCATTGACCCGCCCGTGGAGCTCGCCCCGGAGGTTTTCGATTTCCTGCAACGAGGCGGGTGACGCCTGGAGGAATCGCAGGACAAACCGCAGCATCGCCCAGAGGGCGAGGAGTGCGGCGGTGACTTTTCCGCTCACCTCGACCGGAAGCAGGTTCGCGAGTTCGGCCAGCGCATTGATTGCGGCCCCGGCAATCAGAAGGATTTCGACTTTGGAGAATTTCACCGGGCACCGCCTTTCAGTCGAATGCCGATCAGGACAATCTCGACGATGGCCCGGATGATCTGGGTGCCGATTTCCTTGCGGTCATGCGGGATCAGGGTGCCGACACGCTCAAGGACGTATTCGAGTTTCTGGGTCCCGGTCATCGAGCCGTCATTGAACCTGGCCAGCTCGAAGCCGGAGACGAGTTGGTCGATGGCAGCCCAGATTTGGCGCAGGGTTGCCATGTCCAGCTTGGCGAGTTTGGCGAATGCGAATTGAAGGATTGTCTTCATTGTCCTCCTGCCGCCTTGTCAATTGCCCGCTTTAGAAGTCGGTCCCTCCGGTGATCTCGATTTTTGGTCTTTTTGGGAGTCCTGACAGCTTGATCCTAATCGATCTCAACAATCTTAACCAAAATGGCCGGGGATCTTCCGGGGTGACGGGGGTGTCACCCAAATGCTTGACCGCCTCATCGATCTGCTCTTGCTGGGTCACGCCTCCGTCGGAGCGTCAACCGGCTCTGGCACGGACTCGCGCCCGACAATCTTGAGCATCGTCGCCGCTGCCGCCTGCATCGCCTCGCAGTCGAAGTAGTGGTTCGGGCGGCTCCCGATCTGCTTCCACATCCAGACGCCCTTTTCCTTTATCCGCTGCTCGCTCTCCAACTGCGCGAGATAGTCGTCGTCGATGTCATCAGGAACCTCCCATGTCGCCCCTCGCTCGGGGTCTTGGTTCCGCCGCAGCCGGGCGAGTGTGTCCTTGATGTTCAGGTTGCTCCAGTAGTGGACGAAGCAATGCCGGTTGTGCGCGAGCACGACCTTGCGCCGGGGCGAGTAAAACCGCTGGATGGATCGGCCTTCGCGGACGCGGTGAACGAACGTCGCCCTCCGGTCGCCAATCAATGCAATCCAGCCGCGGGTCGAGCATTCCCGGTAAACGTCGTAGGTCGCGTGGCCGGCATCAAGGAACACGAGGCTCGGATAGATCGAGAAGCGTTCCTGCAATGCCTCGATGTCGTGCCAAGAAAGGATGCGCTCATTCCAGACGAGGCGGGATGATCCGTTGGCACTCCATGCGCGAATGACGGCGAAAAAGTGATCCATCTGCACGTCCACGGTCAGGATCACGATCTGGGTGGCGACATCTCCCGGTTCATACGGTGCGGCCACAATCCGACCGCGTGAATCTACCCCGGCGGTGTCCTCCCATGATTCGCCCTTGTGGTAGCCGGAGCGGACGATCTCCAGTTTGTAATCCTCGACGTATTCGCGCCACGGCAGTCCGAGCCGCTTCTGGTAAAACTGTTGCAGGAGCGATGCATCGCCCTTGCGGGCCGCGTGCTTGGCCCGGAGATAGAGTTCCGCGAGCTTGCCCCAGCTCATCGCGCAAAGCGCGTTCCAGTGGAACCCAACCGATTCCTTCGCCGCCTTCGGGTTCATTGGGACAAATTTCCCTGTGGCGTTGAGTTCCCGCCTGTTCCGGTCGGAATCCTCGAAGTAATGGTTGCATGACTCGCACCGAAGGGCGGCGGTCCGGTTTACCTCCTCAAAATCCCATTCCCCGTGTTCGTCCCGGGCGGATTTGCTCCACTCGACACATTCCCATTTGAACGGTTGGCGGTGCCCGCACTTCGGGCAGGCAAACGTCCATTCGCGTTGATCGGTGGTGAGAAACTTGCGGTGGGTGTCGTCGTCCTCCTCGCCGCCTTGGGACATGAACACGCACTTGCCCAACCACCCGAACGCCGTGACGCGGGCTTCCGCTTCCGCCATGTGACCGGGCGGCCACCGCCACGTCTCATCCCCAATGAGCCACCGGATCGAACGCCGCTGGAGGTTCGTCTTGTTGTGCGCTCCGAGAATCCAGAGTGTCATCCCGTTGGCAAAATGGATCGTGTGATTCCGCCGCTTGTGTCTGTTGGTCCCGGTCGGGAACAACCGCTTCACCGGATCGCACTCATCGAAAAGCTTTTGAAGGCGGGATTCCGACTGGTCCTTGGCATCCTCGTCCGTCTGATCCAGCCAGAGTGTCGGCCCAGGCAGATTCGCGATGATGTAGGAGAGCGTGATCTCCGGTGCCATTGTCTTGGCGGACTGGACCGAGGCGATGATTGAAACGAGCCGTATCTTCGGGTCGATGATCGCCTCCATGACCTCCCGGATCTGTGGCGAGTTTGCGATGCGGAACCGGCCCGGAGTTGGTGAATACGGGATCGATTTGATTTGATCCTCAGCCCACTGCCACACCGGTCGCCGGTCTGGCGGTTGCCATGCGTCGCGCCAGATGTCCCGGAGAACCTTCATGACTGGTGCAATGCCCGGAGCACGTCGTCGATGGCTTTTCGGCACTCCGCCTGGATGCCGGTCGCGTCGAGTCCAGATAGGACGGGGGGCAGCTCGTTCTCGAATTTCGCCCGAAGGATCGCCGTCGCCTGGGCCACCAGCCCGATCCACTCGGAGCGGACATCAACGACCCGGATATAATCCCCCTTTTTGATCGCGACTTTGATTTCCCGTTCCTCGACTTCTGCGAGGAGTTTGCGCGCCTTGAGTGCTTCCTCGTTGTGTGGGGCGGGTTTCGTCGTCCCTTTGAACCCCCGCACCCGGACAAACTCCCGCCAGTCGGCCACCGACCACATGCCGTTCGACGCCGCCTTCGGCGCGCCGTCGAGCTTCTGCCATGAGTTGAGCGTGCGCCGGGTGACGCCCAGCAACGAAGCCAACTCAACGAGGTTCTTCGCGTATGCGGTCGAGTCGGTGCTGCCGGCGGCCCGTGCCTCGATCCGAGCCCGCTCGGCCACGGTCAACGGTTTGCCCGCCGCAACCTTCTTGACGATATTTTGAAAGTCGGCGTCGAGGATCTTGCCCGCGAGTTCCGTAGAGATTTCTGGCTGCTCCATGCCAGAGAATTACTGTCAAAGCATAGGTGTCAGGCGTTTGCGCCAGAAATTTCCGACCTTCTGGAGAGGAGACTGTTCAATCGCTTGAAGAGGCCAGCAATCCTGCAACTCAATTCTGAAGGAATTCCTGACCGTGATCGCATGGCGGCTGAGAATGATTGCCCGCACCTCCTCGAGTGCGTTTATTGCGGCCCGTTCAGAGATCGCTCCAGATTCGGCGGCGCTCAGTGCATCCGCCAGAAATTCACGTGTGCAAGGCATGAGAATTTGCACATGGCGAACATCCTGACGATCAGTTTGCTCCAGTGTTGCAGCATTGGCCAGTTTGGCTTGAAGCAACTGTGGCGGACGCGGCACCCGAACGCGAATGCCATCAATATCCAACAGAACAGCTTCCGAATCTGCGGTATCTGGAAGGCCACGAATTGAGTGAAGCACCTCAACCTTGAATTCGCGGCCGTGCATTTTCAAAATAATTCGACCTACGACCGGCGTCCGTGGTGGCGATACTTCCACCTGACCACCAAACCGGGAGTGCAATGCGTCAAGCAGCGAACGCGTTCCGAACAAATCCAAATCCTTGCTCGTGAATGGCTGGAATTGGAGCAATTCGGAGGCGATCCGAGGAAGAAAGAACATCGCCCACGCATTTACTGCATGACCGCCCACGATGAGAGGCTGCTTCCCCTCTATGCTGGTGCCAACGATTTTCCCAAAATCGCCAAGGACTGTGGGTTCCGCCATCATGCAGAACTGTTAATCCCGGTCATAAACCCGCTTCAGGTAAGCGGGTAGATCGACAATATGAATCGCTGCGCTTCGAGGGATCGGCGAGTTTTCCTCGTGGATTTGTTCCCGCGTTGCCAGCCCCAACGCGATGCGACGGGCATCCTCGGCTCGCTCCTGCCGATGCTCGTTTTCGATCTGTTCAAAAGTGACCATAGCAGCACTCATCATTCGATACTCTATATCGGTTGGACTCTCAGTCAAGCCGGGCGCACCGCAACCCACCCGGCGAAATTCAGATACCGCCAGAAGCAATCCACTTCAGAGAATCCGCACTGGTGGAGAAGTTGCTCGTTCCATGCTGCTGTGACGGGCACAAGAACGCCCTCAAGCGAGAGGCGCTTGCGGTCGATTTCCTCCTGGCTGTAGCCGTTGTCCCGCTTCATGCCGTAGTAGAGATCGACCAGCATGGCGTCGAGGTCGGCACTCGCGCCGAGAACCTTTTCGACGAGGATCAGGGCACCACCGGGAATCAGTGAGTTGAACGCCTCGCGCACGATCTTGAGCCGGTATTCGATCGGAGTGAACTGGAGCGTGAGGACCGAGAGAATCACACTGGCCCGCTCCGGTGGGAACCTGTGCCGCAGGTCCATTTCCCGGATCGAGACCACGCCACAGTCGATATATCCCTGGAACCGTTTCCGTGCGGCCTCCAGCATCGGCTTGCTAACCTCAACACCAACGAACCGGTTGTAGGCACCATACTTGCTGATCAGCGGATCAAGCGCATCGCCGCGTGAGCAGCCGAGATCCACGATTGCGGTCTTCTCCTTGGCGAAGCGGGTCGCGATCTCGAACACCGCTTTCCGCATCACATCATACTGGGGAATCGAGCGCCGAAGCATTTCCTCGAAGACGTCGGTGACTTCGGCATCGAACTGCCATTTGCCTTCGGGGAGAACGTGATCGCGAATTTCGGGCTGATCCATGCCCGAGGCACGCTGTCAACGAAGGTCGAGGTCGCTTTGCGGAGCCGTGGTGGGAAGCTCCCCGAGCAAGCGCCTCTCGTCCCGCAACGCCGTGCCGGGTTTGTTCACCCAGACCGACGGAATACCGAAAGCGGCATACACGGCCCGTGTCTTCGGGTTGCTTTCGATCCCGTAGTATTCGCCTCGCCCATATTTCGGAAAGATCAGGTCGATCAGGATGTGCCGTTTGATAGCCGGGGGCGTCCGGATCACACCGTCGTCAAAATACGCGTCCATCGGCTCCCATCCGGTGAGTTCCGCGATCCGGGCCATCGTCGGCTCCTTCCACCGGTCGGGCCGGGCGGTGATCAGGATGACTTGGTGCGGACGGAGCATCTCCACCAGCCACTGACGGTAAATTTCGGTCTTCATCCGCTTGGACATTGGCTCCTGCCGGGTTCCGTGCGGGGCCGAATTGCCGACCAGCGTGAAATTGAGGTCGAGGAGGTAAATCACAGAACCACCCCCAGCCGCTTTCCGAATGCGGCTTTCGCTTCGCTCACGAGTCCCATCCGCGTGCCGTCTGGATAGGGGAGATCAAACTCAAACTCGATGGCTTCCCGGAGTCGGGCGACATCGACCGCCCTCGCGCTTGCGCAGATGGCGGTGACATTGTTGCTCATTTCAGATACTTTGACAGAGCGGAAGAGGCCGATAAAGAGTGAATGGAATTCTTTTTCCGTGTGGTATTTCTGGACTTTCGGTTTGTCCTGAAAATCTCCCAAACGGACGCCGGGTTCATAGTCGAGGCGGAAACAGATGTTCCCGGAGTTGCTCTCGTTCATGAACGCCTTCCCCTGGACCTGCCGCCACCCGGTTTCTGTCGCGCTCGACGCGCAGGCATAGACCTTGGTGAACGGGCGGCAGAGCGCGGCGCAGAGCGTGGCGATCTTTTCCCGGTCCTCTGCGAACGGAACGGAGTTGAGAACCGAGCTGATGAAGATTGCCGTCCAGTCCTTGCCTGCCGCGACCTCGGCGAGGAAGGCGCGGGTGAGTTCGACGCTCTCTGCTTTGTTGATCTCGCTGCCGCTGCTCAGGCGGTATGGCTCGAACGGCGTGCAGTCGATCCCGGCCTGCCGGAGCAGGAACGTCTCTGTCAGGTGGCCGGCACCAAAGTCCAGGGCACTCGTGCCATGTTCCTTGATCCAGGCAGCGCGTTGCCGCGGGTTGTTGATGTCGAAGGTGTGGCAGGTCTTTGACCCGTGGACCGCGAAGATGAAGCCATTTCCAAGTTCTTCGCGCACCCGCCGGGCGCGCCGGAACGAGTTGTATCGCAGGAGGTCCGCGTATCGGGTTTGCACATCGAAATCCATCGAGAGCAAGTTCATCATGGCCCGTGCAAACTCAGCTTCCTCCTCGGTGACATAGACAACCGGTGCGGATTCGACACCTTTTTCGGCCAGCATTTCCAGCCTGCCGATTCCATTGATGACCATGCCGTCTTGCCTTGCGATGATTGGCATCACGATCCCTGTCCGGTAGAGCGTGGCCGCGACGTTGCGGGCGTATTGGACCCACCGCCCGGCATTGATCCGGCAGAGTTCTGCGACATCGACCTCTGCGGGGTGGAGGCATCGGAGGAACTCGGGCGAATCGACCGGCTTGTCGGGAATGGATGCCGCCAAGGATTCGAGGTCGAGGGATTCGAGTTCGCGTGTGACCTTGCTGGGCGTCGAGTGAAAATCGAAATCGTTGGTCGCCCGGTTGAAGACGATGTTGAGCGCCTTTCGCTGGTTGATCGGCATCGCTTTGGTCCGGAAGACCGGGATTTTCGTGGCACCCATACGGGTCGCAACCAAATGCCGCTGGTGGCCGGAAAGGATTTCGCCATCGGCGTCGGCAAAGATCGGGGCGAGGAAGCCAAGCTTGCGGAGGGAAAGCTCAATCACATCGAGTCGTTTCGGATCAGCCGAGCGCGGGTTATACGTGCTGGGGCTGACCGCGCTGAGTGGTTCGAGGGAGATATTCATAGCGAGAGCCTTTCGCGGATCGCTTTCACGACGCTCGCCTTGTCGAACCCAGCCTCCTGCTTGATGCTGTCCGCCCAGGCGATGAACGCTTCCTGCGTGACGGTGAATCGGTAAAGTCCCATGGCGATAGTTACGTCCCCTTTTTCCAGTTCCTCATCGTGCTTGCCCCCGTCGTCCTTCGGCCCGTCGTTCTTCGGGTTGAGCAGGGAATCGAGATCGACGGGCTCGAACCCTGCGAGGAGGGTGTCGAAGTTCTCCCGTTTCCACGATTCGGCGATCTTCTCCAGTTCGTTGAGGTCAAGTGTGGAGAGTTCGGCCAGGCGGTTGTCGGCGACGAGAACCGCCAATTCCTCGTTCTCGTCGGTGAAATCCTGAAAGTCCACGGGCACGATCTTGAGCCCGAGCTGTTTTGCGGCCATCAGCCGACCGTGCCCGGCCACGATGAAACCGGAGAGTTTGGAAACCGTGATCGGGTGCCTCCAGCCGAAGTGCTGGATGTTCTTGGCCAGAAGTTCGACCTGGCGCTGCGGGTGGGTGTTCGGGTTGCGCGGGTTGGGGTTGATTTCCTCGACCGGGACCAACTTCTCGAAGCTGCACCAGACTTCGACCCCGCTGGCCATCGTCCGCGCTTTCGGTCCTACAGGTGCTTCTTGAGTGGATTCATTACGAGCCATTGTGCAGAGACAGGCTGTCAACAATCCGCTCAATCATGGTCAGCATCGGCACAATCTGCCGCCAGTTCTCCGGACTGCACCATCCCGCTTTGAACCAGCACCAGTCGCTGCCCGCTTCCTTCCAAACGACCACCACTCGCACTTGCCGCCGGATGCCCTTCTCCCGACATCTGAATTCGGCCCGTGCGATGCGGCCATGTTCGTCGAAGGTCAGACGGTGAAGTCGTGTGATCATCCGAGCATCCCCCCGTCCTTCTCGGCGCAGTCCATCAAGGCGATGGCAAGTTCCCGGCCATCGTGCCCATCCCGTTCGGCGGCGGCCATGATCTCTGCCGGGAACAACCCGAACCGGACCCCATGCCGGGCATTTCGGTCCATTGCCTGCCAAATCTCAGCGGCTTTCGCCTGGGTTTGATGGGGACTCATGCGAACCTCCGGGCATCGAGCCAGTTTTCCAAGTCGGCCAGTGCCGCCCGGACGCATCCGCCACTCCCGACCGCAATCTGGGCGGCGATTTTCGGATCAACCTCCCACCGGGCAGAAAGGAACCCGGCAATTTCCTCGGTGTCCGGTGCCCGGAGTTTGATCGCTTGGAACCGGGTCTGGAACCGTTCGGTGAGCAGGTCGAGTTGAAGGTTGCTCGTGCCGATGAACGCCCGACCGGCAGGCAGCTTATCGAGATAGGTCAGGAGCAAGTCCTGCGCGTCTCGTGAGCAGCGGTCGAGTTCATTCACGATCCGCACCGAGAAATCTCCGAACAGGCTGCCGTAGGGCAGTCCAGCCATCCACGCTTTCACGGTCTCGATCCCGACGAGCTTGCCATTGAAGTCCTCGATCCCGAACGGGCTGCCGGCCAATTCCGAGGCGATCAATTCCGCGATGGTCGTCTTCCCCACTCCGGGCGGGCCGTAGAGGAGCACCTTCATCGGATGACGACCGTTGTTCTTGGTCGCCCGCGCCTTCGCCAGCAGGGATGTGGCAACCTCAGCGGCGTGACCGATCAGGTCGGCGGGGCCGCTCGGACGCCATGCCAGCGGCGAAGGCATGGGCGGCTTCGGTTTGCGTCGGAGTGTTCTCATAGGATGCCCGCCTCCCTGAAGCTGAAATAGCCGGGACGAAAATCCCCGGGCGTTCCGACGATCACATGATCGAGCATGCTCACCTGCAGGATGCTTGCCGCTTCGGAGAGTCGCCGGGTCAGCCGGGTATCGGCTTCGCTTGGCGACGGGTCCCCGCTCGGGTGGTTGTGCATCAGGAGGATCCCGTAGGCTCCGATGGCGACCGCCGGGCGGAAAATCTCGCGTGGATGGGCGATGCTCTCGTTCATCGTTCCGATGCTGACCATCGTGTGCCCAATCGCGACGTAGCGGGTGTTGAGCATGATCGCCACGAGCATTTCTTTCTCCGGGTCATGCCACGGAGCTATCGTGATCTTCTCCCGCCAGTATGCCAGTGCCTCACTTGGCGCGTCCACCTTGAGCGAGCCGGGGCATTCGTTGAGCCGCTGGACCCGGACCTCGTAGGTCGAGAATTTGTATCGCGTGCTCATGGTTGTGCCTCCAAGCGACCGGCCAGTGCGGCGACCGCTACCGCCCCTTTGCGATAGACGGTCACCGCGATCAGTTCCTCTCCGCGCCAGACTGCCCAATAGCGCTTGTAGCGGCTGATGCGAATCATGGCCGTTCCTCCTCAATGGCGAGATGGCCGGGGCCGTTGCCCTCGGGATCACAGTCCACCCAGACGGTCATGCGGGCGGCTCCCCGCCGGAGCGTCAGTCCGAAGGACTCGAAGTCCTCCGTGTGGCAGACGCCCTCGATGGAGAATCCGATCAGGCGATTGGCATGTTCAACCTCGGCTTTGACGGCGCTCATTTCCAACCCTCCCTGCGGATGCGGGCTTTGACCGTATTGACTGACAGTCCAAACTCCGATGCGGTTTTGCTCGGGCTGTGGCATGTGGAGTAGAACTGCTTGACCGCTTTCCAGTCGGTCAGCGGTGCCAGGGATGCGCTCGGCTCGGGCTCTTCCGGTTTTGACTGTTCCTGCTTCGTGAAGGCATCGAAGCGTTCCGGTTTCGGTTCGAGCGATTTCATCGGGGCAGTGGTTGCCGCCCCGGTCGAGATCGCCTCACCTTTCATGATTGCCTCCACAATCTCGCGAATCAGCGGGACCGGGATTTCGGTGATGGTGAAGACCGTGCCGTTCAGGCCGTCCCTGCCGATCTGATCCTTGAGGAACTTGAGGGCTGCCCCGCGGGTCCGGCCTTGGAACCGGCCCTCGAAGAGCGTTTCGCCCTTTTCCTCACATACGATCCAGTAGAGCTTGTCCATATTACTTGCCCTCCTTGTCGATGTTGATGGTGAGTTTATTGGCATCACATGCGAACCACTTCTGGACGTAGATGGTGCCGATGACCGGCGGTTTTCCGGGAGTGACTTCCTCCTCAAACCGGACGGTGTTTTTTGTGTCCCGCAGCTTGCGGAATACGATGGTTGTGTTTTCGCTCATGGCGTTGTTTTTCCTTGTGCTGGCTGGTTTTGTTGAACCGCGCCGGTCGCCAGCGGGGCCGGTTCGGTCGTGGTGAAAAGCGGTTTCATCGGGCGTCCCCCCAGCGGATTTCCGCGCCGTCATCGAGGAGATGCTCGATGAATTCGTCGAGTGTCCATGCCCCCCGGAAAAACACTCCGGAGGATTTCTCTTGTTGGAAGATCCGTCGCTTCCATTGTCCGCCGGGGATGCGATAGGCGATCTCGGCGGTTTCCTTGGTGGTCTTAGTGGTTATCCCCTTCATGTCCAGACTCTGCCTATCCCCCAAGGCACGTCTATAGCTAATATGTCCCGATGAAAAAAAGTGTGAAAGATGCTAACTTGGCACGCTAATTCAGGCAAACAGGTGCCATGCCAAGTGCCCGGTAATCAGCGGTCAGCAATCTGCGATGTTTCCTAAGTTGGCATGAAATATGGTGCTGTCCGTCCACGGATTCAGGCACCATGCCAAGTGCGCTTGGAAACCGAAAAAAGCCTGAAAAAGATGGCTTCTCACTTTGCCCTGTGAGGGCTTTTTCAGCGGAGGGAATGTAGGGATACCAGACCGTTCGATATGGCTGTTGCTGTCCTTACCCGGCCCGTGCCTGCCTCTTTGTCTGGGACAGAATGGGGAAATGGCAGTTTTAAGCTGTTTCCAAGCATTCGGACCCTTCACTCGGCTACAACTTCCATGCCAACTTGGAGTTTTTCGGAGGCGATCTTTGAACTCATGCACCATGTTCCATGCCAAGTGCCGCTTTTTCTCACTTGGCACGAGGATTGAGTGCCGCATGCATCCTATCGTGGCATGGAAGTTGTGAATCAGGCACTATGCCAACTCGGCATCTTTCACGCTTTTTTTATCTAAGTTCACTTAGCTATAGACGTGCTATTGGCACCATGCAGAGTCTGGACATGACAGAGACAACCAGACCCACTGAACAGGACATCGAAGAGCTTCTCATCGAGAGGCTCTCGGAACAGGACGACGCCCACAGCATCACCACCTTCGAGGATGCTGGAGTCATGACGAGGAACAAGGGCGTGGTTCTCCGAATGGAGGACGGAAGCGAGTTCCAGGTCACAATCGTCAGGAGCCGCTAACAACCACTATCACATGAACCACGATGCCATTCTCGACAAAGTCCGGGCACTCCTTCGCCTGGCAGACCAATCACGCGGAGCAACCGAACACGAGGCGAAGACCGCGCTGGCCAAGGCCCACGAAATCATGACCCGCTACAACATCGACTCGGCCATGCTCCGCATGGAACGCGAGGCGGTGGGCGGCACGGAATTTACGGTCAATAGCAGCAAGGTCGATCTCCCGAAGACGCTGAATCCCGCCGACATGCTCATTCTCTCCCTGCTCCAGAGTCATTTTAATGTCCGGGTCATCCTGCTCCACGGGCACAAGCAGACCCCAGTGGACATCATCGGGACACCGACCGAGGTCGAGTATGCGGTTTTCGTGTTCCACTTCCTGCGGGAGACCTTCTTCCGCTGTTGGAACGAGTTCAAGAAGACCACCATCAGCCCTGACCGGAAATCCTACTACCGGGGCCTGCACGACGGGTTGAAGGCGGAACTCAATGCCGCCAAACGCCGGGCCGAGGAATCCTACTCCGCCGACCAGCGCGGCAAATACGAGCTGATGATCGTGGACGCCAAGGCGGTGATCGACCGCCATGTCGCCGAGAAATACGGGAAGCTCCGCAACCGCCGGTCGCAGAACCGCCGGGTCGATTCCGAGAGCTACGTCGCCGGGAAAGCGAAGGGCGCAACGATCCGCATCAACCGTCCGCTGGCCAACGCATAAACAATTTCGCCCCGGTCATGGTGGCCGGGGCACTTCACAGAAACCGAAAGGCAAAACCATGAACACGACCAACACCACACCGGCGGCAGGACCGTCCGGAATACAAACATTCGGGACCATCACGGTCCGGCTGCTGCGGACACCGCAGGGTGAACGATTCGCTGAGATTCGACCGAAAAGGGGGAATCCCTACCACGTTCCAGCCGACCTGCTGCCACTGGCCGCGGGGAAGGATGCATGGATGCGGGACATCCGCCTCCGCTGCACGGGCTGTGGTCAGCCCCACAAGGCCGCCGACTTGGGATCGGGACTCTACTGCCCGGCCTGCGTCGAGGAGGCAGAGCGAGAGAATGCGGAACTTGATGGCCGGGCAGACACATGAACCCGGTTCACCCGATGTTCCATCCCGGCAAGGTCTATGCCTCGCGAGGGGCAATGGCACTCGGAGTCGATCTCGCCCCGTTCCTCGACCGGCATGTCCGGGCCGACTGGGGCGAAGAACTCGACTTTGAGGATGTGCTGGCCAACGAGAATGCTCTGGAATCAGGCGAGCGTCTGCTGAGCAAGTATCGTGTCCGACCTGGCGTCTCGATCTACATCATCACGGAATGGGACAGGTCGATGACTACTGTGTTGCTGCCGGAAGAATACTGAGGAACTCGACCAGCCGCTCAACCGCATCGGCCTGAAGCTGACCCTCGGTCAGTCGCACAACGCGCCAGCCGGCCAATGTCGCCTCGAAGTATTTCTCGGCGTCCTTCACAAAACCGCTGCCTCGATTGTGCCGACCGCTGACCCAGGCACCGCCTTCGACCTCAATGAGCGTCCGGGACGGCAGGTGTGCAAAGTCGGCCCGCCATTTCCGATCCGGGTGAAACCGGTATTCGCGCTCCAGGGGAGGCCCGTTCAGACACCGCCAGAGGAAGAGGAACTGGTTTTCGAGCTTGGATGCCGCCATGCCAGACTGCGAAGTGTCAAGCCGGCCGCATTTCCCACTTGAATTCACTCCACAACAGAGGGAGCGGTCCGGCGAAAAGTGGGAAGCCTGCAAATCAGATCCTCACGGAACTTGAACGGTCGTCGCGACATCCCTGCCTTGGGCGGCTGGTCAAAGAGATTCCTTGCGCCGATCCTCCAGACGACGGAGTGAATCGCGGCATTCCCGGAGGGTGCGACGCACCTCCCAGCCGAATTCGATGATTTTCATTAGGACCCACGCGAAGACGAAGATCGCGGCCATGAAGCCGATGTAGCCGAAGAAGAAAACGAAGGGATTCATGGTGTTGGTGCGGGTGTCAAAGGAGTTCGTAAATCTGGGCGATGGGTTCGAGGTCGCGCTTGAGTCGGGCTCGATCAACCGGGTCCCAATCATTGAGTGGGTCGGTATCTGTCCGTCGTTTCCACCATTGGGTGATTTTGTTCAGCCAGGTCATGTAGGTGGACGTGCCCCGGTCGGCGGGGTCTTCCTCCATTTCTTTGTCCGTGGCGACGTGCCCGAGGCTGATCGACCGACGCAACCGGCGGACACTGAGGTTCTTTTCGGCGGCGGTTTCGAGCCACCGGCGTTGTTCCTCAGGTGATTTGACCTTTGCGACGACCGCGTGGTGATACCAGTCCAGATTGTCATTACGTAATGACAGTTCGACCCGCTTCGAGACGTGGGAGAAATTGCGCAGGGTGCCGTAGTCGAGCCCGGTGAGCCTCTCGATGTCCTTGATCTCCCCGTA
>Ga0114939_10001494_pt1 | contig 18327 bp, 18 predicted proteins | sample AshMeaCrysSpring_FD_87196 | JGI IMG/M metagenome (GOLD analysis project Ga0114939, IMG submission 87196) | Groundwater microbial communities from Big Spring, Nevada to study Microbial Dark Matter (Phase II) - Ash Meadows Crystal Spring | ecosystem: Environmental > Aquatic > Deep subsurface >...
ATGTTCTATTCCAACTCCTCGGCTCCCTGATTACAGCCGGCGAGAAGCTGGCATCTGTGGCTGAGATCTTCACAGGCAAGATGCCGGGACAAAACACCCCTGCCACAACTACGATGGCTACCATCGAGCAGGGCATGAAGGTGTTTACTGCCATCTACAAGCGTATCTATCGCTCGATGGAGAAAGAATTCAAGCTTCTGTTCTATCTGAATGGCGAGTACCTGAATCCGAACACGGCAGTGACTGTGCTGGATGAGGCTATCGGTCCTGAGGACTTTGATCCGAAGCAGTATGACATCTGTCCGGCTGCCGATCCGCAAGCATCGTCGCAGACTGAGCAGATGATGAAGGCTCAGGCTCTCATGGAGCTGCTGCCTGTGGGTACTATGGATCCGATTGAAGTAACGAAGCGGATGCTGACTGCTCAACAGCAACCTGACTGGGAAAAACTCATTCCGGGTCTTGCCCAGACAGGTCAACCGCAGATTCCGCAGAAGCCGGATCCGAAGCAACAAGAAATGCAGATGAAACTGCAGTTCGAGGCGCAGAAGGCTCAAATGAAACAACAAGAGTCGGCACAAAAGTTCCACCAGAGCAAACTCGAAGGGGAGCAAAAGCTGGCCAACCAAAAAGCAATGGCCGAGATGGAACAACAAGGGAAACTCGCCCAGATGCGAATAGACGCACAAATTGCTCAGCATAAGCAACAGATCTTCATGCGCGACGCGCAGAACAAGATGGTAGTTAGCGATGCTCAGCATCAACAGAAGCTTAGACAAGCTCGGGAGATGCCAAAATCAGCGAAGACCTCAACTTCTCAAAGGAAGACCTCGCCGACTGGAAAGGGAACGCGGTAACAGCCGCGTTCTACAACACAATCAGGCGTGGAATCGCCGACTCAAAAGATGAGTTGGCAAATCAAGTAGGGAATATCTCAGAAGTAGCTTTAGCCCGTATTGCAGGACGTATAGACGCCCTGAATGCTATCCTAGACATGGAGGACCCAGATGGTTATTGAGCCTGCAGGAAACAAGATCCTGATTAAGCGGGACAAGGTAGAGGATCACGATCCCACCTACAAAGCAGTCAAAAATGCCGGTTTAGTGATTCCGGAAACGGAAGATCACCTCAGACGACAGGCAGGAATGGACCGTGGTAAGGTGGTGGCGTTGGGCCCCTCTGCATTCAAAGACCCGTACTTCCTTGATACAAAGTGGTGTGAGGTTGGTGATTTCATCATCTTCCCGCAGTACTCTGGCAAGGCGATCAAGAACCATGAATCTGGCGAAGATTTCATCCTCATCAATGATGCGGATGTTGTCGCAATCCTGAGAGGATACAATGGCTGAAGAGAAAAGCACTCCTACGAGCGGAGAACCACGGGTAGAGGGGCAACAGGCTGCAGAAAACCGAGAGCAGCAGACCCCCAAGGTAGATCCGATTGAAGAGGAAGCCCGGACACAGGGTTGGGTTTCCCGAGAGGAATTTGAGGCAAACCCTGCTAATGCAGGTAAAAAATGGCGCTCCGCAGAGCTGTTCCTAGAGCTTACTCCGCTGTATGAGAAGCTGGATTCTCTGCATAGAACCAACAAAACGCTCAATCAGGGCCTAAAAGCACTGGCTGAGCACAATAAGAAGATCGAGATTGGCGCGTATAACCGAGCCAAAGCAGAACTTCTTCGTGAACGGAAGAATGCTCTTGAAGAGCAGGATTTCGTCAAAGCAGAACAAATTCGGGACCAGATCGACGCGCTGCCTAGACCCACAGCGCCTGCGGTTCCGGATCTGCCGCCCGAAGAGCCCCCGGCTCCGCTCGTTGAATGGAAGGCGAAAAACCGCTGGTACAGCAACGATCCGGATGCTAAAATGTGGGCGGACGCTATGGGAGCTTCGATGATTGCAGAGGGTAAAACCCCTGTGCAGATGCTCGAAGAGCTATCGAAGCGGGCACCGAAGGTCTTTCCTCACCTTTTCACCAATCCCAAGCGAGAGTCCGCTCCCAGTGTGGAGTCGGGCGGAACAAAGGGTAAGTCCTCTGGGGGTTTCCAGTTGACTTCGGAAGAGACAGCCATTATGAATCGTTTGATTGCTAGTGGCGCCCCCATCACCAGAGATGAGTATATCGCTCAGTTGAAGCGTACTAGAGGAGAGTAAGGATGGCACGTACACCTGCCCCAGCAGAAGCGGGAAGTCCCGCCACTCCGCGAGTTCGTCGGCCCTTGGCCAAGTCGAACCGGCTGGAGATTATTAATCAAGATCCCGGTAGAGTCTATCGCTTGGTTACTTTGGATCCAACACGCATCTGGCGCTTTGAACAGGCTGGATGGAGGGTGGAAGATGTAGCCCAGCACCTACCTAGGTCTGAGAGAGTTGACAACCCTACAATCACTGATAATTCGATTTCGGTCGGAGGCGGCCAAAAACAAGTGTTGATGTCCATCGAGAAGGAATTCTACGATGAAGATCAGCTAGCGAAAAGAAATCGTCAGTTGGAGTTGGAGAGGTCACTCAAACCCCGTAACTCTGATGGTATGTATGATGCTGAACTACACACTTATTTCAAGTAGTCACATACAGCCATCAGTCTTGTAACAGGAGTTTTTGATGGCTAACACTAACAAAGTGAATGGCTTTCGCCCTGTTCGCTACCTGAATGGTGCCAAGTACAATGGTCAGTTCCGGAAATATATCATTCCGGCTTCTGACGGTACGGCTCTGTTCGTTGGCGATCTGGTGAAGCTGAGCACGGCTGGTTCGGATGAAGGCTACACTGCCGTTGTCCAAGCGGCTGCTGGCGATGCCTGCATTGGTGCGGTGGTTGGTTTCGAAGTTGATCCGGCCAACCTGAACACCCCGCAGTATCGTACTGCCTCGACCAAACGTGTCGTTTACGTTGCTGACGACCCCGCGCTTGTGTTTGAAGCGCAGGAAGACGGCGACACTGACCCTCTGGAAACCGCCGACATCGGCCTGAACGTCAACTTCGTTGTTGCCGCAGGTTCGACGACTACGGGTGCCTCGGGTATGCAGATTGACTCGACGTCTCATGCCACCACGGCTACCCTGCCGCTGCGCCTGCTTGGTCTGGCCCAGCGTCCGGATAACGAGAATGTTCTGAGTGCTGGCGGTCAAGCGTACACCCGCTGGGAAGTTAAGATTAACAACCACCAGCTCGGTAGTTCTACCGGCGTTGCTGGCGTCTAATAGGAGTCTACTATGCCTATCAACACTGGCTCATTTGCCAAGGCACTGTGGCCCGGCGTCAACGCTTGGTACGGTGCCGAATATGCGAAGTACGCGGAAGAGTATCTCAAGCTGTACGAGAAAAACACCTCGACTCGCAACTACGAAGAAGATGTCGGACAATCGGGCTTCGGTCTGGCCGTCATCAAGGAAGAGGGCAGTGGCGTTTCGTACGACACGGCCCGTCAAGGCTTCACGACCCGCTATCGTCATGTGACGTACGGTCTGGGCTTCATCATCACTCGTGAGATGTATGAAGACGGGCTGTATGACACGTACGCGAAGAAGCGTGCCGAGAACCTCGCTTTCTCGATGCGTCAGACGAAAGAGATCCTCGGTGCCAGCGTCTACAACAAAGCTACCGATGCTACTCAAGTCGGCGGCGATGGTGTGGTCCTGCTCTCGACGGCTCACCCGAACGTGGCTGGCGGTACGTGGTCCAACCGTCTTGCGGTTGACTCGGATCTGTCGGAAGCTGCGCTGGAACAGGCGTGCATCGACATCGCCGACTTCCGTGATGACCGTGGTCTGCTGATCGCTGTCAAGCCGAAGATGCTGATTATCCCGCCGGAGCTTGAGTTCGAAGCGGCCCGTATCCTCAAGACCGTTGGTCGTGTGGGCACGGACCTGAACGACATCAATGCTCTGAAGGAAATGAGCAAATTCCCGGGGGGTGTGGTGGTCAACCACTACCTGACGGACGCCGATGCGTGGTTCATTCGCACGGATGTCAAGGACGGCATGAAGTACTTTTCGCGTCGGGACGACGAGTTCGACACCGAAAATGACTTCGACACGGAAAACGCCAAGTTCAAGGCGACGTTCCGCTGCTCGTTCGGCTGGTCGGATGCGCGGGGTATCTACGGCTCTCCGGGTGCCTAATAAGGTTGGGGGTCTAGTGCCCCCTTCCTTCTAACACAAGGAGATCGCTATGCCTGTTAATATGTCTTACCCGAAATCCCGCGATGTGCGGATGAAGGCATTTACTGTTGCGCGGACTGATAACGCCACCGAGAAGTGCGTCCTTCCGAAGGATGCGGTTGTCGTTGCTGTTATGGTCCTGCAAGATGTCAGTGCTTCTACTGCTGCGGGTGCTGTGACGGTTTCCTGCGGGGCTGATGCTGATGGTATCCTCAATGCGTTTAGCATGGCTACTACGGCGGTTGGTCTTGTGGCTCCCGGCACTGCGTACGGTTCGTCGATCGGTGTTAAGTTGACTGCAGACTCAGTTGTCAAGTCCACCTATACGGTTGGTTCGTCCACCGCTGGTGGTACTGGCACGGTCTTCATCTATTACATCGTTCCCGGTCCGGGCGAGAATCATCTAAGCTAAACGGTAGGGGCCTAGTGCCCCTACTCTCTATCTGGAGAATTCAATGGCTGCTCATCGCTCCGCTGACGCATCTGTAGCCGCTCACCACGCGGTGAGTGTCACGACGAGTGACGCGACTGTTATTCCGGTCACGCGCTTTCTGTATATCGGTACCTCCGGCAACGTGAAGGTACGCATGGCTTCTGGTGCCACTGTCACCTTTGTTGGTGCCCATGGTGTCTTCCCTATTCAGGTGGATATGGTCTACTTGACTGGCACCACCGCTACTGACATGGTGGCACTCTACTAATGCATATCGGGCTGAACACACTTGGGCTGAAGCCCTCCGGTACAGCATAAGTCCGCTGCTAGCGCCGGGTACAACTAGGTCGCCAACGGTGGAACCCCATCCACTGGCTCTTATGACGGCGGACAGGTGCTTGCCTCAGGCGGGTATTTCCGTATTGGTTCAGGAACGCCACCGCTAGGTAACTGCATCAAGAATACGACGACCAAGAAGGCTAAGAACCCCTAATGTCGTCTTTTGGAGCTTGGTAATGCCCTACTACCCCGGTAAATGGAAAGCCTTCTGCGATGTGTGTGGTTGGGAGTTCTTCAACGATGAACTGCTAGATCGCTGGGATGGCTTCAAAGTATGCAAGAAGGATTGGGAGCCTAGGCACCCACAGGAATTTGTTCGCGGGGTGCCGGAGAGCACAGTTCCATGGACTCGACCGGAACCTCCCGATATTGAGATTGGCCCTGCCTACAGTGCAGATTCGTACTACTGGGAGGCAAACTACACTACTCCAGATGATGCCGATATCTCGGCCAATCGTTACGCTGACGCAGCGGCATAAGGAAACTACATGGCTATCATTGTAACCCGTGCAGGTAAAGGATCCGCCCTATCGTATACAGAGGCAGATGCCAACTTTACCAACCTCAACAACGACAAGCTGGAAGCTACGGCCTATAATGCTGCCGACGTTTTGACCAAAGTCAAGTCTGTGGATGGTACTGGTTCTGGCCTAGATGCAGACTTGCTGGATGGGAATGAGGCTGCAGCTTTTGCGGCAGCGGTCCATACTCATGTGAAGGCAGACATCACTGACCTGACTATCAATCCCGAGAAGATCGAGCAAGGAAACTCCAAGGTAGAGATCGTTGATGCTGGGACCGGCTCCATCATCTACACTGTTGACGGTGTGGTGGAGATGCGGAATGACCCGGGCAGCCTGACTTTCTCTCCTGCTGGATTCCGGGTACTGGCTGATTTGTCGAATGCGACTCTTGCTAGCCGGACCTACTTCAAATCCTTGACGACCAACGACAATACCTCTTTGGGTGTGGTACCTAATGGTTCTGCTACTCAGGCTGAGTTTGCGGCTGTTGACGATGCTACGCCAACCAATGCCAGCTCCGTTCATTTTGGCACGAATGGCACCAACGCTTACATCATTTCCACCCGCACTGGATCCGGTACTACGCTTCCGCTGTATATCCAGACCGGCGATTCGCCTGCTACTCGCATGTGGATTGGTCCTACTGGCAAAGTCAACTATGGTTGCGTAGAGCACGATGCTGGAAACTCCAGCACCTCGATCACTCTGAACTTCATGGCTAACGGGGCCAACCAGAAGATGACCCTGACCGGTAACGTTTCTGTTACTCTCACTGCTCCGTTGGCTGGTACTACCTGCAAACTGAAGATTCTTACGGGGACTGGTAGCTTTACGGTCACGTTCAGCACCACGGTCAAATGGCCGGGTGGCGCGGCTTATGTGGCTACGACCGCAGCGAGCAAAACGGATATTGTTACTCTCTACTATGACGGAAGTGCATGGTGGGGGCAATACGGAAACAACTACGCATAATGAACCCTCGTGTCATTTCTGTTACGCATACTAACTCTGGAGGAGTTTCTGTAGCTTCTTTGGCTGTCAATCTTCCAACTAAAGTCTACAAGAATAGCCTGCTGTTGATGTTTACGCAAACGGGTACCTCCGTAAATATTGGAGCTACTCCGGCTGGCTGGCAACAGATAGATAGTCCCAATCTAACCAGAACCCAGATCTTGGCCAAGATAGGCGCACCAACCGATAGTGGTGGTACAGCAACCATTGTTATGTCAACGGGCGCAAATGAATTAGCGGGAACAGTCTATCAAATTGAGAATTGGGATTGGGAAACCGCCAGTGCTGGAACAATCGCTTCTGTTGTTGCTTATGGAACACAGGGTAATCCAACCACCAACTTACTAACAACGCCAGCAGCAACGCTTGCTATCACTAATCCCAAAGGTATTCTTGTTATCTCGTTCATCCATATTGACTGGTCTGCAGCCTTCACAGTAACCCTTCCGACTGATATTTCCTACACTACTGGAAATACCGCCGCTTCTATTACAGGTATTTACTGGGCCTATGGACATTTGGAGGGGCTTACAGGAAACACCTACAATCCTAATGATGGGTCTCTTTCTGGCTCGACTCCAGTAAACTGCTTTACAGTTGTTGTTGCTGGCGGGAGAGATAAAAACCTGTTTGATTCAGCTCCATAAGGAGATCTAATGTCTACCATTGTTCTTCGTAACATCAAAGGATCTCCGCTGACCTTCACGGAGATGGACAACAACTTCACCAACTTGAACAATGATAAGTTGGACGTTGCTACGGATAACTACGTTACTACATCGTATCCGGGTACTGTGGTGACATTTTCGGATGTGGATGTGCTTGATGGCAAGTTTGAGATTACGGCCGCCGATACCGGTGGATACGAGGCTGGAGCCCATCACCTACAGGTACAAGTTGATTTCATAACTACAACGTATCTGTCTAAGATTTCCGGCCACTTTGGAATCGCGACTCATACGGACAATGCCCTGATAGGGACTGCACTTCGAGGAAACGGGGTTCTAATTGGTACTGTTTCGAATGGCTCTGTTGAGTCTTCGGATCTAACGAACGCCAACATCATGCTAGAAACATGGATGGGTAATTCGGCTGCATCCCAGGACAACATCGTGTATCCCGGATCAGATATGCCTATTGGCTACTCATTTACCGATGGTAAGAACTACCGTGTGGTCTTTGATTCGATTGTTGACCACAACGATAAAAAGTGGATGCGCTACCGTGTCTGGCAAAAGGACGCTACGTGGCTGACGGATACCATTGACAGTACCCAAGGATTCTGGGATCTGATGTGGGACAGTGGTTACTGGTACGATAGTAACCTCTGGGCTGACTTTTCCAAAACTGGTATCTGGCTGTACGAAGTGTATTCACCATCGGCCCCATGGAGCATCACTTTCAGTAATGCCATCGTGCGCTGGGGTCCTTATCTGGGACAAGCTGAAGAGGCTACGGCTAGGAAACTGGTCCGTACTGGAAATCACAACATGGAAAGCCTGTTCGGACGTTCCGATGGTTTCTATGGGTACTCTAGCCCAGCTAACGATGTTGTATTCATGACTGGTTTTAACAACACCTCGTTGAGACAATATGCTGGAGTAGCTACCTCCAACTTCAACTGGGCAGATTGGTGCGATGTAGACGACGTTAAAAACAAACTTGTCGCTGCTGGAATGAGTTCCACTACCGCGACACAAGTAGAAGGGGTAGTGAGACCGCTCTACTGTCTTGTGGGGCTATTGTACAAAAAAGCTAAACAGAACGGCTGGTAACCATGTCTACATCAAACAGCTATAACTACAAGGCATCCGCTTCTGCGATCATCGCGGAAGCCTACCGGAAGGTAGGTGCTCTGGGTGATACGGAGACTCTTGACGCAACACGTCAGGCTATCGGTATGGTGATGCTGAACATGATGGTCAAGACCTTCTCGGCATTTGGCCTTCAACTTTGGATGCGGGATGAGCAATACATCCCGCTATCTTTGTTTGCTGTTGATCAAGTCATTACAGTTGGCCCCGGAGGAGAATTTCCTCTTGACTACAAGCCACTACGCTTGCTGGAGTGCCAGCGGTATGATCTCACGGATCCTACCTATCCCACGTCAATTCCAATCATCAACATGACTGAGCGGGAGTATCAGCAACAAGTCACTAAGAACTCCAGAGGGGCCCCAGTACAGATATACTATCGTCCGGATGCCTATCAAGGCTGGCTTCATATCTGGCCCAATGCAGATACCTACTGGCAAACGAATGGTTCCCTTGGCTGTGTTTTCCATCGCCAAGTTCAGGACTTTGATGGTACGACTGACGACCCTGACTTTCCTGTAGAGTGGACTGAAGCACTGGTTTATCAGCTGGCTCTGCGCCTTGCCCCCAATGTTGGTCTTCCTCCGTCTGATCGCCAGATGCTCCAAGCAGACGCAGATCGCATCTTGAGTCTGGTGCTTGCATCTGACTATGAAGAGGGCTCTATCTACTTCCGTCCAGCTAGGCGATAATGGCATATACGAAGACTCCAACTCAGGATACGCACAACAAGATGCGTATCCAGCCAACAGGCAATCAGACCCTAACGACTAACACGTTGGGGTGGGAGTCCTATGCTGGAAGCAAGTTCGTCAACTGCTACCCAGTAATCCGGGAAAGTAAGCTTGCAAATCCGGTCATCACGTTGATGAAGGCTCCGACTTTGCTGCAGAAGACTTGGACATTTCCTGACACGGATGTTGGAATTACCCAGCTAGACTTTGATTCTGGGGTGTTTGTCTACAAGAACAAAATCTATCGGGCATCTGACTCAGGTGTTATTGGTCCGACGATTGATCTTCTTGAGACTGATTTGACAAACGGAACGTTTCTCTCTGTCCAGAAAGTCATTGACTACACGCTGACAGGGGACATCATCGTGACTGGTCTCTATGCCGAGAACACCACCAATGATGTATATGCGTATGTCTACAACGTAAGCACCAGTACTCTTACGATTGGCTCGGACCTTCTCTGTAACGGAGCGTCGAGCTACTGGACTCCTACCGGATACTCTGATGATGTCTATGTACAGGGAACTGAGGAGGTTGCTTCTCCACGAGATCTGGTAATCGACGGCTATCACATTGTTGCTCTGAAGTCTGAGGCTGAGGGAACTAACCGAGTTCTAGTCTCTGCTGTGGCTACTGGGACAGCCGACGACTTTATTGCCTTCGACACCACGGTTGACTACTTCACTCCGGAGATTGATCCGGACAATCTGGTGGATATCCAGAAGCATCACAACTACATCTGTGTAATTGGTACGAAGACTATCGAGTTTTTCTACAATGCTGCTGTAGAAGCCGGATCTCCCTTTGTTCGTCAAGAGAACTACACCATCTTGCTAGGTGCGTCTCAGAACTTGACGGCCAACCAAGGTGCTGTCTCAATTGCCAATGGCGACGACATCTACTTCTTTGCGAACGCGATGCATGGCGGAAACGCCATCTACATGATCCGTGACTTCAAAGCTGTGAAGATCTCGGATGACTACATTGACCACTTGCTTAACAATGCCCAAGGTGTTACTTCCGAAGTCAATCCTGCCTATGCCAAGCTCGGACTGGTTGACAATATGGGCTCTGTCCTGCTTGGTGTAGAACTGACCAATCCTCTTACTGGAGAGATCAGCACCTACATTTTTGATGAAGCGAACAAGACGTGGTGGGAATGGAACGATGCCGATTCAACCGGCCTGCTGTTCACCACTCGCGGCTATGTAACAAACTTCTCTGGGCGACCCTTCTTTATCCGTGGTGGTGTGTTGGGGATTGCCAGTAACGCTCAGTACAGCATTGCAAACTGTACGACAAACGAAACTGGCAGCACCATTGTTCTGGATTACGTATGTAAAGATCCGAACCACACAATGTACCAAGCACTGTACATCACTCCGATGCAGATGCTAGAACGAAACAACTGGAAGCATTTGAAATTTGTGGATATGATTGGCGACTATACAGATAACTCTGTAGAGTTGTCATGGACTAAGTTCCACAACTGGTCTGGCTGGAGTCAGTTTGTTTCCAAGACACCCGCCTCGGTAGGGTATGACCAAGCACTGCGTTGGTACAACCTCGGCCATGGTAGACAGTTTGCGTTCCGTATCAGATTCACTGGAGAGGGACAGATTGTCCATGATGCTATCGAAGTAGCCTACAATATCAGGACCCAGTAATGCCTCTGCAGACTTTCATGATCCCCAAGCCATCCAAGGAGGCATCTCCAGAGGAGCAAAAGGCTTGGGCATATATGCAGCAGCAGTTGGAGCTGAAATCATTTTCCCCCACTCTCACAGGGTTTACTGGAGAAAATCCGGTGACTGGTGTTGGCTACTTTCAATTGCTGGGTCCTGTTGTCTTCTACTTTGTCCACCTCTCCAGCACAACGGAGTTTGGCTGGAACTATGGTGCTACTATCTCGCTGCCTCATGCTCCGTTCGTACCAACTAACGGTGTAGCTTTTCCTCAGTTTGGACAGCCTATTGTTAATGTCAACACTGGGACCGAAGTAAACAACGAATGTCCGACGATTATGACTCCCGGACTATATCTATTCACAGCCCTATCATCTACTGGCGGACCTACTGCAGTTGCTCTGCAGGGCTTCTATCTTCGAAACAATGCCCGTGTTGGGGTTAGTGCATAAGTAAGGAGAACACATGGGAATCACTATTAGCTACCCTGAAGCAGACCTGTACTATGGCGGAATTGAGGGCACACTGTCGGGAGAAGATGCTTATCGCTTTTTCATGACGTATGGTTACTGGCCCAATGAAGCTACCCGCAATGCCGGTATTACCTACATGGGTCAGAATGGTTATGCTATCAACACGGCAGGTACTTTTGGAGATCCGAACGATCCGTACTCCGGGTATCAGGTGATTGCTGACAACTCGACTCCCGGAAGAACTGCTCCAACAAATATTAACGGCACCTATTTCATGCCGATGTATGATCCAATGGGGAACTTTACCTACAATCAGGTAACAGATGCCCAAGGTAACCCAATCCAGCAGCAACAGACTGACTGGTATGCTGAGGCTGCTGCAGGCCGTCCTGTGATCGGCCCTGCAGTTTCTTCGGATATGTCTGTGACGGACTACAATCGCTTAAATCCGAATGCCCCAACTTCGATTCAGTCGGGTTCGCCAGAAGAGCAGGCTGTCATGGGACAACAAGCGCCGACTGTCTTTCAGGAGCTGTCCTACGCACTTCCACAGGGGCAGTCGGTACCTATGAACCAACAGGCTACTCAAAATCAAGCTATCTTGGATGTTGGTGCTGGGATTTCCAACCTTGGGACTCAGTTTACCCAAGCATCGCAGTATCCCAACGCAGGTACGATCTCGAACTTTTGGGATAGTGGTCAAAACAGTCAAGGCAGTGGTGTTCAACTCTCGCCGGAAAACTCTGACCTTGCCAGATGGTTCCGCGAGACGTACGGCTCTAACTACGGAATGTAACGATGGCATACGAAGGCAAACCTTGGCTGACTGAAGGCTTCTCGCTCGACTACAACCCGTTCTACGCGGAGCGGAATCTCAACCCGACCGCGAACGCAATCGGCCAGAATGGGCCGTCCTACCATCAGGACGAAACGGGGCAGTGGTGGATTGACGTCCCCGCCAGCCAGCCTGCGGGCGACATGGATTTCTTCCCGCAGACCCCCGGCTGGTCGGAGATGATCGACGAGTCGCAACTTCCGAACACTTGGAATTTCGGCGTCAACTGGAATGACGTGCAGACGAAGAACCCTGACCTCTACGCCAACTGGAGCGTTTACGACAGCGGCAACATCTTCCGCGACTCGATGGGGTACACGCAGTTCAAGGTGGTTGACTACGATCCTGAAACCGGCGGGTATGTGACGATCTCCAAGACCGGTGATAAGACAGGTACACTTGCATTGTGGCTACCCGACGGCCAAGGCGGGATGAAGCTGGTCAAGATCCTTGGGGACCAGAGATGGGACACCAACAAGAATGTGACTCAGCAGGGCTCGTTCGCGCCGCTAATGCTCATGGCCACTGCTGGTGCTGGAATGGCGGCCAATGCCGGGGCATTTGGTGGTGCTGGAGCTGAGGCTGTTGGTGCCGCCGATGGCCTAACTAATGCTTTCTCTGGTGGCGCTGGCGCAGCTGGAGCAGCAGCCCCTGCAATGCCTCCTTTAACTCTCGATATGATTGGTGCTGGGTTAAAGTGGGTGTGGGACGGAGCTAAATGGGTAGTAGCTACTATCGGTACCGCTAATACAATTTCTAGGACAATCACAGGTGAAAACATCATCCCCACCGGAGGTGGCGGAGGTGGAGGAGGCGGAGGTGGAGGTGGTAACGTGAGCAATCCAAATAACCCGTCAGGGAACAACCCTTCCGGATCTAATCCGTCAGGGGGAACTTCCGCTACTGACATTCTAAACTTCCTGTTTGGTGCCGGTGGAGCTGCATGGGGCGCTTCTCGACAAGAGAAGATGGCTGATCAGTTCTTGGCCATGTACAATGAACAGAAGCAGAAAGCACAGCCTTGGGAAGACATGCTAGCCCGTAGCTACACTCCTGCTGGACAAAAGGATATCCTGAACTCTCCGCAGTTCATGTCCCAGCAGGGTGTTTACAAACAGATGATCGACAGGAATGCCTCTAAGGCAGGAACCCTGACGAATACCATGTCTGGTATCCCGGGGGTTGCTCCTCGTGGCCGTGAAGCTGCGTTGCAGAAGTTCGGCTATGACTTCCTGAATGACTACAGGAAGACTCCGCAGCAGATGGTGGATACCTACACAAAGAACGCTGCAGACTACAAAATGCTGGCGGCCTTTGGTATGGCCTCCGAAGCTAACATTCCCGGTCAGTTTGCCCAAACACTATCGAAGTATATGAAACCCGGTGGTGCTCTTGACGTTGATCGAATCTTCAAAGATGTAGCTGCTGTGGGCGGCTCTATCGAGCGGTGGTGGAACAGTATTACTTCTGGCGGATCTTCTCCAGACAATGATGCTGGTCCGGGCAGTGCTCCCAGTGGTAGTCAAGGCGGACAAGATCCGATGAACGACAATACCGAGGACGATGCTGGAATGCCTCCCGGACTGGAAGATATCAACAAGGGAGTTCCTCCGGGATATTCATATGATGCGGCAAATGATATCTGGACAGATCCAGACGGCAATGTGTGGGGCTTTGATCCCGATGCCGGTGAATATGTGCAAATTCCGCTGCCGTAAGGAGTAGATATGGATCTGAATGTACTGCTAGGTAACGGCGAAGGGGCATGGAACTATAATGCCCGTAAAGGTGCCGAGGAACGAGACCGCGAGCGTCAGGCTGCTGCTACACTAGCAGAGATTATGGCTCGAACTCAGGATATCCAATCTCGCCGCTCTATGGAAGAGCAACTGCTTCCCGGCAGGATGAAGGCACAGGATCTGGATAACCTAATGAAAGAGGTCAACCGGCAAAAGATCCAACACGATTTGGCTATCGGTAGACAGTTCGATGCTCGGACCAAGGAGGGGGCACTGGGTGCTCAACAGGCACAGACTGACAGCATGAACCTAAAGACCGCCCAAGAGAAAGGCAATGCCTTCCTCAACGGGGTGGCTGAGCTTGTAGCTGTCAAGGGTAGTGCAACTCCTCAAGAGATCATGGGTAAGGCTAAGGAGTATGGGCTTGACCAGAACCACGTTCTTGTCCAAGCTCTACTGAATCTTGATCCTGCCAAGCAAGCCGCTGCGCTGCCGAAAACCCAGCTCTCTAGCTCGGCCCATCGTCAGAAAGTGGATGAGCTTGGTATCCAAGGACAGAATCAAGCTCGGGTGGCTAACATCCAAGCCGGGGCTCATATCCTTGGTTCCCAGATTGGTGCGGACGCGTCGAACAATCCCAACAAGCTGTCGTCTGACCAGCTCATGTCGAAGGCCATTCGAGAGGTCTCTCGCCTGCAGGTTGAGCTTACCCGTGCAATGCAGTCGGGTAATCAGGCTGCTGAGCGGTCTCTTATGGCAGATCTGGAGGTATGGACTAAGATCCTTGAAGATACTAAGAAAGCTAGACAGGAAGAGCGTACGGCTGGTCCTAATGCCACTGCTGCAAACCAACAGGCATTCATGAACTCACTCATTAGCCGTATGCAGGAAGGAGGTCAACCGCAAGGTCCCGGACCAGCAGGAATTGGGCCACAAGGACAAGGAACAATCGTACGCGATTTTAACACGCTTCCAAAATAAGGATTCTCCATGGATGTGAGAATGCCAGATGGGACAGTCATTACGAATGTCCCAGAGGGGATTACGCAAACTGAGCTTTTGGCGCGGTATAAAAAATCCAAGGCAATGCAGGAGCCGCAATCCGACAAGCCTGTGGCTGACTTCCTATATGACGTTGGTCAAGGCATCGTTATGGGTGGCGGCCATGTGATAAAGGATATGGGACAACTGGCCGGTATGATGCCGTTCGGGAATCCCAACAACCCAATTACTAGGCAAGGTGAGCATATCATTGCTGCCGCCCAAGCCAATATGTCTTCTCGTGGGCAGTATGACGCTGCTCAGGCACAAGCACGTATTCAGCAAGCTGAACAGGAAGAGGGACAGTGGTCAGCGGCGGGTCAGACCATCAAGGAGCTGGTTACCAATCCCCGCTACTTTGCTATCGAAACCTCTAAGCAGATTCCGCAGGTCATACCTTCCATTCTTGCTGGTGGGACGACCCGGGCAGCCATGATCCTTCGTGGGGTGGAGCCTACCAAGAAAGCCATCATGACGGCTGTCATTGGTACTGGGGCGACCCAACAGTCTGCTGATGTGGCTGGGAAAGTCTTTGACGAAGCTCTGAAAGCTACAGGAGATCCTGAGACCGCAAAGGCTAGGTCTATCCAAGCCTTTTTGGTCTCCGTGCCTGCTTCCGTGGCCAGTCAGTTTGTGGCTGGTTCGGGTGGCCGGGCCTTTGAGCGGGTACTTGGTGGTGTGGAAGGCCGTCAGATGGGAGCCAAAGCGTTCGTCAAGGCACTCATTGGGGAAACAGCACAGGAAGTCACTGAAGAAACCTCTGGCCAACTTATCACTAACATCCAAGCCCAGAGGCTCGATCCTAACATCCCTCTTGAGCGGGGTATGGGACAGACTGCTGGGCAGGCTGGTGCCATGGGGGCCCTCTACGGGGGCGTAGGAGGCGTTAGGGAGACTTTAACGGCTCCTAGGGCTAATACTACCTCCCCGCTGATTCGTGAGGATATAGAGGCTCTACGCAAGCTCTACACGGATCGGAAGAATGCCGAGTATGAGGCTGCTGGACCTGAGGCGGCTGGGGTTGGGCAGGAGATCATTGGCCAACAGTTTGGTGGTATCCGCCCCAATACGGATCTGGAACTCCAGACCGGGGAGCGGGTACGGGCCAAGCGCATTGGTGAGCAGGGGATGTCTATGGAGGGCCAGAAGGTCCCGGTCCCGTCTGGGATCGTGATTAGGGAAGGCACTCCGACGCTCCCATCGAAGCTCGTTATGGGGGACGAGCGGATGGGTACCATAGTACCTCAAGCGGTAGTGAACTGGCTTAAAACAGATCTCCAGATGACTAAAAAGCGTCCGGATCTGGTTGAGATTGCCAACAAGATCGAGAAGTATCTTCCGCCCGGGCTACAGATCAAGATCCCCTCTGAGCGTGGATTCAAATCTACGTTTACTACCAATGGGGGACGGGGGGTTGGGAATATTGCTGGTTTCTTTCTTCCTCCCCACAACACAATCTACATGCGGATTGGTGGGCTTGATGCCCAGACTTTGACGCATGAGCTGGTACATGCTGCCTCTGAATATGCTGTGGCTAGGTGGTCTACTGTCGAGAACGGGAAAGCAGTTGTCAAACCCGGAGCCCCAAAGCAGATTCAAGGACTGGCGGATGTGTACAACTACATAACATCCACTGCGTCTGGTCTGGACCTGCACCACTATGGGATGACCAACATCAGTGAAATGCTGTCAGAGGCATTCACTAACCCGATCTTCAGTGGCTACCTCCAGAAGGTACAGATGCCGGATAGCACCCAATCGGTGTGGCGTCGTTTGGTTAGCTACCTTGCTGAGCTGTTTGGTGTTGAGCAGATAGATGCTTTTGGGACAATCCTCACCATGGGACAGGCTGCCATGGAGTACCAGAAAGCGAACCTTGAAGCTCTACAGAAGTACACATTCCGTACGTGGCCTAGGGCTGAACATGCCACGATCAAGTAAGCGGCTAACAAGACACTCGATGGCGATATTGCAATAGAAGAGCAAGTTACTGACGACAAGCATCAGCCGACTGACCTTGAAGATGCCAAAGAGAAACCATTCGAGCGGCTGGGGATTGATACTGGCCGCATCCCGGATGATCCGGATGTAAAAGATCCGGGGCTAATTCAACGCATTTTACAGGATCAGGATGGATCTGCTAAATGGGACTGGGCGTACCCCGGTGCCCTTCAGGCAGCCGATATCCGGAACAGTGTGCTGATCCGCACTGTTTATCGTTTGATGGACAATGCCACCAAGCGAGCTAAGAAATTCGAGCGGGACTTCATTACTCCGCTGGAGAACACTTGGTCCAAACTGTTGCGTAAAAGAGACAGCACCATGCGTCTGCTTGGTGTGTTCAAGCTGGAACTTGAGCTAGGTGAGAATCTACCTGAAGAGGATCTGAGCAGGATCCTTAACAAGGAAGAGATCGCGGCCTACAAGGACATGCGTGACGTTCTGGAAATGTCATGGAAGGCCCAGAACGAAGCACTGGTAGCTGTGAAGCTGAAGCCCCTCACTAAGCTGGAGTCATACTATGCAGCTCGGTGGCGTGGTCCGTTCCGGTCTGTCCTCCGTAACAAGGATGGCAAGATCGTCTGGGTTATTGCAGAGCGATCCCGTAAGCAGGCCGAACAGGCACTCACGTGGATCAAGAAGCGTCAACCTGACCTGCTCGCATCTGAGATCACTACCTATAAGGGCCGTGGCACAGAGGACACGCTGGTTGCTGGCTACCTCGAACTCGTCAAACTGCTCGACATGGACGATCCATCTACCATGGCACTGCATGACGAGTGGAAGAAGGCTATTACCGGGACTACCGAGAATGTGCAAGGGCAAGAGAAGCACTTCAAACGGAAGACTGGAGTAGAGGGATATGCTGGCGCTCGTCCTTGGGTAGACCAGTATCTCGATGCCAAGGAGTTCTTCATCGAGCAGATCAAGTACATGAAGGCCGCTGCCAAGTGGTCTGCCATGCAAGAGCCTGCTCGTCGTGTGAAGGACCTTCTGTCCAATGAGGAGATTGCCAAGAGCCAGAAGAACAACGTCAAGTATGCCAAAGCATACCTGAGGAATCACCTCGGGTACAGCACAGCTAAGTGGATCCAAGCTGCTGAGGATGCCCTTGTAGATGTTTTTGGACGCGACTCCGAGTTTGCAGAGAACATCATTGGTGGTATGAAGACTCTGTTCTATGTGATGCAACTAGGATACAATGTTCCGTACTCGATCTATGCTGCAATCCAGCCTATGCTGGGTGCAGGTAAGCATGCCAGCCTGACCTCTGACGGCTATCATCACAATCTGGGTAAGACTGTGATGCTGGCATTTAGGGATGGGCTGGCATTCTCCTTGGCGCATCTTGGGCGCTGGATGTCGCACGTTGCTGTCAACAAAGCCATGAAGCAGACTGGCGAGACCATGGACACCATGTTCCGCAAGTTCATGACAGAGAATGGGCAAATCGCTACTGAATACATCGAAGCAAATGGTGTGGTTGATGTGACTCCTACCACCGACATTATGGACCTGCGGGTCCCTGCATGGG
>Ga0114939_10001495_pt1 | contig 18319 bp, 16 predicted proteins | sample AshMeaCrysSpring_FD_87196 | JGI IMG/M metagenome (GOLD analysis project Ga0114939, IMG submission 87196) | Groundwater microbial communities from Big Spring, Nevada to study Microbial Dark Matter (Phase II) - Ash Meadows Crystal Spring | ecosystem: Environmental > Aquatic > Deep subsurface >...
CACCCGCCGCCACGTCGTGCTGGTCACCCAGGAGCAGCACGTATTCGTCGGCCCGCTGCGCGACAACCTGCTGCTGGCCGACCCGGGGTCGGACGACGACGCGCTCTGGCGCGCCCTGGACGTCGTGGGTGCCACCGACTGGGTGCGCCTGCTGCCCGACGGCCTGGACACGGCGGTCGGGTCCGGCGGCACCACCCTGACCCCGGCCCAGGCCCAGCAGGTGGCGCTCGCGCGGCTCGTCGTGGCCGACCCGCCCACCCTGGTGCTCGACGAGGCCACGTCGCTGCTCGACCGCCGTGCGGCCCGCAGCCTCGAGCAGTCGCTGAGCCGGGTGCTGGACGGCCGCACAGTGGTGTCGATCGCCCACCGGCTGCACACCGCGCACGACGCCGACCGCGTGGCGGTGGTGGAGGGCGGCCGGGTGGTGCAGCTCGGCACCCACGACCAGCTGGTCAGCGCCGCAGGGTCCTACGCGGCCCTGTGGGAGTCGTGGCAGGGCGAGCCCGCGACCCCCGGGACCTGACCCCGCCCAGGGGTCAGACCGGGGCGAGCCGCAGGGCGCCGGGGGCGTCGGCGGGCACGACCGGCAGCCGCGGCTCGACGGGGGCGAGCTCGCGGTAGTCCGAGCCGAGCGGCGGCCGCGGGTCGTCCTCGCCCATGTTCGGCCAGAACGACATGGCCCGCTCGGCCTGCGCCGTGATGGTCAGCGACGGGTTGACCCCGAGGTTCGCCGAGATCGCCGAGCCGTCCGTGACGTGCAGGCCCGGGTAGCCGTAGACCCGCTGGTAGGGGTCGATGACTCCGGTGTCGATCGCGTCGCCGATCGGGGCACCGCCGAGGATGTGGGCGGTGACGGGGATGTCTGCGACCTCCGTCCACGATCCCAGCGGCGTCCCGCCGAGGTGCTCGGCCAGTCGGTGCGTCACCTCGTGGCCCACCGGGATCCAGGTGGGCGGTGCGTCGCCGTGACCGTGCCGGGTGCGCAGCCGGGCCTTGCCACCCAGGGTCGGCTCCAGGCTCACGATCAAGGAGTTGTCCAGGCTCTGCATGACCAGGACGTAGAAGCCCCGCTCGGAGAACTCGCGCACCGACAGAGTGGACACGAACGCACGCGGGTTGGCCCGCACCTGGTCGACGAAACGCTGCCAACGGGGACGATGCGGCTGGCCGGGTGTGTTGCCCTCGACGGCGATCGTGCCCAGCAGTGCCAGCAGGTTGGAGCCCTGCCCGAACCGCACCGGCTCGATGTGGGTGTCGGGAGCCGGGAAGATCGAGGAGGTGATGGCGACCCCGACGCTGTGGTCCGGACCGACGCCGCGGTCGGTCCCGACCCCCAGGATGGCCTCGCTGTTGGTGCGGAACAGGTGGCCCAGCCGGTCCGACAGCCCTGGCAGCAGCCCGTCGGCCTTCATCTGCAGCAGCAGCCGCTGGGTTCCCATGGCGCCTGCCGCGACGACCACCTGGTCAGCGGTGACGGTCCGGCGAGAGGCCTGACCGCGGCCGCCGGTGTGCTGCAGGTCGACGGCGTAGCCCCCCGCCGGCAACGGCCGCAGCGCCTTCACGGTGGTCATCGGTGCGACCCGAGCTCCGGCCCGCTCCGCCAGGTAGAGGTAGTTCTTCACCATGGTGTTCTTCGCCCCGACCCGGCAGCCCGTCATGCAGCCGCCGCACGAGGTGCAGGTGGTGCGCGCCGGGCCTACCCCACCGAAGAACGGGTCGGGGACGACCTCGCCGGGCCGCTCGCCGAACAGGACCCCGACCGGTGTGCGCTGGAAGGTGTGCCCGACCCCCATCTCCTCCGCGACAGCCTTCATGGCGTGGTCAGCCGCGGTCATCTCCGGGTTCGTCACCACGCCCAGCATGCGTTGCGCCTGGTCGTAGGCGGGGGCGAGCTCGGCTTTCCAGTCGGTGATGTGCTTCCACTGCGGGTCCTCGAAGAAGGGGTCAGGCGGCACGTACAGGGTGTTGGCGTAGACCAACGACCCTCCCCCGACGCCAGCGGCGGCAAGCACGAGGCTGTTGTCGAGCAGGGTCAGCCGCCAGGTCCCGTACATGCCCGCCCAGGGCGCCCACAGCGACTTCCGGGCGTCCCAGTTGGTGCGCGGCAACTCGTCGTCGGCGAACCGGCGGCCCGCCTCCGCGACGAGCACCCGGTACCCCTTCTCGCTGGCGCGCAGCGCCGCCACCGACCCTCCGAACCCGCTGCCGACGACGAGCACGTCCCAGTCAGCCATGAACAGTCACCTCCACCCGTTGGAAGTCCTTGACGTCGGTGAAGCCGGTGGTGGCCATCGCCCGACGCAGCGCCCCGAGCAGGTTCATCGACCCGTCCGCTGCCTGCGACGGCCCGACCATGATCTGCTCCAGCGTCCCGCTCGTCCCGACCCACACCCGTTCACCGCGCGGCAGTTGACCGTGCCAGGCCTCCGCGCCCCAGTGCCAGCCCCGTCCCGGGGCCTGCTCCGCTCGAGCCAGGGGTGACCCGATCATCACCGCGTCTGCTCCGCAGGCTATGGCCTTGGGGATGTCCCCGGACCGGCCGATGGACCCGTCTGCGATGACGTGGACGTAGCGCCCGCCGGACTCGTCGAGGTAGTCCCGCCGGGCAGCCGCGACGTCGGCGATGGCGGAGGCCATGGCCACCCACACGCCCAGGACCGAGCGGGTCGTGCCACCGGCCCCGCCACCGAAGCCGACCAGCACGCCGGCCGCCCCGGTGCGCATGAGGTGCAGCGCCGCCTGGTAGGTGGCGCAGCCGCCCACGATCACCGGCACGTCGAGCTCGTAGATGAACCGCTTGAGGTTCAGCGGCTCGGCCTGCCCGGAGACGTGCTCGGCCGACACGGTGGTGCCGCGGATGACGAGAATGTCGACCCCGGCGGCCACCACAGCCTTGTGCAGGGCCTGCACCCGGGGCGGGGACAGCGCCCCCGCGACGGTGATGCCGGCCGACCGCAGCTCGGCCAGCCGCACCCCGATCAGGTCCTCGCGGATCGGCGCGGAGTAGATCTCCTGCAGCCGTGCGGTGGCGACGGCACCGTCGGCGTCAGCGATCTCGGCCAGCAACGGGTCCGGGTCGTCGTAACGGGTCCACAGCCCTTCGAGGTCGAGCACCGGGAGCCCACCGAGACGTCCGATCGTCACCGCCGTGGACGGGGAGACCACCGAGTCCATCGGGGCGGCCAGCAGCGGGGTGTCGAACCGGTACGCGTCGATCTGCCAGGCGGTGGACACCTCCTCCGGGTCGCGGGTGCGTCGGCTGGGCACGATGCCGACGTCGTCGAGCGCGTAGCCCTGCCGCCCCCGCTTGCCGCGACCGATCTCCACCTCTGCCACTGGGTCGTCCCCCTACCGCGGGCTGTAGTTGGGTGCCTCGATGGTCATCTGGATGTCGTGCGGGTGGCTCTCGGTGAGCCCCGCCGCCGTGATGCGCACGAAGCGGCCACGTTCGTGCAGGTCCGCGACGGTGGGGGCACCGACGTAGCCCATCGCCGCTCGCAGCCCCCCGACGAGCTGGTGGGCCACGGCCGCCAGTGGACCGCGGTAGGGCACCTGGCCCTCGATCCCCTCGGGCACGAGCTTGTCGTCGGAGAGCACGTCGTCCTGGAAGTACCGGTCCTTCGAGTAGGACGCGGAGCCGTCGGCGCCACGGCTGCGCATCGCCCCGAGCGAGCCCATGCCGCGGTAGGTCTTGAACTGCTTGCCGTTGATGAACACCAGCTCACCCGGGCTCTCCTCGCAGCCGGCGAGCAGCGAGCCGAGCATCACCGTGTCGGCGCCGGCGACCAGCGCCTTGGCGACGTCACCGGAGTACTGCAGCCCACCGTCCCCGATCACCGGGACACCGGCGGGTCGGGCGGCACGAGCCGCCTGGTGGATCGCGGTCACCTGGGGCACGCCCACCCCGGCGACAACTCGGGTGGTGCAGATGGACCCCGGTCCGACGCCCACCTTGATGCCGGCGGCGCCGGCCCCGACCAGTGCCTGGGCGCCCTCGTAGGTGGCGACGTTGCCGCCCACGACGTCCACGTCGGGACGCTCGCCGACCAGCGTGGCGACCATGTCGAGCACCGCCCGGGAGTGCCCGTGCGCGGTGTCGACCACCAGCAGGTCAGCGCCGGCGTCGGCCAGCAGCATGGCCCGCTCGTACGCGTCCGGGCCGACCCCGACCGCGGCGCCCACCCGCAGCCGGCCCCGGTCGTCCTTGGTCGCCTGCGGGTACGCCTCTCGCTTGACGAAGTCCTTGAGCGTCACCAGGCCGGTGAGCCGGCCGTCGGCGTCCACCAGCGGCAGCTTCTCGACCTTGTGCCGGCGCAGCAGGGTCATCGCGTCGTCCGGGGACATCCCGGTATGACCGGTGACCAGCGGCAGCGGGGTCATTACCTCGCGCACCGGCCGGTCGCGGTCGGACTCGAAGCGCATGTCGCGGTTGGTGATGATCCCCACGAGGCGGCGATCCATGTCCACCACCGGTGCGCCGGAGATCCTGAACCGGGCGCACAGCGCATCCACCTCGGCGAGGGTGGCCTGCGGCCCGACGGTCACGGGGTCGCTGACCATCCCCGCCTCCGAACGCTTGACGAGGTCGACCTGGGCGGCCTGCTCAGCCATGGGCAGGTTGCGGTGCAGCACCCCGATGCCGCCCTGACGGGCCATCGCGATCGCCATGCGGGCCTCGGTGACGGTGTCCATGGCCGAGGACACCAGCGGGATGCGCACCTCGATCCGCCGGCTGACCCGGCTGGAGGTGTCGACCTCGCTCGGGACGACGTCGCTCGGCCCCGGCAGGAGCAGGACGTCGTCGAAGGTCAGTCCGGTGGGAGGATCCAGGGACGACATGGTGTCGCCATGCTAGACGTCCGCGGTGAGGCCGGCCCCGCCGGCGCGGGACAGCAGGCAGACCGCCTCCGACAGGTCAGCGACTCCGACGACCCGCTGCCGCAACCCCCACCGCTGCGGGTGCGGGGGCCAGCCGGGCCCGGCCACCACGACCAGCGGGGCCGGCCGGATCTCCGGTAGCCCCTCCAGCATGGCGGTGTCGGCGGTGTGTGCACGCTGGGCCCAGAGGAACACCGCCGACGGCGCGAGCCTGCGGATCGCCGACCCCAGGGCGTCGGCGGGCACCCGGGCGCCCAGGACGCGGACACCGACGTGTCGCTCCGCCAGCGCGGCGGCGAGGGCGTGCAGCGGCAGCGCGTGCTGCTCCTCCCCCGGGCAGGCAAGCAGGATCGGTCGGACGTTGACCGGGCTGGTCGCGAAGCGGGCCGTGTGGTGACGCAGCGCTGCGAGCACGCACTCCGACGCCAGGTGCTCGGTGTCCACCCCCTGGCCGGTGCGGGCCCAGCGGGCGCCGATGGCCACGAGCGCAGGTACCAGCAGCGAGTCCCAGGTGGCGATCACGCCGCGGCGCTCCAGAGACTCGCGCACGATGGCGGTGAAGCCGGGGGCGTCCAGGGCGTCGGCGGCCAGGACCAGGCTGTGGACGGGGTCGGTGCTGCCGCCGGCGCGGGCCAGGGACAGCACGGTTGCACCGGCTCCGCTGCCGCGGGTCGCTCGCTCGTCCAGAGCGATCTCGGGGAGGTCGGCCGGGTCGGCGGCCAGAGCGACCCGAGCCGCGTCCCCCGCCGAGGCACCCCCCGCGCTGAGCCGACGCATGAGTTCCAGCCGCGCCACGTCCTGGGCGGTGTAGCGCCGGTGCGTGCCGGCCTGGTGCTGGGACGGGCCGAGCCCGTGCCGGCGGTCCCAGGTTCGCAGGGTCGTCGGGGACACCCCCAGCCGCCGGGCCACCGCCGCCACCGTGAGGGTGTGCTCGCCGGTCACGCCGGTCGCAGCCGTCGGCGTCGTCTCGGTCACGCTCACGGAGACGAGTGTGGAAGGGACGTGGCGATCCCGCATCTCGACACGCAGCCGCGGTGTCCCGGGTGAGGCACCAGCAGTAAGCGTTTCGAAAACGCGTCAGATGGCGCTTGTATCGATTCTGAATCGGTTCTAGTGTGAGTGCATCCAGCGGGGGCACGGCTCGGGAACACCGGACGAGTGAACCGCCTTAACGAGGAGTGACCATGGCCGACATCTCCCGGCTCCCCGGACCCATCGCCGACATCTGGGACTGGCAGTTGCAGGGCGCCTGCCGCCGGGCCGACCCCGAGCTCTTCTTCCACCCGGAAGGTGAGCGCGGCCCCCGCAAGCAGGCGCGTGACGACGCCGCCAAGGCCATCTGCGCCACCTGCCCCGTGCTGGCGCAGTGCCGCGAGCACGCTCTGCGGGTGCGCGAGCCCTACGGCGTGTGGGGAGGGCTCAGCGAGGACGAGCGCGAAGCGATCTTCGCTGGCGAGAAGACCCGCCCCGCGCTCGTCCCCGTCGCCAGCTGAGACCGCCCGGCCCTAGTGGCCGTGCCCATGGCCATGGCCATGGGCCGGCGGCTCCGGTGGCTCGGGCTTGTCCGCCACCAGCACGTCGGTGGTCAGGAGCATCCCCGCGATCGATGCGGCGTTCTGCAGCGCCGACCGGGTCACCTTGACGGGGTCGATGATGCCGGCGGCCACCAGGTCCACGTACTGCCCGGTGCGCGCGTCGTAGCCCACCCCCGGCTCCTGCTCGGCGATCCGCGTCGCGACCACCGAACCGTTGGCACCGGCGTTCTCGGCGATCCAGAAGGAGGGCCGGGCCAAGGCGCCGGCGACCAGCCGCACCCCAGCGGCCTCGTCGCCACTGAGGCCGAGACCGTCGGCCAGGACAGCGGCCGCCTGGGTGAGGGCGGCGCCACCACCGGCGACCACTCCCTCCTCGATCGCGGCCCGGGTCGCCGACACCGCGTCCTCGACCCGGTGCTTCTTCTCCTTCATCTCGACCTCGGTGGCCGCCCCGACCCGGATGACCCCCACGCCGCCGGCGAGCTTGGCCAGCCGCTCGGACAGCTTCTCCTTGTCCCAGCTGGAATCGGTCTCGGCGATCTCCCGACGGATCTGCTCGACCCGAGCCGCCACCTCCTCGGGCGCGCCCGCGCCCCCCACCACGGTGGTGTCGTCCTTGGTCACCACCACCCGGCGCGCGGTGCCGAGCACGTCGAGGCCGACCGAGTCCAGCGCCAGCCCGAGCTCGGGCGAGACCACCTGGCCGCCGGTCACGACGGCCAGGTCGGCCAGCATCGCCTTGCGCCGGTCACCGAATCCGGGTGCCTTCACCGCGACGCTGGTGAAGGTGCCGCGGATCTTGTTCACGACCAGGGTCGACAGTGCCTCGCCGTCGACGTCCTCGGCGACGAGCAGGAGCGGCCGGTTCGTTGGCAGCACCTTCTCCAGCAGCGGCAGCAGGTCGGTGATCGCGGAGATCTTGGTCTGGCAGAGCAGCACCCAGGCGTCGACCAGCACCGCCTCCATCCGCTCGGGGTCGGTGACGAAGTACGGCGAGATGTAGCCCTTGTCGAACTGCATGCCCTCCGTCACCTCCAGCTCGGTGCCGAGGGTGGTGCCCTCCTCGACGGTGATCACACCGTCGGTCCCCACCTGCTCGAACGCCTGGGCGATCATGGTGCCGATCTCGGCGTCCTGGGCCGAGATCGTGGCGACGGCGGCGATCTCCGCCTGCTCGCCCACCGGGCGGGCGGTCTGGACGAGGTGCTCGGTGACCTCTTCGACGGCGGCGTCGATACCCCGCTTGAGCGCTGCGGGCCCGGTGCCGGCGGCCAGCAGCCGCAGCCCGTCGTGAACGAGTGCCTGCGCCAGCACGGTCGCCGTGGTGGTCCCGTCGCCGGCCACGTCGTTGGTCTTGGTGGCCACCTCCTTGACCAGCTGGGCCCCCATGTTCTCGTAGGGCTCGGCCAGCTCGACGGCCTTGGCGATGGTGACACCGTCATTGGTGATGGTGGGCGGACCGAACATCGAGTCGAGCACGACGTTGCGGCCACGGGGACCCAGGGTCACCTTCACCGCGTCGGCGAGGGTGTCCACTCCCCGCTCCAGCGACCGCCGGGCCGCGGAGTCGAACGCGAGCATCTTGGGCATCTGTGCTCCTGTCTGCTGACGAGCAGCGGCCCCGCGCGGACGTGCCGCCGGGGCCGCTGCTCGTGCTGCTGGTGAGTCGGGTGGGCGAGGTCAGCCGAGGACGGCAAGCACGTCCCGGGCGGACAGGATGAGGTACTCCTCGCCCTGGTACTTCACCTCGGTGCCGCCGTACTTGGAGTACAGGACCTTGTCGCCGATGCTGACGTCAAGGGGGATCCGCTTCTCGCCGTCCTCGTCCCACCGGCCGGGGCCGACAGCCAGGACTTCGCCCTCCTGGGGCTTCTCCTTGGCGGTGTCGGGGATCACCAGGCCCGACGCCGTGGTCTGCTCGGCGTCGAGGGGCTTGACGAGGATGCGGTCCTCCAGTGGCTTGATCGACACGGACACGTGCTGACTCCCCTTTCGCGGGTTCGTCTCGAGTTCGACGTGGGTGGCCGGAGGCGTCGCTCGTCGTCGCGGGTCCGAGCGGTGCGTCCGGCTGGCACCCGACGGGGTCGAGTGCCAGCACCGAGGTTAGACGGGGCTTAGCACTCGGTCAAGGCGAGTGCCAGGCGCGTCAGCAAGCCGACCCGGGGTCCACCCCGGCGACCGCGACAGGGAGCCGCCCCTGCGGCAGCGCCCGCCCGGTGAGCACAGCCAGCAACGCGTCGAACGCGGCGTCGGTTCGCCCGAACAGAGCGACCCGGGCCAGCGTGGCCTGGCTCGATCCCAGGCCGTAGGGAGCGTCGAGAGCCACGACCACGTCCCCCGTCCCGGTCGACGTGGGCCGGGAGAGCAGGACGACGGTGGGGCCCGAGCCGACGGTCAGGCCCGCTCGCTGCGCGGCCGCGGCGAAGCGGGACCGATCCTGCTCGGTCCCGCCGCTGACCCGGACCGAACCAGACACGAGCGGGACGCCGCAGCCGTCAGGCCCGGGCAGCATGGTCACCGCTGCGGCCGAGACCTGCGCCGACTGCGGTCGGGCGGTGCCGAGCACGTCGAGCCCGAGGGCAGGCAGCTGCGCGGCCTGGTGCAGCTGGACGGCGACGACACGGCGGGCGGCTTCTGCCAGCCGGGCCGGCGCGAGCCGACCGGCACCGACCGCGGCCACCAGCGAGTCGCGGGCCACCTTCGGATCCGGTGGCATGAGCAGCAGGTCTGCGCCGGCGGCGATGGCCGCCACGGCGGCGGCACCGGGTGAGTACCGGTCGGTCACCGCCGCCATCAGCATCGAGTCGGTCACGACCAGGCCCTCGAAGCCCAGGTCGTCCCGCAGCAACCCGGTCACGACCGGGGCGGACAGCGTGGCCGGCACTCCCGGGTCGACGGCACGCAGGTCGAGGTGGGCGACCATCACCGCCGGTGCGCCGGCCTGGACCGCGCGCGCGAACGGCACCAGGTCGCGCTGCGTCAGGGCCTCCGGCGACGCCTGCTGCACCGGCAGCTCGACGTGGCTGTCGGCAGGCACGCTGCCGTGGCCGGGGAAGTGCTTGAGCACTGCCACGATGCCCGCGTCGCGGTAGCCGTCCAGCGCCGCGGTCACCACGCGTGAGACCAGCGCGGGGTCGTCGCCGGGTGAGCGCACCCCGATCGTCGGGTCGGCCGGTCCCGAGGTGACGTCGGCCACCGGCGCGAACACCATGGTGAAGCCGATCGAGCGCAGCTCACGGCCGGCGGCTGCTGCCGCGGCCCGGGTCAGCGCGGGGTCGTCGGCCGCTCCGTGGGCCATGGCGGGTGGGAACTCGGTGGCGGGCAGGCCGACCCGGGCGATCGGACCACCCTCCTGGTCCACGGCCACCACGAGTGGGTACGGCCGGGGGTCCGCCTCCTGCAGCCTGACCAGCGAGGCGACCAGGTCTGCGACTCCGTCGGCACCGTCGGGCACGTTGTCGCCGAGCAGGATGACCCCGGCCAGGCCGAGGTCGCGCACCAGGGCCGTCGGCGGCTCCGGCCCGGGATAGGTGGCCACGATCACCTGACCGGCCTGGGCGGTGGTGTCCATGGTGGCCACGATCCGGCCCGCCTCGTCCCACTCGGTGGCCGATGGACCCCAGCCTGTCCCAGCCTCGGCGGGGGCGGCCGAAGGCGTGGGGCTCGCATCCACCGATGCTGCCGCCGCGGGCCGGGACGCCTCGGCCGGCTCACCACCTGTCGGGGCTGCGGCGCCGACCGCGCAGCCGCCGAGCAGCGCGGCAGCCGTCCCCAAGGCGGCCACCCGCAGGGCGACCCAGCCGTGCCGGACGGTTCGGAAGGAGTTCATCGGCACCAGAGTGTCACGACCGCCGTGACGGCCGTAGGGTGCGACCGAGGCGAGGAGAGGGACGTCCATGCGCATCGGCCTGCTCACCGGAGGTGGCGACTGCCCCGGCCTGAACGCGGTGATCCGAGCGGTGGTGCGCCGCGCTGAGATGGAGCACGGCGACACCATCGTGGGCTTCCGCGACGGCTGGAAGGGGATGGCGGAGGGCGACATCGTCGACCTCTCGGTGGACAGCACCCGAGGGCTGGTCACCCGCGGCGGGACGGTCCTGGGCACAGCGCGCTACCACCCCGACGAGCACTCCGACGCCACGGCGATGGTGTTCGAGAGCTTCAAGCGCAACCGGCTGGACGCGGTCATCTGCGTCGGCGGAGACGGCACGCTGGCGGCCGCCGGCAAGCTCTCCGACGTCGGTCTGCCGATGATCGGGGTACCCAAGACCATCGACAACGACGTCTTCGGCACCGACGTGTCCGTGGGCTTCGACACCGCCGTGGCCATCGCCGCCGATGCCCTGGACCGTGTGCAGACCACCGGCGAGAGCCACAACCGGATCATGGTGGTGGAGGTCATGGGCCGGCACAACGGGTGGATCGCGCTGTCGGCCGGGATCGCGGCCGGCGCCGAGGCGATCCTCATCCCCGAGGTCCCGTTCGACGTCGACGAGCTCGCCAAGCAGCTGGTGCACCGGCACCGGCGGGCCCGCTCGTCGGTGGTCGTCGTGGCCGAGGGGGCCAGCCCGGTCGCCGGGAGCCTCGCCTGGTCGCCGCCGCGCGGCAAGTTCGGCTCCATCGTGGCCGGTGCCGTGGGGGAGCTCGTGCGCGCCGAGCTGGAGCAGCGCACCGGCTTCGACGCCCGCCTGACGGTGCTCGGCCACGTCCAGCGGGGCGGCACCCCCACCCCCACCGACCGCATCCTCGGCAGCCGGTTCGGCGTGGCAGCGGTCGACGCCGTGCGCGACGGCGAGGCGGGGGTGATGGTCGCGCTGCAAAGCGAGCAGGTCGTGCGCGTGCCGATCGCGGAGATCTCGGGCCGGCGCAAGCAGGTCCCGCCCGACCTCGTCGACGTGGCCCGGTCGCTCACGGTGTAGCCGCCCCGCTCACAACGGGTTGGTGCGGTGGTGGCGGCGGCCCAGGGTGCAGGTGTCGGCCAGGGTGGTGTCCCCGGTCGGTAGGGGGTGGCGTGGTCGCTTCACACCGCCACCACCTCGACCGGCAGGGTGGACGAGGCCCCGAGATCAGGCGGGGACGGCGGCCGGCCCGCCTGCACCAGCAACGAGCCAAGGGCCGCCACCATCGCGCCGTTGTCGGTGCACAGGCCGGGCCGGGGCACCCGCAGACGCACCCCCACGGCCGCGCACCGCTGCTCGGCCAGCGCCCGCAGCCGCGAGTTGGCGGCCACCCCGCCCCCGAGCAGCAGCGTGTCGACACCGCGCTCCCGGCAGGCCAGCACCGCCTTGGTGGTGAGGACGTCGGCCACCGCCTCCTGGAACGACGCGGCGACGTCGGCACGGGGCACCGTGCGGCCCTCGGCCTCGACCCGTTCCACCCAGCGAGCCACCGCGGTCTTCAGGCCGGAGAAGGACACGTCATAGCGGTGGGTCCGCATGTCCGCCGATGAGGTCAGCCCGCGCGGGAAGGCGATCGCCGCGGGGTCGCCGTCACGCGCCCACCGGTCGATCTCCGGACCGCCCGGGAACCCCAGGCCCAGCACTCTGGCCACCTTGTCGAAGGCCTCACCGGCGGCGTCGTCGATGGTGCTGCCCAGCGGGACGACTTCGCTGGTGAGGTCACGCACCTCCAGCAGCGAGGAGTGACCGCCCGAGACCAGCAGGGCCACGGCGGGCTCGGGCAGCGGTCCGTGCTCGAGGGTGTCGACTGCGACGTGGGCGGCCAGGTGGTTCACACCGTGCAGCGGGACGTCGAGGGCGAGCGCGAGCGCCTTGGCCGTGGCCACGCCCACGAGCAGTGCGCCCACCAGACCCGGGCCGCTGGTGACGGCCACAGCGTCCACGTCCCCCACCGTCACCCCGGCCCGGGCGCAGGCCCGCCGGACGGTGGGGACGATCGCCTCCAGGTGAGCGCGGCTGGCCACCTCGGGGACGACGCCACCGAACCGGGCCTGCTCGTCGACGCTGGAGGCCACCTCGTCGGCGAGCAGCCTGCTGCCGGCGACCAGACCCACGCCGGTCTCGTCGCAGGAGGTCTCGATGCCCAGCACGAGCGGACCGTCCCGGTCAGCCACGAGGCACCCGCCGACGCAGGACCAGCCCGTCGACCCCCCCGGGGTAGTAGCGCCGGCGCAGGCCCACCCGCTCGAACCCGAGGCCTCGGTACAGCGCGAGCGCGGCCTCGTTGTCCGCGCGCACCTCCAGCAGCACCTCGACCAGCCCGGCCTCCTGCGCGTGCGCGAGCAGCGCGGTGAGCAGCGCCCTGCCCACCCCGTGCCGGCGGGCCGCGGGGCGTACCGCCACCGTCATGACGTCGGCGGCGTCCGGTCCGACAGCGAGCCCGGCGTACCCGCAGACGGGCTGTCCCGGTGCCGCCCTGGCCAGCAGGTAGTGCCGGCGGTCGGGGACGCCGGCCAGCTCGCCCCACAGCTGCTCGGCCGTCCACGGGTCGGCCCCGGCGAAGACCTCCGCCTCCACCGCCAGCACCTCGTGCAGGTCCCACCAGTGCAGCGGCTCCAGCACGGTCACCAGGCCGCCCTCGCCGGCAGCACCCGCTTGCGCTGCCCGGGCGGCCGCGCGTCGGGGCGACGCAGGTAGAGCGGGGACGGGACAAGACGCGCCGCCAGCCCGTCGAGCACGGCCTGCGCGAGCCAGCCCGCGTCCGGGTGCTCGGGCGGGACGGCGGCCGGGAAGACCTCCGGGTGCGCCAGGGCGCCGGCGCCGACGACGGTCGCGCCGGTGGCGGGGACGGCCTGCGGCGCCGCCACGGCAGGACCCTCGACCCGGCGGCCGGAGGCGTCGTAGCGGGCCCAGAAGACTTCGCGCCGGCGGGCGTCGGTAACGACCAGGACCTCCCCGGCACCCGACCCGGCGGCCGCCTCGGCCCGGTACGCCGCGGCCAGCGCGTCGAGCGTGCACGCACCGCTGACCGGGACGTCCCAGGCCAGCCCCAGCGCCTGAGCAGTGGCGACCCCGACCCGCAGCCCGGTGAACGCTCCAGGCCCGACCCCGACGAGCACCTCGTCGAGGTCGACCCCACGGCTCGCGGCCTCGGCGAGCACCTGGCGGACCAGTGGCGCCAGCACCTCGGCGTGCCGCCGCAGGTCGACCAGGTGCCGGCGGGCCACGACGCGACCGCCGTCGTGCAGGGCCACCGACACCGCAGGGGTGGCGGTGTCCAGCGCGAGCAGCACGAGGACCAGGGTAGGCGGGGCCCGGCTACTCTCCGCCGAGTGAGCGACGGGGCCGACGGCGGGCAGGACACCCTCGACGAGCTGGTCGGCGTCCTGGCGCTCGAGCCGATCGAGGAGAACATCTTCCGCGGCCACCACCCACGTGGGGGGCTGGCCCGCACGTTCGGTGGGCTGACCGCCGCGCAGGCGCTGGTGGCGGCCGCGCGCACGGTCGAGGGTGAGCGGGCGATCCACTCCCTGCACTCCTACTTCCTGCGCCCCGGGGACCCGACCGTGCCCACCGTGTTCCTGGTCGAACGCATCCGTGACGGCGGCTCGTTCTCCACCCGGCGGGTCCACGGCGTGCAGCACGGCAAGGCCATCTACTCCTTCGCCGCCTCGTTCCAGCGGCCGGAGCCCGGCTTCGACCACGCCGACGAGATGCCACCCGTCCCGGACCCCGAGTCGCTGCCCACGGCGGCCGAGGCACTCGCGCCGTTCGCGGGGCGGCTCCCCATCTCCTCGTTGCTGGCCGGGACGGTCGACCTGCGGGCGATCGACCCGCACCCGTTCGTCCAGCGTGAGCACGGGCCTCGGGACCGGGCCGTGCACCGGGTCTGGATGCGGGCGACGGGCCGGCTGCCCGACGACCCGGTGGTGCACCGGGCCGTGCTGGCGTACCTCAGCGACGTCAGCTTGCTGCACCCCGTGCTGGTGCGGCACGGGGTCTCGTTCTCGCTCGACCCGGTGATGGGAGCGAGCCTGGACCACGCGCTGTGGTTCCACCGCGACCTGCGGGCCGACGAGTGGCTGCTCTACGACGCGCACAGCCCGTCGGCCTCCGGCGCCCGCGGGCTGGCCTTCGGGCGGCTGTTCTCCCGGGACGGCCGACTGGTCGCCTCGGTGGCCCAGGAGGGGCTCGTGCGCCCCGTCGACCCCGAAGCCTTCGCCCGGCTCAGCCGCCGTCACGCCCCGCTGCGCGGCTGATCGGCCGTGAGGTCGAGGTGACGACCCGCCCAGCCGGGTCCGTGACCCACCCAGCGCACCCGTCGGGTGTCGTCCGGCCGACGCTCGATCTGCACGTCGAGCCGGTCTTCAGCCAGCGGCTCGGCCAGGCCCGCACCCCACTCCACGACGGTCACCGAGCGGGCCATCGCCGCGCCGAGGTCCAGGTCGTCGAGCTCGTCCCAGTCGGTGAGCCGGTAGACGTCCACGTGCACCAGGCCGGGTCGTTCGGGTCCGCCCGGGTGCTCCCGGGCCAGCACGAAGGTCGGCGAGGTCACCGGTCCGGCCACGCCGAGCCCGGCCGCCAGGCCCTGGGTGAGCGTGGTCTTGCCCGCCCCCAGCGGGCCGTCGAGGAGTACCAGGTCACCGGCCCGCAGGGCGGCGGCCAGCCGCCTGCCCAAGGCCAGCATCGCCTCCCGGTCGGGGACGTCCAGGCTGCCGGAGGGGACCGGGCCGGCGTGGGTCACCGACGGCGTGCGCCTCGGCGCCGGTCCGGCGTGCGCCGCCGCAGCGGCACCGGCGGCGGGCCGGGGTCGGCGATCGCGGCCGTCGTCCCCTGCACCGAGCGGGCGACCAGGGCCTGCAGGTGGGCGGTGACCAGGTCGGGGTACTCCAGCATCACCATGTGGCCGGCGTCGGGGATCTCGACGTAGTCCGCGTGCGGCAGCCGCTCCACGATCACCCGGCTGTGCTCGACGGGAGTGAGCCGGTCCCGGGCGGCGCCGAGCACGAGCACCGGGATGTCGCTCATCGCCGCGAGGGCCTCCAGGTCGTCGTGCCCGCCGAGGTGGGGCAGGAAATCCCCGATGACGTCGACCGGCGTTCCCGCGTTCATGGCTGCGGTGAACTCCACCAGCGACGGGGCGACCTCGGCGCGCCCGAAGGCGTACCGGCGGGTGAGCACGTAGCCGAGGTCGCTGCCCGACCGCCGCACCGACTCGATCAGGTCGGCCTGGCGGGACGCGATCGCCACCGCGGCCGGGCCCACCTTGTAGGCAGCGTCAGCGGCTGCTCCGCGCAGGCTGAGCATCCCCTCCCCGAGGTCGGCCGCGCTCGTGGCCAGCAGCGCCACCGCGACCACGCGGTCGCCGAACAGCTCGGGCCGCTGATCGGCGAGCGCCATCACCGTCATGCCGCCCATGGAGTGGCCGACGAGCACCACCGGACCGTCGGGGGCCAGAGCGTCGAGCAGCTCCCCGAGGTCGCGCCCGAGCCGGGCCATCGAGATGGTCGAGCCCTTGGCGTGGCCGGAGCGGCCGTGGGACCGCTGGTCGTAGAAGACCATCCGACCCGCTCGCAAGTCCCGACGCTGGAAGTGCCACACGTCCTGGTTCAGCGCGTAGCCGTGGCAGAACACCACGGTGGGGCCGGGGGCACCCTCGTGGTCGACCTCGACGTGCAGCTGCACGCCGTCGCTGGTCGCCAGCGCGTACGGGGTGCCGCGCAGCCCCCCGAGGGGCTCGTCCACGTACTCGTCGGGTCCGCGCAGCGACCGGCCGAACACGTAGCGCTCGGCCGCCCACCCCAGGCCCGCGCCGAGGCTGGCTGCTGCACCTCCGAGGGCCAGCGCCAGCAGTGCGCTGCCGGCGGTTCTCATGGCTCCTCCGACAGGTAGCGGCGGGGCAGTCGAGGCGAGACGCGGGTGACGATCTCGTAGGAGATGGTGCCGGCCGCCTCGGCCCAGTCCTGCGCCGTCGGCTCCCCCTGGCTGCCGTCACCGAACAGCACGGCGAGGTCCCCGGCCGTGACCGCAGCGTCCCCGACGTCGAGGACCACCTGGTCCATGCACACCCGCCCGGCGACGGGCACGGTCCGCCCGCCCACCCGCACCGGTCCGGCGCCGGACGCGTGCCGAGGCACACCGTCGGCGTAACCCAGCGGCACCAGCGCCAGCCGGGTCGGCACCGGCGTGGTGTAGGTGTGGCCGTAGGAGACGCCGTGCCCTGCCGGCGCGGCCTTCACCAGCGCGACCCGCGCCTGCAGCCGCATAGCCGGACGCAGGCCCAGCTCGGCCGGGCCGGCGACCTCCGGCACCGGGGACAGCCCGTACACCGCCAGCCCGGGCCGGACGAGGTCGTAGTGGGCCGCCGGCAGCGTCAAGGTGGCGGCTGAGTTCGCCGCGTGCCGCACCTCCGGCCGCAGCCCGGCCGCGGCGGCGATCGCCAGCGCCTCGTCGAACACCGCGAGCTGGGCGGCGATGGTGGGATGGCCGGGCGCGTCCGCGTAGGCGAAGTGGGTCCAGACCCCCACGACGGCCACGCTGCCCTCGGCCTCCAGAGCCCGGGCCCGGGCCACGACGGTGGGCCAGTCGGCGGGCATCACGCCACCGCGACCCAGGCCGGTGTCGACCTTGAGGTGAACCCGGGCAGCCTGCCCGACGGCGCGCGCGGCGGCCGCGATCTCCTCCAGCTGCCAGTCGGCGTAGGCGCTCACGTCCACGTCCGCGGTCACAGCGGCACCCCAGTCCTCCCCGGGAGCGGCCAGCCAGGCCAGGATCCGACCGTCCACCCCAGCAGCCCGCAGGGCCAGGGCCTCGGCGAGGACGGCGGTGCCCAGCCAGCTCGCCCCGCCCGCCCGGGCGGCTCGAGCCGCCGGCACCAGCCCATGGCCGTAGCCGTCGGCCTTCACCACCGCCATGGTGGCCGCGGGCGCCGCCGCGGCGGCCAGAGTCGCCACGTTCGCACGGATGGCCGCGAGATCGACCACGACCTCGGCGTGCCGCACCCCGGACGTCATGGGACCGATTCTGCCAACCGCGCGGCCAGCAGCGCCGCCGGCAGGGCCGCCAGCACGTCCTGCGCGTTCGGTGCCCCGACCCGGCGCGCGGCCAGCCGACCGGCCAGGCCGTGCACGTGGGCGGCGAGGCTGCCGGCGTCCAGCGGCGACAGACCGGCCGCCAGCAGCGCGCCGGCCACACCCGCGAGCACGTCACCCGAGCCTGCCGTCGCCAGCCACGGCGTCCCGGTCAGGTTGGCCCGGGTGGGGCCACCCGGGGCTGCCACCAGGGTGGTGGAGCCCTTCAGCAGCACCGTGGCCTGCCACCGGTCTGCTGCCGTGGTGACCGCGGCGAGCCGGTCGGCCTCCACGCGTTCACGGTCCCAGGCCAGCAGCCGGGCCAGCTCGCCGGCGTGCGGGGTCAGCAGCACCGGCGCGGCCACCGGCGCTCCGAGCGCCTCGAGCGCCCCCGCGTCCAGCACGGCGGGCACCCCGGCAGCCAGGACCCGCTCGACGACGGCCCCGGCCTGCTCGGGCAGCAGGCCGGGGCCCACCAGCCACGCCTGCACCCGCCCCGGGGCGAGGACGGCCTCCGGGCAGCGAGCGCGGACCAGGGTGGTCACCGACTCCTCGCCGCTCAGCCGCACCATGCCCACTCCGCTGCTGCTCGCGGCCGCGGTCGCGAGGACGGCGGCGCCGGCGTAGGCCGGCGCTCCCGCCTGCACGCCGAGCACGCCGCGCCGGTACTTGTCCGACTGCCGGTGCGGCGCCGGCAACAGGGCCGCCACGTCAGCCGGCTCGAGGGCCTCGACCGCCGCCGCCGCGAGCCAGGGGCCCAGCCCGATGTCCACCAGGCTCACCTGACCGCAGGCGGCTGCTGCCGGGTCGACGAGGTGGCACACCTTGTGCGTGCCGAAGGTGACCGTCGCGTCCGCGAGCACGTGGCCGGACGGGGTAGCACCGGAGTCGACCGCCACCCCGCTGGGCAGGTCGACGGCCACCACCATCGCACCGG
>Ga0114939_10001497_pt1 | contig 18302 bp, 9 predicted proteins | sample AshMeaCrysSpring_FD_87196 | JGI IMG/M metagenome (GOLD analysis project Ga0114939, IMG submission 87196) | Groundwater microbial communities from Big Spring, Nevada to study Microbial Dark Matter (Phase II) - Ash Meadows Crystal Spring | ecosystem: Environmental > Aquatic > Deep subsurface >...
CGGTACCAGGCAAGCCCCGGGTAAATGGGCCTTCCGTAATCGCGGCCCTGATCGTTCCACCACTGGCTCAGGATGTTGTAGTCCTGCGCCCCGGTAATCTTCCAGTACAGTTGCGGCGCCAGGTAGTCCACCTTTCCTGCCTGCAGCCAGGCAATGGGGTCGCAATACAGGGCGCTGTACGACGAGTTGCCCGTGATGCCTGGCGGTGTTCCGCTCTTCCAGATGCCGGCCGGGCTTACACCAAAAATCACATTACGGTTATAGGCAATACTAATGGCTTTGAGCGTATCGTATACCAAGGCAATCAGCCTGTTCACATTGTCGCGCCTCCAGTCTTGAATAGTGGCTATACCGGTGGGGTTGTAAGCAGCATAGGTACCTGCATCTTCGCTGGTAATACCGCTTGGGTAAAAGTAGTCGTCAAAGTGTACCCCGTCTACATCGTACCGGGTGGCAATATCGGCCATAATGTTGGTGAGGTAGGTACGCACTTCGGGCAGGCCGGGGTTGAGCACCAGGTTGGTGCTCACAGTCAGTATCCAGTCGGGCCGCTGATTGATTACATGACTTGCGGCCACGGGATAGCTGCCTGCGCGTGCCCGGTATGGGTTAACCCATGCGTGCAGGTCGAGGCCGCGTTCGTGAGCCGCCTGCACGGCAAAGGCCAGCGGGTCCCAAAGCGGGTTGGGAGCCTGCCCTTCGGTGCCGGTAAGGTAATAGCTCCAGGGTTCGTAGGGCGAGGTATACAACGCATCGCAGGCTGTACGCACCTGCAGAAAAACTGTGTTGAAACCGGTATTGCGCAGGGTATCGAGTATGCGCAACAATTCGGCCTGCTGTACTGCAGGAGAAGCCGTGCGGCTGCTTGGCCAATCGAGGTTGTACACAGATGTAACCCAGGCGCCGCGCAGGTCGCGAAGGGGGTAATTGTCGTCCACTTCGGGCGGTGCACCCGAACAGTTGTCGGCCGTAACCACAGCTACGCTCACCTGTGCCGTGTTGGAAAACAAACCCGAATTGCCTGCCACTTTGTAGGCAAATACGTCAGTTCCTGCAAACCCGGCATTGGGCACATAATGCACCGTACCATCGGCGTTGGGTGTGGCTATGCCATTTGCCGGCGGAGTGCTTATTGTAATGGAAGCCGCATTGATGGTCCCCCCGTTGCCGGCATCGTTGGCCAGCACAGCAATACGCTTTCCCTTACCCGCCTGTGCTGTTACCACATCGCTGTACACGATGGGCGCAGCAGGCCTTGTTTCCACGCCAAAATAGGTAACCGCCTTATCTATAAAGGCATTGATGCTTACATCGCTTGCCGTTTCCAGCGGAAAGCCCAGGTAGATAAGCGCCCCGGGTACCGCGTTGCCACCAAAAGTGCCGGTGTAAGCTATGCCGCCAATATTGGGCAATACAGCATAAGTGAGGACGGATGCAGCGCCTCCCGATGGCGAAATGGCATCCGGAAAATCTTCGGGGTACACAATACCAAAGGGAACACTCAGCCCTTCAAATACGGTGCCAATCACGCCGGTGGCGGGTGTATTGGCAGAAGTTCCGTCGTTTACATAGGTGGCCTTCAGGTAGTTTGTCATAAAGGTAAGGTCGTAGCCTGCTGCGGTGCTTCTACCAATATTGTAGGCTATTTCCGAGCCGGATATGAGCATTTTTCCTCCACCATTAAGGTAGTTAGTGATCCGTTGTTTTTCCAAAGATGTAAACACCACGTCCGCGCTACTTTCGTCGCCTAAAAACCATACCACCATGTTGTAATCAGCGAGGTTGATGGTACCATCTTCCACCCTTTCGTTGGCCACCGTGCTTACCAGCACCACACCCCGGTCGCGCAGGGCTTTAAAGTAGCTTGTGGCAAAATTGTGCGTGTTGATTTTGTAACTTCCGCTGATGCGATCGAAGCCGTCAACAATAAGCACTTTGGCGCCGCTGCCATTCCAACTGCGGCTGTACACATCGCTCGGGCTGCTTTCCACTACCGGCTCGCTGCCATTGGGCACCACCGCCGACAGCCGAAAATGGTGCACCGGCTCTGCCGGCGGAACAATAAACTGCGCCGGCTGCAAGGTTACAGAAGTGGTACCGGCGGTGAGTGTGGCTTCGTTGGCTGCCAGGGCCCAGGTGGTCATGGCATCATTAGTGGCATAATAAAGGCGGTAACCGAGCAACGAAGGCTCTGTGTTGGCGCGCCAGGAAGCAGTAACGGCGCTGCTACCCACGGCTGCCTGTAGGCTCCACAAAGTTGGGGTGGCCACTGCGGGAAGGGCACCCTGCACATTAGACAAAAAGGCATCCCAGCGTGCCTGCGTCATGTTGGGGCACAAGGTTGCCCGCACATCGCTATGGCCGTAAATACCGCGGTCGCCATTTACGCCCCGGCGCTGCTTGGGAATGCTGTTGCGGTTGCACACATCGGCCGCCAGCCTGCCTGCCGAAGCCAGCATCACCGGGTTGTCCCACATACTCAGGTTGGTGGCTATCACTTCATGTTCTACACCCACGCCCTGATCGTTGTATTCGGTTACGCCCTGGCTCCAGGCCCGGTTGGCCTCGTCCACCACCTGGGTTATTTGCCCGTCGCTATTACGTACCACGTAGTGCGCACTCACCCGCGATTCGCAGTTTTTGAACCAGCTGATAGCTCCTTCGTAAGTGCCTTCTGCTATGTAATGCACAAAATAGTACCTGATGGTGGCGCCTGCCGATCGGCTGTTGTAGTTGCAGGTAGTTGGGCTGTAAATGGCGCCAGGGTAGTCGGCCACTCCGTTACCCTGTTGTGCTATGCTTGCACTCTTGTCAACAGCATCCTTCGCCTCGGGCACCCGCAGGCCTTCATTGGGCTGCAGGTAAATGATTTCTCCCCAAATGCTTACCGTTTTACTGCCTTCCTGCAGTACCCTGTACGCACGCTGTGCCAGCGAGGTTTGCATGGCGGCATCGGTGAGGCCGGTCAGTTCGCGCACACTGAGAAACCAGTCTTCGGTTGATATTGCCTTGCCACGTTTCTTCTGGTAAAAAGTCAGCAGGGCCGCCGCTGCCCGTATGTGGGTCCTTCCATCGGTTTTAATGGCATCCATCGTGGTGCCCAGCAGGCCGGCCGCCTGGCTCAGTTGTTTCACCTCCCCCTTTTCTATAAGCCCCATCAGCCCCCATGAGCCATACATGCTTTCGCCCACTTGCGCCCAGTTGCTTTGTACCTGCCCGTAGCTGCGAAGCAGGTTCACCGGCACGCCAAACTCCTTACCCGCTTCATCAAAATATTTTTCGAGCGTAGCCACCGAAGGATGCGGCCTGTTGAGAAACTCCTCCAGCATCTGCAGGTTGTGGTCGTGCCCGTGGTCCTGCGCTTCTGCCGGCAATTCGTTTTGATACACAGGCATGGCGTACAGGTAATCGGTGAAACTGCGCTGTAGGTACACATCGCCATTGGGCAGCACGGTTTTGCTCACCGGTGTATGAATGTGCTTTTCTACCAATGCAAACAAATCGGCATCGGTGGCAAACTGCCTTGTAACCTGCTGTGCTTTCGCCTGCTGTGAAAAAGCAAGCATGAATAGGCAAAAGCAAAAAAATTGGCAACGAAGAACAGCCCTTCTCATACAAGCATTCAGTTTTGGCATCAATGCGGTCAACGAAAGATTTCAGGCTGTGAAACTAAGAATTATGACCCGATCACCCTGCCTTTATAAATTTATTTAATAACCAATTGTTTTATTAGCGCAAAAAAGCCACCCCCGCATAGAGGATGGCCATTTGTATGTGAGTGGGTGGTAAGCTGTTTAAAGCCCGGATGGCAATGGATTGCAGGTAGCTTCAATCATCAGTTTGCGGCCGTTGAGCAACTTGATACTGCCGCTACTCCGCATTTGCACACTTGCCGCTGCGCCATCATTGTCGGTCATTTCGCAGGAGTTGATGGCCGCACCATCAATGATTACATGGGTTTTCTCATTTGGAATCCGGTTGGTACTCCAGTTGCCGGGCGTATGCCAATTTTTGCTGACTGCTCCGGTCCACACTGCCACGTCCTGCTTCACGGTAGCAAGGGCCGTATCGCGGCAGCCGTATATGTTGCTTACAATCAGGCTATAAGTGCCCGCCGGCGCTGCCGATGGATTGGATGCACTCCAGTCTGCCGTTGTGTATCCAGCAGTGCTGTAGAGCGGCACAAGGTTATACGTTTCGCCCTGGCAAACGATATAACTTGTGGTATCAGCGCCAAGTTCCGGCCGGTCGTGAATAGTGATGGCATCGATACCGCTGATACCCGTAACCACCTGGTTACTGCTTACCACACGAATGCGGTAATTATCCCCATCAGGCAAGTGCGTGGGCAGCAGGCAATACACTTCGCTGCTGCGGGTGGTAAGTGTATCGCCAATGGTAATGGGGCTTGCAAAACTGCCGTCTTTATCGCTCAGTTGCACGGTAAAGCGGTTGCCGGTATTGTAGGTGCCAGTGGCATGGAAAGAAATGCGGAATGCACCCCACGCACAGTTTACCTTGCTGGTTACGCTGTTTACGTTTATAAGCGGTGTGGCCACCGTTTGTGTTACCTGAAAGGTGTCTTTGTTGGTAATGCTCCAGCCTCGTTCGCTTCGGGTGCGCAGGTACAGGATGTGCTGCCCTACCGTCAAGCCGGTTACGTTTACCGGCACCAGGTAATCGGCCAGCATGGTGGTGGCGTTGATAGCAACCGGTATCCCATTGCCAAAGCCGGGGTCGGTGTTGTAAAAGTATTCCACCTGCGTTACATTGCCGCTGCGCCCGTCGTTCCAGAAAAGCCATTTGTTGGTAAGGCCCCAACTGCCATTGGCATTTTGGCTGCGTACATACAGGTTGTTGAGCCCGGTAGGTAAACTGCCCGTATTCAAATTGAGCAACACATCGTTTACCGTGGCGCCGGGCGTTATGGCAATATTTGTGCCATTGCCAAAACCAGGATCGGTATTAAAAAAATACTCAGCCTTTGCAAGGTTACCACCCAGGGTATCCTTCAAAAAGAGGACCCGGTTGGTGAGGCTCCAATGGCCATTGATATCGAGGCTGCGCACATAGAGGCGATGAATGCCGTTGCTTAAAGTTGCGATGTTTAGTGGAACGACTACATCGTTTACCATAGCACCTTTGGTGATGGGAATATTGGTAGCATTGCCAAAACCAGGGTCGGTGATGTTGTCCAGAAAGTATTCCATTTTCACCACATCGCCACCCACGGGTTTGTCCTTTACAAACATCCAGCGGTTGGTCATGCTCCAGCGCCCCTGCTCGTCGCGGCTGCGCACTAGCAAGCGATGTACACCAATAGATAAGGAATTGACATCGATAGGCAAGGCTACATCCTGCACCATCGACCCTGAGGTAATTGGAATATTAGTAGCATTTCCAAATCCGGGTTCGGATATATTGTCGAGGTAATACTCAAGTTTGGTAACGAGGTTTGGTGAAGAAACAGTTTGCTTCAAAAACAATAAACGGCTTGTGATGCTCCAACGACCGTTGTTGTTGCCACTGCGGAAGTACACATTGTGCAGGCCATCGGCTAGCCCAGCAATGTCAACCTCCACCGATATATTATTCAACACGGCGGCTGGTGTAATATTACTTACGGCAGCGGCCTTACCGAAACCAGGGTCGGTATCTACAAAATACTCCAGGCTGTTGATTGTATTTTGCCCTACCGCCAGCATGCTGCAAAACAGCAGCGTGCATGCAGGTAGCAACCATCCCCAATATTTCTTTTTCATACTAAGTGAGTTGATTGAAAAGAAAAGCGGGGAAAAACCTAATTGTTGGCGCGGGTGCTGATGGTAACGCTCATGGTGCCTGTGGTTACTGTTACGGGCGCATCCAACTTAAATACCGATGGCACATTAGGCATACCACTCAATACATAAGTATCTGCAAGGTTGTTATTTGCATTGCCGGTATTGAGGATGGCGCCCATGTCGGCCCCGCCATAGCCTGCTCCGGCCGCGGGCGAGCCATTCTTTAATGCATAACGCCCATCTGTACTGTTGGAACCAATAGTAGGATAGCCAACAAATACCGTGCTCATATCCACATTAGACAGGTTGCCATCGCTATTGCCGAATATGGAGCCTCCTGCACAATCCATGTTATTCTGAACGGTACAATTGGCAAACGCGGTACCCGGCTGGGCCTGCACCCGAATATTGTTTCGCACTGTAAAGCCTGTCATTTGAATCCATGCACCGCTCAAAGCACAGAAGATATTATTCGCAAAAATGCCGTTGTCATCACCATTAAATTGCACATAAGATCCAATGATATTGCTGGTAATTACCAGATTGGTATGGGAGCCCGCAGTACCACCTACAAAAGTGGATACATAATTCTGGCTTAGGACTACGTTATTGGTACCACCACTATACACCTGCAACGTATTGCAATAGTTGCGCTTGAATATGATGTTGGAGGTAACGACATCCCATCCGATGTACACATCGCTGCAGGTGAGTCCCATAATCACCGAACTACTTGCCGCAGCAAATACCGTTACTTGTGCAACCCTGCTGTTGGCTGTATTGGCCTGCAAGCCGGGGTTTGAATTATTTACCGGAGAGCCCAGGAAATATCCGTTCCCGATAACTACCAGGCGCTTGGTAAGCTGCATGCCGCCATAGCTTGTGCCGCTGGGCTCCACATGCAATGTATCGCCGGCATTTACGGTTTCGGCATTAATAGCTGCCTGAACAGTGGTGAAATCAGCCGGTACCCCGGTATTGTTTACCCGCCAGATCTTGGCCTGCAAAGCACCTGTAAAAAATATAACAGGAAAAATGAAACAGATGAGCTTCTTCATATGCATATTGATGTTTATGGTTAAAACGGAATGGGGATAAACAAGTTGGCTGATCAAAGCAGTCCATTGCATATTGATCCCGATACAAAACTGCCCTCATACCACCGGGCAGTCAATAACCTATTTGAGGTATTTTATCAGATGGCAAGCAGGTGGTTATTTAATAAGCAGAAACTCAAACCACCGGACAAATGGTCAATTGACTGATGAATCATTCAAAAAATCTCTGGCCAATAAAATTGTTATTCCGGTTAACTTGTTTATGAAGCCAGTTCTTACCATACCAAAAAAAATGCCCTTCCGTGTCTAATTATTTATATTTTGTCAACAAATATTTCCTCGAAAAACAATCACTTACCTGCTCATCCAACCCAAAGAAGTTTATGAGACTATTGAAATTCACCCTAATTTGGGGTATTACCAACTGTTTGTTGGCATTTGCGCAAGCACAGGATTCTGCACAACTGAAATCAACTCTTATAACCAAAATGTCCACGCTGATAGCCGGCCGTTTTGACCTGGCCAATGCGCCTGTTAATGTTGTAAAATCGCCTGAAAGAGCCGGCCCACTACTTACCGGAACCTGCAATATTTTGAGCATGACCCAGGTAGGTTACGTAGCCGAGTTTAGTGAAAAATACGACCTGCGCAAACTCACCATTAAAGCTGACCCAGGCTACGACAACAGCGCTTCGGGCCTCGACATGCTTACCAATGCTTTTGGTTCCAATAGCTGGCAGAATCTGTTTATTCCGGCCGACTTGCGCAGCAAACTTGGGGTAGGCATGCTGGAGTTTGTAATCGACAATAATAATGTCCTCTTCCAAATATCGGCAGGAGCTGGCCTGAGGCCAGGCATAAACATGAATATGCTGGGGCTGGATTTTATTGAAATTGATTCCCTGGGTATATTGTTTACAGTTACCAATCCAAAATCGGCAAAGCCAGGTCTTGGTGCTACCTTATCCGGCACTATTAAATGGGACAAAACCGCCTCTTTCCGTTTAGAGGGTACGTTGGCAACCGACCCAAGAGATTGGATGATTAAAGCAGTTATTGACAACCTGACGCTGAACGCCTTTATTACACGCTTTGGCGTACCGGAAATTACTTTGCCCGGCTTTGATAAAATGGCCCGCCTTAACCAGGGCGTACTGGAAATAAAACCGTTTGATTACAGCTTTAAGATATCAGGCAATACCCCTTTTGGCATTGCTTACGTTCAAGTTGTAAGAACAACCTCCGAAGGTGTTGTTATTATGCCATCCGTAGCTAAGCCCAAAGAGACTGATAAAAAACAATCGCTACCAAGCATTACAGGAGGTTATAAATTCACGGAAACACCCCCCACTTCGGGCGACACCACTTCGGCACTGCCGTCGCTAACAGCAGGCTATAAGCCCGACACATCAAAAAACAATCCCAAGCCGCCCACGGTGGTACCCCACCCGCAACAAATGGTACAGGTGCACAAAAGCAATTGGGGCATCATTGCAGGGTACCAACTGCCACCTGGTCAATCGAGCAATATACCAGGCTTTAAACAACTGCAAAAAGCAAGGCTCAACAATATTGGTGTTATCATTAGTACTGTAAAGAGTTTTGTAAGCCCCGAACTACCGCTGTTTACCACCCTCAATTACCGCGGCATGCTTATACCGAGCGGCATTACGTTTATTGCCATGTTGCCGGTAGACACAATTATTGAGCCGCTCATTAAGCTCGCTCCCAAGGATGTGCAGCCCTATTTAGACAAGGTGAACCCGATAAAATATGTGGCATTCAGGGCCAATGTACCAACCAATATTACCGACTTCAGCCTGGAGGGCGAAGTACAGTTTACCGACAACGTCAACCTAGTGAAGGTCCTGTATTTCCGCAAAATCAAAGTATTGATGACGCCATTCTCCGGCAATCCCGAATTTACCTTCAATGGGGTAGTAGAGGCTCAAATGGAACCCAAAAAACCCCGCCTGATATTTGAGGGTGGCATGGGCTTTCAACCAACAGCTTTAACCCTTTCGGTAAATGGAGCACTTGTAAATAACTGGGAAAAACCATATGGCATTCCCAACCTAAGTGTAAACAGCCTGAAGGGCATGATAGGGTTAAATTTTAGCGGTGTTGCCTCTGGTGTAATCTACCCCGACAATTTTTTGCTTACGGGGCAGCTAAAAATGGGCAATATAATTGGCGATGCCACCATTGGCATTGATGCAAACGAATTCAACAAGAATCTATTTGTAGGAAGAGTGTGCAACCTGAGCATGACCAATATATTTGAGATATTCTGTCAGCCTGAAATTTATACCCGCTTCAAGTCGCTCTCCAAATTTATGCAGGACGCAGCTGGCGTAGAACTGCAGGATGCATATCTGAAATTTGTGCCGCCTACAGCCCCTACCAACCTGCTCACCGGCCTGCGCTTGTATGCAGATTATACAAAAGACTGTAAGACTCCGCTTTCCATTAGCTCCAATTTCGATCCGGGCATTCGCATAGCTGGCGCGGGTAAGATTCTTGATTGGGATGGGCGCTTTGACCTGGGGCTCGAAGGAAATCTCAATACACTATCTGCCGGATTGAAAGCCGAAGTGGCCATGAAGCCATTAGATCTATCGATCAACGGGTTTACTGTGTTCCGCATCAGGGGTATGGAAGTGATAAATGGCAAAAGAACCGACCCCCAGCTGCAGATTAATCTGAATACACAATTGCTTACTAATTTCCAGTCAGGTAACCAAAAAATTATTTTCGGTACTGCTGATATCACCATTTTGGAAGCCAACCAGGCAAAAGGCACCATTGAACTTACGACCGATCACTTTTTGCTTAAAGCACGTGGCAAAGTTTACAAGTTAGTTGAAGCAGATGTGGAGGCCCGTGTAAAAAGTTTCAGCAATCTCGGTTTGCTGAAAGACACATATGTGTATGCCAACATAGAACCAGGCAACATAATAGACGAAATGAAGAAATATGTGCCCAAAGAAATCCTTGATAATGGCTTTGAACTCAAGAAAATTTCTTTCGAGGGACAATTGGACGGTTTACAATCAGGCGCTGATGCTTCCATAGAAGCAAAGATTGCAGGAATAACAGTGAAAGGAAAAGTTCGCATAAAGGTTGAAACCATGGCGGAATTTGCCAAAGACCTTGCAGACGCAATAAAAGATGAAGGATTGCAGGTAATTAACAAGTTAGGGGATATAGCCGTAAAGATTACAGATGATGCGTTGGACTTTGCAGGCAAATCGGCTGAAGAAGTAGGAAGCATTTTCCAGGGTGGCTGGAAACAAGTGAATGCTGTCGTAAATGATTTTACGGCCTTTTTAGGTATTGGCGACGATGCTGAAAGAAAGCGTATACGGGTTTCAGGTATGAGCTATCGCATATACACCAAGTACCCGGGCTACAAACTTCATTCTGGCTTCAGTACCGAAACTACTGCGGCACCGGTATATGCCGAAAATAGAAATTACTCTTTTTATGATATATGGCAATTTGTTCCTGCCGAAAACACGGGTAAGTATTACATTGTAAACGGGTTGAGCGGACTGAACCTGCAGGTTGTATCCAGTTCCACTGCGTCAGGGGCATCCATCAAACTTGATAAGCACAAAAGAGACGATCGCGCCAATGAGAGATACGAGTTGCTACCGGTAACGGGCGACCCGGGCTGGTATTACCTGCGCAACGAGAAAAGTAATTTGTATGCTACACTAAATGCGCCACCCAACGATGCCGGATATACCCTGAACGCAAACACGCCCTACTTTTTAGTGGCCAAAAACAGTAACCTGGTGTTGCGCATGGATGAAGGGAAAATAAGCCAGGTAAATGAAAATGATGAGTCCGATGAAGATCGCACATGGCAGTTGGTACCTAACTCTAATGGAACGTACTACATCAAGAAAGTTAATAACAGCAACAACTTTGTAATGGAAATAAAAGATGGAAAACCGATTACTGGACAACGCATTGTTCGCGAAAAAATGGACAATAGTCCCAAACAGCAGTTTGTGCTTGAGCGTCAATCCGACGGAAGTTATAAAATAGCATCGTTTTTGGACCGCTCCAAGGTAATGGAAGTGGAAAAAGCAAGCACCGCCAGTCCTACCCCTGTGGTGGTGGGCGACTGGAAAGGCGGCGCGCACCAGCAATTCTGGCTGGTACCGGCAAACAGAGCCAGGATTTTGCAAACCAACAATACGGATAACAGGGCGAAGTTCCGGATAGAAAGAGCCGGGAATATTAATTGGGCAAATGGTGTATCTCAATTTGTACCCACTGCAGGAAACTAGCACCTTATTCAACACGCAAAGCGCTACTTAACCTGCCTGCTTAACCAAACCACTAATCGTTTGGGCTGCGGACGTGTGCTTTTTTGCAAGCACCCAAATTAATTGCTCCTAAATTTGGGTATCGGTCAGTTATGCAAATCAGCGGCAAATCGTTTCCTTTCATTGCTCTTTGGGTGCTGCTCTGTTTTGGTTGCTGGGGCCAAAGCCTCATCCACCGCAACATCACCACGGCCGACGGACTGCCCAGCAATTTCATCAACCACTTCTTTCAGGACAGCAAGGGCAACATGTGGATAGCCACCGATAAGGGCGTATGCCGTTACAACGGGCGCAGCTTTATGCGGCTTACAGTAGATGACGGGCTTCCCAAAAACATGATTACCTGCAGCAACCAGGACAGAAAGGGTAACATGTGGTTTGGCAGCTTTAGCGACAGCGGCCTTAGTTGCTGGAACGGAATCCAAATCACCAATTTCGATATCAAACGCAAAGGTGTTAAGCAAATCTTCTTCGACAGCCGCAACCGCGTGTACTACAGCGATCTATTCAGTTTCCACTGCCTGGGCACCAAACTACCACTGCCAACCATCAATAAATACTTGTGTAATGCATTCCAAATATCGCCCGATAGTATTCTGGTATTCTATCCGGGTTGCATATACCTGCTTGATGCCAGCAAAGAAAAAATAGCGGTAACATCCATGCCGGAACCGGCAGGCTTTACCCGGGGCTTAATGATCCGAAATCGAAATCGGCTTTACGTATTGGGCAATGGCTCGTTTTGCCAAATTGACCTCAACGGCGGTTGGCCCCTTCAAATACAGGCAAAGGAAAAACAATCTTTCTTCAGCTATGATGCACTTGCCACCGACACCAGCATTTTGCTTGCCGTGTCGTACGGACTGCTGGAACACAATCTGGCAAACCGAAAAACCATCAATCTCAGGCAGCGCTACGGTCTGCCATCCATGGTTGTAAATTCATTGCATCGCGACCGCAGTGGCAACCTATGGATTGGCACCTATGGAAAGGGCGCGCTTGTATGCAGCCAAAGGGCCCTGATGCAGACCAACGACCCGGGTGACCGTATTGTTTCCATAGCTTCCAACAGCGGCGAGGTTTGGGCGGCTACATCCACACAGTTGTTCAAATACCAAAACGGATTGCTTCATCCAAAAATCCGTGACAGGCAATTTCAAATTAGCAGCCTCGCCCATTCAAGTGGCTCGTGGTGGCTAACCGATTATCACTTTTTGTATGGCCCGGCAAATACGCCCACACATTTGTTTACCCAAAAAAATCTGGATGTTCCGGTAGGCATTTCAGGTTTTTGCAAAGGGCCCGATAGCCTGGAATACACAGGCACTTACGGATGGGGAATCATCCGCACCAGAAACCTTCGGCCGGTAGACACCCTGCTACCCGCCAATGGACTGTGCGACGATATGATTGAAAAAGTAATTAGCCTTAAATCAGGTGTGGCGGCGCTGAGCTATAGCAAAGGTTTTAGCTTGATTACCCCAGGCCAACCCATACAAAATTTCAACCGCAATAACGGCCTGATTAGCAATACAGTTTACATAGTGGCCCCCTGCGGCGACAGCCTGCTGGTGGGAACCGAAGGTGGCCTCAACATCATGTATAAAAACAAGGTAGTGCAAACTATTGGTATAGGGCAGGGATTTGAAGGCAGCAAAATATTGTACTGCTTTACCGATAGTAGCAGGCGCCATTTTGCCGTTTCCGACAAAGCCATACATATGCTGGAACCACATTACCTGCGTGCCCTGCATAGCTATAACCTGCTGGCCGACCCAAAACATATAGTGACAACCTGCTTTTTTGATGCAGCTTCCAACAGTTTGCTCGTTGGCACCAACCATGGTTTGCTCAGCCTACATATGTCTTCGGTAACACCTGATACTACCCTTTACACTATTTCGCTGGAGGATGTAAGGGCCGGAAAAGAAAGATTATCGCTGAATAAGCAGGCAATGTTGCCAGCCAAAAACAACAATCTTTCTTTTAGCTTCCTGGCTTCTTATTACCTGCCAGAGCAGGCGCCCATTATACGGTACAAACTAACTGGTTACGATACAGCCTGGCATATGCTGCATGGCGGTTACAGGGTCAACTATGCCAACCTGCCTGCAGGCAGCTACCAATTCGAAGCAAGCATCACCAATGCAGACGGCTACAGCACCCCGGTGAATACGATGTACACCTTTACTATAAAACCTTTCTGGTGGCGTACGGGTTGGTTTACGGTGCTTGCTATTCTTTTCGCATTGTTACTTATCAGTCTTGCAGCCTGGGGTATCAACCGAAAACGTTTTCAAAACAAACTGGCTCTATTGCAGGCAAAGCAGGCACAGCAAGAGCAACGTGAACGCATCAGCCGCGAACTGCACGACAATATAGGCTCCCAACTGGCCTATATTGCCGGAAACCTGGACTGGATAAGCCAACCAGAAAGTCCATTGACAGATGAACAGCGTACCCAAAAGCTGATTGAACTGGGCGTAAGCACCCGCGAGGTAATTGACGACTTGCGTGAATCGATCTGGACTCTTAAGAACGATAAAATAACGGTGGCCTTGCTGGCCCAAAGGCTCCAAATGCTGGTTCAAAAGCTTGCTCCGGCCACCGGAAACCCTGTACTGAGCTTTAGGCAGCACATCAGCTCACCTGTAGTGCTCGATCCATCGGTAGCCCTCAATTTGATGCGCATAACACAGGAGGCACTGCACAATGTATTGCAGCACGCCCGGGCAAGCAACGTACAAGTGGTTATTAGCTCAAACGCAAATAGCAGGGTAGAAATAACCATTGCGGATGATGGCCAAGGAATGACCGAAGCCGATCGGCACAAACCCGACCATTATGGGTTTGAAAATATGGAACGCAGGGCAGCCGATTCTGGCCTTAGCCTATTAGTGGAGTCCGAACCCGGCAATGGTACAAGCATACGGGTTGCAACCAACCCATAACATAATACCCAATTTGCGTTATTGGTCAGTACAATGCATCAGTCTACTTTTACCCCCATGCGCACCGCTATTGTTGATGATGTACCCAACATCAGAAGTTCACTCAAGGAAAAACTCAGCTATCAGCCGGGGTTGGAAGTGGTGTTTACGGCCAATAATGGCCGCGATTTTCTGGAAAAGATGAAACAGTTGGAACCAGAAAGCCTGCCCCAGGTGGTACTTATGGATATAGATATGCCGTTGATGAATGGTATTGAAGCCATAGCCAACGGCGCCGCTATTTACCCGCAGGTAAAATACCTGGTGCTCACGGTGTTTGACGATGACGATAAAATTTTTGATGCCATTAAAGCCGGCGCAAACGGCTACTTGCTAAAGGATGATAAGCTTGTAAACATTATAGACGCCCTAACGCTGATAACCGAATATGGTGGTGCACCTATGAGCCCCCTTATTGCTACCAAAGCCCTGCGTATGCTTAGCAGCGCCCATGCCCCACCAGGTCATGCAGAGGATGCCGATGAAAATGTGGGCCATACCGGCGACTTTGCCCTTACCCGCCGCGAAAAAGAAATACTTGGCTTGCTTGCCCAAAGCCTCGATAGCACCCAAATAGCCAACAAACTTTTTTTGAGCGTACATACAGTGCGCAAACACATCACAAACATTTACGACAAACTGCATGTGTGCAGCAGGGTACAGGCTGTGCAGGTGGCTATTAAGCACCGGTGGGTATAAAGATTTATGTACAAAACAAAAGACCAGCACTGTAAAAAAGTGCTGATCTTTTGGTGTTATAGCTGTTGGGAAAATGCCGCTGGTGTGTAAGTGTGGGGTTGTGCTATTTAAAGCAAGTGTGATTACTTGGGCAATATCACAGCATCAATTACATGGATTACTCCGTTTGAAGCTTTCAAGTCGGTGGTTACCACGGTAGCTACTCCACCCTTTTCATCGGTAAGTATTACTTTACCGTCGCGTACGCTACCGGTAAGTTTGCCACCTTGCACAGTAGTAAGCACGGCCTTACCACCACCCTTTTTAATAGCCGCAAGTACGGTAGCTGCATCCAAATTACCTGCTACCACATGGTAGGTGAGCACCGCTGTTAGAGTAGCTTTGCTTTCGGGCTTCAGCAGCGTCTCCACTGTACCGGCAGGCAGTTTGCCAAAAGCGTCATTTGTAGGCGCAAATACAGTGAAAGGACCAGCACCGTTAAGCACATCTACCAATCCTGCAGCCTTTACGGCAGCTACCAGGGTGGTATGCGCCTGTGAACCTGCGGCTACGTCTACAATGGTTTGTGCTTGAACATTTGAACCGGCAGCTACCAGCAGGCCGAACATCGAAGAGAGAATTAGTTTTTTCATCACTATTTAATTTTTGAAAGGTGAACAATAGAAACAACGTGTTTCAGGTAATGGATGAAACTTGTGTGTTAATTAAATGCTATCAACTTTTATATGCATATTGTAAGAACTATTCAGCTATTGATTTGTATTATCAAACTTTTTTATGTTTAATATTTGCTGCCCAAACGAATATAAAATTAAACAAAGCTGTACTAATTGTATTTTGGCTTCGAAAAGCCTGGGCTATTCACCAAATTACCAATTGCCTGCGAGTTGTGACGGGGAACTACTTCAACAGCAAAAACAAGATATTGCACCATCGAAAAGGGGTCACCTTTGTAGGCAACCCCCTTGCAAAACTTCTGATCAGTAATATTCAAGATTTCCTATACGTTCTAAGCTTACACTCCAGAAATTAAGGAAGTATTACCTGGTCAATGGCATGTATGATACCATTGGAAGCAGTAATGTTGAAATTGCCAGGCATAGTGTTGATGTTCGCAGTGTTTGAACCTACACCGGCTACAGTACCACTGGCGGTAATTACACCTGTGCTGCTTACTTTGAAGGTAGATCCCATGAGTAGGGTTTCAATGGTGCGCATACCGGTACGGGGCACTACGCTGTTAGCAGCCCTGCGACCTTCAACTACATGATATTTCAGCACAGCCAAAACTAAAGGAGCAGGAAGGTCGGTAATGTCATCAACATTTGGAAATTTTGCATACAAAGCAGCAAAAGCAGCGTTTGTAGGGGCAAATACTGTAAACTGATCTGTTCCATTCAGAAACAGGTTCACAAGGCCGGCATTCAATTCTGCGTCTACGTATTGCAGGGCCTCAACTAATTCCGAAAAATTAGGATTACCTAACGCAATGGCAGCAATTGGATCCATGCCGGGAGCAGGGGCAGCCTGGCTCATCAATGCACTGATGGCAGCATTTTGTGCACCATCGTCAGAAACAGCAACTTCTTTTTGGCATCCAACACCAAATACAGCTACAGTAGCCAATGCGATCATGCTGCTTTTAGCACGAAAAACACGTTTTTTATAGTTCACAATCATTTCTTAAGAATCAAAAGGAAATAAACATGGGTTTGAGTGAATTTGTTTAACCTTTTTCCAAGAAAGCTAAACAAAAAAATTAAAACGTTGATAAACAGTTATTTATGTAATAAGTAAAGGCGCAAAGCTGGGTACAACAGCCTTTTCGTTTAGCCATCTGGTCCTTTCAACGCATATATGGTCAAACGAAATGGCCGACTACAAAGCCTCGTTCAGCTTTGCTTAACGTAATTTTAACAAATTCGGTATCAGCATTGCCCAATTTGCCTAAACGTAAGCCACCTGATGGCCGGCTTTGGAGAATTGCTTCGCATAGTTTCCTTTTGCCGATGTTCCGCATTTTGACCGCGGACGATTGCATGCAAATTTTTGTTCGCAGTTTGAGGCTACCAAAATCAATCTGCCCCGCTTGTGCAGGCACAGGATGAGTTACCTTGCCACCACATGCGTACGCTTACCCTTTCGGCCCACAATTGTCAGCAACTTGCTGGTGATGAAGTGGTGGCCTGCATTAGCTGGTTGCAAAGCTACCAGCGCCTGCCTGATGAGGCCACTTCCGCACTGGCCTCCATTTGCCTGCAAGGGCATACCCCCAAAGGCCAAAGCCTGCAACCCATTGGGCATACCTGCCGCACCGTATATGTGCTCATGCAGGGCTTCATGCGCATCCACTATACAAAAGACGGCCTGGACATTACCGAGAGCTTTGAGGCAGCCCCGGCTGTAGTAGCCCGTGTAGAAAGCCTGTTCAGCGGCCGCCCCTCGCGCAAAGGCATTCAGGCCCTTGAACCCTGCCACTGGATAGCCATCAGTGCACAACCACTGTTTGCGCTGTATGATCATCATCCGGCGGTAGAGCGCCTCTTCCGCAAAGTGTTTGAAGAAGGTTATGTAGAAACGGTGAACCGCCTCGAAAGCCTGCAGTTTCACACAGCCGAGGAGCGCTACAGACAGTTGCTGGAGGAACACCCTGAAGTTGTGCAGCGTGCACCTCTTAAATACATCGCCAGCTACCTGGGCATTACACAGGTAAGCCTCAGCCGCATCAGGGCCAGGCGCTGATTATTTATCTTATGTAAAATACCGTCTGCACAGCCTTCGGGAACTTTGCACTATGCAAACGCGGGTGAAGCTGGGATTGAAGGAAAACCGCGGGCAGTTTGCCCTGCTGGTGCTGGTAAACGCGTTTGTGGGCAGCATGGTGGGCATCGAGCGCACTGTGCTGCCCTTACTTGCCAAGCAGTCCTTTGGCATTGAGGCCACCTCTGCAGCACTTTCCTTCATTACTGCTTTCGGTGCTACCAAGGCCGTTACCAACTACCTTACCGGCAGGCTGGCCAATCGGTTTGGCCGCAAACAGTTGTTAGTGGCCGGCTGGATACTGGGTTTACCGGTGCCCCTATTGCTCATGTATGCCCCATCGTGGGGTTGGGTGGTGGCAGCCAATGTGCTACTCGGCATGCACCAGGGCCTAACATGGAGTACCACCGTGCTGATGAAGATAGACCTGGTAGGCCCAAAACAGCGCGGCCTGGCCATGGGGCTGAACGAGTTTGCAGGTTACCTGGCCGTAGCGGTTATGGCCTTTGTAAGTGGCTGGATAGCCACGGAATACGGACCAAGGCCATACCCGTTTGCTGCAGGGTTGTTAACGGCCGTACTGGGGCTGCTGATCAGTATTTTTTGGGTAAAGGATACCCGCCGGCATGCTACCGCAGAAGGTGCTTCCAGCAGCAGTAAGCGGTTGCCGAA
>Ga0114939_10001498_pt1 | contig 18289 bp, 17 predicted proteins | sample AshMeaCrysSpring_FD_87196 | JGI IMG/M metagenome (GOLD analysis project Ga0114939, IMG submission 87196) | Groundwater microbial communities from Big Spring, Nevada to study Microbial Dark Matter (Phase II) - Ash Meadows Crystal Spring | ecosystem: Environmental > Aquatic > Deep subsurface >...
AGCCATTAGCCATTAGCCATTAGCCATTAGCCATTAGCCATTAGCCATTAGCCATTAGCCATTAGCCATTAGCCATTAGCCATTAGCCATTAGCCATTAGCCATTAGCCATTAACCATTAGCCATTAGCCATTAGCCATTAACCAACCTTAAAATCTGTGCCGTTAAAGCAAGACTTTCTTCAAATAAAGCTTCTCTTCCCCAACGCTGCACCTGCTGACTAAGTAAAGTTTCAGCTTTTTGCTCATTTAAAGAACTAATTTGCTGATAAACTCCTGTCTCCTGGGCACCTCCGTGGGTTTCCATCCGCATACAACCGCCAGTTTCAGAGCAAATTACAGTACCGCAATTAGCTTTGGGGTTAGTAGAGTTAAGGCGCAGGGCGATTAAATCACCAGCAACATCACCAACATCGGCCACTGGCACACCAGCTAACTCCACCTCTATTTGCCGTTGGTTTTGGGCTACTAAACGAATATGGGTAATATCATAATCGCCATTTTCTTTTTCTAGGGTAACCGGAAGCCAATTTAAACGACTAGCCAGCCAACCTAAAAATAATAGTGCTTGAGCGGGATTACCCTTTTCATAATCAATATTTACGCGGTCAACATCAGTAAGTGCTTCCCGCCTTTGAGGTGCATCATAAGCCTCTGCTGTTAACTCTTGCCATCCTGACAGACGCCGCCAGTTAAGGTCTGCCAGGGGTACGCCAGATTCTACTAATTCCTGCATACTAGCTACATCAGTTTCTATGTCATTAAAATCGCAGGAGTCAACAATAACATTGTTACAAACAGCAGAAAGTCTTTTGAAAAGAATGTTATTTGGGTCAGGTGTAGCTTTCCACCAAAGAAACTTAGGTAAACCACCAATTAATAATTCGGGTATCATCCCCCCTATTCTTTCTAAAGCTGCAGGTGTTCCCGTGAGGGTAATATATTCGCAGCAGACTAAGGCGCTACTGGCTTGCTTTTGGATCGGGCAATAGGCTGAAACTTGTACCTTAACTCCCTCATCCTCTCCAGATATGGGAGAAAGGTTAATAATCCGACAAGGATTACGAAGGGCTATTTCATCAGCTATTCTTGGCCCGACACTAGCAGAGCTATAGTTCGTATTATTAGAGCCTTCATCACCACCTTTTGCTTTTGCGACTTCTTCTCGTAATACAGCTAAAGTTTCTGGCGTTGGTTTTCCTGTTTCGGTTAATTTATGGGCTTTTTGAAACTCTTTTAGAGCAGATACTGTTTGTGGTCCTAGAATCCCATCGATGGGGCCGTTATAAAGTTTTAAACTAGCCAACAGAAGCTGAGTCTCTTCTGGCTCATAAACTATTAGGGTAAATGTTGTAGCCCTAGTAGCAGCAGGAAGAGTACCATCTTCTCCGCCGATGCCATAACTTTGCCAAATTTCACGAAGTTCATTTTCGATGTCTGTCAATGAAACATCTTTGGGGGCTTGCAGTGAGAATACTGTGGGTGCTTGGAGAATCATAGCAAGTGTTTAGTGTTCAATAATTTATTGGAAGCTATATTAAGGATGAGGAATGAGTGATAGGTCGCGATTAGCGTTAACTTCGGTAAGTTGAATACACTTCGGGCGCGATCGCTCATCGCCACCAGGGCACGGCTCATCACTCACCACTTTTTAAAGCCTTCGCCAACGGCGACCATCACGGTTAATTAATAATTCGGCTTCTGTGGGTTCCCAGGTGCCAGCTTCATATTGGGGAACAGAAATGCCTTTATTACCCATATCCCAAGCACTTAAGGCTGGTGTTACCACTTGCCATGCAGCTTCAACTTCGTCTGAGCGAGTGAATAAAGTCTGGTCGCCCATCATACAATCTAGAAATAAACGGTCGTAGGCATCGCCTGTAGCTTCAATTCCTGAGGAACCATAGCTAAAATCCATATCCACTGAACGAGTTGTGGCAAGGGAACTAGGCATTTTTACTTCAAATCTTAGAGAAATACCTTCATTGGGCTGAATCCGCATAGTCAGAATATTAGTATTTGCCTGACTTGCCGCTGATTGAAATATCCTTGAAGGGACTTCGCGAAAGTGGATAGAAATTTCACTAACTTTTTTAGGCATCCGCTTTCCTGTCCTTAAGTAAAAAGGAACTCCTTGCCAACGCCAATTATCTACCATTAGTTTCATTGCCACATAGGTAGGTGTCCCAGAATTTGGGTCAACTCCCTTTTCTTCTAAATACCCTGGTACCTGTTTTCCTTTCATCCACCCAGCGCTATACTGACCCCTTATTGCCGAATACTCTAAATTATGAATATCTGCTAAACGTGTTGCCTGTAGTACTTTTACTTTTTCATTACGAAGACTATCAGCATCATTTGTACTATTAGGCTCCATCGCTGTGTGGCAAAACAATTGCATCACGTGGTTTTGCAACATATCCCGAAGGGCGCCCGCTGTTTCATAATATCCAGCCCTATCTTCTACACCAACAGTCTCCGCCACTGTTATTTGTACATGGTCTACAAATTGACGATTCCATAATGGTTCAAATATGGCGTTGGCAAACCGGAATGTCAAAATATTTTGTACTGTATCTTTACCTAAATAGTGGTCAATGCGGTAAACTTGCTTCTCTTGACAGTATTTTTGCACGACTCTATTTAAACTTTGAGCAGAAGCTAAGTCTCTACCAAAGGGTTTTTCAATAACTAGGCGATGCTTATAAGGGTCTTTTAGCATTTTATTAGAGCCTAGTTGTCTAATAGCTTCAGGGAAAAAGGCAGGCGCTACAGAAAGGTAGAACATCCGATTGCCCCTGGTGCCCCGCTTCTCATCTAACTCGCTTAATAATTTATTAAGCTTTTCATAGCTTTCAGGGTTATCAATATCACCAGAACAATAGTAAATACCCTGGGCAAAGTCATTCCAAAGTTCTTCTGGCCCAATGCCAGTGGAAAATTCTTCAATCCCTTGGCGAGACTGTTCTCGGAAATAATCATGGCTCCAATCGCGGCGGGCCACACCAACAATAGTGGTTTCCGGCGGGATTAGACGTTCGCGCCGTAATTTATACAAAGCTGGAACTAATTTGCGCTGGGTTAAATCTCCCGATGCACCAAAAATTATTATGATTTGGGGTTCGGGCATCCGTTGCTGTTGCAGCCCAACCCGAAGGGGATTTTCTAAAACAGTGACCATAGTAATTTTGGATTTTGAATTTTGAATTATGGATTATGGGTGATAGACGATGGATTGAAAATTAGGCAGTTTAGATTTTGGTAGGACTTACGCAAGCTCTACGAAAACAATCTGGTTCTTGGCTCAGGAGCGGTTACACAAATCAAGCATAGTAGCAATTTTTGCGTAAGTCCTGTTTGGATTTGGAATGGGGGATGATGAATTTTAAATTGGGGATTTAATAGGTAAAATCCCCAAGCAATAGCAAAATTCAAAATCTTAGTAAATCCAAAATCCAAAATCTAAAATCTAAAATCTAGAATTCTTTTGCCTAAAAGTCCTAGACGGGAGAAAGAATCTTAACTTTGCCTTCAAGGGAGTTCATCAAAGACTCAAAGGGTTTGATGAATTTATCAATTCCATCTACCAACAATTCATCCATAACAGCATCAATATTGATATTGATGTCGGAATCTTTTAAGCTTTCGATTAATTTATAAGCTTCTTCTACACCTGTTTCTACCCGGCTTGCAGCATCGCAATGGTCAGCACAAGCATCAATAGTAGCTGGTGGTAAGGTGTTTACTGTGTCTTGTCCAATTAACTCATCGACATACATTACATCACTGTAATTAGGGTCTTTGGTGCCGGTGCTAGCCCATAGTAATCTTTGTACCTTTGCTCCTTTTGCTGCTACAGCTTGCCAGCGATCGCTCGATAAAATCTTCTTGTATTCTTGATAGGCTATCTTAGCGTTGGCTATGGCAACTTTACCTTTTACAGCTTTTAACTTCTCAACTATAGCTGGGTCATCAACAGTTTTGAGTTTGTTATCTATTTTGCCATCTATATTAGTATCAATACGGCTCAAAAAGAAACTAGCAACAGAAGCAATATTACTAATATCTTGACCAGACTCAGCCCTAGCTTCTAAGCCCTTAATGTAAGCCCAAAATGTATCAATATAACTTGCCACAGAAAAAAGGAGGGTGACGTTAACATTTATACCTTGAGCAATAACCTTTTCTACAGCAGGTAATCCTTCAGGGGTACCAGGTATTTTTATCATCACATTAGGGCGAGCAATTTCCCGATGATAACGGATTGCTTCTGAAATAGTACTCGCCGTATCATTTGCAATAGTTGGAGGTACTTCAATACTCACATAACCATCTAAACCTTGGGATGCTTCATACACAGGTAACAAAATATCGCAAGCATTACGGATATCTGCAAATGCTAAGGATTCATAAATTTTGTCAGTAGATAATCCAGCACTGATACCCGCTTCAATTTCAACATCATAGATAGCATTACCAGCAATAGCCTTTTCAAAAATAGCTGGGTTGGAAGTAATCCCAACAATGCCTTTTTTTTCTACTAATTCCTTAAGCTCACCGGACTCAATAATGTTTCGGCTTAAGTTATCCATCCAGATACTTTGACCGTATTTTTTGATTTCTAGTAATTGGTTAGTAGTCATAGTCGTGTTTTTAACTCCTAATAATGATTTAAGACAATTGATGTAAGAGAATTGAAAATGAGAAGCAGAGTTTTTACCTATTCCCCATTTCAAGGCTGTTTATTTCCTTTAATAAACGATTCCACTAGTGCTACATCATCTACGCTGCCTATAATTAAAGGTGTTCGTTGATGTAATTTTTCTGCCACCACATCTAATATATCCATCGCTCCTGTAATCGCACGTCCCCCTGCCTGCTCAATTAAAAAGGCTAAGGGAGCAGTTTCATATAATAGACGCAGCTTACCATCAGGTTTTTGAATAGTACCTGGGTAAAGAAACACACCACCTTGTAGCAAAATTCTATGAATATCACTGACCATCGCTCCGCTATAGCGAGCGGTATAACCCTCCGTGCGATGGACGTAGCGAATATATTCCCTAATAGGTTCTTCCCACTGCCAAAAATTCCCCTCATTAACACTATAAATAGAGCCGTGGGCAGGGATTTGAACGTTCTCTTGAGTAAGTATAAATTCCCCTAGACTGGGGTCTAAGGTAAAGGAATGTACACCCCTACCTATAGTGTATACCAGCATTGTGCTGGGACCATAGAGAATGTATCCTGCGGCAATTTGTTTATTACCGGGTGTTAACAAATCCCTCGCTTTACCATCACTATCGTCTCCCTCCTGCTGTCTAATAGCGAAGATGGAACCCAAGCTGAGGTTAGTATCTGTATTGGATGAACCGTCAATGGGGTCATATAAAAGGGTATAGCGACCTAAAGGACAATTTTCGGGTATATAGTAAGGCTTTTCCATCTCCTCTGAAGCTAAGCGACAAACTAAGCCACTTTGCTTAAACACTGAGATAAACACATCATTGGCATAAACATCCATCTTTTTGACGGATTCACCTTGAACGTTAATTTCCCCAGTAAACCCTAACACTCCTTCCATCAAACCAGCACGACTTAGGCGACGGGCAATCAACTTACCTGCCAAAGCAATGCGATTCATTAATGCGCTTAAATCCTGGGCTTGGGATGAAAAACTTTGAAGTTGTTGTAGAACATGCCGCGATAAGGTTGTACAATCACGGTCTAAGGAGTTTTCTGTCTCATTGGTAGACAACCCTAACGATTCTTGTGTTACATCCATTTCTATCCTCCTAAGGGCTGTTACTGGTGTGACTTTTATATCAACCAACACCTTGCCTATATATTAGAAAGAGAATCTGAAAAGTTGGGAGGTATTTTAGATAAACTAAAGAAAGTAGATTATCTAACAACAGTAAAATGTATAAATTTATATAAATTTATACAAATTTTTGAATAACGGTAAAGAAATCTTATAGTCTTGCTTTGTATTTAAGCACTTTGCTAATCTTTCACCACAGTCTTAACACTTTAGCTGTAAATCTTTAGTTTTGATGAAAAAGTTGCTTTTGTGTTCTTGAATGTTATAATTTCATTAAATTAGTGTTTGTTTACATTTATCCTGTTTTAGACTAAATTCATCCAACAAACAGTTCTCTATTTAATTCTCTATTGATCAGGACTTACGCAACTGGCACATTTATATAAAACTGTCACATTAAATTTATTTGGCTCTAACGATAATAAATCAATACTTACAGACATTAGCTTCAAATTAAAATATATGTGTCAGTTGACCTTATAATGTGACACTTGCGTAAGTACTGTTGATGACAAACATCCAGACTTTTTTGCCTTAAAAATATCTGGTTGATTAGATTAATTGTTGACTAATTTTTTCATATACATAAGGGAAACCGACTAGCGCTACAGTTTAGGAAAAGTCGCTGCTAGTCGGATGGCATATGTATTTTTTCATGCCCAATTGCTTCTAGTAAAATTCAGGGATATGATACCTTGCAAAACTAGAAAACTATTTGTTAGTATTGATTTCCACCATCACTAAAGCTCTTGTTTTTGATTCCACCGCGTCGAATATCTTCTCGCGGCTTGGCTTTATTAACTCTGAGCTGTCTTCCCATCCATTCTGCACCATCTAATTCTGATATGGCTGTATCTTCCTGGGCTTCTTCACTCATATCAACAAAAGCAAAGCCACGCATACGACCTGTCTCGCGGTCTGTAGGCAACACAACCCTTGTTACCTCACCGTAATCTGCAAATACTGCCCGTAAGTCTGCTTCAGTTGCGCGGTAAGAGAGATTTCCAACGTAAATAGTCATGTGGATCACGTAAGATTAAACAAAGAGCAATTAGTTGAGTATGGAAAGCAGAGCTAATAAATTGCAAGAACTGCAAACTCTAGCCTGATTTACCAAAAGCCGAATTAGTAGCGAAAGTAGCCTTTAAGTCACATTCTCTACAATTCTACTTGTGAGCTAGTCCAACTTATGCAGTCGGACTCATGCCTACGCTCATATAATACCTGATTGCAAAAATTTTCAAAGTATGAGATTTTACAAACGCCTAGAAGTTACGATGAAGCTAACTTATATTTTAAAGGAATAATAAACTTTTCCTAGAAAAATACTGAGTTTAAAAAAGATTATTTTTAATAATATACTCAGAAAATACTCAAATCACAGCTACTATACAAATTAAGATTTAGTTTATTTTTATAACTTTAAATAGAGTTAATAACCTCGAAGATTAAGAATTCTAGGTTGAGCCTAGAAACAACGAGGAATGATTAGAATTACTCCTAATCACTCCATTTTTCCGTTATGCCGATCACAAATTATTTACTAATCAATAGATATTCGCTGCGGCCCAGTTGACTTGCCGTTATTGGAGTCTGTTTTGGTATTTGTCGAAGAAGAATCAGTCTGTTGAGATAACCAGCTTTTTACCGGGTCTTCATTAAGATTTAATCGCAGGGCACCAGAAAATAAGCCACCCATAAATGAGATTGGATGCTGGGCTAATTCTTTGAATATAGGGGTCAATTCATCAATAAACATTTTCTATTTCCCACCTTTTGTTAAATTTAATGGAATTGTAATATATCTTAACTTAAATAATTAATTGATATTCAAGCTTATATTTCATGACTAATCCGATAACCTGGATTTTATAATCGGGGCACCCCTAGACAGTGCCCCTAAATTCGTTATACCGTTACTTGAGCCTTGGAATTCCTTAATCTACTTTTTCTAATACTAGTGAAGGTGCAACTTGGTTAAAAACAGTTTGTAATCCTTGACGCAGGGCTTCTGAATTGATATCAAAACCTTGTTGGCTGGCCATATTTATAATAGCCGCATCATTTTTTTTTCCAATGGCGCTCATGAATTGAGAGAGTAGGGTTTGGTCTTGAACTACAGTAGCGAAAAATTCGATAAATTCGACTTCGGAAGCTGAATTACTCATCTTTTAATACCTCCTGTTTTTCCTAAATAAGGCTACCACCAAATCAACAATATGCTTCAATTAAAATAATAATTGTACGTATTTATTTTTATAAAGTATAATTTTAAACTTTAATTCTCAATACCAAATATTGCATTCAGTCGGAAGTAAGCAATGTGAGTGATTTCGACTATCGCTTGGAGGCGATCGCTCTCTATGTCATTACTTAATCGGGATTCAAAAGCCTGTAGAATACTAGATTTAGTATGATTTTTAACAGCAATAATAAAAGGGAAGTTAAATTTTTCTTTGTAAGTCTGATTTAGACTGTTAAATTTAGCGTATTCTTCCGGGGATAGTTTGTCTAAACCAACACTCTTCTGTTCGGAGATAGATGCTTCTGCCATTTTAATTTTGCTACCTAAATCTGGATGAGCTTTAATCAAGAGTAATTTTGCTTCATCTGTCATATCAGTTACGATATCGACCATTTTTTTGTGGAGGTCACGAACATCACAAAAGGGTCTATGGTTCCAAGCTTGAATTGCGATAGTGGGTGTATTTTCAAAGACTGTGCCAAAGATTTCTACAAAATCACCTTGGCTCATTTGGTTTACTTGTGAAATAGTCAGGGCCATTGGTTTTTTATCTGTGGAGGCAAAAATTTTGTCTTCTCAATTTTATCCTAGTAGTCTGTTACATCATCTTTGTTGGTTTGATATTTGAACCACGAAGTTACGTTAGCGTAGCGTGCGCTTTTAGCGCATAGAGCGCGAAGAAGAATTATATATAAATTTTCTTCCTGTCCTTCGTACCTTAGTGGTTCAAAATCTCACCCAATAAAAAACCCTAGTGTTTACTAGGGCGAGGTTTAAAAATAGCGATTTGAGGTTGACGATTTGAGATTGACGATTTTGATTACACTTTTTCTAGTTGCAGATATTTTGACTTGCGTAGGCATCCATTGCATAGGCTGGGACGCGATCGCCATAATCTGTATCAAGACCAGTAATTGATTTGGCTAGCTTTTCAAAAGATTTAGAATTCCAATTGCGCTCGTGAATGGGTTTGCTTTGCTCCCCTAGGAAGTAGGCTAAGGAACCTATGACAGAAACTGCTACCCAACCGATGGACAATAATGCGATTAAGACTGTCATTGTAACTACCTCTTTTAACTTTTGTTTCTTTATGTAAATAAATATAACAATCACTGTTAATCTTCATAAAGGCGTGCTAGCCGATAAGAAGGTAGTAAATACCGTCCAAAAATTAAGTCAAACAAATTAAGAGTGTTGCATAGCCTGGGGCAGCCGTTGGTACGCCCCTACAACTACGTTCAAAATTTCTGCTGGTCCTCACCCTAGCTGACATCTTGCACCTGTTATAACCTCTAAATAAAAGAAACTAAGTAAAGATAGATTTATTGACTGAGTTCTGGCCCGCTCTTAGACTGGAAGTACCTGTCTAATAGGTAAAGTCCTCGCTCAAGAGGACTAAATAAATAATTTTATTTGTGTAATATTTGTATTTTTTTTTTAATTGCTCTAAGTTTTTTTACGTAAAGGTGGAAGATGTGAACTAGGGTAAAAAATGCCGGAGTTGGGCCTATTTATAAAATTAAAAGCAAAAATACGAACAAAACAAAAACCAGGTAACTTTTACGAAACCTGGTTTATAGAGAAAATATTTCGGGCACAGAAATGCGACGACAATATAAAAAGTAGAGTCAAACTTAGAAATTCATTTCAGCAGCTTGAACTTTCTCAACTTGCTTCTTCTTGAGGACAAGCATGATTTGAGCCATCATTACTAAAGCAACAAATGCAATTAACCACTGGACGCGGCTAGCATCTTGGAGAACTATTTCTATATCTTTTTGACCAAAACCACCAACATTGGGGTTATTGGTTAAGGGCTGACCAGCCTTAACTTCACTTCCTTCAGAAACAATAAGTTCAGGACCGGCAGGAATGGTATTAGTTACCATTTCGCCAGAAGCTGTTTGAATATTGACAGCAAATGTTACATTGCCATCTTCATCTTCTTCCTTGGAAATTTGAGAAATAGTACCGGCGGCAGAAGCTTCATAAAGGTTATTATTGCTTTTTTCACCGGTGGGGTACACTTGTCCGCGACCCCGGTTTCCACCAACGTAAACAAGGTATTTACCAAAGTGAATTTTTTTATCTGCTGCGGGGTTCGGGGAAAGTACGGGGAAAACTATTTCCTGATACTCTTCTCCTGGTAAAGGTCCAACAATAACAATGTTATCTTTATCTTCAGCATAGGATTGGAAGTAAACATCGCCTACTTCCTCTTTTATCTCCTCAGGAATTCTCTCCTCTGGAGCAATTTTAAAACCTTCGGGCAGCATTATTACTGCACCAACATTTAGACCAACCTTAGAACCATCTGCACCAACTTGTTGAATGCTTGTGTCGTAAGGAATTTTAACTACCGCTTTAAAAACTGTGTCGGGAAGTACAGATTGAGGTACTTCAACTTCGGTAGGCTTTTGGGCAAGGTGACAGTTAGCGCAAACTATTTTTCCTGTTGGCTCGCGGGGAGTTTCTGGGTAAGTTTGCTGTGCCCAAAATGGGTAAGCTGCCGCTGACTGGGGTAAAGCTAAATCGCTGGTGAAGAAGAATGTCACAGTAGCGATCGCGATTAGCAATGTCTTGAACATTGCTTTTAAACTGTGAGCTAATTTCGCTGATAACTTAGCGTTTCTCATCTCTTAAGGATAAAGAATCTAGGAGCAATTTCAAATAATACAGAAGTTGGTATTTTAAATTTTGGATTTTTTGATTCAATGGCAATCCATTTTGGCAAATCCATTTTGGATAATTGGACAGTGAATCATTGGCCAGAGTCGGTTTTCGTGGGCACCAACTTGATTTTTAATCCAAAATTTTAAATTCCTATGCCCACCAAGGTTCTTCACCGCTACGGAAGTCGGTTTCTGTCCAGGGGGTTAAAATAATTTTGTCATCTGCTACGGCAGCATGGCTTAATGCCAAGGAACGAGGTGCGGGACCTCGAACAACTTTACCTGTTGCGTCATACTGGGAACCATGACAAGGACATTTGTATTTGTTCTCTGCTGCATTCCAAGGTACAACACAACCTAGGTGGGTACAGACAGCGTTAATTCCATAATCAGTTATGGCTTCTCTGCTCTCCACTACTATATAGGTGGGGTCTCCTTTAAGTCCCTGTACTAGGGGGCGGTCACCTGGATTATGGCTCTCTAAAAATTTGCTAAAGCTAACATCATTACCTAACTCGTCTTTAGCTGCTGTACCACCACCTGCTCCACCACTAGCTGGGGGAATAAAATAGTTTACAACAGGGTACAATACCCCTAAAGCTACACCAGTCACAGTACCAAATGTCAGGAGATTCATAAATTGGCGACGCCCCATATCAGGCACGTCCACTGATTCTGAAAATTGAGCCATAATCTACGTGTTGTTTGTGTATTTTGTTAACATTTTGCATTAGAGTTTCAGTATGATAGAAACTCTAAGGTCATTTCAGATGCCAACATTTGTAGTGATGCCAAACATTCTCCATTAAAGAAGTTTGTGGCATCTTTTCTGGTATCATTACATTTCTTTATATTTCTATCATACCTGAGTTACGCAACTTAACATCATAACGAAATATAAATCTAAAGCAAAAAGCTATGACAGGACAGGAATTACGCCAACTATTACTTGACAAATGGGGAAGGTCTTATGATGTTCAGTTAAGGCGCACCCAAGGTAAGATTTTTGTACAAATAATGTGGAAATACTTAGAGCAGGCTTCTTTCCCTCTCAATGAGCCTGATTATGAAGGCCATTTACAGGAAGTCGCTACCTATTTAAGTGCCTGTGGCGGAGAAATCCAGGTTCAAAGTTTTATCGAGCAAACAAAAGAAAAACCCCGCTTAGGTAAGGCGGTAAGCATTCCCCTTGATTTAGGCGATCGCGCTTCTGAGTGGATGATTTAATTACATTAGTCTTGATTATGAATCCAAAGACTTAAAATATGAAATATATAATATTAAATATTTCATATTTTTTTTTCCCGGTTACATAAAATAAAAGCTTCTTCAAAAACCATTATTTTTTTACGATTATTTTTTCTTGATTTCCTCCCTAGTTATCAGCTAATGGATACTTTTCAAATGGATAGGTTCAAAAAAGTATCCACAATTTGATGTAATTCTTGAGTGTTAATTTTACCTTGATTATTGCGAGGTATTTTCTCTACTGCAATCCAATATTTAGGAATTTTATAATTACTAATTTTTTGCTGTAGCAATAACTTTATACTCCAATAATTATCCCCATCACTATTGTCATCAGGATTCTGAGGAATATAAATGGCTGTTACTGCTTGACCCCAATAGCTATCGGGTATTCCCATAACAGATACATCCTTTACCATCCCAGTGTTTCTAATAGCTGATTCCACTTCTATGGGATAAACATTTTCACCCCCGGTGATAATTTTATCGCTATTTCTACCAACAATATGGATATACCCTTGGTCATCAAAATAACCAAGGTCATCTACCGTAAAGTAATCCATATTGACCCATTTATTTGGAAAATAGCCAATAGCTAAGGATTTAGCCTGTATAGTAATATTACCTATCTCATTAATATTTAATACATGACCCAGGGAATTACGAATTTTTATATTGGCATGGGGTAAAAGACCAAGGCTATTGGCTTTACCTTGAATAAAATCCTCTGGTTTAAGGGCTACAATACCAGAGGCTGTTTCTGTCATTCCATAGGTTAATGCTATTGGTATTTGATAATAGCTAGCCCTTTCTAATAATTCATCCCAAGGAGGTGCCCCTCCCAAAAGTATTGCTTTAAATTTAGATAGAGATTCTGTGAAAATGAGATTTTCTAAGAGACGTTGTAATTGGGTTGGCACCAAGGAAATTAAAAAATCTCCACAATCATCCAAACTAATAGGCAATACCGGAGATGCTTCCAAGGTTTTAAAAGGGATTGTCAGAAATTTTCCATCTGTAGTAAATGACCGGATAAATTGCATTAAGCCGCTAACGTGGTATAAAGGCAAAACGCAAAAAGAATGTACTTGTTTTAATTGAAAATATTCTGTAAAACCCTTTACTGATGCTGTTAAAGTTTCCCAGCTATGCATAACAAATTTTATTTTTCCAGATGAGCCTCCCGTAGGAATCATTATTAGTGGCAAAATTTCCCCTACCCCTACTTCTACTCCTAAACTCTCTTTCAAAATAGAAGAAACGGGAATGGATTTTTCCCTCACATCCAACTCTTTCTCTAGTAAAACCGGAGAAAGGGGAATAGATTTTTCCTCCGACTTATCTAAAATTTGGAGAGAGGGAATATTGCTGTTAACTTCTACCCAAAAAATATCTGTTGGATTTGGCTTAACTAATTCCAAGACTTCTTGCCATTCTTGTATTCCCCAGTCAGGATTACAGAGAAAAACTTGACATCCGGCTGAGATAGCAGCGAGGAATTTTGCTAAAAATGTTAACGGAGAGCGATCGCTTATAATGACTCTTCGTCTTATCCCAGTTTTCGTAAACTCACTCAACTGAGTTAAGGCAGTTAACTCTATATATAGTTGTTCAGTTTTTTCCTGCAACTCAAATTTATCAAGTCCAATAAGCCAATCACCCTGATTTCTGTGTCTCAAAGCATCAAGTAGCATCAATATAAAAAATCCGTGCCATTATTTAATCTGTTTAATCCGTGATTTAAAAGCCAAAATTACTGACTCCAAAACCAACAGCGCGATTGCTGAAATTTAACTCCGCAGCCAGTTTAAGGGCAGCTTGCCTGCCAACACTAGTTTCAAAGACAGAGGAAAAGACAGCATCAATTTGATTTTCTTGGCAAAATTGCTTGATACGGGAAGGGAAACCAGCTATCAACGGTTTAATCACAAAAATGCCACGCCAACCTTCCTTGTAAACTGTATTTAATTGTTTGATGTTAGCCACAGACTCATCCAAAGCTATGGGGGTTTGGTAATTTTGGCTTAATTGCAACATTTTGGGGAATTCTTCCACAGCTAAAGGTTGTTCGATAAATTCTATATTTGGTAATTCTGGGTTGTTATTTGGGTTGTTATTTGGGTTGTTATTTATTTTTTCACAGAAATCGAGGATAGCGATCGCCCCAAGGAAATCTAATCCACCATTCGCATCTAACCTTAATTTTGTCGTTGTCGGTAAAGCTTGAGTTAGTAAAGTCAAAATTTCTAATTCCTCCTGTATCGGCTGGACTCCTATTTTCCATTTAAAAGTTTGATAACCCTGAGAATATAAAGTTTGCCATTGGTCTAAGGCCCCTTTACCGGAAGAAAGTAAAGCACTATAGGACAAAGAGTCCGTTTCTGAATCTTGATTACCATTTCCCATTAACATCGCTGACTCAAAGCCAAACTGACAAGCAGGTAATTTATCAGGAATAGAGAAAATAGTCTCCTTTGTAATTTTCCTGGGAAGTTGGACACAAAAATCTAAAGCCTGTTGTATTGTCTCCGAAGCAAACCAGTCAATGGGAGCAATTTCCCCCCAATAAATTTCACCATTTTCATCACATAGACTAATAATGATTCCTTCTCGCACATCCCAAATCCCATGACTTGTCTTAAGAGGCTGTAGAAACTTTTTTTGATAAGGATGAAATTCAAACAGATACATTTAGGGGTAGCGGGGGTGGATTTTGCTTTTAAATTATTTAGGAATAGCCCAGAGCTACTACGAAACAATCTGGTTCTTGGCTCAGGAGCGGTTACACAAATCAAGCTTTATGACAATTTTTGCGGCTATTCCTGTTATTTATAAATTTCTATTACCTTGTTATGTCAAATAACAAAACCTATGCCAAAAAGCAGACAACACCAGAAATGTAATGCCACCGCGATAAATTTACAGTTGCTGACTTTTTCGGGTTTATCATGGTTTTCCCAAACGTGGCGACATAGTTTTACACCATAGGGCAAACTCAACCAACTTAATATTGTCCAAACCGGGAAAAAGCCCAAAATAACGAAAACTAAGCTAACAAGATAAATTGTCGCTGTAAACAAAATTAAAACTTGGGCACCTGTTTTAGTGCCTAGACGGACAATAGGCGATCGCTTCCCAGCGGCTAAGTCTTCCTCAACTTGGTGAAAGTGAGAACAAAATAAAATTAGACAAGTCCCAATACCCACAACTGCTGAGGCGGCAAAATTAGCTATGGACCAACTTTGAGTTTGACTATAATAAGCTGCTGATAACCCCAAAGGACCAAAGGGAAAAAAGCAAAGAATCTCTCCTAAACCTTTATAACCTAAACGAAAGGGAGGTCCTTGATATACATAACCAATGGCGCAGCATAATAAAATAATTCCAATCACAGTCAAATCTTGCTGCCAAACTGAAATAGTACAAATTCCCAATAATCCAAGGGCTAAAAATAAATTCCCCAGCCAAAATACCAAGGTTTTATTACCCGTTAAATTCACCAAAGAATGATATTTTTTTATGTCAATTCCTGTTTCGGAATCAAAAACATCATTGCTTATATTTTCCCAGGCTAATATAAAAATAGCTGCAGCAACAAAAATTCCAAAAGTAACAAAATTAATTTTTCTTGTCTCCGCAAAGGCTACAGCAGTTCCCAACCAAATAGGCATAATAGCTACGCTGTACATAGTAGGCTTTATAGCTGCCATCCATAGACGCTTATTAGCACTACTATTTATTTTGAACTCAGTTCGTTGTAGTGGTGTTGTATTCATAGTAACGCTTTCTAACAAACTTATTGTCAGCCTAAGGTAATCAGTATAATTTCTGTACTTCGTTAAAAAATATATACTCTTGTACAGACATTTGTCTTATTTTATATAAAAATTAATACTTAAATATCTTCTTTACGTATTATGACAATGAGTTTACAAAGCGCGAGTAATTCTGTTTTTGATACTCCACAAAGCCAGATAAAAATTTTGACTAATCCAAAGCTTATCAACTTGGCTTTGACACTACAAAATATTTTCTTTATTATTATGACTTACGCAAAATAACGAATTTCTGTTATTCTGTTGGCGCCAGCCTTCCCGCAGGGTACGCAACAAACTGGAGAGAAGAATCTCGAACGATGCCTGACGAACCTACCTTTTACTAAAAATGACGATTAATCCTTTGCGTTGACATCAGCATCTTTATTTAACCCAATTATAAATCATAGATTTGGAAATTGGTTAAATACTGGACCCTCTTGTATTTTCAATATGGAGAATATTTGAGGTGTACTAAGATATTAAAACACCTTGGTTTTATAAAAATATTAGTTATGTCAGAAAATTAAAAAATTTTCCTTTTTGTAGTAGGATGGGAAAATTAACTATTTTTAGTTAGTTTACTTCCTCTCTATTCCTATCAAAACTTTTATTGCTTAAAGTTGGGGAAAATATGTTAACTGTAGAAAAACCACTGTGTTTCATCGCAGTTTTGGGGAAGTTAACAAATCTTTACTAAATTTAGATATGCAACTTTTACCGTATCGTGGTATCAGCTCTTTAAATCATCAAGAACTATACAAGTTCCTTTTTAGAATAAAGGAAAATTGTCCCCAAGATAATTTCAAGCAACTTGTCAGTTTTTCTCAAGATATAGATTTTGTTGACCCTTTAATAGCATTTGATAAATTAGCCCAGCCAAATAACCTGAACTTTTATTGGGAGTACAAAAGCGAGCAAGAGGCTTTTGCGGCTTTTGATGCAGTGGAAAAAATAGAAACAACAGGAAGTAATCGATTTGCTGTTGTTGAAAACTTTATCAAAAATTGTTTAGGCAAATTAATAATTTTTAAATCTGAAAATAATAAAAAAAATAACGATATATATCTACCTCGTTTCCTATGCGCGTTTAGCTTTTTCCATAGCCAGCAAATATCTTTTCCCTTTCCTGCAGCAACAATTTTTTTACCTCGATGGCAAATCACAGTTAAAGCAGAAAAATGTGTATTGACAGCAAATTTATTTCTAAGTAAAAATAGTGACTTAGACAAAATAATAGAAAATGTCTATAACTTTTATCAAAAGATAAATACTCTAGTAGATAAATCTTTAAAGCTTGATTTAGATCAAGGAATACTAAAACAAAAGTATGTAAATGGCGCTGATAAATTTAAAAATTCTGTGGAATCAGCTTTAACAGAAATCTATAATGAGAAGCTAAGTAAAGTAGTACTAGCAAATGCATTAGATGTCAGTTCTAACATTGCTTTTAATACTTCTAAATCTTTAAATAATTTACGAGAAATATATCCTAATTGTTATGTATTTTGTGTGAGTAATGGCAAGGGAGAAAATTTTATTGGGGCAAGTCCAGAAAGATTAATTAGTATTAAACAAAAATTATTAATTACTGATGCATTAGCAGGTTCTGCGCCCAGGGGTAAAACACCAGCAGAAGATGCGGCCAATGCAAATAGCTTGCTAAGCAGTAAAAAGGAACGAAGAGAACATGAATTGGTCATGGAGTTTATTAAGCAAAAACTATTAGAATTGGAATTATTACCCCAAGTGCAAGCAGCGCGACTGTTACAATTATCAAATATTCAGCATTTGTGGACGCCGATAACATCTGAGGTAACAACTAATATTAATCCCTTACAAATAGTTGCTCAACTACATCCCACACCTGCTGTTGCAGGTGCAACAACAGAAATGGCTTGTGCAGCGATTCAAAAATACGAAAATTTTCCTAGAGGTTTATATGCCGCACCCCTAGGTTGGGTTGATGGAAATGGAAATTGTGAATTTATTGTTGCTATTCGTTCAGCCTTAATAAATGGGGAGTTTGCGAGACTATATGCTGGGGCCGGAATTGTAGCAGGTTCTAATCCTGATAAAGAATTTGCTGAAATTCAATTAAAATTACAAGCTTTATTAAAAGCCTTAGTTTAGCTGTTGTGAGAATTATATAAATAGATACTTCAAACCCGGATACACTCTTGTATATCGGGACATAGCTTGATGCCGGATATCATCATCACAGGCAGGAATAGCCGTAAAACAAGGATTTTCTGTCATTTTAAACGCAGTCCTGAGGAAAGAAAAGGAGAGAAAAATCTTAAACTATACTAGTAGTCTTTCACACCATCTTTGTTAGGTAAAAACTTAAACTACGTCTCGGCGCTTAGCTAGGGTGTTTACTTTGTGTATAAGCCTTAGAAAAAAGTTCATGCAGTTTTTGTGTCACGTGCTGCCAGTTTAAAAAGCTTGTTTAATAAGGGTTTTGAGCTTTATGACTGAACACAA
>Ga0114939_10001500_pt1 | contig 18264 bp, 6 predicted proteins | sample AshMeaCrysSpring_FD_87196 | JGI IMG/M metagenome (GOLD analysis project Ga0114939, IMG submission 87196) | Groundwater microbial communities from Big Spring, Nevada to study Microbial Dark Matter (Phase II) - Ash Meadows Crystal Spring | ecosystem: Environmental > Aquatic > Deep subsurface >...
CAGTTGTATCCTTTACCCAATAGCACTATTGTAAGGTCTATTGTCTTTGGAGCCAACGGCCGGCTTTATGCTGGCGGACAGGACGAACTGGGTTATTTTGAGCCAGACCCCAGGGAAGATTGACCTATCATTCGCTGCTCAACCAAATTGAACCCAAGTACCAGCAATTTGCTGACGTCTGGAATATTGCAGTTTACGGACAGGATGTCTTTTTTCAGGCATCCTCCGTCATTTTCCGGCTTCACAATGGACAGATGCACAGCTTTGCAACCAATTCCAAGTGGGAATTCTTGGGTTTCGACGGAAAGCGCTTGATTGCCCAGGATCGGCGCAATGGCATTAGCCAGTTTACCCAAAATGATTGGCAAACACTTGTGCCGGCTGGTAGTTTACCCACCGGCCTTACCATTACTGCTTTAGTACCCTTTCAGCAGTCTGCTCTTTTTGCGACGGCCAACCACGGCCTGTTCATTCCATCGCAGGGCAATACGCTTGCCCCCTTTGCACAGCATACAACAACTGCCCGTGGCATTCAGCACTTTACCTCGGCATTGGCGCTAAAAAATGGCAGGGTATTATTGGGCACTTACGACAATGGGATCTTGTATCTGGACAGCCTGGGCAATGTGCTGGATTATTATACTGCAGACGATGGACTAAGCAGCAACAATATCAAGTGCCTTTTTGGCGAAGAACAAGAGCAGATTTGGGTAGGACTAGAAGATGGCATCTCTTCGCTCGACCTCAACAGCCCTATAACCTGGCTAAACCCTGCATCGTTCAACAATGCATCGGGCTTTGCTATGGCGCATGACAATAGTAATCTCTACTTTGCCCTTGCCAATGGCTTGTACCAAATGCCGGCAGCGGGCCTGAATAACCTGAAAAATACGCAAGCAGCACTGCGCAAGATAGCCGGCGGCCTTACCTGGAACGTATCAATCCTGCAAGGGCACATATTGGTTGGGCGCGACGATGGCCTTTTTGAGCTGAAGGGAGGAAAATTATCGATGGTAGACCAAGGCTCAGGGTACTGGCTTTGCCGGTCTATATCTTCGGCAAAAGATACCAATGGCCTGGCGGCAGGCAATTACCGCGGCATAGCGCTATTTGGTCTGGCCAATGGCAGGCTGGCAAAAACAAAAGACTATGCAGCCATAAACACATCGGCTCGCTTTGTTGAATACGACTCTGCTTTGCAATCGCTCTGGATGTCGCACCCGTACAGGGGCGTTTATAAAATCTTGCAGCAGGATTCATCCATACGCAAATACACCAATGAACAAGGTTTGCCATCCGTGCTAAACAATCATGTTTTTAAGGTAAAAAATCAGATCATCATTGCAACCGAAAAAGGCCTGTACACGTATAATACAAAATTGGATGCCTTTCAGCTTTCGGATGAATATGCCAAAATTTTTAAAGGCATCAGTGTGCGATACCTGAAGGAAGATGCTGATGGCAACCTGTGGTTTGTAAGTGGTAAAAAGCTGGGCGTAGTAGACGCTACTACCAAATCCGTTTACTTTTTTCCCGAATTGGAAAGAAAGATACTTAGCGGATTCGAAAACATTTTTCCGCTGGATAAGCATCACATTTTTGTTGGCGGAGAAAAGGGCTTTTTTGTAATTGACTATGCGGCGTACCTGCTGCGCAAAACCATACCACAGGTGTATGTAAGGCAGGTAACCATGCACATATCAAATGATTCCGTTTTGCTTGGCGGGTATGCAGCCGGTAGTGTGCAGGGTAGCAAAGCTGTATTCAAATTGCCGCACCGGTTCAAAGAACTGAGAATTGGATTTTCATCGCCCTTTTCTGTACAGGGTTCGCATACGGAGTACGCCTACCGGCTTACCGGCCTCGAAGATGCGTGGAACGGGTGGAGCACTAAAACTGAAAGGGACTACACATATTTAGCGCCGGGTAGCTAAGTGTTTGAAGTAAAAGCGCGCAATAACCTGAATGACGAATCGCCGGTAGCATCCTTTGCCTTTGAAGTGATGACCCCATGGCATAAAACAATTTGGGCAAGGCTTCTGTACATGGTGTTGATTGCCGCCGTGCTATACTTTGTAATGAAGCTTCGGGAAAACATTATTAATAAGCGCCATGAACAAAAGCTGGCAGAGGAAAGAAAAAAACTGGAAGAAAAGCAACGGCTCATTGATTACCAGTACCAGTTGGAATTTGAAAAATCGGAAAAAGAACTGATTCGCTTGCGCAATCAAAAGCTGGAATCAGAACTGGCTGCATCGGCCATGAACCTGGTGCAGAAGCGGGAGTTCCTCCAAAAAATCAAAGAGGAGATCAACCATCTGAACAAATCCGGAAGTAATGAAAACGGAACTTTAGAGCTAAAGAAAATTGCCAAAGAGCTGATAGCCGATGATAAAATGAATGCGGAGTGGGATCAGTTCTCCCTTCATTTTAACCAGGTGCACAACAATTTTTTGGTAACGCTCAAAAACAAGTACCCGCATCTGAATGCCCACGACCTGAAGCTTTGCGCTTACCTGCGCATGAATTTGAGCAGCAAAGAAATAGCTCGCATGATGAGTATTTCGGTAAGAGGGGTGGAAGTAAGCCGATACCGCCTGCGCAAAAAACTTCAGCTTCAACCTAAGGAAAATGTATTCGATTTTTTGATGAACATAGGAGTGGAAAGCGATGCTTGAACCACCTAACTGGGCAATTTGAAGTAAGGCATACAACAAAAAAACCAGCATGCTTCTACCTGCCTGACTTGCACGTTCCGATGCCCCGAATATTACAAAAAGAACATGCCTTAGATATAAGCTATGGCGCGAAATTCATAGTGTCTTATCGGAGTCGTTTTTATAGGGCTCAATGCTTTTTCCTTCCGCCCTACCTTTGCGTCCTCAATGTACTATGAATGCTAAATCGTACTGTAGCGCCCGATATTAAAAACGCCGTTGATTTTCATTTTGAACTGAAACTCCTCGACATCTGGACCCTGGACAATGGGGTGAACGTATACGCCCTGAACGGTGGAGAAGAAGATGTGGTGCAGCTGGAGTGGGTATTTTATGCCGGCAACAGCTGGGAAAAGAAGCACCTCGTGGCCGCGGCTACTAACTTTTTGCTGAAAAATGGCACCTCAAAACGCAGCGCTTATGAAATAAACGAGCACTTTGAATTTTACGGCAGCCACCTCAACCGCAACTGCTACAACGAAACAAGCAACATCATTCTGCACAGCCTGAGCAAGCACCTCGATCAACTGCTGCCCGTGGTGCAGGAACTGATTACCGATTCGGTTTTTGCGCAGCAGGAACTCGACATTTTTGTACAAAACAGCAAGCAGCGTCTGAGTGTAAACCTGCAGAAATGCGACTTTGTGGCCAACCGCCAAATAGATGTGCTGCTCTACGGCTTTGAACACCCCTATGGCCGCTACAGCCGCATGGAAGATTTCGATGCACTTACACCCGACGATCTGCTGCCTTTTTACGACCAATACTACCGCAACGGGCAGTGTGTACTGTTTGTGGCCGGCAAGCTGCCCGCCAATTTGCAGCAGCAACTAAACCAGTATTTTGGTCAGCTTAGCCTGAAGCCGGCGCACATAAGCCCTATCCAAAGCCCAGAGCCTGTGCTGCCGGCACCCGACAACCGCATACACCGCATGAGCAACGACCCCAACGGCGTGCAGGGAGCCATACGCATAGCCCGGCATTTTCCTAACAGGCACCACCCCCATTTTCAGGCTGTACAGGTACTCAATACCCTGTTTGGCGGTTTCTTTGGCAGCCGCCTCATGAGCAACATCCGCGAAGAGAAGGGCTACACCTACGGCATAAACAGCTACCTGCAAAACCACCTGGCCCAATGTGCCTGGATGATAAGTACCGAAGCCGGTCGCGATGTGTGCGAGGCAGCCATAACAGAAGTGTACTACGAAATGGAACAGCTGCGCAACGAACCGGTAGATGACGAAGAATTGCTGCTGGTGCGCAACTACCTGCTGGGCAGCCTGCTGGGCGACCTGGATGGGCCCTTCCAGGTGATCAACCGCTGGAAGAACTATATCCTCAACGGCATCGATAGCAGCGAATACTTCTACAGTGCCATCGAATCCATTAAAACCGTGCCTGCTACCCACCTGCAAGAGCTGGCCAATGTGTACTTGCAGCCAGAGAGTTTTTACGAGCTGGTGGTGGTGTAAGCTAAATTCTTCAACAACCAAATTGAAGCGTAGCAGCCTGAACCGAAAGAGAGCTGATACGGGTTTTAGGTTTACGCCAATCGTGGGTAACAGGTAGCCGTATTACAAAACTTTTGTACCCATACAACCTGTTACGCTTTCTTTCCGCCAGAGGCCGCTATTTTTATAAAAATCATGCGCAGCTATGCGGGTAGGCTTTCCTAAAATTTGTTGTAGCCTGGCGGCAACGTGCATGCTTGCTGTTCTCTGTGCCGTGTTTGGGCTGCCAGCGGCAGCCCAAACCGCCCGGATAGACAGCCTGCGGGCTCTGCTGTATGCGCTGCCAAAAAACGATAAGCAACTGTTGGTGCTGCTTCAATTGTGCGAGGAGTCGAACTCTTTGCCCCCCGATTCGCTGCAGCATTACAGCAGCAGGGCAACCACCTTAGCCCGGCAGGCAACTAATGCCGAAGCAGCCCGGAAAGCAGCTTTTTTCAGCGCCATGTACCTCTACAAAAAGGGATTGGTGCCGCAGGCGCTATCTTGTTTGGATTCGCTCCTGCAAGCGCCCGCCACAATAGCCAACCAGGAACTTTGGTTCAGGGTGCTTTTGCTGCGCAGCAATGTGCTCATAAGGTGCGGAAGGGCGAAGGAATCGCTGAGCAACACGCTGGAATTGCTGAAAAAAGCCGAAGCAGCCCAAGACACCACCACTATCATAAAATCGAACAGCAATGCTGGCTGGGCCTTCATGGAATTGGGTCAAAACAGGCAGGCTTTGCATTGGTTTTTTAAAGCTGCAGCGCTTGAAAAAACCAGGTCCGATATTGCCCGCCAACCCTATATCTACAGCAATATGGCAGCCGTGTACAACGAGCTTTCGCTTAATGACTCTGCCGAATATTTTGTACGCCAGGGTGTACAAGTGGCCCATGCCCGCGCCGACCTTACCAACATGGTCAACGGCTGGTTTATTTACGGCGATATAGCCGCCGATATGAAGCGGATAGAATTGGCAGAACAATGCCTGCAAAATGGCCTTGCCATCAGGCAAAAGATTGGCGACCCATTTTATGTGGTAAGCGACATGTACCAACTGGGATTGTTTTATGCCGAACAGCGGAGCTATAAAAAAGGCATTGGTGTATTGCGCGGCGGCATAAACCTGGCAAGGACCAACGGCATTACGCAGAAGCTACCCATTTTGTATCAGGCTCTTGCTTTAAACTATCGGCAAGCCGGCCAGATGGCTGCCTGTGCCGCTGCCCAGGATACCCTGCTGGCCCTCAAAGACTCGCTGTACAGCAGCAATACCTCCGAAGCCCTGGCCCAATTGCAGGCGCAATACGAATTACAAAAAAAGGAGAACACCATCATTGGCCAGCAGTACGCCCTGGCCCGCAAAAACCTGTGGCTTTATACCTCGCTGGCCCTGCTTGCTGTTGTATTGTTGGCAGCAGCCTTCACGCTGCATGTGCGCCGCCGAAGCGAGCAACTGCGGATTCAGAAACTGAAAACCGATCAGGAGCGAGCAACGGCCAGCGCTGTAATGGAAGCCGAAAATGAAGAGCGTAAGCGCATAGCTGCTGAGTTGCACGACAACGTGTCGCAAAAAATGGTGGCCGCTACCATGAACCTGGAGGCATTGCAGCCTATAGCAGAACTGCTGCCTGCCGAAGATCGGCACATGCTGGCCTCGGCAAGTAGCCTGGTAAAAGCCACAGCCGATGAGGTTCGACGCCTTTCGCACCGCATGTCGCCCCAGGCATTTGCCAATAAGGGCCTGGCCATGGCTGTGGATGCGTTTCTTAAACAGTTGCCTCAAAAAAAGCTGAAAATCACTTTTGAGGCCAACGGTAATTTTGATAAAGTGAACGAAACCATCGGCCTCATGTGCTACCGTATCATTCAGGAGTGTGTGCAAAATGCCCTTAAACATGCCGCCGCTACCAACCTGCTCGTTCGCATACAAATAACAGATCAGTTCATGTACATTCAAGTGCAGGACGATGGCAAGGGTTTTGACGCAGCCAAGGCCATACAAGCGCGCACCCTGGGCCTCAAAAGCATTGGCTCAAGGGTGGATTTCTTGAAGGGTAATATGCATGTGGACGCTTCGCCGGGTCTCGGATGCAACGTTACATGCTCTATTCCACTCTTATAGGTTTAATAAACGGGTTTACCTGTATGCTCCGAATAGCCATTGTAGATGATCACCAGATTATTATAGACGGATTAAAAATGCTGCTGCGGGGCGTGCCAGGCTTTACCGTGGTGGCGGAGGCCAATACTGCCGAAGATATGCTGGAAAAGATGGATGCTCAACCCATTGACCTGCTCATTACAGATATTGGGCTGCCCAATGGTATTGATGGCATAGCCCTTGCACAGCAGGTACGCCACAAGCACCCGGGTATAAAAGTGCTTGCACTGAGCATGAGCGAGGACGGATGGCAGGTGGCTGGCATGATAGAAAATGCCAAAACAGATGGCTACATACCCAAAACGGCAGGACGGGCCGAATTGCTGAAGGCTATTGAGTGCATACAGCAGGGAGAACTTTATTTTGCTGGCAGCGTGTTGCAGCAATACGAGGATTTTAAGGCACAGCAGGTGCGCAACGAAATGTTCAATCTCTCCGAACGGGAACTTGAAGTGCTAACCTGCATGCTGAAGCACCTGAGCAACAAAGAAATTGCTGCCTCCCTTTTCATTAGCGAACGCACGGTAGAAACCCACCGCAAAACCATTTTCAAAAAAACCGGTACCAAAGGCATAGCTGCCCTTTCGGCATTTGTAGCAGAAAACCGCATATTGCCGCGCTGATAACATTTTACCCAAAGTTGGGTATTGCACCTGACGAGTATAGAGTCTAAATTTATGCACGTTTAATGTTCTGCTATCAAACGCCCGGAGGTCATCATTAGGTTGCTGGCGTTCGGTATCAACTTGATTTTTATCAAAATATTACACATTCCGCCCCTACCGATATGTTTAAGCCCCAGCTAAAACACCTCCTCTTATTTGTAATGCTAGTGGTATGCCTGTTGCAGTTACTGAGCAAGGGGTATAGCCAAAACATCCATTTGTTGGGCAGGCAACCCAAAATAATTATCGGCACCGGCCAACAAAACAATGCTAACACCCTGCAACCCCTTAAGCAGCCTCACCCGCTTGCCTGCAGTACCGACTCGTTTACCCTAACCCGCCAAGGCGAAATAGACAGCTTTCCGATTAACCACCCCGGATGTACCGTGGTTCGCTACTTAAAAATTGACGGATCACTTGCAAGCCCGGCCATTACCAACCTCGATTCGCTGCAGTACATTACCGAAATAACCGAAAACTTTACAGTAATCAAAACAGCCCTTACCACGCTAGGCGGTATGAGTGGCCTGCGAAAAACAGGGATATACTTCATTGTAGAAGACAACCCAAACCTTACACAGTTCGGTCTTACCCAATTACAAAACCTTGGAGTGGTTTCGCTTCACAACCTGCCGGCCCTTACCGACATTAGTGGTTTTACCCACAGCCTTACCAACCAGGGTACTTATACCATAATTGTTTCCAGTACCGGCCTTGGCAACCTCAGCGGCTTCGACAGTGTAAAAACCTGCCCCAACTTTTATATTATTGGTAATCAAAACATGACATCGCTGCATGGATTTGAAAACCTTGAATATGCAGGTGGTGGTATTAATTTCTGGTTCAACCCTGCCCTAACCGATTTGACCGCGCTGCGCAAACTAACCCATGTAAACAATGGCAGCCTCGAAATTTGGGAAAACGACTTACTCACCTCGTTGGCCGGCCTTGAAAATATTACCGATATAAAGGATGCCCTAATGGTTGACAACAACAACCTGCTTACAACCCTCGATTCTTTGAACAACAACCTGGTCATTGGGGGCATTAACCGTACCGGCCTAATCATTAAAAACAATCAGAACCTTGCATTTTGCGCAGCCCCGGCAGTGTGCCAATACCTGCTAACAGGTAAACCAACCGATATTGTTAACAATGCCAACGGTTGCAATGATAATAATCAAATAGCGGCCCTTTGCGGCACATGTGTCACTACTGATACTGCTATATGGAACGGATCGGCAAATTCCAATTGGGCCGATACACGAAACTGGAATACAGCTAAGGTTCCTACATCTTGTACGCATGTTATTATACCAACGGGACTTACAAACTATCCCGAAGCAATCACAGACATCGCCATCCGGTCTATTGACATGAAAGATGACGCAAGCCTGAGGATGGGCGGCAAAACACTATATGTAATCGGTGGTAAAATGCGCGTGCTGAATGCTGACATTGCTGATGCAGCAGAGATTATTGCTTCCAATATGGATACTGTTGAATTAATAAGTGCCGACATAGAGTCCCCCTTTAGAATACTCGATGTGCGCAGTTATGCCGTTGTAGAAAATTCTAATTTTTATTATGTAAACACGCCAGCCACGCTTTCCATTAGCGACCGTGCCGACCGCAGCGGCCCTATTATTACCCGGGGCAATTATATAGAGGGCGATTTAAGAATAACCCTTAATGCCAATAGCGCGGCTGCTACACTAACCATTGGCGAATACCTGGATGAAGTAACCCAATCTGTAATCATAGAGGTGAACGACCTGGCCGGTACAGCATTGGTAGACAACTTGAAAATTGGCGATGACCTGGTGGTTGCATCCGACATTGCCGACTACCCGGCATTGGATTACATTGAATTTTATACCGGTAATAAATCCAATATTGTACAAGGAGGATCGGCTCAGGTAAAAATTGGTAAGCTGTACATTTCCAAGGATATAGAAGATACTTACGTCATTCCGGAGCAGGATATTTTCATCAAAAATGAAGCCTGGTTTAGTGTTGGCATTGTAAAGCCAGTACCATCGGCCAAAGTGATATTTGAAGAGGGCGCTTATGTGAGGCAATACTCCAGCGCCAGTTGGGTGTGGGGTACTGTGCAAAAGTATGGCAACCAAAGCTTCACCTTTCCTATAGGCAGCGATAAACGGCAGGCTGTATGTGGTGTAGTATACGAGGTATTACCCGGATCGGGAGGCACACCAAACGTTTTTGAAGCAACCTATTTTGCTCAAAGCCCCAATGCGGCCGGTTATGATACCACCCTGCGCGATCCGCAACTGCAGAGCTTGTCGGGCTCGGAATACTGGAGCATTACCCGGCTTCAAGGCGATTTGCCTGCCAAAGTGCTGCTGAACTACGACAGCCTGCGCAGTACCAAAGTGCCGTCCCGCAGCGGATTGCGCGTTACCCGTTGGAATGGCGCCCAATGGAACGATTTGGGTAGCTCCAACCTTCAGGTATATGGCAGCGAGGCCATGGTGACCAGCCAAAATGCCCAATCTAATTTTGGTATATTTACCCTTGGCTACACACCAACGCGCCTACCAGAAATTACAGTGGAAACCTTTGACACGGTGCGATGCCGCGGATCAGTATTTTATGTGCCTTTTACCCTGGATACGGTTATGGCGGGCGGCAACACGTTTAAGGCCCAACTCAGCGATGCCAACGGCAGTTTTGCCAGCCCCCTCGATTTGGGTTTTAAAAACAATGTTTATACAAGCGATAGTATTTTTTGCCGGTTGCCCAACAATGTGCCCGCAGGCAGCGGCTACCTGCTGCGCGTAGTGGCCGTGTCGCCCTCCATCATCAGCACTAACACCAGGCCGTTAATAGTTATTAACTCGCCTACCATTGCGCCGGTTATTGCGGGCCCCGCCAATGTATGCATTACCGGCGCCCCGGTTAAGTATTACGTAAGCAATCCTGAAGCAGGGGTTAGTTACCTGTGGAGCTTAAGTTTTGGCGCGGGCACGCTTGTACCCGCGGGCGACACTGCCTTGGTCACCTGGTCGGCTGTAGGCACCAGGGCGATATCGGTAGATGCGTTTAACCAGTGCGGTACTATAACACAACAATCGCGTTTTCTAACGGTTAATCCGCCACCGCCGGTATCGGCGCCTGTACTTGCCAACACAGGACGATGGATAAACGCTACCGCTGCACCCGCCGGTCAAAGCATTGCCGGCATACGCTGGTTTCGCAACGGGGTGCTTATAGCCGGCGCATCGGCCTACAGCTACTACGCGTCGCAGGCAGGTGGTTATACAGCACGGTATTACAATAGTTGCGACAATGGGCCTGCATCCAACCCCATTTCGTTTGAGGCAGATGCACTGCCCCAAACCATTAGTTTTGCCCCTATATCCAACAAAACCTACGGCAACCATCCTTTTGATATTACTGCCACTGCAAGTTCCGGCTTACCAGTAACCTTGGAGAAAATAGCCGGCCCGGGAGATCTTACCGCTGGCATTTTCACCATCCTGGGCGCTGGTACCGTTACCATCAGGGCTACACAGGCTGGCAATGCCACCTACGGTACTGCGCTTCCTGTGGAGCAGTCTTTCATGGTAAGCAAGGCCCCTCAATCTATCACCTTTGCACCTATAGCCGAGCAGGCATACCCGGCGGCCCCTTTCCAGCTAACTGCTACTGCCTCATCCGGATTGCCGGTGACCTACACCATTGATGCTGGCCCTGCCACGCTGACTGGCAATGTGATATACCCCTATGGGTTGGGTGTAGTAGTTGTTACTGCCCGCCAAATCGGAAATACGAATTTCTTGCCTGCTGATGCGGTTACACAATCGTTTTGCATGCGAGCTACATCACTGAGCACTATTTCGGGTAACCCGTTTGTGTGCCCCGGCCAAACTACCCTATACAGTGTAAATAATATACCCGGGTTAACGTATCAATGGCGCCTAAGCAACGGAAGCACCTTTGCAAGCTCTTCCAACGTGGCATCCATTACCTGGAACACGCCGGGAACCTATACGCTGATTGTAAGCGGCACCGGCCCTTGTGGCGCGCCTACCACCGAAACTTCGTTGGTGGTAACGGTGGCCAACGCTATAGCACCCGGCGCGGTAGGCAACATGCTTCCGGCCAATGGAGCCACCGGCCTACAGTTGCCGCTGCCCCTAAGTTGGCTGCCCGGCGATAATGCGCTTACTTATGACCTCTACGTGTGGGATTCCACCGCATCGCAGCCCCTGTTGCCACTAGCTGCCAACCTCAGCAATCTTATTTACACACTGCAGCCAGGCACACTAACCTACAACACAACGTACTACTGGCGTGTGGTGAGCAAGAACGCATGCCTCAGTAGCAGCGGACCTGTACAAAAATTCAGGCTGCGCACCGTGCCCGACCTGGCAGTAACCGAAGTGCAGGCGCCTGCTGCGGCCAACAGCGGCCAAACGATCACCATAAGCTGGAAGGTAAAAAATAACGGCCCGGGCAATACCGGTACCAACCAGCGATGGACCGATGCAGTGTTCCTGTCTTTTGATTCGCTGCCCAATTTCAGCATTCCGCCGGCAATAGGGCCTGCTGCCTGGAATCAGCTCGAATTTCCTGTAAAACCCCTGCTGGTAGCCACTAAGCCCAACCCTGCAGCCCTCGATAGCGGTCAACAATACGAAAATTCAGTCAACTTTACCATTCCGGTAAATTATTCGCAAACATATTATGCCTATGTAATTACAAATTATCCTGCCGGCCAGGATGCGCCGCTGCAGATGACTACGGCCAACGATACGGCCCGCGCAGCCAACGCCATTCAGGTTAGTTTATCACCTACCCCCGATCTTCGGGTGGATTCGGTATTAACCACTGCCATTACCTTTAGCGGCAGCACCATCAACGTAAGTTACAAGGTGAAAAACTACGGCGTGCTTACACCCGCTCCTACATCATGGATCGACAAAGTTTACATATCGCCAAGCGCCATTTTTGATGTAAACACGGCTATTCTGCTTAAAGCGCCCAAGCCCAACAATACGTATTATTTCAGTGCGCCTGATGCTGTTTTTTCAGCAAACGGCCAATTGCAGCAAGATAGTTCTGTATACCGCAATGTGCAGGTAGTGGTTCCCAATTTTATTCAGGGTACCTACTTTATTCATGTGCAAACCAATGCGGACAACAGGATATATGAAGCAGCGCTCAGCAACAATAATACCAACCTGGTGCAGTTTCAGGTATTACTTACACCTACGCCGCAGCTTACCATCAACTCGCTCAACGTGCCTTTTACCACTGCAAGCACTACCCAGTTAATGGCCATTAACTGGAATGTGTTTAACCAGGGCTTTGCCGACAATTTGCAGCGCAATAAGGGTCACTACTATGTGCCCTATGCCTGTGTAGCCAATGGCAATACCATTACTGGTTACCGCGATAGCCTTGGCTATGGCGGAAGTGTATGGGAAGACAGGGTGTACCTGAGCAACAACCCCGCCGGCCTCGATATTGGCAATGCGGTGTTGCTCGGTACCGCCACGCACGGCAGTCGTTTGGAGCAGGCATGGTCTGTTGATTTTTTAATGCCAGGCTATTGTTCTCCGGAAATTACCCAGGCGCCCGCCGGTCAAAACATAGCGAACGTGTTGCGCCCATCGTCCAGCCATCCCATTTCGTTCAACTTTGCAGTGCCTGCCAATTTGCCGCAGGGTACCTGGTACCTGTATGTACATGCTAATGCCAACAAGGAGGTATTCGAGTTTCCGGATACGCCAAGCATCCGGCGAAGCGTTCTGCCCATTACCATCAACCGGCCCGACCTGAGCGTACCAACGGTACAGGCGCCTGCCAATACCACCGGGGCTACGCCTTTCAGCATTACATACCAGGTTCGTAACAATGGCCCGGGTTCCATTTTCAATGTACCCCGACAGGACCGGATTTATATAAGCACAAGTTCTGTATTCAACAGCTCGGCCGTATTGGTTTGGCAGCAGGAGTTTACTTCCACCATTGCCGCAGGCACCGATGTATCTTTCACGGCTTCGTACACGTTTCCTGCCGGCACGTCGGGCACCCGGTACATTTTTGTTCAAACGAATTTTGACAGCAGCTTCCGCGAAAACAACTACACCAACAACCTGAGTACCGCAGCCATCACACAGGTAAGCACAGCTACACCGGCCGACCTTATTGTATCGAATCTTCAAACGCCCGACTCCGTTTTTTCGTATTCCAACAACCTGTTGCGTTATACCATCCAGAATACCGGTGCAGGTACAGCCTCTGGCAACCTGGTCGATAGCATTTTCATTAGCTGCAACAGCCAGTTCAACCCGGCTACCGCAAGATTGCTGCTGAGCCGCGAAAGAACGGTGAACCTTGCTGCGGGTGGCTCATTGCCCGATTCGCTTTTTATTAACCCGCGGTTCGGATATAATATGCTCAGTTGCCTGCCTGTAGCCAACAGCAGCCCGGTCTTCTTTTTTGTAAAAACCAACTCCACTGTCAGCATTTATGAAGGCAACAACAATCAAAATAACCTCAGCAACGGTTTTGCTGCCACCTTGGTGAACACGCATGTGGATCATGTGGTCACTTCAGTGTCTTCGGCCGATACGGCCACCGTAGGCAGGCCATACCAGGTGCAATGGACTGTGCGCAACAACGGTTATGACCCTTCTCCTAACGGGGGTGTGAATTTGTACAACTATTGGCTGGATGGCGTGTATTTTTCGCCTGATTCTCTGTTCAACTCCAATGCAAAGCTTGCATCAGAGTTTACCATCAATTCAAGGTTGCCTAGGTGGGGCAGCTACACCGAACGGCTAAGCGCCACGCCACCTAAGTTGCCTACCGGCGACTATTATGTGCATGTACGTGCAGACAGCAGGAATTATATAGCCGGCGAGTTGGACAAAAGCAACAACACCAACCTGCTACGCAACCCCGATGGGTTGGCACGTAAAGTGCACCTGGTGCAGCCCCTGCTGGCCGATCTTACCGATAGCATACTGGCTGCGCCGGCAACGGTCGCTATTGGCCAACCACTTACGGCAGTTCACCGGGTAAACAATCGGGGTACAGGCGTTACCTATCCCTCTGCCTGGAGTAATGATATCTGGCTATCCACCGACTTTGTACCGGGCAATGGCGCCGATATCCGATTGTCGGCCAAAAACCGCTCGGGCAATATACAGCCGGGGCAGTTTTACGACGATACCCTTACCGTGCTGGTACCACAGGGCACCACGCCTGGCAATTACATCCTGATAGCGCATGCCGATGCAGGAAACGCTGTGATAGAAGATAGCGACAGCAATAACCTCGCATACAGATTTATCACGATATTTGCACCGGCGCCAAGCGACCTGATTGTGCAGCAGGTGAACCATGCCGATACAGCCTGGCTAGGCTATGAAATGGCTGGTATGCACTGGGCGGTACGCAACATAGCGCCCAACAGCGCCATAGGTGTTTCTGCCGATGGGGTGTATTTAACCAAAAATGGCTCCCTCGACTCGACCGCCGTGCTGATGGGTGTAAAAAACAAGCAAATCAACCTTGCACCGCTTGCAGAAGAGCTTATCACATTTTCGCCGCTGGTAACCAATGTACCCGAAGGCAGCTACAAGGTGGTGGTTCGTGCCGACTTGCAAAACAATATAACGGAAACCGACAAGGCCAACAACACGGGTGTTTCGGCTCGCAATGTTTTTGTGGGCGTAAAAGCCCTGGTATTGGGCATGGAAGCAAGCAATACCCTGCAATCGGTAGACCGCTACTATAAGTTGCGCATTCCCGATTCGCTGCTGAGTTCCACCATTCTTATTACGCTTAAAACTGGCGATTCGCTTACGATGCGCAACGAAATGTTCGTTGGAGGGGGCTATGTGCCCACGCCTGCCAGGTTTGATTACCGTTTTGAAATACCCAACAGCGGTAACCAGCAAATTGTAATAAGTGATGTAAACGCTACGAATTTTTATATTCTGATTCGGTGTGTATCGCCCAACCCGGTGGTGCAAAACATAAAGCTAAAAGCCATAGTACTGCCGTTTGCCATATTGGCTGTGCAGTCGAACAGTGGCGGTAACGGTGGAAATGTAACTGTAAAACTGAGCGGATCGCTGTTTACACCAGATATGACTGCTTCCCTGCTAAAGCCTGGTACAAGCATAACAGCAGCCAAAGTGTATTTTGTAAACAGCACCACGGCCTATGCCACCTTTGCACTGCGTGGCAAGCCGCTCGGCTTGTATGATATAGTGCTTGCCAAACCAGATGCAACGGTAGCCTCCTTGCCTGCAGCTTTTTCGGTGGTGGCGCCCAACAATGGCGGTCTCATTACCGGAGGCGGCGTAAACACCGGCCCCACCAACAGCGGCAATGAACCAGGCTGCGACCCCGGCGCCGATGCAGGCCTCAACAACCTGCTGGTAACTGAACTGATACACCCCGACAAGGCTTTTGCAGGGTGGCCATTTACCCTGCAAATAAATTACACCAACCCAACCAATATGGACATACCCATACAGGTAAGAACGCTCTACAACGATCTGAATATAGCTATGTCGCTCACCAAAGACGACCTGGAGCATGGCACAGGTTCGCTGCCCATAATGCTTGGCGAGCCCGGAGGTCCACCCGGGTTTATAAGGGCAGGAGGCACCGGCACAATCGTTGTGCATGCTAAGGCGCCACAATCCACACCGGGTCATACGTTTATCACATTCAGTCTTAAGTGAACAAACGCGAATTATTTATCATGAAACTATATTTTCCGCCTATAAAGTCATTTCTGCTTGCTATATGGGCATGGGTACAAATCATTACTTGTATTATGGTTGCACCTGCAGCCATGGCCCAAAACCTGAACAATCCAAACAAAGAAGGCCCGATGGGGGTAGAAGTGAACACACTTACCGGAAACTTATTTTTTACAAGAACGGATGTGGTATTGCCGGCCCGCGGGTTCAACATGATTATGTCTTTTCATTACAACAGCTTCAATTTCGAAACGAACCTTGGTTACGGAAACGGTTGGGGATTCAACTACGACATACGCTACAAAAACGACACAGCCAACTCAAAAACGATTGTGTGGGGCGATGGGCGCGAAGACAATTACACCATTGCAGCATCCGGATTGAAAGGCCCGAGAGGATATTACACCAACCTGGCAGAATACCAGGCAGGTAAATATTTGCTCACCGAAAGGAACGGAGTGAAATATTACTTTGACAACAACACCCACAAAAAAATTACCAGAATGGAAGACCTTAACGGCAACTTCCTGGGGTTCAATTACAGAGACACTCTCCTCACTTCAGTCAGCAACAATTCCGGTCAGATCATCACACTAAACTACGACGCAAGTGGTAAGCTAACCTCTATTGCCGATGCCAATACCTTGCCTGAGCGCACTTGGACATACGCCTACGATGCCAGCGGCAATTTAACCAGTGCAAAAGACCCGTTGGGTAATGCCGTAAACTATGCCTACATGGTGAACGGGCCCATGAAATCGATTGCCGACAGGAATAATAATCTGGTTGACATCATTTATTACCCGGATATCAGGATTAGTGAGATCGTAGGCTGCAACAAACGAATCAGCTTCAGCTACGATTCTACAGCGCTAACGACAGTGGTAACCGACCATTTGGAAAATGGTAAAGACCAGGTTACCAAGTATGGGTATGCTTCGTACAACAATATTGTATGGCTCAAATCCATAACCGGCAATTGCTGTGGGTTCAATATGAGTTTTGAATATGATGCCCAGGGCAACAAGATAAAAGAGACCGATGCAAATGGCAACGTATACACCATGACGTATGATGAGCAAGGCAACATGATTTCTGTAACCGATCCGCTCAATCAAACCAATCACTATACCTACAATACAGCCTTCAATTTTGTAAGCAGTCATATAGATCCCAAGGGCTTCAAAACTGAAATGCTGTACGATAGCAAAGGAAACCTGCTCGAAATAAAGGAACCTGGCAACCGCAGTTGGAAAGCCACCTATGCTGCCAATGGCGACATCCTTACCAGTACCGACCCCGAAGGAAATGTGTATAGCTACACCTACAATACCTATGGCCATCCGGCCACCGTTGCCGGCCCTAATGAATTCAGTGCAACTTTTGGATTTGACGCAAGAGGACAGTTGCTTGCGTATACAAACAGTCGTAATGCTCAAATGACTGCTGAATATGATATTTTAAGCCGTATTAAAAAAGTTACCGATCCGCTCAATCAAATGGCTGGCGTGCAATATGATGCAAATGGTAATATTACAGAAACGACAAACGCAAATAATGAGAAGGTTAAAGTGAGTTATGACGCATCGGACAGGCCTGTGAATATAAATGATGCGATGAACAATACCACCACCCTGAATTTCAATGCCAATAACTACCTTACTTCGTTTGTAAACGCTCTTGGGCAGCAAATGACTTTGGAGTACGATGGTCAAAACAGGTTGGCCCGAATGGTAAACCCTTTGGGCGAGAGCATGCAATTCAGCTACGATAACATTGGCAACCTTACAAATCTTGCGCTTCCCGATGGACGCATACTGGCATACAGTTACGATGCCCTGAATAGGATCAGGCAAATCAGCGATAACCTGGGACAGCTTGCTGAACTAAATTATGATGCCAACAATAATATCACAAGCTTTAAAAACGGTACCGGTGCAATAGTGACCGCCAGCTACGATAGTCTCAACCGACTCAGGAGCATTACCGACCCGCTCGGAAATTCAAACACATTTACCTACGATGCAAACAACAGGGTTGTCAGCATCACCGATCTCAAGGGACAAACCAATAGATATACCTACGATGGCAGAAACCGGGTTGTATCCATGACCGATCATATGGGAGCAACCATCCAGCTTGCGTACGACAATACCAGCAATATCAAGAGCCTTACCGATCAGAATGGCAACACCACCCATTATGAATATGACGCAATCAACCGCCTCACCAAACTCACCTATGCCGATGGTAGCTACATGACATATGCTTACGATACCAAAAATAATATTACAAACGCCCGCCTTACCGATGGTACTACAATACAGTACAGCTATGATGCGCTAAACCGGATGACAACAAAAACACTGCCGGATGGCCGTACGTTTAGCTACACCTACGATGCACTTGGCCGGGTACTCACTGCAGGCAATGATGCGGGTACAGTCAGCTTTACCTACGACAATCTAAACC
>Ga0114939_10001501_pt1 | contig 18257 bp, 21 predicted proteins | sample AshMeaCrysSpring_FD_87196 | JGI IMG/M metagenome (GOLD analysis project Ga0114939, IMG submission 87196) | Groundwater microbial communities from Big Spring, Nevada to study Microbial Dark Matter (Phase II) - Ash Meadows Crystal Spring | ecosystem: Environmental > Aquatic > Deep subsurface >...
AATGGCTGGGGTACTAGGATTCGAATGCTCTCCGACGCATTCGTCTCTCCTCATTCTCGAAGTGTCATCCGTGACACTTCTCGCACGCTCATTTCACTCGCTACCATTCGGATTCTCATCCTAGTATCAGCAATATTTTCATCACTTAAAAATCCACCAAACAGAGCTGGTGGATTTTTCGTGTTGATATGGCTGGGGTACTAGGATTCGAACCTAGGATGCCGGATTCAGAGTCCGGAGCCTTACCACTTGGCGATACCCCAATATATGTGAAGCGACGCGAATAATAGAGAAAAAAATAATTTTTTCAAGTTTTTTAGGAATTTTCCTCTCCCAGTTCATACTTCCCTACTATCTGCATAATGAGGAGAAAAGGAATCGAATTTGCCTCTAATCAATCGAATCTCGTTATTTTCCAACTTTTATATTTTTTCTTTCATGATTCTTGCCAGTAGATTTTACATGCTTCTTCAAAGGATTTTTCTTGTTTCTGAATGATAGACTGTATAGTTCTATAGCTTTTTATAAAAAACTCTTGTGCATTATCACTTTTTGTTTGAGTGATGGCATTTTTATAGAGAATTATCGCATTTATATCTCCTATCGATAGTCCGTATCTCTCTGCTCATTTTCGGAGGATTTCCCATGTATTGTCTCATTCTCGTGTTCTTATGAGATATCCTGCAATAGAGTCTATATTGTGAAAGAAAAAATGCTCTTTTGTTTTATAAGAGTCCGGATGCTGTTGTTCTTTTGCGACATCGAGCATATCACAAACAATTCAGGCAATATCCTTTCTCAGTTGATATGTGATTATTTTCTTGGGTGTTGGTTTTTGATATGAAGTATGATTTCACAAGTCTTCCCATGCCTCTGATCGATGTGGTGTCATCTGTTTGCAAATAGAGAGTATTTCTATAATATTCTCATAAGTTTTAGAAAAAAACAAGTTTTTGATACAATTTTGTAACAATATCTTTACTATGAAAGTTCTCATCTGAATCATCCTCATCCTCATGGGTGTTGCTATCATGCGATACCGCTATCAGATATATGAATTCACAGGGGACTGGGACTGGGCGGTGAAGTATCTCTGATGAAATGGAACAATCGTCGCGATTATCCTCATCGGTATGCTCCTCGTCTGATTCGGTGCTGCGTACCCATTTTGAGTTATAGAACTCTGAGGGACACATATACAGATAGATCCTAATGCATCGAAATAAGTTTTATTTCCTGTATTTCTGGTATCTCGAAGCGAAAACGAGCTTCAAGGCGTTCAAAGATATAATAATCATCCTCCGATGTTTCGAGAAGGAGTTTTATCGTTGTTGTCTTGCTTCCAGGTTTATGAGAACTGATTTCGAGTACATTTAGTCCCATAGTATAGACAGTATTTGCTATATCTCTGAGTATTCCTCTTCTATCGAGGACAGTACACTCGATTTCAAATGTTGTTCATTCTTCCTCTTCGTTTGACCAGCGAGCAGGTATGCGCCTATCGAGACCAACTTTTTGGATATTATCACACGAAAGGTCATGGATAGTAACGATTCCCTGTCCGATAACTCCTACGATTTTAGATGTTCAAAGTGCTGGCGAACAGCACTTCGCCATTTTATATGGGATATTTCTCTCTTTTCCGATAATGATTCAGATTTCTGATTGTGTTTCGGTTTTGTTTGCTTTCTTTTCCTTCTTTTCAGTCTCATCAAGTGTGACTCTTTGTCCGAGTTGATCTCTGATAACATCATCGTGAATTGATTTTAGGAGACTCGTTGGTTTTCGTGATAGGTTTCCTATTTGTACGAGTACATCTTCTTTTTGTTTTGTATCGAGGACTTTTCCATCCACATTTTTTAGGATAGTCAGTTCTTTATCGAGTCATCTTTGGTAGTGTTTTTCGAGATAGGCATTCAGGATGAATCGTCATTTTTCTACAAAGTATGAGCGCTCCTCTCGGTTGATAAACTGGCGTATATAGTCTTTTGCTTTTGATGTTTTGACAAATGAGAGCCAGATAGGATTCGGTTTTTTGTGTGCATCAGTGATGATTTGTACACTCTCTCCGTTGTGGAGTACATAATCGAGAGGAACAACTTGTCCATTTACCTTTGCTATCGCGAGTTTGTTTCCGAGGTTTGAGTGAATTGCATACGCGAAATCAATCGGTGTTGAGCCCTGAGGAAGAGTGATAATATCTCCCTTTGGAGTAAAGAGAAATATCTGGTCTGAAAAAACATTTACATGCATTTCAGACATAAATGTTCCGCCATCATGCTCCTCTCCGATGATACTTTTGATTGTTTGTACCCAGTAGCTATCTTTTGATGACTTTGATGCTCATGTTTCAGAATACTCAAAATGTGCAGCAACTCAGATTTCTGCCTGTTTATGCATACTCGGTGTGCGAATCTGTACTTCAGTTGGCTGTGAACGAACTTCTGGAAAGAGTCCTACAACGGTTGTATGGAGAGATTGATACCCGTTTTCTTTTGGGAGAGCGATATAGTCCTTAAATCTTTTTGGCATCGGCACAAATCGATTATGGAGGATACCAAGTATCTCGTAACAATGTGGAACTGAGTCAGTGATTATACGTATCGCAAACAGATCATACAGGTCTCGTGTATGAGAATAAGAATACTCCTTTCGCTTGAGTTTTCTATAGATACTGTAGGGGGATTTTATACGGTATGAGACATCCACTATGGGTATATCATCCGTGATAACTTCTCGGATAAGGGACTTTGCCTTATTGATAAAAAATACTTGTTCTTCTCGAAGCTCTTCTAGTTCTTTTTGTATTTTTTCGTAATCTTCTCTATAGAGGTTTTTAAAACACTCAGTTTCGAGCATTTCTTTGAAGTCAAAGATACCAAGTCTATCTGCAATAGGTGCATAGATATTGAGTGTTTCGAGTGCGATTCTTTCTCGTTTTTTTGGGTCTGGATGAAACTCGAGAGTTTGCATATTATGGAGCCTATCTGCGAGCTTCACGATAATTACTCGGAGGTCATCGACCATCGCTACGAGCATCTTTCTGAGGCTTTCTATAGTTCTCTCTTCTCATTGATATTTGATGGCTGAAAGTTTTGAGAGTCACTCACATATATGTGCAACATCTTCTCAGAACTTTTCTTTTATATCTTCTTTTGTTTTTTCTGTATCTTCTATGACATCATGGAGGATACATGACTGTATAGAGACGATATCTGGCTTGAGTATGAGGAGGAGTTTTGCTGCTTCGAGTGGATGAGTTATATATGGTTCACCACTTTTTCGGAATTGTCATTCATGAGCATCGCGTGCGAATTCATATGTTTCTCTGAGTCTTTTTGCTCTTTCCTCGTCTTTTCCATCATGAAAATATTTATTTGTTTCAGAAATAATCGAAGCAAGGAGGGCTTCGCTCGTTGTATAATCAGGAATGACTTCTTTTTTTTCTGACATAAGAAAGGAGATTATTGGCGGAGAGTATAGTTCATAGACTGCAGATGTTCTATGACACTATTTTGGACACTCAGAGCTTCTTCATCACTGATAGTTTTTTCATCACTTTGAAGCGTAAATGAAAAGTTGACACTCTTCTTCCCTGCTCCGATTTTTGTTTCGTCTCTGTATATAGAGTCAACGATTACTCCATGAATCCATGGATGATGAGCGTCAATCGCTTTTGCTACAGCTCCTGTAGAGTCTGATTCATTCATCACAAAGTTGAGTTCGCGAGGAATCTTTTGAAATTTTGATATCGGAGAGAATATCTTTTCATTTTCTAGAAAAGCGGATTGCAGTATATCAAAAGAGGCTTCGAAGTAGAGAGTATCTTCTGGTATATCGTACTTCTGAGCTACTTCTGGATGAATTTTTCCAAATCGAACAAAGGTAACTTCATCTTCATGGTATACCCCTGATATTCCTGGATGAAGGAAAGGTCTCGAAGAACCCATATGAGATGCAAGTGGTGGAACAAAGCCACATATTTTTATAAGGAGATTCTCGATATCCTGTCTCAGCGTTTCTAATTCATATCCAGTCATTACTCCTGCTATGAGTCGCTTTTCAGTAAATGGCTTGTTTGGTATGTCTTTCAAAAGTTCTTTTTGTTTCGTATTTGGTTCAGCATCTTTACTATAGCATTTTCCGATTTCAAAAAATTTGAGACGAGAAGTGTGTTTGATATTTTCTCTGATATTTTCGAGAAGTCTCGGTGCGAGAGATCGACGCATGTGAGTATATGACTCATTAAAAGCGTTTTGAATTTTTATAGCATCTGTCATGTCGGGCATACCGATATTCTTTTCTGTCTCACTATTAGTAAAAGAATAATTATAGCATTCATTCCATCCTCGTTCCTCAAAAAATGAAAGAAGGGTGTTTCTCAGGTTCTTTTCCGTATTCTTTTTACTAATACGAAAGTTTGCATTAAGTGGAGTAAGAGGAGTTTTATCATATCCGTATATTCTCGAAATCTCTTCCGCTATATCTTCTTTTATAGATATATCTTTTGTGGCTCTCCACGATGGGACAGTTACAGTGAGGATATCATCAGAAAAAGTAAACTCAAAACCGAGTCGTACAAGAATTGATTGTACATCTTCTTTTGGAATTTCGATACCTGCCTTCATATTGATAAAATCATATGAAATATCGATAATAGGTGTTTTTATCTGCTTTTCATCAATCCATTCAGCATAAGCAGTTATCTCTATGTTCTTTCCGAGAAATTTTAGATAATCAAGAATTCGCCCCAAGCTTTTTCCTGCAAGAAGTGGGTCGAGCGACTTTTCATAGCGTGTACTCGCATCAGTTCTTATACCATGTCTTTGTGCCGAAAGTCGTACACTTGTCGCATCAAATGTTGCTGATTCCCAGATGATATTTTTTGTATCTTCTGATACAGCACTTTCTTTTCCTCAGATAACTCATGCGAGTGCTATTGGTCCAACATCATCTGCGATAATCATATCGCTCGGTGTGAGAGTATACTCTCCATCATTGAGTGCAAGGAGTTTTTCTCCAGGTCGTGCCATACGAACGGTTATTCCTCATACAATTTTATCAGCATCAAAAACATGCATTGGTTGACCAAAATCCACAGAGATACAGTTTGTGATATCGACGAGATCCATCTTCGGTGATAGCTCTGCTCGTTCCATCATGAGAGTTATTCCGAGGGGGCTTTTTTTCGGGGTAATATTTTCCATCTTGAGCGCATGATATGCGAGACATTTCTCTGTTTCGATAGAGAGAGGGAGTTTTTCCTGATTCTTTCAGTCAAAAAATGGGGTATACTCTTCGAATTTTCCACCAAAAACTGCTCACCATTCTCGAGCATTTCAAAGTACAGAAAAGAGATCAGGTCTATTCGTGATAAATTTATTATCGATTTCAAAAGTTGTATCTCCAATACGGTAATTATACACTTTTCCGTCCCTTCATGGAAATGAAAGAGAGAGGTCAAAAAATGATTTTCCTATATGATTCTCGAGCATATCTTTTTGCCAAATCTCCTCGAGTACCATGATACCAGTTGATTCTTCTGTAGACATACCGATTTCATCCGCACCACATATCATTCCACGACTCATCATGCCTGCCATCATTCGTTCTCCGATAACGAAATCTCATGGTAAAACTGCTCCTACAACTGCCACAGGAACATAGAGTGCTTCACTAATATTTGGAGCTCCTGTGAGAATAGTCTCCTCTCCATATTCACCGAGTTCTACTCGTACGATAGAGAGTTTCTTGCTTTCGGGATGTTTTTCACAAGAGAGAACTTTTCCGACAACTACTTTATCGATGCTATGCTCTGTGATACTATCTATTTCTGCAGTATGAGTTGAGTATACATGAGCGAGATCTTTGATTGTATATTTTTTCAAAATAGCATCTGTTGGAGTATAGAGGGATATCCAATTGAGTGGGGTTTTCATAATCGAGCGGAGTGAAAAAATAGAGCTTGCTCATATTTTTGAATGAGCGAAGATTTCCAAAATATGAAATTCGGACAGCATGCTGGACGGAAAATTTTCTTAAATTTTCTTATTTCATATTTTGATAACTAAGCAACTTGAGTGAATAATTCTAAAAAAAGAATGCTTCCAATATATAAAAAACCACCCTAAAAGCAACATGAAGAGAAAAGTTTGTGTTTTCTTGAGTTTTTCTATATACTTTCTATAGAGTTTTTTGAAGATTTAAAACTATGAAAACATACTTCTTTCGTCTCATTGCACTGAGTGCAACATTCTCTCAAGTTCTTCCCTCTGTTTATGCTGAGGATACAAAAGGAAATATTTTAGGAATCCATTTTAAAAAGCTTCGAGAAGGGGACGTCGACATGAATACTATACCTGTCGCTATAGCAGGCGTTATAGAGTGGCTTCTCGCAATTGCCGGAACCGTATCGGTAGTGGCACTCATCTATCACTCTGTTCAGATGCAGTTGAACTCAGGAATTACTGGAGATAGCTCATGAGTAGACAAAGCAAAAAAGTGAATGATAGCATCGCTTGTTGGCTTTGTTATATCGCTTCTCGGATGGTTCCTCGTAGCACGATTTGCTGAAATACTTTCTTCACTTACCTAAATCTTATGTTTTTCTGGGATTTTTCTGCAAAAAAAGAACATACCGCTTCTTGGTACCTCATAGCTCTCGGAGTTGTAGCAACTCTTGTTATTTATGGAATTACCCAGGGACTGTATCTTCTTTCTATTGTTTCTTTTCTCTTTGCTTGAGTATATATTCTCATGGAAAATAATGGAAAACATGAAGTAAAAGTTCAAATAAATGAAAGTATTATCCGTGTTGCTGATTCTGTCTATGAAATAAAATCATTTGAAAAATTTTCTGTTATAACTGCAAATGGAATGCCCCTGTATCTCAGGTTCTTTCCAAAAAAGCGATTTTCCCCAATTCTCGATATTCCCCTTCATGAAAGTGTACCTATTGCAGAAGTTCGTGAATTCCTCATAGCAAATATGGAAGAAGATACAACTGCTACACTGACAAACTCAGATGCACTTATCCATGCAATGCGATTATAGTACCGATTTTTCCAGCTAGTCTTCGGATATTCCCCTTTACTTTAGGGGATTTTTTTATACAATTCCAAGCGTTAATTTTTCATGTATATTTCCATGTCTTACGATAGTAGTAATATCCAAGTCCTCGAATGACTCGAGCCAGTACGCAAACGACCATGAATGTATATCGGTTCTACTGATGAAAGAGGTCTCCATCATCTCGTATGGGAAATCGTCGATAACTCTATCGATGAGGCAATGGCAGGACATGCAAAAAATATACTTGTAACGATGCATGCTGATGGCTCAGTGTCTGTCGAAGATGATGGACGAGGTATTCCTGTAGATATTCACCCAAAAACTGGAAAGTCTGCGCTCGAGACAGTTATGACTGTACTTCATGCTGGGTGAAAATTTGGTGGTGACGAATCTGGGTATAAAGTTTCTGGGGGTCTCCATGGTGTTGGTGCGAGTGTTGTAAATGCTCTTTCGACAAAAATGCAGGTATGGGTTCATAAAGAAGGACAAGTGTATACGCAATCCTATCAAATCGGTGTTCCTGACGGACAAGTTGCTCCTACAGGAGAGAAGACTTCGAAGCATGGAACTCTTGTTCGATTTTGGCCTGATGCTACGATGTTTACGACAGTTGTATTTGATTATGATACTATCAAAACTCGTCTTCGTCAGCAAGCATATCTCACAAAAGGAATTACTATTACCCTCGTGAATGAATTTGAAGATACAAAATATCGTTTCTTTTTTGAGTGAGGAATCGAATCATATGTCCACTACCTCAATCGAAGTGTTGAACCAGTTGCCGATGAAGTGTTTTATGTTGATAAACAAATCGATAATGTCGCTGTAGAAATTGCTCTTCAGTATAAAAAAGATGATTATAATGAAAAAACTATATCGTTCGTAAATAATGTTATCACTCCAGAAGGAGGAACTCATGTTGTTGGTTTTAAGATGGCATTGACACGTACAATCAATAAATACGCTCGTGAACAAGAAATCCTCAAAGAAAAGGATCAAAATCTCACAAATGAAGATGTTGTAGAGGGTCTTACCGCTATTGTTTCGGTCAAGGTTCCTGAACCACAATTTGAATGACAAACAAAGGGAAAACTCGGAACTCCAGAGGCAAAGTGAATTACTGACAGAGTAATGGGTGAGGCATTATATGACTTTCTCGCGGAAAATCCTCGTGCTGCAAAAAGTATTATCGAAAAATGTCTTCTTGCGGCAAGGGCTCGTGCTGCTGCTCGAAATGCTCGTGATACTATCATCCGAAAGGGTGCTCTTGAGGGCTCTGGACTTCCATGAAAACTCGCTGATTGTAGCTCAAAAGACTCATCAAAGTGTGAACTCTATATCGTAGAGGGTGACTCTGCTGGTGGTTCAGCAAAACAAGGACGAAACCGAGAATTTCAGGCGATTCTCCCACTTCGTGGAAAAATCCTCAATACAGAACAGGCTCGTCTTGACAAGGTTTTTGCAAATGGTGAAATCAAGAATCTGATTATTGCTCTTTGAACTTCCATAGGAGAATCATTTGATTATAGTCGTCTTCGTTATCATCGTATCGTTATCATGACCGATGCTGATGTTGATGGTGCACATATTAGAACGCTTCTTTTGACATTCTTTTTTCGCTACTTCCGTCCGCTCGTAGAAAATGGACATATATTTATCGCGAATCCTCCCCTCTACAAACTCTCAAAGGGAAAGCAAGCATGGTATGTTTATAATGATGAACAAAAGATAAAACTTATCGATGAAGAAGGAATCACAACAGAAGGTGTTCAGCGATATAAGGGTCTCGGAGAGATGAATCCAGAGCAACTCTGGGAAACAACTATGGATCCAGATAAGCGAAAGATGTTTCGAGTGACACTCGATGATGCAGAAAAAGCCGATGCAGTGTTTCGTATGCTCATGGGCGAAGATGTTCCACCACGAAAACACTTCATCCAGTCGCGCGCGAAGAATGTATCAAATCTCGATGTATAAAAAATCCCTCAGATGAGGGATTTTATTTATTCAGTTATGTAGTGTACTGTGAGGTAATATCTTTTTTCACTCGGAACGACGATGATATCGAGTCCAATCTTTTTGAAGTTTGGTTGCACGATGCTCTTATAGTGGAGTCAGTTATATGATTTTTCACTCATATAGTAGTCAAATGTTGAACGAATAGCGCTAATAAGGGTATCAGTACAATCGGAACTGTTGCAGTTATAGTAACCATATCCGACATTTTCTGTTGTGGTTGCACCACCGACTACTTTTCCAACTATTCCCCTTTCTGCAAACCATTCTGTTATTTTTTTGTAATCATAGTAACTATCTCAAGGATTCCTTTTATGGTGATTTTGTCATTTTCCTTCTGCAAAAACGATATTCCAATCATGAGCTGTAGTATTGAGTCTCGTATCATATGTATAGGAATTGAGTCCGAGTTCTGTACGAGTTTCATTGTACCAGCCAATCCATGTAGTGTATACTTTTTGCATATCAACTCATGGTATGCTTATCGTAGGTGTTTCTATAATTCCAGTTTCTGTTTTCGTAGGAGTTGTATATGTTGTTGGTACTGGAGGAATAGTGAGGGTTGGAGTGAGATCCTTTTTTATCTCAGTTTTTCCTATCGTTTTTTTTGGAGTTTGAGAAACTCTCGTAACATTTTTTGCTTTGAGTCGATCCACGAGAGCAGCTTTTTTATTTACGGCTTCTTGTTTCTTCATTTGTACTTCGAGGCTTGGTTTTAGAGTAACTGTTCCACTACTCGCAAATATTTCTCTACCCATAGAGAATCAAGTAAGGGATATAAGAAGAATAAAAAGAATTTGCTTTTTCATATATGTATATTTATTTTCCATTATAGAATAGCATATATATTGATTATTTACAAATCTATATTTTAATAATTAAAAACTCTCCAAATTAGGAGAGTCTTGGTATTTCGAGTTTTGTTCTGATATGTCCTGTTTCTTTCCATCTGCTTTCATCTGGAAGGTACACTTCATCTAATATAATCTTATAGAATGAAAATTCTCGTGAGAGAACGACGAGGGATGTTCTCTCGTAAAGAGTTTTCTTTATAAAAACATCAAGTGCCTCTTCTGATACGCAACTTGCATGTCATGATGCCTGAACTCCAAACGCAGAACCAATTGTCTGGCAAGAGTTATATATACTCAAGGCAACTCTATTATTTTCGCGTATATGCTTTGAATGAAGAGCTTCGTCTGCAGATATAAAGTAAAAATGATAATGTTCATCTGTAATACAAAGAAGAGGAGATGCCCAAGGTGTACCATTTTTATCTGCAGTTGCGAGGCAAAGGTAGGTATTGTCATTAATAATTTCTTGGAAGATTTTGAGATAATTCATGGAAAATAAAAAAACAGCTAAAGTTGCTTTACTATAGCTGTTTTCTCTATAAGTGCAAAAATTATATATTGCACTTCTTTTGTTTTTGTGAATACATTTTCCTATTGTTACACGAGTTTCTTCTTGAGTATGTCAGTAAAAATTTTTGGATTTCATTGTCCTACGGACTTTTTCATACATTGTCAGACGAAGAATCCAAAAAGTGCTTCCTTTCATGATTTATACTCTGCTACTTGTTTTTCTGATTCTCTGATGACGGCATCAACAATTGCTTCGAGGGCTCAGGTGTCGTTGGTTTGTTTGAGTCCGAGTTTTTCCACCCATTCTCTCGCTTTTCCACCTTCGAATACGAGCTTTTCTATAACGAGTTTACTATTTGTAGATGAAAGTTCATCAGCATTTACCATTTTTATCACTTCTGCCACCTCTACTACGCCACTTTTTACATGCCCGAGATCGATTTTTTCGTGATGTCACTCGAATATCGCAAAAAGCACCGTTGTTATATACGAACATGACTTTTTTGTATCTCCTGTGAGTTCAACGAGTTTTTCGTAAAAGTCACTTGTAAGTCGATCATTTGATAATATTCGAGCATCATCCTCGATGAGTTTATAAGTATTTTTATACTTGAGACGACGGTCGATTGGGAGCTCAACGATGTTTCTCTCATCGATAAAATCTCGCGTAATACGAAGTGGTGGAAGGTCTGGGTCTGGAAAGTATCGGTAATCCATTGCATCTTCTTTTGAACGAAGTGGAGTGGAGATTCATTTTTCATCATTCCAGCCACGAGTTTCTTGGTCTGGGGACTTCCCTTCTTCGTAGAGCTCACATTGGCGTTCGTATTCAGCATCGATTGCTCGTCCTATGGATGAAAATGAGTTGATATTTTTCAGCTCTACACGCGTCCGAAAGGCTGTCTCTCATTTTAGACGAACAGAGATATTTACATCGCAGCGGAGTTGTCATTTTTCCATATCAGCATCAGAGGCCCCACACCATCGCATGAGTTTTTGGAGTTCTTCGAGGTAGGCGAGTACATCTGCTTTCGAGCGGAAGTCTGGTTCTGTCACGATTTCCATGAGAGGTGATCCTGCACGATTGTAGTCACAGAGAGTTTTTCCATTTGCATGGACGAGTTTACCAGCATCGTTTTCTATATGCATATGGTGAATTCGAAATGTTTTCTCTTCTCCATCGACGAGTGTGCGTACTTCCCCACCTATAGTAATGGGGTGGTACATCTGTGTAATCTGATATCCCATCGGAAGATCAGGATAAAAATAACTTTTTCTATCAAATTCAGAGAGTTCCTGTACTTCACTTCTGAGAGCATGACTTGCACGAACAGCGAGATCCACGACTCCAGCTGAAAGTGTTGGGAGCATACCAGGAAATCCCATACAAACAGGACACACATTGGTATTTGGTTCATCCGCGAGCTCTATCGCATTTGCACAACTACAGAACATCTTTGTGTTTGACTTAACTCGGACATGAGTTTCGAGACCCATGACGATTTCATACTTTTCGCTATATGAGGACATTTTAGTGAGTTTTATAGGATGCAAGTATTGTATAAAAAATCTGAAAAAGGCAAGAAAAAAGCCCGTCCTTTCGGCGGGCTGTATTGAGGGGTTGAGGAAGAGTCCAATCAAATATTTCTATCCGATAATCTTCTCCCACCGGTTTTTGCTGTGCCAGAACGTAAGTATTCCAAACATTCCAGCTGCGACAAATGTCATGCCACCAATCAGATCCAACATTGGTGTCCAATTAGATGGATTGATGACCACAATCGCCGCAATGATGCAACCTGCAACCAGAGTCATCATCATGGCAACGAGACCAAAAAGTTCCGTGCCATCAAGAATGCTTGGTTGTTTTTTCCAAGCTACGCGCCATTGAAGAATTTTCAATTGCAATGACATCATCATTGCAACAAAAGCGAGTTTGAAGAGGAAAAGTTTCAACTTCATGAAAGACTCCTATTGGTTATACTAGGCAATTTGCTAGCAATAGTGATTTTAGAGAGAAAGAATCTTTAGTCAAGTTTTTTAAAATATATTGGAACTTTTGCAAGTATTTTTTCTTGCCATTTTTCCAGAATCTTTATAGTGCCAAGAGTATTTCTCTCTCCACCATGTCGTATGCAGAAATATTATCGATACTTCTTCTTGCTATTCTAGATTTTCATCCACTGCATTTTTTGCGGTGGTTTTTTTATATTTTTTTCTTATGTCTACAGAACTTCGTAAAAACTCTCTTGGGACAGTCGAATCTCTTATTATGGGAATTGCCGGAACTGCCCCAGCATTCTCTATAGAGGCAACAGCATTTACTATTATCGGTATAGCATGAGTCTTTTCTCCTGCGAGTATCCTCGTATCGGGACTTATCATGTTTGGGATTGCTTGGGCATTTATCCATCTGAATAAACTCGAACATAATGCAGGAACTTCATTTGCATGGGTTTCTCGTATCTTTGGAAAAACTGCAGGATTTTTTGCTGGGTGGGCACTTCTTTTTCTCTGTTGTATATTTATGGTTTCAGCGACTGTTCCTGCTGCAAATGCAATCCTTCTCGTACTTGCGCCAGAACTTGTGAATAATGTAGATTGGGTAACAGGGATTGCTATAACCCTTCTTACCCTTGTTTCTCTTGTTGTTGTAAAATGAATCAAGCTCACGAGTTATGCACAGGTTGTACTTACTCTTATTGAAGCCGTTATTCTCCTCCTTGTTATCGGACTTGGTTTTTATCATTTTGGGAATAACCCAGTTCATTCATTTTCTCTAAATTGGCTCAATCCATTTTCTCTCTCACTTGAGACTTTTATACAAGGTGCTCTTGTTTCCGTATTCTTTTATTATGGATGGGATGTGGCTATGAATCTCGCCGAAGAAACAAAAGATCCAAGTAACACTCCTGGAAAGGCGACGTTTTGGACGATGATTTTTCTTATCCTCTTTTTCGTTATTTTCGTTATTCTTATTCTTCTCGGGCTCTCTGAACAAGATATTGCTCACTATAATACAAATGTCATCTTTGCTTTAACAGAAAAACTTCTCTGAAAAGAACTCGGATATATTGCTATTATTGCTGTACTCCTCTCGACTATAGGAACTATTGAAACACAGATTATTCAGTTTACTCGGATGCTCTTTGCAAAGAGTCGTACTGGCGCCCTTCCTGCAAAACTTTCAAGACTTCATACTTCATGGCAGACTCCATATATTGCTGTTGGTATTATATGGCTTGTTGGTACGATTTTTCTTCTCGGTTCGTCTTATCTTCCAAGTGTAAATGAAATCCTCCAAACTTCCATATCTGCTATGGGGTATCAAATCTGTTTTTATCTCGCGCTCACGGGATTTGCTTCCGTATGGTGTTTTCGTCAGAGTATAAAAAAAGATTTTCGAGCTTCTCTCACGCAGGTTTGGTGGCCTCTACTTTCTGCACTTTTTCTCCTTTTTGTTCTCGGATATTCTATACTCGATGCTGATAGAATGACAAATATTATTGGTCTTTGAGGTATAATTCTGGGAATTATTCCACTTCTTTTCCAGAGATTCTCTTTTACGAAAGAATAGTAACATTTGTTACAAAATATATTGACAAAAAACATTATTTCGAAATAATGTTTTTTGTTTAGGTTTTTTTAAAAGTTTTTTTATGGAAGCTTTCCAAATTGAAGCAATGGATCCATTTCCATTTGATGATGAAAGAAATAGATGAGTTTTAGGTTATGATAATTCTCCTGAGGTAGTTGCTCTTTGAATTGCGCTTCAACAAAGAATGCATGAGGAATTCATTCAGAAGCTCAAACAATAAGTATTATGAAAAATACATTCTTCTCGATACTCACTGCTCTTTCTGTTGCTTCTTGTACTCCCCATTCTTCTCAACAGATTGAATGAGTCAGGTATTCTACTGGAATTAATTGTGAAAATATTTTATCAGATACAGTAACTGATGATCAAATTCGTAATTTTGTTCTAAGTCAAGACTGGTCACCATGACAAAGAATCACAACACTTTACGGGATGGAGGCTATTATTAGAGAGATTGATGCTAAGGAACCTGTTTCTAGAGATGGTCTTAGCGCTTTGAATCGGCAGTATTCTGAACTCGATACACTCGAGAAGGAATGAAAAAAGTTATCAGAACAAGAACAACTTACTATTCAGAACCAACATCTTATTGAGTTATTTCAGATATTTTTTAAACATAAGGCATGACTAATTCTTTTTCCGCAGTGTACCCGTCATGATATGAAAAAAGTTATGACATAGTATGTGTATAAATTCTCTTGATTTTTCTTATTTTTCTCTATAATACTCGCGACTTCTTCTCGGAAAATGAGATGAAAGTTCGGGAGTATTTTTTGTAAAATAGTATTTCTTCCTGTTTTGGATAACCTATCCTAAAATATACGAAATACGAAAAAATCTCTCGGTAAGGATTATTTTTTTACTTATTTTTTTCTATGTCTACAGCTACTCTCGTAAAGAGCATGCTCGAAAACGCGGTCCATATCGGACATAAGCGTGAATATTGGTCTCCAAAAATGCGAGATTATATCTATGGTGTACAAAATGGTGTACATGTATTTGATCTCTATAAAACAGCTACAAAGCTCGAAGAAGCAAAGGCTATCCTCGAAGACTATTCTTCTCGTGGAAAAACTATCCTTTTTGTTGGAACAAAAGTTCAAACAAAGGATCTCGTAGAAGCATTTGCAGTAAGTACTGGTCACTACTATGTTAACTCTAAGTGGGTTCCAGGACTTCTTACAAACTTTTCGACAATCAAAAAACGAATCGGTTACTACAATGAACTCGAAACATCTCTTGCAAATGGAATGCTCGATGGTCTTACAAAGAAAGAAAAATCAGTAAAGATGAAGGAACTCGAGAAACTTAAAACAGCATACGCTGGAGTAAAGGATATGAAACGAACTCCAGATCTTCTCGTGGTAGTAGATGGTCACTACGAAGACCTTGCTCTCACAGAAGCAGCAGTTCTCGGACTTCCTACTATCTCTCTCCTCGGTTCTACTGGTGACATCGACAAGACGACATATTTTGTTCCTTGTAATGTAAACTCTATCAAGGCTCTTGCTTATATTCTCGGTGAACTCAAGTCAAGCATCAAGGCACGAAAGGCTGAAGATAAAAAACCTCTCGGAACTACTGCTCGTCTCGCACCAAAAGGTCCAAAAGCAAAAAAAGAAGAAGGAGTAGCTGAATAATCTAAAACTAAACTCTATGCTTTCGAGTCAAGAACGCATCGCATGAGCTCTCGCATATGTTTTCTTTGTGATTCCCTATGTGATGAATGTGAGAACTGAGTTTACTCAGTTTCATGCAAAGCAATCATTTTTTCTTTTTGTAATAATGATTGTTTCTCATTTTCTTCCATTTCTTGGTGCTCTCATTGGTTTTATCGTATTTCTCATATGACTCTGGTCTCTCTATCAGGCATATCTCGGAAATAAGTTTGAAATTCCATGAATTGCTCCAAATATGGATATGATACTTGCAAAAATAGGACTTAACTGATTCTTTTCTGCAAAATAATTCGTTATATTAATTAATTTTCTCTATTATGGTAACTCCACAGATGATAAAAGAGCTCCGTGAAAGAACGGGTGTTGGTATGTCTGACTGTAAGAATGCACTCGTTGAAACAAATGGTGATATGGAAGCTGCAATCGATATTCTTCGCAAGAAGGGTCTCGCGAAAGCAGCAAAGCGAGCTGGAAATGAAACAAGTGAAGGAAAGGTTAAAATCGTTGTTGATGGAACTACAGCATATGTTGCAGTTGTATCATGTGAAACTGACTTTGTTGCTCGAAATGAAACATTTGATGCTATGCTCGGACACTTTATCGATATCCGTAAGTCTGAGTCATCAGATGAGTCAGCAATCGCAAAGGCTGAAGAGCTTAAAGCAAGCGAATATACACTCAAAGTAGGTGAAAATATGCAGATTCGTGCACTTACAAAAATCGAAGGTGCGGTTATCGCAAACTATGTTCACTCAAACTTTAAAAATGCGAGTGTAGTTGTTGCGAAGGCAGGTGTTGATGCTGATAAGCTCAAACAAGTTGCTATGCATGTTGTAGCTGCAAATCCACAAGTTCTCTCTCCTACTGATATCGCTGATGATATAGTAGCAAAGGAAAAGGAAATCCAACTCGCTATCATGAAAGAAGATCCGAAAAATGCTGGAAAACCAGAAGAGATTCTCTCAAAGATTATCGAAGGAAAGATGACAAAATTCCGTGAAGAAAACGCACTTCTTACTCAGCCATTTGTTGTAAATCCTGATCAAAAGGTTGCTGATTTTATCGGAAATGATTCGCTCGTTGCATTTTACCGCTATAGCATCTAATACACTCGGAAGTATGGAGACATACTTCCTCTCTAGTCCCATAGCACAGTGGTTAGTGTAGCGGTCTCCAAAGCCGTTGACCTTGGTTCGAATCCAAGTGGGACTGCCATATTAATACAAAAAACTTCTTAAATATTTTTAGGAAATTTTTATTTTTCCATATGACTTTTTTTCAAAAAACAAAAAAATTTCTCTCTCCACTTCTTCAGAGTAAACTTTATCTTTTTCTAGCTCTTGCAAAGTTTTGTTTCTGGGCATTTTATAGTATTGCCGTTGTTATACTTCTAAAAAATACTATGGAGGCAATATCTCTAAAAAGTGAATATCTTTATACGCAGTATGTATATGAGTTTATAGGATTTATCATTGTATATTTTATCGTGAATTATCTGGGGAGAAAATGGGAATGGCCAAAACTTTATTACATAACAGAAAAGTATATTTCTGATACATATGTTCGTAAACTTATGTACCTTGATACAAACTATATTGAATCTCTTGGTACAGGAAAACTCGTCTCCATAATGCAAAATGGAATCAAACGATGGAACGAACACCTTTCATTTATGATACGAGATTTTACTCGAACTATTGTTGTTTTTATCGTCACGATGTATATTCTTTTTTCGATGAATTAAACTTTTGGATGAGTATTTATCGTTGTTATATTCTTGATACATATACTTGTCTGATGGGTGGATGGATTTGCGAGAGATGCTAGAAAAATCCGTACAGATGCACGCAACGAGTATACCAGAAAACTCGTGCAAATTATTATGTCCAAGATGGAAATTCTCCAGAATAACCATTCAGATATCCGTGCTCAGGAACTCAGAAGTATCCATGATGCTATCGAGGATGCTGATACAAAAGTAGCACATTCTGTATTTTTTATTTTCAATATTCCTCGTTTTACTCTCGCACTTGCTCGTATAGGAGTACTTTATTTTATCGGATATAACGTCTTTTCTGGTGGGCTCAGTTTGACAGATTTTACTCTAGCGATGACGATACTTCTCATGTTCGAGACTTTTCTTCTTGATTCTGTAGAAATTTATAAAAATTTTACCAAAGAATTTTCGACCATAGAAAATATGTGGGATGTAATCGATAATGGACCTGTCATTCATGGATATCATGAATGAAAAGTATTCGCTCCTCAAAAACAAAGTATCCTTATCAAAAATATCTCCTATTCCTATACGGAAAATAGTTCTGTTTTTTCAGATTTCTCCCTTACTCTTTCCCATGGAAAGAAAACAGCACTTGTCTGAGCCTCAGGAGGAGGAAAGACGACACTCATGAAGCTCATAGCAGGATACCTCCATCCAGAATCTGGAAATATATCTGTCATGGGAAATATCCTCTCTGAAACAGCATTAAAAACTTACTACCCTCACATAGGTTACCTCACACAAGAACC
>Ga0114939_10001503_pt1 | contig 18248 bp, 17 predicted proteins | sample AshMeaCrysSpring_FD_87196 | JGI IMG/M metagenome (GOLD analysis project Ga0114939, IMG submission 87196) | Groundwater microbial communities from Big Spring, Nevada to study Microbial Dark Matter (Phase II) - Ash Meadows Crystal Spring | ecosystem: Environmental > Aquatic > Deep subsurface >...
CGGCTCTTACCCACGTAGAGCAGCGCGCCCTCCTCGCCCCGGAACAGGTAGACGCCGGGGGACTCGGGCAGGTCGTCGGCCAGGTCGGCCGGCAGATGCGGGGGCAGCCGCGTCTCACGCAACGCGTCGATCACGGCCGCGTGCATCACGTCCTCGCCGCGCTCGCGTTCCATCGCCGCGAGCAGCGGCGCAAGCACCTGCGCATCGCCGAGCGCGCGATGGCGCGCGCCACATGACAGCGCGAAGCGTTCCATCAGCGTGTCTAGGTTGTGGCGGCGATGCTCGGCATAGAGCGCGCGAGACAGTTTCACGGTGCAGAGCACCGGCGCGGAGAAACGCACACCCAGTCGGCGGAATTCCGTGCGCAGGAAGCCGTAGTCGAAGCGCGCGTTGTGCGCGACGAAGAGCCGGCCGTCGAGCCGACGCCGGACTTCGTGCGCCACGTCCTCGAACGGCGGCGCATCGGCCACCATCGCATCGTCGATGCCGGTGAACGACGCGATCATCGAGGGGATGCGGATGCGCGGATGCACCAGCGTGCTCCACTCCTCGACGATCTCGCCGTACTCAAGCAGCACGATGCCCACCTCGATGACGCGGTGGTGCGCAGCGAGGCCGCCGGTCGTCTCGAGGTCGACGCATGCAACCGGGCCGCGCAGGCTCTCCGCCCGCAGCGCGACGACCGTGCCGTCGTCAGGCATTGCAATCAACCGTCGGCACGGCCATCCAGCGAGAAGATTGGCCCGTACAGGTCGGGGCGACGATCGCGGAATACTCCCCACGAGGTCCGTTGCACACGCAGCAGGTCCAGGTCGAACGTCGCCGTCAGCACGGCTTCGGACGTGCGATCGGCCTCCGCCACTTTCGCGCCCGTGCCATCGGCGATGAACGACGAGCCATAGAATGTCATCTCGTACTTCTCGCCGCGTTCGGTGCCGATGCGATTCGATGCCACGAGCGGCATGACGTTCGCCGCGGCGTGGCCCTGCATGCAGCGCTGCCAGTGGTCGCGCGAGTCGAGCGTCGCGTCCTGCGGCTCGGAGCCGATGGCCGTCGGATAGAGCAACATCTCCGCTCCCAGCAGCGCCATGCAGCGCGCCGCCTCGGGGAACCACTGGTCCCAGCAGATACCGACGCCGATCGTGCCGAATCGCGTCTTCCAGACGCGGAACCCGGTGTCGCCGGGCGAGAAGTAGAACTTCTCGTGGTAGCCGGGGCCTTCAGGGATGTGCGACTTGCGGTAGACGCCGAGCGCCGAGCCGTCGGCGTCGACCATCACCAGCGAGTTGTAGTACGCCTGGTTGCCGCGTTCGAACACGCTGACGGGCAGCACGACGCCAAGTTCGCGGGCGAGAATCTGGAAATGCCGCACCAGCGGGTTGTCCGGCAGCGGGTGCGCCAGCGCGAAGTGGCTGGCGAGGTGGTCCTTGCAGAAATACGGGGTTTCGAAAAGTTCTTGTATCAGAATGACTTGCGCACCCTGCGCCGCCGCCTTGCGCACCATCGCATCGGCCCTGGCGATGTTTTCGGCGGGGTTCGGCGTGCAGGCGAACTGCATCGCGGCGACGGTGACTTGCATCGGGACCTCGCGGGAAGCACAGGAAGTTCAGGAAGCGCACGAAGCGCAGGAAGCGCAGGAAGGTCGGAGCCCGAAGTTTAGCGAACGGCTGACCGCGGGACCAAGCGGTCGGGATGCTCAGGCGGCCAGGACGGCCTGCACGTGGCGGGCAATCATGCTTTCTTCGTCGGTCGGAATCACGTAGGCGGCGACGCGGCTTGCAGCCGTCGAGATGCGCGGCCCGTGACGCCGATTGGCGCCATCGTCGAGTTCCAGGCCGAGCCACCCGGCCTGCGCGCAGATCCGCGCGCGTATCTCCGCCTGGTTTTCGCCGATGCCTGCCGTGAACACGATCGCGTCGAGACCGCCGAGCGCTGCCGCCAGCGAGCCCAGCTCGCGATTCGCGCGATAGACGAACACGTCGAGAGCCATCGCTGCGGCGGGCTCGTCGCTTGCGAGCAGCGCACGTACGTCGCTCGACAGGCCCGACATGCCGAGCAGCCCGGACTCGTGATAGATCAGCCGCTCGATTGCGCGCGCATCCAGCCGCAATTCGTCCATCAGGAACAGCACCACGCCCGGGTCGAGCGCGCCGCAGCGCGTCCCCATCGGCAGGCCGTCGACGGCCGTGAATCCCATCGTGGTCGCCACGCTGCACCCCGCGAGCATGGCGCACATGCTCGCGCCGTTGCCGAGGTGGAAGACCACCGTACGGCCCTGCGCGGCGCGCGGGTCTACCTGCGGCAACTGCGAGGCGATGTACTCGTAGGACAACCCGTGGAACCCATAGCGACGCACGCCTGCCGCCGCGAAGCGCGGCGGCAAGGCGAAGCGCTGCGCCACCTCGGGCACCGAGCGATGGAACGCGGTGTCGAAGCACGCCACCTCGGGCACGCCTGGCAGGCGCTGCAGCAGCGCGCGGATCGCCGCGAGGTTGTGCGGCTGGTGCAGCGGCGCAAGCGGCACGTAACGGTCGAGCCGTTCCAGAAGCGCTGCGTCCACGGCCGTAGGCGCCATGAACTCGAGACCGCCGTGCACCACGCGATGCCCCACCCCCACGATGCGGGCACCATCGAGCCCGTCCTGCACGGCGGCGAGCAGGTGGTCGAGCGCAGCCGCGTGACTCATGGGCTGGTCGCCGAGCGAGCGATCGACCGCGCGGCCATCTTCATGGCGCGACGAGAATCGCGGCGCCGTGCCGAGGCCCGACACCTGCCCGCGCAGGTCGCGCACGGCGCGGCCCTGCTGCAGGCGGAACAGGCAGAACTTGATGCTCGACGAGCCCGCGTTGAGGACGAGGATGGCGCTGCCGGCGCCCGCGGCCGCGGAGTTCACTTCAGTGGTGGGATGGCTGTGGCACGTCGCGCGTGAACCACGAGCTTGGCGACGGCCGCCGAACCGATGCGCATGCGCACGTTGTCGGCGCGGCTGGTCAGGATCACCGGCACGCGCGCGCCCAGCACGATGCCGGCACTGTCGGCGCCTGCGAAGTACTGCAACTGCTTGGCCAGCATGTTGCCGGCCTCGATGTTCGGCACCAGCAGGATGTCGGCGCGGCCTGCGACGGGCGACTCGATGCTCTTCGTGCGCGCAGCGACTTCGCTGATCGCATTGTCGAACGCGAGCGGCCCGTCGAGGATCGCGCCGCGGATCTGGCCGCGGTCGGCCATCTTGCAGAGCGCCGCCGCGTCGATCGTGGACGCGATATCGGGATTGACCATCTCGACCGCCGACAGGATCGCGACCTTAGGTCTCTCGAGCCCCAGGCTGTGCGCGAGGTCGATCGCGTTCTGCGCGATGTCGGCCTTTTCCTTCAGCGACGGCTCGATGTTGATCGCGGCGTCGGTCACGAACAGGATGCGGTCGTACGCGGGCACGTCCATCACGAACACGTGGCTCACGCGCCGGTCGGTGCGCAACCCGCCCTGCGACGACACCACGGCCTGCATGATCTCGTCCGTGTGCAGGCTGCCCTTCATCAGCGTCTCGACCTCGCCGTTACGCGCGAGCGTGACCGCGGCAGCGGCCGAGGCATGGCTGTGCTCGGTGTCGACGAGACGGCAGCTCGAGATGTCCTCGCCCAGTGAGCGCGCCAGCGACTGGATACGCGCGGTCGGCCCCACCAGCACCGGCACGATCAGACCGACGCGCGCGGCCTCGAGCGCGCCCAGCAGCGAATCGGGATCGCACGGATGCGCCACGGCACAGGTGACCGGCGCCAGGCCTTCGCAACGCTTCAACAGGCGCACGAATACGTCGTTACGGCGGATGATGAGCTCCGGGCGCTCGAGCTCAGGGAAGTGGGCCTTGCGCTCGGGTGCCTCGACGACCGTCCTGCCCCACAGCACGCGCTGGGTCGCGGTCTCGACCACGCACTCGAAGATCACGCGCCGCGGCGACTCGAGCTTCTCGAGCACAGTGACCGTGGCCTTGACCTGGTCGCCGACGCGCAGGTAGCCCAGGAACTCGAGCTGCTGCGAGACGATGCGGGTACCCGGCCCGGGCAGCCGTCGTTCGAGCATGCCGGCGATGATCGCCTCGGCGGCGACCGCATCGACGCTGAGCATGTTCGGCGACAGCTCCGAGCCCTCGGGCACGTGGAACGGCACCACATCGCCTGAAACCAGCAGCAGCGCCTCGATCTCGGACTGGCCGAGCAGGCGCTGCGCACTCACCGTCGCGCCGACGGCGAGTTCGCCATAGGTGGTATTGCTGTAGCCGCTCACTGCGAGATGTCGATCCAGGTGGTCTTGAGCTCGGTGTACTTGTCGAACGCATGCAACGACTTGTCGCGGCCCGTGCCCGACTGCTTGAAGCCGCCGAACGGCACCGTGATGTCGTCGGCGTCGTAGCAGTTCACGTATACCATTCCCGCGCGCAGAGACTTCGCGATGCGGTGGGCCTTGCCGATGTCGCGCGTCCAGACCGCGGCCGCAAGGCCGTAGTCGATGCCATTGCCGACGCGCACGGCCTCCTCGGCATCCTTGACCGTGATGGCAGCAAGCACCGGGCCGAAGATCTCCTCGCGCGCGATCTTCATCTGCGGCTGCACGTCGGTGAACACGGTGGGCTCGACGTAGCAGCCGCCCGTGTTCTCGCGCGTGCGCTTGCCACCGGCAAGCACGGCCGCCCCTTCCGCGCGGCCGGACTCGATGTAGCCGAGCACCGTCCTGGTCTGCACCTCGTCGACGATCGCGCCCATGCGCGTCGCGGGATCGAGCGGATCCCCGGGCATCATCGCGCGGCTCGCCTCGACCACTTTCTCGAGCACGCGGTCGCGCACGCTCTCCTCGACCACGAGGCGCGACGCCGCCGTGCACATCTCGCCCTGGTTGAAGAAGATCGCGCCGGCGGCCGTGGCGGCGGCGCGGTCGAGATCCGGGCAGTCGGCCAGGATGATGTTGGGCGACTTGCCGCCGCACTCGAGCCACACACGCTTCATGTTCGACTGGCCCGAGTACTGCAGCATCAGCTTGCCGGTGCGGGTGGAACCCGTGAAGCCGATGCAGTCGACGTCCATGTGCAGCGCGAGCGCCTGGCCGGCGGTGTGGCCGTAGCCCGGCAGCACGTTGAACACGCCTTCGGGCAGGCCCGCTTCCATCGCCAGTGCGGCCAGCCGGATCGCCGTGAGCGGGGACTTCTCCGACGGCTTGAGGATGAACGAGTTGCCCGCGGCCAGCGCCGGGCCGATCTTCCACGCCGCCATGATCAGCGGGAAATTCCACGGCACGATCGCGGCGACCACGCCGATCGGCTCGCGCGTGATCAGCGCGAGCTGGTCGTGCGCGGTGGGGGCAACTTCGTCGTAGACCTTGTCGACGGCTTCCGCGTACCACGCGATGCAGCGCGCGGTGGCGGGAATGTCCACGGCCAGGCTGTCGGCGATGGGCTTGCCCATGTCCAGCGTTTCGAGCAGCGCCAGCTCGTCGCCATGCTGCAGGATCAGCTCGGCGAAGCGCTGCAGTACGCGCTTGCGCTCACGCGGCGGCTGGTGCGCCCAGACGCCACGCTCGAACGCGTGGCGCGCCGCGGCGACGGCCAGGTCGACGTCGGCCTGGTCGGTGGAAGCAATCTTCGCGATCACGCGGCCATCGATAGGCGTTATATCGTCGAATGTCGCGCCGCTGGCCGCAGCAACGTACTTGCCGTCGATGAAGGCATGGCCGTTGATGGCAAGGGCGGCGGCGCGAGCGTGCCAGTTCGGCGCGCTGGGAGTGGCGGTCTTGTTCATGTGATTACAGTGTGGGCGGTGTGTTGGCCGAAATGATCTCGCAGCGTTCGGTGCCCGTGTTACGGAAGCGGTGCGGGATCGCGCTGGTGAAATAGTAGGAGTCCCCCGGCCCGAGCTGGCGTGTTTCGGCCCCGACGGTGATTTCGATGCGGCCACTGATGACGACGCCGCCCTCCTCGCCCTCGTGCCGCAGCATGTCGGCGCCGGTGTCGGCGCCAGGCGCATAGTGTTCGTGCAGGATCGTCATCGCGCGGTTGGGACGGCGCGCGGCGACCAGCTTGAACGTGACCGAACGGTCGCCCATCACGGGCAGGTCCTCGTCCCGGAAGAACACCTGCGGACTGGCGGAAAAATCGAGCGTAAAGAACTCGGCGAGCGACATGGGGATGCCGTCGAGCACCTTCTTCAGCGAGCTCACCGAGGGGCTGACACGATTCTGCTCGATCAGGGAGATCAGCCCATTGGTGACGCCGGCCCGTTTCGCGAGCTCGCGCTGGGAAAGGCCGTACATGGTGCGCACGGCCCGCAGGTGGGCGCCCACGTCGATACTGATTTCCGTCACGGGGTGTTCAATATCCTGCACACGGCGGGTGAAAAGTCCGCGAATTTCACGGCCATTTGAGCCAAGTGTCAATTTTTCTTATCATGGCCGCTGGCTGCGGTCGCAGCCGCGGCAGGGGCTGGGGGCTAGTGGCTAGTGGTGAGGTGGAGCCATCCGAGTGCGCTCCCTTTCCGACCAGTCGCCAGCCGCTATCCTCCGCCCTAGCCCCTAGCCCCTAGCCCCTGGTCACTTCATCATGCAGCGCTCCGATCTCGAAGCTTTCTGGATGCCGTTCACGGCGAATCGCCAGTTCAAGGCGAACCCGCGCCTGCTCGCGAAGGCGGAGGGCATGCATTACTGGACGCCCGAGGGCCGCCAGATCCTGGATGCCGTTGCGGGCCTCTGGTGCGTCAACGCCGGCCACGGCCGCAAGGAGATCAGCGCCGCGGTCGCCGAGCAGATCGCGACGATGGAATACGCGCCGCCGTTCCAGATGGGGCACCCCACGGCGTTCAAGCTGGCCAATGATGTCGCGAGCTGGCTGCCGAAAGACCTAGGTCATGTCTTCTTCACGAACTCGGGCTCCGAATCGGTCGACACCGCGCTGAAGATCGCCCTCGCCTACCACCGCGCTCGTGGTGAGGCGACGCGCGTCCGTTTCATCGGTCGCGAGCGCGGCTACCACGGCGTGGGTTTCGGCGGCATCTCGGTCGGCGGCATGGTCAACAACCGCAAGTGGTTCGGTTCGGGGCTCCCGGGCGTCGATCACCTGCCGCACACGCACAACCTGGCACTGAACGCCTACACGCGCGGCATGCCCGAGCATGGCGCGAACCTGGCCGACGAGCTCGAGCGCCTCGTCGCGCTGCACGACGCGAGCACGATCGCGGCCGTGATCGTCGAGCCGGTCGCGGGCTCGACGGGCGTGCTGATCCCGCCGAAGGGCTACCTCGAGCGGCTGCGCGCGCTGTGCACCAAGCACGGCATCCTGCTGATCTTCGACGAGGTGATCACCGGTTTCGGCCGCCTGGGCGCGCCGTTCGGCACGACGTATTTCGGCGTGCAGCCGGACATGATCACGATGGCCAAGGGCCTCACCAACGGGGCAGTGCCGATGGGCGCCGTGGCGGCCAGTGACCAGATCTACGACGCCTTCATGCAGGGCCCCGAGGGCGCGATCGAACTGTTCCATGGCTACACGTATTCCGCGCACCCCGTGGCCTGCGCCGCGGGCATCGCGACGCAGGAAATCTACCGGCGCGAGGGCCTGCTCACGCGCGCGAACGACATGGCCGGCTACTGGGCCGACGGCGTGCACTCACTCAAGGGCCTGCCGCACGTCATCGACCTGCGCAACCTCGGGCTGATCGGCGCCGTCGAGCTCGACCCGATCCCGGGCAAGCCGGGCATGCGCGGCTACCAGACTTTCGTGCGCGCGTTCGAAAAGGGCCTGCTGGTGCGCGTGACGGGCGACATCATCGCGATGTCGCCGCCGCTGATCATCGAAAAGAGCCACATCGACCAGGTGTTCGGCATCTTCGCCGAGGTGCTCAGGGAACTGGCCTGAGTACCGCGGTGCGGGCCGATTCGCGGCGCACGCAATGACCGGCATCGCGCGTGCCGCGCGCGGGTGGCTGCAGCTTGCGGCTCTTTGCCTCGCACTCGGCTTTGCATGCAATGCATCAGCCGACGTGTTTCGGCCCGCGTACCTTGAGCTCACGCAGCGCAGTGCGACCGACTACGACGTCCTGTGGCAGTTGCCCGCGCTCGATGCGTCGACCACGCTGCAACTGCGGCCGGTGTTTCCTGCGACGTCCGAAGAGTTAGGCGAACGTTCCAGCCTGTTCGCGAATGGCGCCGTCGTGCAGCGCTGGCGCATCCGCGTGCCTGGCGGCCTGGCGGGCCGAACGATTGATTTCCCCGGACCGGCGACGCAGCGCATCGACGTGCTGGTGCGTGTCGTGCGCGATGACGGCACGACTCAGGTCGGCCGGCTCTCTCCCGTCGAACGCCAGTTCGCGGTCACGGCAAGCCCGGGCGCCGTCGAGGTCGCGCACACTTACGCGGTGCTGGGCACCGAGCACATCCTGCTCGGCTTCGACCACCTGCTGTTCGTGCTGGCGCTGCTGTTGCTCGTGCCGGACCTGCGCCGGTTGGTGCTGACAATCACCGCCTTCACGGTCGCGCATTCGATCACGTTGGCGGCGGCGACGCTGGGGGTGCTGCACGTACCGGGGCCGCCGGTGGAGGCGAGCATCGCTTTGTCGATCATGTTCGTCGCCGCCGAGATCATCCATGGCCGACAGGGCCGGCCCGGCCTGACGGCGCGTTATCCGTGGCTGGTGGCGTTCACGTTCGGCCTGCTGCATGGACTGGGATTCGCCGGCGCGCTCGCCGAAGTGGGCCTGCCCGAGAAGCAGATTCCGACCGCACTGTTGTTCTTCAACGTCGGCGTCGAACTGGGCCAGTTGCTGTTTATCGGCGCAGTGCTCGCAGTCATGGCCGCGTGGCGCGCGGTCTCGCGACGCATCGCGGTGTCGCTGCCCGCGTGGACGGGACTCGCGGCGCCCTTCGTGATCGGCAGCCTGGCAAGCTTCTGGTTCATCGAGCGCGTGGCGGGTTTCGCCGCACGCTGAGACCACGCCCGCACGCGCCACCCTGCCTCACTTGACGCTACCGGCCCAGTCGCGCAGCGCAACAGGCAGGAATTCGTCTGCCCGGTCATGGGCCGCGCGGAAGTCACGCAGGCTGGCGGCTGCTCCATCGAGGTCGCCTGCGGCATGCAGCGCCGCGATGCGGTCTGCCCATGCCGGTGGGTCGGGACGGGGTTCCGCACTGGTACGCTCGCGTGACATCTCGGCCGCGGCCGCCGACCCGGTCGGCGCCCTGACCTGATCAGCCGCCGAACTCTTCGCCACGGCCTCGGCTGGCGGCGCGGGCGCTGGCACGGGCGCGGTGCGCGCGGATGCGACATCGGCATTCGATGCGCGATCCGGTGCAACGACTTGCCCCTGTCGGGCTGGCTCCGTCGGATGAGGCAGCGTCTGCGCCAGCACGAACGCGAGCCCGGCGACGGACGCTGCGATCGCCAGCGGCTGCCAGCGCCTGAACCGGCTCGATGCGCGCACTTCATCTGCCACGCGAGCAGGCACACGTTCCGCGCTGGTTGCCACCGTTGACCGCGCTGCGGCCAGGATCGTGGCGTCCAGCGATGCCGACGGAGCTTCGTCGGAGGCTTCGCGCCATGCGCGCGCCACTGCCTCGTCCGAACCTACGCTGCGAGTGTGCACGCCCGCCCCCTCACGTTCATGTCCGGTCATTGCAGGTCCTCCAGGGCTGCGCGCAGCTTGCGGTACGCATATCGCAGCCGGCTCTTCACCGTCTCGCGGGTGGTGGCAGTGAGGCTTGCGATCTCGTCAAGCGACAGTCCGCCTTCGATGTGCAGCAGGAAGGCATCCCTTTGCAACGCAGGCACATTCGCGAGCGCAGCGACGAGAAGCTGCCGTGTCTGCGCATTGATCGACGCATGCAGCGGCTCGTCGTCGACCCCGTACGCCGCGACGCGACCCTCCTCCGCCTGCGCAGCGATCGCGTCGTCCTCGATGGAGGCCAGCGTGACGCCGTTGCGCGCGCGCCAGTGATCGATCAGGCGATTGCGCGCCATCGTGTAGAGCCACGTCGCGAACGTCGCATCCGGCTCGTATCGGTCACGCGCCTTGATCACCCGCAGCCAGAGATCCTGGTGCAGTTCATCCGCCGTGTCCCGGTCGCCCCCGGCGTGCCGCAGGAAGTAGCGGTACGTCCCGCCTTTGTGCCGCGCGTACAGCGCCTCGAAGGCGCGCGCGTCCCCGCCGCGGTAGTCGCGCATCAGCGTTTCGTCCGTGCGCAGCTCGGCGGCGGCGGTCGTGGTGTGCATCCGCCGCGCAGTATCGAGGGGCGCGACGACTGCGGCAACGCCCGAACTCATGGATCCGGCACGAAACTGAGCGCATTCGGGAATGGATCGGGGGCGCGCGCAGGCTGGCGCCGGCCCGGCAGCACGCCCATCGCGACCAGGGTCTCACGGGTCTCGTAGCGGATCGCGACGAGTTCGTCCGGGCGCGAACTCGCGCGCACGAACTCGGCCTGCTGCACGGGCGAGTATTCATTGCGTCCATGGCCGGTGCCGAGCGACGACGGCGCGGCAGCCGGGCTCATCACGCCCTGCGTCTCGGCCTGCTTCGCAGTGGCATTGCCTGCCGCATCAGCCGCGGTCATCTTCTCCTGCGGCGCGTTGCCGCGGAATCGCTCTTCGGAGAGATAGGCCGGCCGTTCGGCCTGCCGCTCGCGGAACAGTGCCACGCCGATCACCCCGAGGTCCCGCGGACGCCCCGTGCGTGAGGCGTACGAATCCTGTGGATCCGAGAAATAGAACGCGGCGGTGCGATCGAGGTCTTTGCGCCAGCCTTGCACCGTGACGTAACTGCCGGGCTCGATCACGTAACCCGATTGCCCGTAGGAAGCGGTCTCACCGCTCACGGCATTGACGCCGTCGACGCTCAGCACCGCAAGCAGGCGCTCATCGCTGCAATTGCGGATGCGCACCGCGTACTCGTTCCCGGGGTGGCCCTCAACATACCGCGTGCCGCGATGACGTAGCAGCGGCAGCGCCTCACCTGCGCTACGGTCGTAGACGTCGACACGGGCGAGGGTTCCAGCCTGCGCGGCCGCGAACGGCGCGACGGCGGCGGCGAGGACGGCGGCGGTGGCGCACGCGAGCAGTTGGCGGCGATCGATCCTGGGACTCATGGCGACGACTCCGTTGGCAGGGTGTGCCTGCCTGTAAACGGCCGCCGCCGATGCTCGGGGTTAACCTCCCCGACAAAAAGAAAACGCCCGGCTTCCTCGCGGAGACCGGGCGTTTCCGTGGGTGCGCAGCGCGTCAGGCGACGCGCGGGCGACTTACTCCTGCGACCAGGGGAAAGCGGTCGAAATCGTGAACACCGCCGTGCCTTCGCTGTTGGAGACGTCGTCCGGCAACGTGCCGTCGAGCGACTCGAGGTCGCTGCCGTCGACCCAGGCCAGGCCAAGGTCGAAATTGCCGAGCGTGTAGCTCACACCGATGGACCAGTCGAAATAGTTGTCCTCGCCATAGGCCGCCTGGATGCCGTCGCCGTCGCTGTAGCCGACGTGCGCGGTCAGGCCGAAGTTGGCCGGGAGTTCCCACTCGCCGTTGCCTTCGAGGTAGAAGGCCGACTCGTCGTAGTTGCCGAAATCATTCGAGTACCACAGCTTCGCCGAGAACCACTCGTAGCCGAGGCCGGCATAGATCTCGGGGAAATCGAGGTCGTCCGCGCCCGGGTACCAGTAATACACCGCGCCGACGTCCCAGGTCAGTGTTTCGCCGCCGCCGTAGCCGACGATCAGGTCGACTTCCGCGTTCTCGTCGCAGCAGTCGCCGAAGTCGACGTTGCTGGCCCAGACGCCGGCATAGAAGCCACTCTCGTGCGCGTAGTCGATGCTGCCCTGGATTGCCGGGTCGCCCGATGTCTGCGAGATGCCGCGCCACTTGTAGTCGCTCGTAACGGCGGCCGTGCCAGTGATCTCCGCTTGTGCAGCCATCGCGGTGAACGACAGCGCCACTGCAGCCAGGCCATGGGTGAATTTCATCTTAACAAACCCCTTTGTTGTCACAGAACAACACTAAAAAATCGACCAACGCCGCAAGTGTAGCAGAAGCGAGACGTTTCTTGAACGCTTCGCCCCGTGCGCGGCTACGCCGCACTGCAGTGCAGGAAGCGTGCCATGCGGTAAAGCCAATGGAATTGATGGCTTGGCGGCGCTGAATGCACCGCGGGGGCGCGTTGCGGCAAGCGCAACGCACCTTGTTGGTTCAACCGGCGGGCGGTTCGAAGATCGCGTAGAACTTCTGCGCCGGCTCGAGCACCTCCCACAGCCCCGCGAAGCCAGCCGGCATCACGAAACTGTCGCCGGGCCCGTAGGTCCAGTGTCGGCCCTGCTCGTCGGTGATGCGAATGCGGCCGGCCGTCACCACGCACAGTTCGTTCTCGGTGTACGACACCCGCCACGCGCCGACGCTGCTGCGCCACGTGCCGGCAAAAAACCGGCCGGTGGCGTCAGTGTAAGCGTTGCGTACGAACTGCTCGGGCATCGGGCTGCCGGATAAGAGGCGCGATGGGTCGAGTTCGAGCTTTTCCTCGGTGCCAGTCGCGGCATCGAGCGTGATCACGCCGGGGCTCTTGCTGGCTTGCATGCGGTTCCGCTCCCTGTTTACTTCAGCGCCTGTCGGGCCTGCGCTCCATCTCGCGCAGCGCGACCACCGATTCTCCCGTGCCGATGCGGCGCAGCGCCTCGGCGAACATTGCCGACGCAGGCAGCACGACCAGCCGGTCTGCGGCGCCGGCTGGCGCGGCCAGGCGCGTGGGCAACAGTGTATCCGTGACATAGAGACGATCGGGTCCGCCGGGCCCCAGCAGCCGCTCGGCGCCCGCCGCGAACACGCCATGGGTTGCGAAGGCCGCGACCGAGCGCGCCCCCGCTGCGCGGCACGCCTGCACCGCGCGCAGCAGCGTGGTGCCGGCACTGATCAGGTCGTCGACGATGACGGCGTGACGCCCCGCGATCGGGCCGATGACGAGGTCGCCGCTCACTTCGCCATTGTCACGGCGCTTCTCGATGACGGCAAAGTCGACCACCGTGTCCGCTCGCCCCGCGATGAGATCCTGCACGCGCTGAGCGCGCTTGGCGCCGCCGAAATCGGGCGAGACGATCGTGATGTCGCGGCCGCCATGCTCCGCCACGATGCGATCGGCCAGCAGCGGCGCGGCCTCGAGCACGTCCACGCTGCAGCGGAATGCGTTCTCGAACGCCGCGACGTTGTGCACGTCCATCACCATCACGTGATCGGTGCCGACGGCCTCGATCAGCTGCGCGATGTAGCGGGAATTGACCGGGTCGCGCTCCTTCGAGCGGCGATCCTTGCGCGAGTATGCGATGTAGGGGAAGCAGGCCGTGACGCGAGTCGCGCCGGCGTCCTTCAGTGCCGCGACCAGGAACAGCGCGCGGCAGAGGCGGTCATTGGCGCTGCCGGCGGCGTCGCCACTGAGCGACTGCAGCACGTAGACCACGCGGCCGCGCACGCTGACGAGCGGCCGCGACTTGTGTTCGCCGGCTTCGTAGTCGCGCTCCTCGAGGGGCGCGAGCTCCATGCCGAGGCGCGCCGCCACGCGCTCGCCGAAGGCGCGCGACGCGAGCGGCGCGAACAGCAGCGGCGCAGCGTCCATCGATGAAGGTGTGGTGGGCCCTGCGCCGCCGTGCATGGGGCCGGTCAGGCGACCGGCTTTTCGCGCAGCTTGGCTTCGCCGCGGAGCGACGACATGCGCTGCTGCAACTGACGGCGCGCGGCGTCGAACGCATCGCGCAGGACGACGTAGACGTCCTCGTGCCCGTCGCGGTCGGGGCGCTCCATATCGACGACGACGTCCTCGCCGGGGATCGCCAGCTGGACCTTGACGTTGAAAACCTTGCCCTGGTGGTGGTGCCGGTGCGGCGAATCGACGACGACGCGGCAGGACTGGATGCGGTCGGAGAAGGTGCCCAGGTGGTCAGTGAGCTCGCGGACGCGGGTCTCGACGGCTGGGGAGCTTTCCATGTGCCGGAAGGTGATCTGGACAGGGATGGTCACGATTTAGTGTCCCTCTGTTGGACGTTCCTGGTGAACGATTTCATTGTCGAACCGCCGCGCCTGCCGGCCATCAGTATTGATCGCAGGGATACCCGCCGGGGAAGGCAAGAGTACACTGCCCGGAGCGGTCGTCGAGAGCCGAATCTCGCGTGAACGCACCCCAATCCCCCCTGCCCGTCGTCGATTCCCCTGCCACGCAGGCTGCCTTCGTCGCGGGACTGTGCCAGCCCGCCGCTTACGCGGCCCTGCACCCGGTCACCGGGCCGGTCCGCCGCATCGAGACCCACGTGTCCTGGGTGTTCCTGACCGGCGAATTTGCCTACAAGGTCAAGAAGCCACTGCGGCTCAGCTTCCTCGACTACTCGACGGCTGCGCGGCGCGCGCAGTTCTGCCACGAGGAGTTGCGCCTCAACCAACGGCACGCGCCTGGCCTCTACCTCGAGGTCGTCGCGATCACCGGCTCGCCGTCGAGCCCCCGGCTCGAGCGGATGGGTAGCGACGAAATTGCCAAGCACACGTTCGAGCATGCGTTGCGCATGGTGCAGTTCGACGAGCGGCATGAACTGGGGCACCTGCTGCAGGCCGACGACGTCACGATTGAGTCGTGCCTGGAATTCGGTGACCGCATCGCGCGCATGCAGCAGCAGGCAGCCCAGGTAGAACCCGAATCGTCGTTCGGCGTCCCGGAAGCCGTGCATCGCACCACGCTCGCCAATTTCGATGAGCTGGGGCGCGTCAGTCGCGACACGGGGTCGACGACCGCACTGGATGCCGGCCAGCTGCGCGCGCTGCAATCGCAGGTGCAGTGCCAGTTCGATACAGTGCGCGCGCGGCTCGTCGCGCGGCGCGAACAGGGACGCGTGCGTGAAGGCCACGGCGACCTGCACTGCGGCAACGTCGTGCGCTGGCAGGGCGCGCTGGTGGCGTTCGACGGCATCGAGTTCGACCCGGCCTTGCGCTGGATCGACGTCGCGAACGACATCGCCTTCCTGACGATGGACCTGGCGGCGCGCGGTCGGGACGATCTGCGGGGTGCCGTATTGCAGGGCTGGCTCGCGGCCAGCGGCGATTTCGACGGACTGGCGCTGCTGCCCTACTTCGAGAGCTATCGCGCGCTGGTGCGCGCGAAGGTCGCGGCACTGCGAGCACGACAACAGGACGTGGCCGCGTCGGCCACCAGCCTGGCCGAGGCACGGCGCTACCTCGATTGGGCAGCGGCGCGCACCGCCCGGCCCGCGCCAACGCTGGTGCTGATGTCGGGCCTGTCAGGATCAGGCAAGACCTGGCTCGCGCAGCGCATTGCGGCGCGGCTGGGGGCGCTGATCGTGCGCTCCGACGTCGAGCGCAAGCGCCTGGCGGGACTGCAGCCGCTGCAGGCGTCGCGCTCAGCGCCCGATGCAGGCCTGTACTCGCTGGATTTCAACGCACGCACTTACGCGCGCCTGAATGATTGCGCGGCGAGCGGACTCCTTGGCGGCGAGAACATCATCGTCGACGCCGCAAACCTGCGCCGGGCGGAACGCGGGCGCTTCCTCGAGCTGGCGCGGCAGCGCGGGGCGCGGGCCGCAATCGTGCACTGCTCGGCGCCGATCGACGTATTGCGTGAACGCGTGACGGCTCGCGCCGCGGCAGCCAACGACGCGTCCGAGGCCACCGTGGCCCTGCTCGATCGGCAGCCCTCCTACTGGGAGGATTTCGGCGCAGACGAACGAAGCTTGCTGGTGCAGGTGGACACGACTGACACCGATGCGATCGAACGTGTGGTGCAACGACTCGCAACGACGCACCAATAGCGTGCATTGGGCCGCACCGAAGCCCTGATTGGGTACGTCATCGGATTCACATCGCCACCCCTGACACCGGGTGACGCCGCTGTTTCCAGGCTGAAAATCAGGTGGCGTGCTGGTTTCGATCCGACTGGCACGGCGATTGCTTCGCGCAGGTGATGCCTGACACCGCCACCCGCACGAGCGCTGCCACCATGAAGAACCTGAGCCCCGAGACACTCGGCTGGCGCACCCTGCCCGGCCTGCTCGGTCGGCACGCCTCCAGCCCACAGTCGGTGCACGCGCTGCTCGGGTACTTCCTGAAGGACCGCAAGTCCCCCACGCCCTTCCCGGGGCGCGACAAGCTGGCGATCGAAGGGCTTTTCGACTGGGGCGTCGCCCGGCCGCTCGAGAAAGTCATCGCCAGCGAGGACCACCTGCGCGTCCTGCTCGACATGCCCGAGATCTACCGCCAGAGCATCGGCGTCGTCGAGCCCTGGGTGAGCGTCGGCACCAATCCGCGCGGCGAGCCCGTGCGGGCATCCAAGAACCTGGCGTACGTCTTCCAGCAGGTCGCTGACGCCGACACGGTGCTGTTCCCGGTCTGGCAGAGCGGCATCCGCCATCCCGAGCGCCTCGCCAACGTGTTGAGCGCCGGCATTGCGACCATCGTGCAGGGCGGCTGTCCCTCCGTGCACGACGCGAGCAGCTTCGAAGGCTCGAGCGTCGGCCTCGAGGACATGCTGTGCCTGGTCGACCAGCTGCTCATGCGCCGCTCTACCGCCAGCGGCCCGAGCATCTTCATCTGCCTTGGCCACCAGCTGGCCGCGGCGTCGCACATCCGCCTGCTGCAGCGTGCGGTGCACGAAATCGGTAAGTTGCCGAAGCTGCCGCTCGATACGTCCGGCCGCGTGCTCAATTCGCTGCAGCGTGCAGCCGAGCGCATCTCGCGCATGGGCGACCAGCTGCAGGTGGTCAAGCAGGGCCAGCCGCGCGCGATCGGCTGGCACGATCCCGACTTCGCGGTGGCGAGCAACGAAGGTGTCGAGGTCGGCACGCGCGCGCTGTTGCCCTACGCCCGTCGCGAAGACGAGACGCACATCCCGCGCGAACTGCACGAGACGCACGCGCTGGTCGCCGACGAGCTCTACGGCGTGATCGACCAGGTGCTGTCGTTCGAGCGCGAGATCACTGTCGAGATGTTCCACGCGGACGAAGTCAACGAGGAAGCGGCGCTGTTCGCCAACTGGGCCTACAAGACGCTGCACGACACGATCGTGCCGCTGCGCCACGTGGTCGCCGTCAGCCCGGTGGCCTGGCTGCTGAGCCTGCCGTACGCCGTCGAGATCCTGGGCCAGACGCGCGTCGACGCGCACAGCTACACGGAAGTCGGTACCACCGCGATCTACTACAAGGACTGGGAGACGCACCGTGTGCGTCGCTCGTTCACGTGCCAGTTTCACCCTGAGCTGATGGACGACATCCGCGACATTGGCGGGCGCACGGGCCCGCGGTACCAGGAGCTGAAGGACCACGACGGCGTGCGGCTGTTGATCCGACTGCTATATCACGGCATGCAGGAGTAGCGGTACGCGCGCTCGCCAGGCGAGCTCTCGCACGGCGCACGTAGGCCCAAAAAACAGGAGAATGGGGACCATGCCCGTTCCTGCCGCACTGACCGTAAAGTCGATGCTCACTGCGGTCGACGAACTCGCCGTACGCGACGCCCGGCTCGCGCGCATCGTCGACGCCCACGGCGTGCCGCCGCTGTGGGACCGGCCGCCGGGGTTCACGACCCTGGTGCGCATCATCCTCGAGCAGCAGGTTTCGCTGGCCTCGGCCGCCGCGCTGTTCATAAAGCTGGAGCAGCACTGCAACGGCTCCGTCATGCCTGGCCGAGTGGCCGCGACGGGCGAGCCCGGACTTCTCGCCATCGGCTTCACACGCCAGAAGGCGCGCTATGTCGTGGGACTCGCACGACAGGTCGATGCCGGCGCGGTCTCGCTCGAACGCATTGCGCGGCTGCCGGATGACGACGCTCGCGCGGCACTCATTGCGATCCCGGGTGTGGGCCCATGGACCGCAGGCGTGTACCTGCTGATGGCGCTGCGACGCCCGGACGTGTGGCCACCGGGTGATCTCGGTCTGCACAAGTCGATGGCGGAAGTGCGCGGCCTCGAGGTCGTACCGACCAGCGAACAAGCCGCGGCCTATGCGAAGCGCTGGCGGCCCTGGCGCGCCGTCGCAGCGCGACTGCTGTGGCATGCGTACCTGGCCCGTCGCGCGAAGACCTGGAGCGACCAACCTCGTCCGCGAAACGAACGACCGTGAACGCGGCTGAGAAAACTCTGGGGGTGACGGCTGATCGCCGCAGGCTACAGGGGGTTGGTGGTGAGGGGGAGAATCGAACTCCCGACCTAGGGGTTATGAATCCCTCGCTCTAACCGTCTGAGCTACCTCACCACGAG
>Ga0114939_10001505_pt1 | contig 18237 bp, 15 predicted proteins | sample AshMeaCrysSpring_FD_87196 | JGI IMG/M metagenome (GOLD analysis project Ga0114939, IMG submission 87196) | Groundwater microbial communities from Big Spring, Nevada to study Microbial Dark Matter (Phase II) - Ash Meadows Crystal Spring | ecosystem: Environmental > Aquatic > Deep subsurface >...
ACATGAAGAAGATCCACACGCTGGTGCGCTACCTCGGCATCTGCGACGGCAACATGCAGGAAGGCTCGTTCCGCTGCGACGCGAACGTCTCGGTGCGGCCGAAAGGGCAGGCGAAGTTCGGTACGCGCGCCGAGATCAAGAACCTGAACTCTTTCCGCTTCGTCGAGCGCGCGATCAACTACGAGGTGGAGCGCCAGATCGACCTCATCGAGGGTGGCGGCACGGTGGTGCAGGAAACGCGCCTCTACGACCCGGACCGCGGCGAGACGCGCTCGATGCGCTCGAAGGAAGAGGCGAACGACTACCGCTATTTCCCCGACCCGGACCTGCTGCCGCTCGCGATCGACGATGCGACGATCGAGGCGGTGCGCGCCACGCTGCCCGAGCTTCCGGACGAGAAGGCCGCGCGTTTCGTGGCCGGGCACGGGCTCTCGCCCTACGACGCGGGCGTGCTGACCGCGAGCCGAGAGCTGGCCGACTACTACGAGACGGTCGTCACGGGCCTCGGCGGCGGGCAGTACAAGCTCGCGGCCAACTGGGTCATGGGCGAGCTCTCGGGTGCGCTCAACAAGGACGGGCTCGACGTCGTGCAGAGCCGCGTCGCGGCGCCCGCGCTCGCCGGGCTGCTCGCACGCATCGCCGACGACACGATCTCCGGCAAGATCGCCAAGGAAGTCTTTGAGGCGATGTGGACCGAGGGCCGCGGCGCCGACGAGATCATCGACGCGAAGGGCCTCAGGCAGATCACCGACACCTCGGCGATCGAGCAGGCCATCGACGAGGTCATGGCCCGGAGCCCGCAGCAGCTCGCGGATTACCGCGCGGGCAAGGACAAGCTGTTCGGCTTCTTCGTCGGGCAGGTGATGAAGGCGACCGGCGGCAAGGCCAACCCGGCGCAGTTGAACGACATACTGAAACGCAAGCTCTCCGGCTGAGGAGCGGCGACATGACCGTGATCCGCGAAGACGACTTCATCCAGAGCGTCGCCGACGCGCTGCAGTTCATTTCGTACTATCACCCGGTCGACTACATCGAGCACCTCGGGCGGGCGTACGAGCGCGAACAGAGCCCGGCGGCGAAGGACGCGATCGCACAGATCCTCACCAACTCGCGCATGTGCGCCGAGGGCAAGCGGCCGATCTGCCAGGACACGGGCATCGTGAACCTGTTCCTCAAGGTCGGAATGAACGTGCGCTGGGACACGAAGCGCAGCCTCGCCGAACTCGTGAACGAGGGCGTGCGCCGCGCCTACGACCACCCCGACAACCGGCTGCGCGCCTCGGTCGTCGACGACCCGGTCTTCGCGCGCAAGAACACGAAGGACAACACGCCCGCGGTGTTCCACGTCGAACTCGTGCCGGGCGACGAGGTCGAGGTGACCGTCGCGGCCAAGGGGGGCGGCTCGGAGAACAAGTCGAAGTTCGTGATGCTGAACCCCAGCGACTCCATCGAGGAGTGGGTGCTCAAGACCGTGCCCACGATGGGCGCGGGCTGGTGCCCGCCGGGCATGCTCGGGATCGGCATCGGCGGCACGGCCGAGAAGGCGGTGCTGCTCGCCAAGGAAGCGCTGATGGACCCGATCGACATGCACGATCTCATCGCGCGCGGTCCGGCGAACAAGCTCGAGGAGCTGCGCATCTCGCTGTACGAGAAGGTGAACGCGCTCGGCATCGGCGCGCAGGGCCTCGGCGGCCTCACGACCGTGCTCGACGTGAAGATCCGAACGTACGCCACGCACGCGGCCTCGAAGCCCGTCGCCATGATCCCGAATTGTGCAGCAACGCGGCACGCGCATTTCGTGCTCGACGGGTCGGGCCCCGCGGTGCTCGAGCCGCCGTCTCTCGAGCACTGGCCGAAGGTCACCTGGACCGCGGGTACGGGCTCGAGGCGCGTCAACCTCGACACCCTCACGCGCGAGGACGTGCAGAGCTGGAAGCCCGGCGAGACGCTGCTCCTGAACGGCAAGATGCTCACGGGGCGCGACGCCGCCCACAAGCGCATCGCCGATCTCTACGCGAGCGGACAGGGCCTGCCCGTGGGCGTGGACTTCACCAACCGCGCGATCTACTACGTCGGCCCGGTCGATCCGGTGCGCGACGAGGTCGTGGGTCCTGCGGGCCCGACGACGGCCACGCGCATGGACAAGTTCACGGACATGATGCTCGAGAAGACGGGGCTGATCGCGATGATCGGCAAGTCCGAGCGCGGTCCGGTGGCCATCGAGTCGATCCGCAAGCACAAAGCGGCCTACCTCATGGCCGTCGGCGGCGCGGCCTACCTCGTCTCGAAGGCCATCCGCTCGTCGCGCGTCGTCGCCTTCGGTGACCTCGGCATGGAGGCGATCTACGAGTTCGACGTGAAGGACATGCCCGTCACGGTGGCCGTCGACTCGAGCGGCACCTCCGTGCACCACACCGCGCCCGCAGAGTGGGCCGGGAAGATCCGCGAGCTCAAGATCCCCGTGCGCGTCGCCTGACCGGCATGGCCCAGGCCGACACGCTGCGCCGCTTCGTCTTCGAGCGCTACCCGTTCCGGGGCCAGCTCGTGCACCTCGGTCCGGCGTGGGCCGCGATGATGGAGCACCACGACTACCCGGACCACGTTCGCGACTGCCTCGGCGAGGCGGTCGCCGCGGCGGCGCTGCTCTCATCGACACTCAAGTACGAGGGGCTGCTCTCGCTGCAGCTGCGCGGCGAAGGGCCGATGCACCTGATGCTGGTCGAGTGCACGGACGGGCTCGCGATGCGCGCCGTGGCGCGCTTTCGGGACGTGCCGGACACCCGCGACCTGCGCGCGCTGTCGGGCAACGGGACGCTGACGGTGACGGTTGAAAGCGGCGGCCACCAGAACCGCTACCAGGGCATCGTGCCGCTCACGGGCGCGTCGATGGACGACTGCCTGCGGGCATACTTCGAGCAGTCCGAGCAGCTGCCGACGCGCCTCTGGCTGCGTGCGGACGGTGAAAGCGCCAGCGGGCTCCTGTTGCAGCGGCTGCCCGTGACGTCGCGCCCGGCCGGCGTCACGGAGTCGGGTGCCGGAGGCGTTGCCGAGTACGAGATCGAGGACGCATGGCGTCGCGTGCAGCTCGTGGCGGACACGGTCACCGCAGCGGAACTCGCGACCCTCGAGGACCGCGACCTGCTGCGGCGGCTCTTCGCCGAGGACGACGTCCGGATGTTCCAGTCGTCGCCCGTGTTCTTCCGTTGCCGCTGCTCGCGCGAGCGCGTCGGGACCATGCTCAAGGCGCTCGGCCGCGAGGAAGTCGACTCGGTGCTCGAGGAATTCGGACAGGTGGAGGTGCGCTGCGAGTTCTGCAGCCGCGCCTACCGTTTCGACGCGGTGGACGTTGGCGCGCTGTTCTCCAAAGGCCCGGAATCCGGTCGGGGCGGCGTGCACTGAGCCTGGCCGCCCGTGCGGCCGGCGCTCAGCCAGCCCCGTAGGCCGCCCTCAGGAACGCCGCAATCCAGAACACCAGCGTCGCGACGAGGTTCGTCGTGCCGTGGTTCTGCTTCAGGAGCTTCCAGTTCCAGAACGCGAGCTGGCTGCCCGCGATCGGCGAGCCCGGCAGGAAGCGGTTTACCTTGGTCAGGTAATCGGCGTAGGGCGCGCCGAGCACGCCGCGCAGGTACTCTTCCTCGCGCTTCACGCGGTTCACCATGTAGAAGTAGTAGATCACGGTGAACGCGACGAGGACCCACACGTTGCCGATCAGCATCAGGCCGCCGAGCAGGATGAAGTAGCGGCCGAGATACATCGGGTTGCGCACCATCGCATACGGGCCGTTGCAGGCGAGCGTGCGGCCCTTGTCGAGCGAGGCGAAGCACCACAGCTGGATGAGCTCGCCGAACATCGAGACGAGGAAGCCTGGCAGCAGCCACTTCGGGTCCATGTACCAGACGATCGCCGCGACGGCGGCGAGGCCGAGCAGCACGCGGCTCTTCACGAGCACCTTGCGGATCGCGGGGTCGTTGAACAGGCGGTGGATGGCGTCGAGCACGATGGACTCCGGTGCGTTCGGGGATCAGGTCACGGGCGCGGGCCCGGCTTCTTCTTGCGCGGTTTCTCCGAGCCAATATACCCGCGCAGCACCCAGATCGGGCGCAATCGATTCATGCTGGCGAGCGCGGCGGCGCGGTCGGCTCCCATCGTTGCGGGGCTGCGCTTCGCCCAGTGCTTGTAGATCGCGGCGAGGTCGATGCGCTCGACGAAGCGGCGCAGCGGGCCCGGCAGCCAGCGTGTGCCGAGGTGCGACTGGAAGTCGAGCAACTGCGGCTCGCCGGATGCGGTCACGAGCACGTTGTCGGCGTTGCGCATGTCGAGGTGCACGATGCCCCCGCGCGCGTGCATCTCGAGCACCGTGCGTTCGAGCGCGGGAAAGAATTCGGGCGACAGGCGGTCGGGGTACTTGCGCAATCCACGGCCCGGCACGAAACGGTAGGCGAGGGCGTGCGCATCGACCCGGAACGCGTCGCCCGGCACGCCACGGATGTCTGCGAGCTTCGCGAGGCCAGTCGACTCGCGGCGCACCAGCAACCGGCCGATGAGATTGCGGACCGGGAAGGTCCGCGGGCGAAAGTCCTTGACGACCCAGCGCTCGCCGCCGAAATCGAAGGTGTAAACGACGGCGTTGGCCCAGCGGCCCTCGTGGAGGGGGTTGCGGGGTCCGCGATCGAGGTCCGCTCGCGTGAATCGCACCGGGCGGTCGCCCTGTGGCCGGGCCGGGGCGACAGAGGGGGGCGTGGGGGACGTCAAGACGCGAGGATTCCTGGCGGGGCGGCCGAACCGGGGCGCAAGGATAAACCGGCGAGCCCGTAATACCTATGCCAGGTCGGGCGGATGGGTGGCCTGATCCCGGAGCCGTGCGATGTCCCGGGGATCGGCGCCCTCGGATTCGGCTTGAGCGATGAGTTCTTCGTAGTCTATGGCCTGCTGGGAAGCGACCAGCACGGCCTGGTCCCAGGACTGACGGTCGTGCCAGTGCCAGAAGGCCGCTAGCCGGTCCATCACGCATTGGGTGGGCGTGATGACCCGCAGCGGGCCCCACGGGGTCAAGAGTCGCGGTACATCGTCGTGGTGCACGACCCGGCGCCCGAATTCCAGTGGTCCGCTCGGAAACTCCAGGAAAAGGGCTGTGGTCGGGTGGCCGAAGTGCCTGCCGTCGCTCGCGAGAGCGAAACCCAGGGGAAGCAGGGCGGCAGCCAGGGTATCGCGCCGCGCCGTGGTCACGAAGTCGAGGTCATTCGATCGGTACCTGTTGTGCGTGTACAGGCTCACGGCGCCACCGCCCGAGAGCGTTGCCTTGATTCCGGCAAGCTCCAGCGCCTGGCTGACCAGCGCAGCCAGTTCGATTGCAGTCGTTTGCTCGGTGATCGGCATGATCTACAGGGGCTTTCCTGTTCGTCGCGGGCGCTGCCTCTGCCGGAAGTAGGCCTCGGCCACGTCGGGCGGAGTGCGTCCGAGCTCGGCCTCGAGGAACGTACGCAGATCGCGGGCCACGGCGCTTCGCGGATTCCAGGCGAAAACGCGCGTGTTGCCAAGCTTTCGGCTCACCAGGAGCCCGGCGTCTTCGAGGCGGCGGAGCTGACGCTGGATGGCCATGTGCGGCACGTCGAAGGTCGCTGCTATTCGTCGGGCGTGGCCCTCGCCGTAGTTTTGCAGGAACAGCAGGGCCTGCGCCGCCGATTGACTGCCGAACAGGGCGGCGAGCAGTGGGTTGATCATGCGGTCATTTCCTTGGCCTCGAGATTCCAAATACTGCCACAGAGTGTGGTCGTATGGATACATTGTGTGGCCATATTGAGGTCTCCCCGTGACCCGGTCCGCAGTGCAGCGGCGAAATCGAGACGATTCTGGATTAAGGATAATGATATGTTTATATTTGATAGATGGCTGAATCTTTCGACACCGTCCTCCTGCGCTTCCGTGCCGCCGCTGAGCCCACCCGCCTGCGGTTGCTCGCCGTGCTCGCCCGCGGTGAATGCTCGGTCTCTGACCTGACCGCTATCCTCGGGCAGAGCCAGCCGCGCGTGTCGCGCCACCTCAAGTTGCTGGACGACGCCGGCCTGCTCGAGCGCTTTCGCGAGCAGCACTGGATCTACTACCGCGTTGCGAGCGACACGGAGGGCGGACGCCTCGCGCGACAGATGCTCGAGTCGCTCGACCCGATGGATCCGGTGCTGGCCGGCGATGTGGAGCGCCTGCGGCATGTGCTCGACGAGCGCGCCATTCGCGGAGCCGGGGGAGAACCCGCGGCCGAGACCACGATCGCCGCGGAACTGATGCCGCTGGTGGCTGCGGAGCTCGGCGAGCGCGGGCACGGCTCGCTGCTCTACTTCGGTCGTGCGCCGGAGGAAACGCTCGGCGGACTCGCGCGCCGGGCGCGCCGCGTCGTCGGGATGAACCCGTCGCGCCAGACGGTGCAGCGGGCGCGCGCCACGCTTCATTCCGCGGGACTCAACCACTGTGTCCTGCAGCAGGGCGACCTCGCCGCACTGCCACACCCGTCGGCCAGCTTCGACGTGGTCGTCATCGATCGGGTGCTCGCGGACGTCGAACGTCCGGACGCCGGCCTGCGCGACGCGGCGAGGGTGCTGCGCGAGGGCGGCCGGCTGCTGGTCGTCGAGGACTTCGAGGCGCTCGCGGAACGCTCGGCCGACTCGAATCCCCTCTCGCTGCTGCGCGGCTGGCTCGCCGACGCCGGGCTTGCCTGCAGCCGCTTGCGTCCGGCCGACGTCGGCGGAGCGCACCTGCTCCTCGCCGCCGCGGCGCCCGACACCGAGGTCGTGGCCGCCTGACGGGCGGCCCCGGCTCCCGCACACCGCAGAGAGTGACCGACATGCAGCCCGTGACCGTGTCCTTCGAGTTCTTCCCGCCCAACGACCCGGAGATGGAAAAGACGCTGTGGGCGTCCATCCAGCGGCTCGCACCGCTCGCGCCGCGGTTCGTCTCGGTCACCTACGGAGCGGACGGCTCGACTCGCGAGCGCACGCACAACGTGGTGACGCGCGTGCTGCGCGAGACGCCGCTGACCGCGGCGCCGCACCTGACCTGCGTCGGCGCGCCGCGTGGCGAGATCCTCGACGTCGCTCGCAGCTACCGGGATGCAGGCGTACGCCACATCGTCGCACTGCGTGGCGACGCGCCGGCGGGGCAGGCGGGCTACGTGCCGCACCCGGAGGGATTCGCCTACGCCGCGGACCTCGTGAAAGGCCTGAAGTCCGTGGGCGATTTCGACATCTCGGTCGCGGCCTACCCGGAGGTCCACCCCGAAGCGCCGAGTGCGAGGTTCGATCTCGACAACCTGCGCGCCAAGCTCGACGCAGGCGCGAGCCGCGCGATCACGCAGTTCTTCTTCGACACCGACACGTATCTGCGCTTCCGTGACCAGTGCGCCGCGGCCGGGATCACCGCCCCGATCGTGCCCGGCATCCTGCCCATCACGCGCTTCCCGCAGATGCTGCGCTTCGCGAAGCGCTGCGGCGCGACCGTCCCGGACGCGCTCGCCCATCGCTTCGACGGCCTCGACGACGACCCGGAGACGCGCCGACTGATCGCAGCGAGCTTCGCGATCGAGCAGGTGCGCCGCCTGCAGGAGCACGGCGTGAGCGAGTTCCACTTCTACACGCTGAATCGCGCCGAGCTCACCTACGCGATCTGCCACGCGCTCGGCGTGCGCGCACCCGCGGCCCGCGTCGCGGCGGAGGCCTGACCATGCTGCGACCCGAACGCGTCCGCGAGTTCCACCGCCTGCTCGGCGAGCGCGTCCTCGTGCTCGACGGCGCCATGGGCACCGTCATCCAGTCCTATAAGCTCGGCGAGGCGGATTACCGCGGCGAACGCTTCCGCGACTGGCCGAAGGACCTGAAGGGTAACAATGACCTCCTGGTGCTCACGCGCCCGGAGGTGATCGGCGAGATCCACCGCCGTTACCTCGAGGCGGGCGCCGACATCGTCGAGACCAACACCTTCAACTCGAATGCCACCTCGCAGGCCGACTACGGTGCCGAAGCGCTGGTGCGCGAGCTGAACCTGACGGCCGCGCAGATCGCGCGCCGGGCCGCCGACGAGGTGGCCGCGAAGACCGGCCGGCCGCGCTTCGTCGCGGGTGCGCTCGGCCCCACGAACCGCACGGCCTCGCTGTCGCCGAACGTGAGTGACCCGGGATTCCGCAACGTCAGCTTCGACGAGCTGGCCGCGACCTACACGGAAGCGACCCGCGCGCTCGTCGAGGGCGGGGTGGATCTCATCCTGGTCGAGACGATCTTCGACACGCTGAACGCCAAGGCGGCGCTCTTCGCCGTGCGCCAGGTGCTCGACGAGCTCGGGCTCGACCTGCCGATCATGATCTCGGGCACGATCACCGATGCCTCGGGGCGCACGCTCTCCGGCCAGACGGTCGAGGCGTTCTGGAATTCCGTGCGCCACGCGCGCCCCACGGTGATCGGCCTCAACTGCGCGCTCGGCGCGAAGCAGCTCAGGCCCTACATCGAGGAACTCTCGCGCATTGCCGACGCGTACGTCTGTGCGTACCCCAACGCCGGCCTGCCTAACGCCTTTGGTGAGTACGACGAGACGGCCTGCGAGACGGCCGGGCTCGTGAAGGAGTACGCGACAAGCGGCTTCGTGAACATCGTGGGCGGCTGCTGCGGCACGACGCCCGACCACATCGGTCACATCGCGGAGGCCGTCGCAGGCCTCCCGCCGCGCCGTCCGGCCGTGCTCGAGCCGCGCTGCCGCCTCGCCGGCCTCGAGCCGCTCAACATCGGGCCCGAGAGCCTCTTCGTGAACGTCGGCGAGCGCACGAACGTCACGGGCTCGGCGAAGTTCCGCCGCCTCATCGAGGCCGAGGACTACTCGGCCGCGCTCGACGTCGCCCGCCAGCAGGTCGCGAGCGGCGCGCAGGTGATCGACATCAACATGGACGAGGGCATGCTCGACTCGGAAGGCGCGATGGTGCGCTTCCTGAACCTGCTCGCGGCCGAGCCCGACGTCGCACGCGTCCCGGTGATGATCGACTCCTCGAAGTGGTCGGTCATCGAGTCGGGACTCAAGTGCCTGCAGGGCAAGGGCATCGTCAACTCCATCAGCCTGAAGGAGGGTGAGCGGCCGTTCCTCGAGCAGGCGCGCCGCGTACGCGCGTACGGCGCGGCCGTCGTGGTCATGGCGTTCGACGAGCAGGGCCAGGCCGACACGGTCGAGCGCAAGGTGTCGATCTGCCGGCGTTCCTACCAGATCCTGACCCGGCAGGCCGGCTTCCCCCCCGAGGACATCATCTTCGACCCGAACATCTTTGCGGTGGCGACGGGCATCGAGGCGCACGACCGCTACGCGCTCGACTTCGTCGAGGCGACGGCGAAGATCCGCGCCGCCTGCCCGCACGCACTCGTGAGCGGAGGCGTGAGCAACGTGTCGTTCTCCTTCCGCGGCAACGAGCCCGTGCGCGAGGCGATGCACTCGGTGTTCCTCTATCACGCCATCCGCGCCGGGATGAGCATGGGCATCGTGAACGCAGGGCAGCTGGCGATCTACGAGCAGATCGACCCGGAACTGCGTGAACGGGTCGAGGACGTGATCCTCGCGCGCCGTGCGGACGCCACCGAGCGGCTGCTCGAGATCGCCGGCCGCTACAAGGGCGAGGCCGGCCAGAAGCGTGTCGAGGACGACGCGTGGCGCTCGTGGCCGGTCCGCAAGCGGCTGGAGCACGCGCTGGTGCGCGGCATCGACGAATTCGTCGTCGCCGACACGGAAGCGGCGCGCATCGAGCTCGACAGCCCGCTCGCGGTGATCGAGGGCCCGCTCATGGACGGCATGAACATCGTGGGCGACCTGTTCGGCGCCGGCAAGATGTTCCTGCCGCAGGTCGTGAAGTCGGCGCGCGTCATGAAGAAGGCGGTCGCGCACCTCGTGCCCTTCCTCGAGCGTGCGCCCGGCGAGGCCGCGCGCACCAACGGCCGGATCGTGCTCGCGACCGTCAAGGGCGACGTGCACGACATCGGCAAGAACATCGTGGGCGTCGTGCTCCAGTGCAACAACTTCGAGGTGATCGACCTCGGCGTGATGGTGCCGACCGACCGCATCCTGGAGACCGCCGAGCGCGAGCGCGCGGACATGATCGGGCTGTCGGGGCTCATCACGCCCTCGCTCGACGAGATGGTGCACGTGGCGCGGGAGATGAAGCGCCGCGGCTTCGAGGTGCCGCTCCTGATCGGCGGGGCCACCACCTCGCCCGCGCACACCGCGGTCAAGATCGACCCGGAGTACCAGGGGCCGGTTTCCTACGTGAAGGACGCCTCCCGCGCGGTCGGCGTCTGCCAGTCGCTCGTGGGCGCCGAGAAGCTCGAGTTCGCCCGCAAGCTCAAGGCGGACCATGCGCTCCGGCGCGAGCAGCACAAGGGACGCAAGGTCAAGGCGCCGGCCTTCACGCTCGCCGAGGCGCGCGCGAACCGTTTCCGCTGCGACTGGTCGGCCTACCGTCCCCCGGTGCCGAAGCTGGCCGGCGTGAGGCGCTTCGAGAACATCCCGCTTGAGGAGCTCGTGCGCTACATCGACTGGATGCCGTTCTTCAACGCCTGGGAGTTCGCGGGCAAGTTCCCGGACATCCTCACCGACCCCGTGGTGGGCGAGGCCGCGAGCAACCTCTACGCCGACGCGCGCCGCGTGCTGAAGCAGATGATCGCAGAGCGCTGGGCGCAGGCGAGCGCCGTGATCGGCTTCTTCCCGGCGAATTCGGTGGACGAGGAGATCGAGGTTTACGCGGACGAGTCGCGCAGCGGCGTCGCCTGGCGCCTGCATCACCTGCGCCAGCAGAAGCCCAAGCCCGCCGGCCAGCCGCACTATGCGCTCGCCGACTTCGTCGCGCCGCGCGATTCGGGCGTCAAGGACTGGATCGGCGCCTTCGCCGTCACGGCCGGCATCGGTCTCGACGAGAAGGTGCGCGAATTCGAGGCGCGCCACGACGATTACGGCAGCATCATGGTCAAGGCGCTCGCCGACCGGCTCGCGGAAGCCCTGGCCGAGCGCATGCACGAACGGGTAAGGCGTGAGTTCTGGGGCTACGCCCCCGAGGAGCGCTTCACGAACGACGACCTCGTGCGCGAGAAGTACCGCGGGATACGCCCGGCCCCGGGATATCCGGCCTGTCCGGACCACACCGAGAAGGCGACGCTCTGGCGCATGCTCGAGGTCGAGCGCAACGCGGGGATCCGCCTCACGGAGAGCTTCGCGATGCACCCGACGGCGGCAGTGAGTGGCTGGTACTTCTCGCACCCGGAGTCGACCTACTTCGCGGTCGGCAAGATCGACGCCGACCAGGTCGCCGACTACGCGCGCCGCAAGGGCATCACGGTGCAGGAGGCCGAGCGCTGGCTCGCCCCGGTGATCGGCTACGAGCCCGCGGGCGCGGCCGCCTGATCAGGCGGTCTCGTACGCGCCAAGGTCGGCGCGGCGCAGCAGTCGGCGGTAGCGGATCGTGCTGTGCGGCCAGTTGTTGGTGATCGTGCCGTCGGCGAGCTTGTACCAGCTGGCCTTCGACGTGGCCCAGACCGATTTCGCCAGGTCGCGCTGCAGCTCGCGGTTGTAGGCGTCCATGACTTCGCGCTTCACGTCGAGGCGCGCGGCGCCACGCGCCTCGGCCTGACCGATCGCGTCGATGACGTAGCCGACCTGCGCCTCGATCATCACCAGGATGCTGTTGTGGCCGAGGTTGGTGTTCGGGCCGTACAGCATGAAGAAGTTCGGGAATCCGCTCACCGTGACGCCGAGATAGGCGTGCGCGCCGTGCTTCCACTCCTCGCGTAATTGCAGCCCGTTGGGGCCCGTCACCTCGACGCCCGCGAGGAAGTCCGTGGCCTTGAACCCCGTCGCGTAGATGATCACGTCGGCCTCGTGCAGCTCGCCGTCGCGGGCGCGCACGCCGCCCGCCTCGATGCGCTCGATGGAATCGGTCACGAGACGCACGTTCGGGCGACCGAGCGCCGGGTAGTAGTCGTCGTTGAAGAGCACGCGCTTCGCGCCGATCGGATAATCGGGCACGAGCTTCGCGCGAAGCATGGGGTCCTTTACCTGCCGGCGCAGGTGGGCGAGCGACTTGTGCCGCGCCAGCCACTGTACCCAGCGCACCTGCTTCATGAGCGGCGTGAGCTGCAGCTCGCCGAAGAAGAACCATTGAAAATCGTGGCGCAGCTTCGCGAGCCACGGCCAGCGCGCCATCGCGCGATGCAGCCGCGGCGAGTAGAGGCGGTCCTTGCGCGGCAGGAGCCAGTTCGCGGAGCGCTGGAAGACGGTGAGCCTCGCGACCTGCGCGGCGATCTGAGGCACGAACTGCACGGCGCTTGCGGCGTTGCCGATCACGGCCACGCGCTTGCCGGTGAGGTCCACCGAGTGGTCCCAGCGCGCCGAGTGGAACTGCACGCCGCCGAACTCGTCGCGCCCGCGGATCGCGGGTGTGGACGGGTGGTGCAACTGTCCCACGCCGCTCACCAGGTAGCGTGCCTCGAGCGACGAGCCGTCGGCGAGGGCGATGCGCCACAGGTTCGCTGACCCGTCGAAGCGCGCGGATTTCACCTCGCTGCCGAACCGGCAGTGGGGCAGGAGGCCCGCGTTGATCGCGCACTCGGCCGAGTAGGCGAGCAGTTCCGATTGCCACGCGAAGCGGCGGCTCCAGTCGGTCTTCTGCGCGAAGGAGAAGCTGTAGAGGAATGAGGGCGCGTCGCACGAGGCCCCGGGGTAGGTGTTGTCGCGCCACGTGCCGCCGAGCGTCGCCGCCTGCTCGAGGATCACGAAGTCGTCGCGGCCGGCCGCCTTGAGCTGCATTCCCATGCACAGGCCGGAGTGCCCTGCGCCGATGATCGCGATCTGCGTCCTGGCCGTCATGTGTCCGTCTGGCATTTGTCCGTGGCGCCTCAGTCGAGACTGGCAATGTAGGCCGTCCCGCCGAGCGCTGTCATCTGGCGCTGGATCCAGGCCTGGCGTTGGCGCAGGTAACGCGACGGCGCGTCGGCCTTGAACCTGGACGGCGCTGGCAGGACGGCCGCGAGCAGCGCCGCCTCGGCCCTGATGAGCCGCGAGGCGTCCTTGCGGAAGAAACGCTGGCTCGCCGCCTGCACGCCGTAGGCGCCGCGTCCGAACTCCGCGATGTTGAGGTAGACCTCGAGAATGCGCCGCTTGCTCCAGAAAGCCTCGATCAGCACGGTGATCCCGGCCTCGAGCCCCTTGCGGAACCAGCTCTGGCCGGGCCACAGGAACAGGTTCTTCGCCACCTGCTGGGTAATCGTGCTCGCGCCGCGCACGCGTCGGCCCCGCTCGCGGTCCGCGAGCGCCTTGTCGATCTGCTTGAAGTCGAAGCCCGGGTGCTCAGGGAACCTCTGGTCCTCGGATGCGACCACGGCAAGCGCGGCGTAACGCGATATCTGGTCCCAGTCCCGCCATCGGTATTCGAAGTCGTAGCCCGGCGGGGTGCTGACGAGGGCGGCGACGCGGCCCTGGATCATGAAGGCGGTGATGGGCGGGTCGATCCAGCGCAGCGCCACGACGGCGAGCACCGTGACCGCGGCCCAGGCGGCCAGTGCCAGCGCCGCGATGCGCAGCCACCGACTGAGCCGGCCCTTCCTGCGCCTGGCCACCGCGGTCAAGCGTCCAGTACGCGCCGCGAGCCGCTCAGACGGCCTTGTCGACCCGCCTGGCGCTCGTGACCTCGATCGGCGTGACCGGCACGTCCTGGTGGCCGGCCTTGCTGCCGGTCTTCACGGCCGCGATCTTGTCCACCACGTCCATACCCTCCACCACGGTGCCGAACACCGCGTAGCCCGCGCCGCCCCGGCCCGGATCGAGGAAGGCGTTGTCGACGAGGTTCACGAAGAACTGCGAGGTCGCGCTGTGCGGGTCGTTGGTGCGGGCCATCGACAGCGTGCCGCGCCGGTTCTTGAGCCCGTTGTCCGCCTCGTTGCGGATCGGCGCCCGCGTCTGCTTCTGGCGCATGTCGGCGGTCAGCCCGCCGCCCTGGATCACGAACCCGGGTATCACGCGGTGGAACACGGTACCGTCGAAGTGTCCGGCGTCCACGTAGTCGAGGAAATTCTGCGCGGTGACGGGCGCTTCCTTCTCGAAGAGCTCGATCGTGAAACTGCCGAGCGTGGTCTCGAAGCGAATCATGGCGGGGTCCGTTGAGAGTCGAAGTCGGGGCGGGAATAGTGAATGGACGCCGCCCCGATGTCACGCCTAAAGTGTCGGGCTTGCCGGCCCGGGACCACCCGCTGGCCGAGAGGCGAAAGCGAGCAGCACCCTTGCGATTCACGTTCCGGTCCGAGCCCTGCGACACGATCGACCCGCTGCAGGTCTTCGCCGCGGCCGAGTCGGCACCGCGTTTCTACTGGGAGCAGCCCGCCGCTGGCCGCTTCCGGGTCGGCATCGGTGCGGCAACCCGCCTCGGCGTCGAGGGAGCGTCCCGCTTCCGGGATGCCGACGCCGCCGCACGCGACCTGTTCGGCGCCATCGGCTGGGAGGGGGCGGGACCCCGGATCGCCCAGCTCGTCGGCGGTTTCGCCTTTTGTCCCACGCCCCGGGCCAACGGGCTGTGGCGCGGCTTCCCGGCCGGCGAGCTGCGGCTGCCGGAGCTCGCGTACTCGTCCGACGGCGGCGGCTGCGTGCGCGGCGTGCTTGCGGGCAGCCGCTGGACCTCCCTGCGGCCGCGGCCGCTCGCGCTCGGTCACCCCGTGCGCGGCGTCGTCGAAATCGGCAACGGCGGGCCGGAGCCGTACGTCGGGCGCGTGCGCCAGATCCTCGAAGACATCCGCGATGGAGCGCTGCAGAAAGTCGTCCTCGCGCGCGAGGTGCACGTCACGGCGCGCTCAACGATCGACCCCGTCGCGTGGCTCGTCGCGTTGCGCGAGCGTTTCCCGACCTGCACGCTGTTTGCCGTGGGCGAGGGCGACGCCGTCTTCCTCGGCGCGAGCCCTGAGCGTCTCGTGCGGGTGGAAGGCGACACTGTGCGGACGGCCGCACTCGCAGGAACGGCGCCCAGGGGTGCGTCGCGTGCCGCGGACCAGGCGCTCGGCGAGGCGCTGTGCGACAGCAGCAAGAACGGCGCGGAACACGCCTTCGTCGTGCGCTACCTGGCCGATGTGCTCGCGGACTGCTGCGACGACGTCGCCGTCGCGCGCGAGCCGGTGCTGCTCCGGACCCGGACCGTCCAGCACCTCTGCACCGAGCTGAGCGCACGTCGTCGCCCGGGTGCCCCGGTGTCGCTGCTCGAACTCGTCGATCGGCTGCATCCCACCCCCGCCGTCGGTGGTGCGCCGAGCGAAGCCGCGCTCAAGTGGCTTGCCGACCACGAGTCGCTCGAGCGAGGCTGGTTCGCAGGCCCCGTGGGGTACCTGCAGTCGGACGGTGACGGCGAGTTTGCGGTAGCCTTGCGCTCGGCCCTCGCGCGCGGGCGAACCGCCAGCGCTTGGGCCGGGGCGGGCATCGTCGCCCGCTCGCAGCCCATCGCCGAATTCACCGAGACCGAGCTGAAACTGCGGACCGTGCTGGGCCCGCTGCTGTGGGGAGCGCCCTGATGAACGACCGCGCCGGCACGAGCGACGTCGGTATCGCCAACCTGCGGTTTGCGCGCTCGCTCGTCGGCGAGCTGCATCGCGCGGGGGCGGCGGTCGCGTACGTCTGCCCGGGGTCGCGCTCCACACCCCTCGCGCTCGCCATCGCCGAACGCGCGGGCCTGCCGCACGAAGTGCACGTCGACGAGCGCAGCGCGGCGTTTCACGCGCTGGGTTTCGCGAAGGCGTCGGGGCGGCCGGCGATTCTCCTGTGCACCTCGGGCACGGCCGGCGCGAACTTCCTGCCGGCGGTCGCCGAGGCGCACCGCTCGCGCGTGCCGCTCGTCGTGCTCACTGCCGACCGTCCTCCGGAACTCCGCGACTGGGGCGCGCCGCAGACGATGGAGCAGCGCAGCCTCTACGCCGGTTTCACGCGCTGGTCCGAGGAAGCGCCGTGCCCCGGGGAACGTGCGGCGGAGCCGGGCTACGCGCGTGCGCTAGCACGGCGTGCGATCGTCGAGGCGACCGGGCCCTCGCCGGGACCGGTCCACCTGAACCTGCCGTTCCGCGAACCGCTGCTACCAACCGCGATCGAAGCGCCCGAGGCGGTGGACGAGGCCGGCGATGCCGTCGCGCCCGCGGTCGAGGCGTCGCTGGTCGATCACGATGATCTGCTGCGAGGCCTGCGGCATGCACGCCGCGGCGTGCTGCTCTTCGGTCCCGACGCGTGGGATCCGGAACTCGCCGCTGTGGTGCAGTCGGCCGCCGCGGCGCTCGGCTGGCCGGTCATCGCGGATCCGGGCTCCGGTCTGCGCGCAGGAGCCGCGGCCGATGCCGCGGTCATCCATGGCGCAGACCTGATGCTGCGTCACGCCACGGTGGCGGACGCGCTGGCGCCCGACCTCGTCGTGCGCTTCGGCGCCCATCCGACGAGCGCGTCGACGGCCGCATGGCTGGCGCGGCACCCGGCCGCACAGGTGTGGCTGGTCGATCCGGCGGCGGGATTCCGCGATCCGCAGCATCGGGCAGCGATCACGTGGCGGCTCACGCCACGCGAGTTCTGCCGGATCGCGTCGTCAGTCGAGTCGCCCGCGACGGGCGAGTGGCTCGCCGCGTGGCAAGGTGCCGGGCGATTGGCCCAGGTGGTCGCCGCTGAGGAGATCGCGTTCGATTCGCGCTTTCTCACGCCCCACGTGGCGCTCGAACTCTGGCGGCGGCTCCCCGATGGCGCGGCGCTCTTCGCCGCGAACAGCATGGTCGTGCGCGAGCTGGACGCGTTCGCCGGCCCTCGCGCCGCGCCCCTCAGGCTGCTCGCAAATCGAGGCGTGAACGGCATCGACGGCCTCGTGTCCTCCGCGCTCGGAGCGGCGAGCGCGCTCCGGGTGCCAGCGGTGCTCTGGTGCGGCGACCTCGCGCTGCTGCACGACGTGTCGGGCCTGGTGGCCGGGCGAATGCACGATGCGGACCTGACGATCGTCGTGTGCAACGACGACGGCGGCGGCATCTTCGAGTATCTGCCCGCCGCACGCACGATCCCGCGCCCTGTGTTCGAGGAGATGTTCGCGGTTCCGCACGGGACCGACCTGTGTGGACTCGCGCGAGGCCTCGGCTGGGAAGCGTCCTGCGTCGACTCCGCGGCGGCGCTCGCGGCCGGGCTCGAGCGCTCGCTCCACGGCGGGCGCCACCTCATCGAGGTGCGCGTCGAGCGCGCGGCCAATACCGCGTTCCACGCCTCGATCCACGCGGCCGTCGCGGCGCGACTGAAGCGGGAGTGGGCACCGTGAACGGCGACGCGCTCTATTTCGAGCGCCGCGGTCGCGGCGAGGCGCTGATGCTGCTGCACGGCTTCACGGGCAGCGGACGCAGCCTCGGCGCGGTCGCCCGCTCGCTTGCCCACGACTTCGCGACCCTTGCGCCGGACCTGCCCGGACACGGTCGCTCGGTCGGCGGGGCGGTGCCGCAGGACTACGCATTCGAGCGGTGCCTCGATCGACTCGTGACGACGCTCGAGCGCGCGGGTCACTCGCGCGCCCACTGGCTCGGCTATTCCATGGGCGCGCGGCTGGCGCTCGGTTGTGCCGTCCGCCACCCCGGGCGGGTCGCCTCGCTCGTGCTGGTCGGTGGGCGCGCCGGCATCGCCGACGACGGCGAGCGTGCCGCGCGGCGCGATGCGGACGAGGCGCTCGCCCGGCGCATCGAGACGGCGGGGGTCGAGGCATTCGTCGACGAGTGGCTGTCGCAGCCGATCTTCGCGACGCAACGGCGCCTGGGCGGCGCATTCATCGAAGCCGAGCGGCGTGAGCGCCTGGCGAACGTGGCGACCGAACTCGCGGCCGGCCTGCGCGGGCTCGGTCCCGGCGCGCAGCCGCCGCTCTTCGATCTTCTCCGGCACGTCGAGGTGCCGGTACTGCTCGTCGTCGGCGCGCTCGATCGACCCTTCGTCGAGCACGCACGCGAGCTCGCACGGCGAATGCCGGCCGCCGAGCTCTGCGAGATCGAGGACGCGGGGCACGCCGTGCATCTCGAGCAGCCGGTGGCGTTCCTCGCCGCTGCCAAGGATTTCCTGCGTCGCGCCGCCCGGCGCGCACCTTACAAGCTTGCGATTCCGGTTCAGGAGACCGCTTCATGACCGATACGACCGGCGCGGGTTACAGCCCGCCGAACTGGCAGCCCGTACGCACCTACGAGGACATCCGCTACGAGCGCGACG
>Ga0114939_10001506_pt1 | contig 18233 bp, 22 predicted proteins | sample AshMeaCrysSpring_FD_87196 | JGI IMG/M metagenome (GOLD analysis project Ga0114939, IMG submission 87196) | Groundwater microbial communities from Big Spring, Nevada to study Microbial Dark Matter (Phase II) - Ash Meadows Crystal Spring | ecosystem: Environmental > Aquatic > Deep subsurface >...
CAGGCGCCTGGCATATCGCTTGCTTTGATGGGGCGACACCCTGAGAAAGCGACGGTTCGCCATGGCTGCATCCACGCTGGACGAGAGCACCGACCTCGGCAACGAGAAGACCCAGGGCGGGGGGAGAAAGCGGCTGATCCTGGCCGCGCTCGCGGTCGTGCTCTTGCTGGCGGGGGGCGGCGGCGCCGCGTGGTACTTCCTGGCCGGGGCCGAGCCGCCGGCAAACGCGGCGGGCAAGGGCAAGGCCACGGCGAAGCAGGGTGGCGCGGCGGGCGCGGAAAAGGCACCGGCCCCGAGCCCCGAGCCCCTCTACCATCCGCTCGACCCCCCGTTCGTGGCCAATCTGCCGCCCGGCGGCAAGGCCAAGATGCTGCAGGCGGCAGTGCGCGTGCAGACCCGCGACGCCGGCCTCGTGTCCTTTCTCCAGAAGAACGATCCCATGGTGCGCCACCACCTGCTGAGCCTGTTCGGCTCGCAGGACGCGGCGGAACTGATGACCCGCCCGGGCCGGGAGAAGCTGCAGACGGAGGTCAGGGAAACGCTCGTCCGCCTCGTGCAGCAGAACGGCGGGCAAGGCGCCATCGAGGCCGTCTACTTCACCCAGTTCGTGCTGCAGTGAGGCGCTGATCATGGCGACCAACGACCTGCTCTCCCAGGACGAGATCGACGCGCTGCTCCATGGCGTGGACAGCGGCGACGTCGAGGTCGAGACCGCCGCGCCGCCGACCGGCGAGGGCGTCAGGGCCTACGACTTCGCCGCCCAGGACCGCATCGTGCGCGGCCGGCTGCCGACGCTCGAGGTGATCAACGAGCGCTTCGCGCGCAACTTCCGCGTCAGTCTCTTCAATCTGCTGCGCCGTTCCGCCGACATCGCGGTCGCCGGCGTGCAGATGCTCAAGTTCTCGGAGTTCGTGCACACGCTGTTCGTTCCGACCAGCCTCAACCTGGTCAAGGTCGCGCCGCTGCGCGGCAAGGGACTTGCCGTCCTCGATCCGAAGCTCGTCTACAGCCTGGTCGACGCCTTCTTCGGGGGCAGCGGCCGCTTTCAGGCCAAGGTCGAGGGCCGCGAGTTCACCCCGACCGAGAGCCGCATGATCCAGAGGGTCCTCGGACTGGCGCTCAAGGACCTGGCTGACGCCTGGCGTCCGGTGCTCGAGCTGCAGTTCGAGCACGCCGGCAGCGAGGTCAATCCCCTGTTCGCCAACATCGTGGCCCCGTCCGAAGCGGTCGTGGTCACGTCCTTCGCGATCGACATCGAGAGCGGCGGCGGCGAGATGCACTTTGCGCTTCCCTACGCGATGCTCGAGCCGATCCGCGACCTGCTCGATGCCGGGGTGCAGAGCGCCGTGGCCGAGCGCGACGAGCGGTGGGCGCTGGCGCTCAGGGACGAAGTGCTCGCGGCGCGCATCGACGTCTCCGCGGTCTTCGCCGAGTCGACGCTGACGGTAAGGGAGCTCTCCGCGCTCGAGCCCGGCGACATCATTCCCATCGAAATGCCCGAGTTCGTGGACGTCGCCGCGAGCGGCGTCTCGCTGTTCCAGGCGCGACTCGGGGCCTCCCGCGGCAATTACGCCGTGCAGGTGGCGGAGTGGACGCGACGCGCCAAGCGCCGCGGCCTGGATGATCTGCTTGCCGACCAGAACGTGCCCGAGGCCGCCCCGGCCCGGGCCGCTGCTGGCCGGTGACGACACCATGGAGACAGACGCGATGAACGCAGAGCGCACCACGGCCGGCGAGCCGATGCAGGACGATTGGACCGAAGCGCCCGGCAACGGCGCACGGGCCGCGCACTTTCCGGAGCTGCACAACGAGCGCGGAGGAGAGGCCGCAGGCGACATCAAGCTCGACGCGATCCTCGATGTGCCGGTGACGGTCTCGATGGAGATCGGCCGGGCAAGGATCAGTATCCGCAACCTGCTCCAGCTGAACCAGGGCTCGGTCGTCGAGCTAGACCGGCTTGCCGGCGAGCCGATGGACGTGCTGGTGAACGGCACGCTGGTGGCGCAGGGCGAAGTGGTCGTGGTGAACGACAAGTTCGGCATCCGCCTCACCGACATCATCAGTCCCGCGGAGCGCGTGAAGAGGCTGCGCGGATGATGCGACTGGCGGCCGCACTGCCGTTCCTGCCGACCGCCACCGCGATGGCGGCGGAGGAGGGCGCGCGCGCGGCGTCGAAGCTGGCTGCGCCCGGCGCGTCGCAGGCGATCGAGGCCGTCGCCGGGCTGGCAGTGGTGCTGGCGCTGATCGTCGCGCTGGGCTGGGCGGTACGCCGCTTCGGGAGACTGCCGACCGGCTCGAAGGGGGCCGTGCGCATCCTCGGCGGCGTGGCACTCGGCGCCCGCGAGCGGGCGGTGCTGGTGGCGGTGGGCCAGACCCGGCTGCTGCTCGGGGTCGCGCCCGGGCAGGTCCGCACACTGCACGTGCTGCCCGACGAGCCCGAGACCCCGGCCGACTTCGCGGGCGAGCTCGCCGCGGCGAAGGGAGCAGCCGGGCGATGAGGATCCTCGCACCGCTGGGCGGAGTAGCCGTTGCGCTGGCGACGAGCGCGGCACTCGGCGCCCCCGGCGTCGATGCGCTCAGCGTGAGCCCGGCGCCCGGCGGCGGCCAGACGTACACCCTCACGGTCCAGGTCCTGCTGCTGATGACCGCGCTGAGCCTGCTGCCCGGCGCGCTCATCATGATGACGGCCTTCACCCGCGTGGTGATCGTGCTCGCGCTGCTCCGTCAGGCGCTCGGCACGGCGCAGACGCCTTCCAACCAGATCCTGGTCGGGCTCGCGCTCTTCCTCACCATTTTCATCATGTCGCCGGTGCTGAACGAGGTGAATGACCAGGCGCTGCAGCCGTATCTCGCCGAGCAGAAGCCGGGCGCGGAGGCCCTCGCCGCCGCCGAGAGGCCCCTGCGGGAATTCATGCTCGCGCAGACCCGCGACGACGACATCGCGCTGTTCACCCGGCTCTCCGGGCGGGACTCGCTCGCTGCCGAAGACCAGGTGCCCTTCTCCGTGCTATTGCCCGCTTTTGCCACCAGCGAGCTCAAGACCGCGTTCCAGATCGGCTTCCTGCTGTTCATCCCCTTCCTGGTGATCGACCTCGTCGTCGCCAGCGTGCTGATGTCGATGGGCATGATGATGTTGTCCCCGGTGATCATCTCGCTGCCCTTCAAGATCATGCTCTTCGTGCTGGTCGATGGGTGGGCGCTGGTGATCGGCACGCTCGCCTCGAGCTTTTTCAACTGAGGCAGGCCATGGAATCGGACCTGGTGATGGAGCTGGCGAAGGACGCGGTGATGCTCACCCTCCTGCTTTCCGCGCCCATCCTGCTGGTGTCGCTGGTGGTCGGTCTGGTGATCGCCATGTTCCAGGCCGCGACGCAGATCAACGAGATGACGCTGAGCTTCGTGCCCAAGCTGCTGGCCATCGCCGTGGTGCTGATCTGGGCCGGTCCCTGGATGCTGCGGCTGATCACGGAATTCACCACCCACCTCGTCGAGCGCATTCCGGGCCTGGTCGGCTAGGGAGGGACGGTGACCTTCACCGAAGCCCAGCTCATCGAGGCCATCTCGGCCTGGTTCTTCACCTTCGTCCGCGTCGGCGCCGTGCTGACCGCCGGCCCGGTGTTCAGCGCCTCCTCGGTCCCGGCGCGTTTTCGCGTGCTGCTCGCGCTCGCGATCACCCTGCTGGTCGAGCCGCTGCTGCCGCGCGCCGAGCCGGTGGATCCGCTCAGCACGGCCGCGCTGCTGGTGCTCGCCCAGCAGCTCGCCATCGGCTTCGCGATCGGCACGGTGCTTCAGCTCGCCTTCAACGCCTTGGTATTCGGCGGCCAGATGGTGGCCTACAGCATGGGCCTCGGTTTCGCGCACCTCATGGACCCGCAGAACGGCGTCCAGGTGCCGACCGTGTCGCAGTTCTACCTCGTCTTCGCGACGATCATCTTCCTGGGCGTCGATGGCCACCTGCGCCTGGTGGCGCTGCTGGTGGAGAGCTTCGAGGCGCTGCCCGTGTCGGCGGAAGGTATCGGCAGGGCGGAGCTCTGGGACGTCGCCGGCTGGGGCGCCATGCTGTTCGCCGACGGCCTGCTGCTGTCGTTGCCGATCGTGTCGGCGCTGCTGCTCGTCAACATCGGCATGGGCATGGTGTCCCGCGCCGCGCCGCAGCTCAACATCTTTTCCGTCGGTTTCCCGGTGACGCTCGGACTGGGCTTCGTCCTGCTTTGGCTGACGCTGCCGCAGGCGCTGCGCCTGTTCACCGACTGGGTCGAGGTGCTGTTCGGCCTCGCCGGCGGCCTGATCGCGGGGGCCTGAGCCATGGCCGAGAACCACGACGGCCAGGAAAAATCATTCGAGCCTACCGCCCGGCGGCTGGACGAAGCCCGCCGGCGCGGCCAGGTGCCGCGCTCGCGCGAGCTCAACACCGTGGCGGTCGTGCTCGCAGGCGTCGCCACGGCGGTCGTCCTCAGCGGTACGGCCGGGGACGAGCTGCGCGCGGTGCTCGTCGACCACTTCACCCTGACCCGCGCCGACGCATTCGATCCCGGCGCCATGATCCGCCACCTGGCCGAGGGTCTGCATGCCGCACTGCTCATCCTCGCGCCCATCTTCGCGGCCACGGTCGCGGCGGCGCTGCTCTCCTCCGTTGCGCTCGGCGGCTTCCAGGTGAGCAGCGAGGCGCTGAAGCTCGACTTCGGCAAGCTGAGCCCGATGAAGGGGGTGAAGCGCGTGTTTTCGCTGCACGGGCTCGCCGAGCTGGTCAAGGCCTTTGCGAAGTTCGTCTTCCTGGGGGGCGTGGCGGCGCTGCTGGTCTGGGTCGAGTTCGAGGACTTCCTGCGTCTGGGCGACATGGAGATCGGACCGGCGCTCTCGGCGACGGCGAAGCTGCTCGGCTGGACCACCCTGGTCGTGGCGGGAGCCTCGGTCCTGCTGGCGGCGGTGGACGTGCCCTTTCAGCTCTGGGACTACAAGCGTCAGCTACGGATGACGCAGCAGGAGGTTCGCGACGAGGTCAAGGAGACCGAGGGCCGGCCGGAGGTGCGCTCGAAGATCCGCCAGCTGCAGCGCGAGGCCGCGCGCCGCCGAATGATGGAAGAAGTGCCGAAGGCCGACGTCATCGTCACCAACCCGACGCACTACGCAGTGGCCATCCGCTACGACAGCGCGCGCATGCGCGCGCCGATCGTGGTCGCCAAGGGCGCCGAGCTCGTCGCAGCGAACATCCGCGAGATCGGCCGCGCGCACCGCGTGCCGGTGGTCGAGGCGCCGGTGCTGGCCCGTGCCCTGTACTTCAACGTCGATCTCGGCGAGGCCATCCCGGCGGGCCTCTACCTCGCCGTCGCGAAGCTGCTCGCCTACGTCTTCCAGCTACGCGCCGCCAGGGCCGGGCAGGGGGTCGAGCCGACGCCGCCCGACCTGCCGGTGCCCGAGGAGCTGCGGCGGGACTGATGCCGTCCGGCCGTCTACGGCCCGGCTTACTGGAGTTGCTGTCCGGCACACCCCGTGCATCAACGCCCGCGAGCGGCGGCATTTCGTCGCCGCCGCGATGTTGACGCCCGGATCATCACATGAATGCGACAGCCATCCTCGGAAGCGTGCGGCGGGTCAATCTCCAGGTGCTGGGGCTGGGCGCCCCGCTGCTGCTGGTCGCCCTGCTCGCGATGCTGGTCCTGCCGCTGCCGCCATTCGCCCTGGACCTGTTCTTCACCTTCAACATCGCGCTGTCGCTGGTCATCGTCCTGTCGGCCGTCTACACGATGCGGCCGCTCGACTTCAGCATCTTTCCCACCGTGCTGCTGGTCACCACGCTGCTGCGCCTCGCGCTCAACGTCGCCTCGACGCGCGTGGTCCTGCTCGAAGGCCACCAGGGTGGCGATGCGGCCGGCAAGGTCATCGAGGCCTTTGGCGAGTTCGTCATCGGCGGCAACTACGCGGTTGGCCTCGTGGTGTTCGGGATCCTGGTCATCATCAACTTCGTCGTCGTGACGAAGGGCGCCGGGCGCGTCTCCGAAGTCAGCGCGCGCTTCACCCTCGATGCAATGCCCGGCAAGCAGATGGCGATCGACGCGGACCTCAATGCCGGCCTCATCAATCAGGACGATGCCAGGCGGCGTCGCGAGGAGGTGGCTCTCGAGGCCGACTTCTACGGCTCGATGGACGGCGCCTCCAAGTTCGTGCGCGGCGACGCGGTCGCCGGCATCCTGATCCTGTTCATCAACATCGTCGGCGGCCTCGCGGTGGGCGTCGGCCAGCACGGCCTCGATTTCAGCACCGCGCTGCACCACTACACGCTGCTCACCATCGGCGACGGCCTGGTGGCGCAGATCCCCTCGCTGCTCCTCGCCACGGCCTCGGCGATCATCGTGACGCGCGTCACGGGCTCGCAGGACATGGGCAGCCAGGTCACGAGCCAGATCTTCGACAACCCCCGCGCGCTGGCCGTGACCGCCGGCGTGATCGGCGCGCTCGGCGTGATCCCCGGGATGCCGAACGGGATCTTTCTCACGCTCGCCGCCGGCGCCGGGGCGCTGGCCTGGCAGGTGCGCAGGCGTCAGCGGGCGGAGGAGCAGCAGGGCCTCGCGCCGCCCCCCCTCGAGGCGGGGAGCGAGCCGCGCGAGCTGACCTGGGAAGACGTGCAACCGGTCGATCTCATTGGCCTCGAGGTCGGTTACCGGCTGATCCCCATGGTCGACCGCAACCAGGGCGGCACGCTGCTCAATCGCATCAAGGGCGTCCGCAAGAAGCTCTCGCAGGATCTCGGTTTCCTCGTGCCCTCGGTGCACATCCGCGACAACCTCGATCTCGGCCCGAATGCCTATCGGCTGACGCTGAACGGCGTGCCGGTGGCCGAGTCCGAGGTGCAGCCCGACCGCGACCTCGCCATCAACCCGGGAAAGGTGTTCGGCACGCTGCCGGGCACGCCCACCAAGGATCCGGCCTTCGGCCTCGAGGCGGTGTGGATCGACACCGCCGAGCGCGATCACGCCCAAGCGCTCGGCTACACCGTCGTCGATGCGAGCACCGTCGTCGCCACCCACCTGAGCGAGATCCTCCAGCGTCACGCGCACGAGCTGCTCGGCCACGAGGAGGCGCAGCAACTGCTGAACGGGCTCGGCCGGACCGCGCCGAAGCTCGTCGAGGACCTCGTTCCGAAGACGGTGCCGCTCACCGTCGTCCTCAAGGTGCTCAAGAACCTGCTCGCCGAGCGCGTGCCGATCCGCGACATGCGCACGATCGCCGAATCTCTGGCGGCGAACGCGGTGCGCAGTCAAGACCCCGGCGTGCTCACGGGCCTCGTGCGCGTCGCCCTGGGCCGCTCGATCGTGCAACAGCTCGTCGGACCGCAGGGCGAGATCCCGGTCGTCGTCCTGGACCCGTCGCTGGAACAGATACTGCATCAGGCCCTGCAGAGCGCCGGAGATGACGGCGCGGGCTTCGAACCGGGACTCGCGGAGCGCATGCAGCAGGCCCTCGTCGAGACGACGCGCGAGCAGGAGGCGGCGGGACAGGAGGCGATGCTGCTGGTGTCGGCGACCCTGCGGCCATGGCTCGCGAAGTTCGTGCGGCACAGCGTCCCGGGGATGCACGTCCTCTCGTACAACGAAATACCCGAGCATCGCCGCATCAAGGTCGTGGCGACGATCGGCAGGTCAGGGAAGGTGGGTTGAGGCAGGCATAGGGCTGAAGCTGGGAGGCCCGACAGATGAAGATCAAGCGATTCTTTGCACCCGATATCCGCCAGGCGATCCGCCGCGTGCGCGAGACGCTCGGCCCCGATGCGGTGATCCTGTCGAACAGGAGCGTCGAGGGCGGAGTCGAGCTGGTGGCGGCCATCGACTACCACGAGTCGGCCTTCGCCGCGCCGGCGGCGCCCGCCGCTGTGGCGCCTGCGCCGGCGGCCCCGGTGGAGGCGCCGATCTCCCCCCCGCCGGCGCGTCCAGCGCGAGTGGAGTGGAGCCAGGACCCGGCGATCGTCGCCATGCGCCGCGAGATGCAGGCGATGCGGCGCATGATGGAGACCGAGCTCGGCGGGCTGGCCTGGCGCGAGCTCGGGCAGCGGCGCCCGCACACGCGCGAGCTGCTGCGTCGCCTGATGGACCTCGGCCTGCCGGCAGGCATGGCGAAGACGGTCGCCGACAGGGTCGGCGAGCCCGAGGATCTCGAGCAGGGCTGGCGCAAGGCGCTGTACCTGCTGGCAAGCGCCCTGCCGGTGTCGGGGACGGATCTGCTCGACGACGGGGGCATCGTGGCCGTCATCGGTCCGACCGGCGTCGGCAAGACGACGACCATCGCCAAGATCGCCGCCCGCTTCGTGATGCGCCACGGCGCGCGGCACCTCGCGCTGCTGGCAACCGACCAGTTCCGCATCGGCGCCCGCGAGCAGCTCCACACCTACGGCCGCATCCTCAACGTGCCGGTGCGCTCGGCGGGCTCCGTGGAAGAGCTCGAGTCCGCGCTCAACGCCTTTGCCGATCGCCGCCTGGTGTTGATCGACACGGCGGGCATGAGCCCGCGCGATGTCCGGCTATCGGAGCAGCTCGCCATGCTGCGCGTCGGCGACCGGCCGGTGCGCCGCTACCTCGCGCTCGCGGCCAACACGGAGCGCACCGCGCTCGAGCGCGCGGTCAAGGCCTTCAGCGAGGTGGCCTGCGACGCATGCGTGCTGACCAAGGCCGACGAGGCCGGCCGGCTCGGCGCTCCGCTGGCGACGCTGATCGCCAACCGGCTGCCCCTCGCCTATGTCGCCGATGGCCAGCGCGTGCCGGAAGACCTGCAGCTGGCCCGCGCGCACACCCTGGTGACGCGCGCTGCGCAACTCCTGGAGTCCGCACCGGACGGCGCGGACGACGACTCTGACCTCATGGCCCTCGCCGGGAGCGGCGCCCATGCTCATGCCTGAGCTTGCAACCGATCAGGCCACCGGATTGCGACGCCTCGTCGCGCCCCGCCCGGTGCGCGTCATCGCCGTCACGGGCGGCAAGGGCGGCGTCGGCAAGACCAACGTCTCGGTCAACCTCGCGGTGGCGATGGCGGAGCTGGGCAGGCAGGTCATGCTGCTCGACGCCGACCTCGGCCTCGCCAACGTGGACGTCGTGCTCGGGCTCCATCCCGCGAGCGATCTTTCGCACGTCATGCGCGGCGAGCGCGAGCTGGCGGAGATCGTCATGGAGGGACCCGCCGGGCTGCGGATCGTCCCCGGCGCCTCGGGCATCAGGGAGATGGCGGCGCTCACGCCGGCCGAGCATGCCGGCCTGATCCGCGCCTTCAGCGATCTCGGCGGCGACCTCGACGCGCTGATCGTCGATACGGCCGCCGGCATCTCGGACACCGTCATCAGCTTCACGCGCGCCGCGCACGAGGTCGTGGTCGTGGTCTGCGACGAGCCGGCGTCCCTCACCGACGCCTACGCGATCATCAAGCTGCTGCACCGCGACCACGGTCACAGCCGCTTCCGCGTCCTCGCCAACATGGTGCAGAGCACGCAGGAAGGGCACGACCTCTACAACAAGCTCTGCCGCGTGACGGACCGCTATCTCGACGTGATGCTCGGCTTCCTGGGCAGCGTTCCGCACGACGAGTTTCTGCGCAAGGCGGTGCGCAGCCAGCGCCCCGTGGTGCAGGCCTACCCGCGCAGCCGCGTGGCGCAGTCCTTCCGCAACCTTGCCCGCAAGATCGACGCCTGGCCGCTGCCGGAGGGGGCAAACGGCCAGTTGCAGTTCTTCGTCGAGCGACTCATTCAGTATTCGACCGAGTTCGGGGGAGCAGGCACATGACCAGTCTCGCCACCTATTCGTCCGTGCACAGCCAGAGCTATGACGACCTGGTCGTCCGCTATGCGCCGCTGGTCAAGCGCATCGCCTACCACCTCATGAACCGGCTGCCGCCCAACGTGCAGGCGGAGGACCTGATCCAGTCCGGCATGATCGGCCTCATCGAGGCGAGCCGAAACTACGACCCGAGCCAGGGGGCGAGCTTCGAGACCTACGCGGGCATCCGCATTCGCGGCGCGATGCTCGACGAGATCCGCCGCTCCGACTGGACCCCGCGCTCGGTGCATCGCAAGGCGCGCATGGTCGCGGAGGCGATGCGCGGCATCGAGAACGAGCAGGGCCGGGATGCCCGCGACACCGAGGTCGCCGCCGCGCTGGGCATCAGCATGGAGGAGTATCACCAGGTGCTGCAGGACGCCTCGGGCTCGCGGATATTCAGTCTCGAGGAACTGCAGGAAGTGGGCGAGGTGGTGCCGGCCCAGGAGGGACTGCCGCGCAACCGCCACACCGAAGGGCCGCTCGACGGCCTGAGCCGGGAGGCCTTTCGCGGCGCGCTCGCCGAAGCGATCGCCGGGCTGCCGGAGCGCGAGCGGCTGGTCATCGCGCTCTATTACGACGAGGAGCTCAACCTGCGCGAGATCGGCCAGATCCTCGGGGTGAGCGAGTCCCGCGTCTGCCAGATCCACGGCCAGGCCGCGATGCGGCTGCGCAGCCGGCTCGGGGATTGGCTCCCCGAGCCAGGAGAGGACTGACGGCGCGTCTACGGTTTCCCCGTCGACTGCCGATACTCCGCGTCGGGAGCCGAGGGGGGAGCGTGGTGGTTCGATATTGCGCGCGGGTGGCAGGGTTGAGATGGACATCCTGAGTCTCATCGGTGTCGTCCTCGCCTTCGGCGCCATCGTCGGCGGCAACTGGATCGAGGGCGGGCATCTCGGCTCGCTGCTCAACGGTCCCGCCCTCATGATCGTCCTGGGCGGCAGCCTCGGTGCCGTCCTGCTGCAGACCCCGCTGCCCGCGTTCATGCGCTCGCTGCGCATGGTCGGCGGCGTTTTCATGCCGCCGAAGCGGCCGCTCGCGCCGACGATCAAGAACATGGTCGAGTGGAGCCAGCGGGCTCGCAAGGAAGGGCTGCTCGGTCTCGAGGACGTGATGGAGAAGGAGGCCGATCCCTTCGTGCGCAAGGGCCTGCAACTGCTGGTCGACGGCAGCGAGCCGGAGACCATCCGGCAGGTGCTGGAGGTGGAGCTCGAGAATCGGGAGCATCTCGACCTGCAGGCGGCGAAGGTGTACGAGGCGATGGGCGGCTACACGCCGACCATCGGCATCATCGGCGCGGTCATGGGCCTCATTCACGTGATGCAGAACCTCGCCGACCCGGAGAAGCTGGGTGGCGGCATCGCGACCGCCTTCGTCGCGACGATTTATGGCGTCGGGCTCGCCAACCTGTTCCTCCTGCCGCTCGCCAACAAGCTCAAGAGCCTGGTGCGACGCGACTCCCAGTACCGCGCGCTGGTGATCGAAGGGATCGTCGCGATCGCCGAGGGCGAGAATCCGCGCAACATCGAGGCCAAGCTGCAGGGCTTCCTGCACTGAGTCCGGAGCCGATCGCCGTGGCGCGTCGCAGGCAGCAGCACGAAGAGCACGAGAACCTGGAACGCTGGCTCGTCTCCTACGCGGACTTCGTGACCCTGTTGTTCGCCTTCTTCGTGGTCATGTATGCGATCTCCTCGGTGAACGAGGGCAAGTACCGCGTGCTGTCCGAGACCTTCACCGAGGCCTTCCGCGAGCCCGGGCGGGGACGGCCAACGGCGTCCGCCCCGGCGTCCGCGGCCGAGCCTGCGGTCATCGAGCTTCCTGTGCCGCCGCCGCCCAGCCCCGCGCCGCAACCCACCGCGACCGAGGCGAGCGTGCTCGAGGGCGGGGGAGCGCCGTCCGCCATCGGTGCGGACGGCCGCGCGGTCGATCTCGGGGAGGTCGCGGAGCGCATCGGCGAGACCCTGCAGTCCTTCGTCGACAAGCAGCTCGTGGACGTTCAACGGGTCGGCGACACCATCGAGGTCGACATGAAGAGCCAGATGCTGTTCGAGAGCGGCAGCGCCCGGCTCTCGCAGCAGGCCCTTCCGGCGCTGGAGGGGCTGGGCAAGGTGCTCCGGCCGCTGGCCAACACGGTGCGGGTCGAGGGCCACACGGACAACCGGCCGATCGCGACCCTGCAGTTCCCTTCCAACTGGGAGCTGTCCGCGGCCCGCGCGGCCAGCGTCGTGCACTTCCTCATGCGGGTGGGGATTCCGCCGACCCGGATGGCCGCGATCGGCTACGGCGAGCACCGCCCGGTCACCGACAACGCGAGCGAGGACGGGCGCGCGCGCAACCGGCGCGTGACCCTGATCATCGTCGGCACCAAGGACCTCCCCGCGCCGCCCTCGATCGCCGCGAGCGCTGCGGGGGACGGCGTCTCGGGCCGCGTTCCCTAGCGGCACGATTGATGCTGCTTCCCGGCGGGGGCGATGCCCGCGCCGGATCCCCGGCGGAACGGGGCCCCGCGGAGCAGCAACGTGGCCGACATCGAGACCCGCAGACGACTCCACGAACTGATCCCGCCGCCCGGCCGGACGCGACAGCCGCCGGGCCGCCGCGAGCGGGAGCGCGCGACCCCACCGCGACGCGAGGCCACTCCACTCGGCAGCGCCACGCCGGACGCCCACGAACGCCACGTCGACGAGTACGCCTGAGCCATGATCGAGACCGCCGCCATCGTCTTCACCCTTGCCCTGGCCTTTGGCCTCGCCGCCGGCGCGCTGCTGCTGCGCGCGCGCCGTGCCGTGCTCCAGCGGCTGCACGCCGCCGAGCAGGGCCGTGCCCAGCTGGAACTGCAGCTCACCGCCTTCCGGGGCGCCATCGAGGCGCTCGCGCAGGCGCTCGCGCGCGCCGAGGAGCGCCACGCCCTGCTGGCGGAGCGCATCGACGCCGTGGAGTCAGCCGGCGAGGGCGGGCAGCCCTACGGCGACGCCATCCGTCTCGTGCGCCAGGGCGCGGCGGAGACGCGGCTCGTCGACGAGCTGGGGCTGAGTCCGGTCGAGGCGCAGCTCATCGTCCGGCTGCACGGCGCACGCGCGCACTGAATCCTCGCGATCGACGGCCGCTTTCCGTTCCGTCATCACCGGGCGGGCCCCGCCCGGGGCTAGAATCGCAGTCATCCGGTGCAACAAGGCGGAACGCGCATGCGTCGCGGCACGCGTTGGCTCGTGGGCATCCTCGGCGCGGCCCTGCTCGCTGCGCTGCTGCTGGCGGCCGCGTCCTGGCTGCTGATCGACCGCGACGGGCTGAGGCGACTGGTCGTCGGCGCCGTCCGGTCCCAGACCGGCTGGGACCTCGCCGTTGCGCAGCCGGTCGGCCTCGGCTTCGACGGCGGCATCGGCCTCACCCTGCGCGGTCTGCAGCTCACCGGTCCTGCCGGCGGGCCGTTCCGGGCCGATGCCCTGGAGCTGCGCCTCAAGCCCTGGCCGTTGCTGATGCGCCGCGTCGAGGTGGACTCGCTGCGGCTCGAGGGCCTGGCCGTGGACCAGGGGCCGCGGCGCATCGATGCCTCGACTGCCCTGCGCGTCGACGCCGCCACGCAGGCGCTGCTCGCCGATCCGCTGGACATCACCCTCGACGGCGCGCCGCTCACCGGTCACGCCCGCTGGCAGGGCGGCGTCTCTCCCGCGCTGACGGCCGAGCTGCGCGGCGCGGCGATCGTTCTCGAGGGCGCGCGGCTCGCGAACGCCACGCTGCGGACGGGGCTGGCGGACGGGGTGATCACGCAGACCGTGGAGGCCGAGCTCTACGGGGGGCGCGGCCACGCCGTGCTCGAGCTCAGGGGCGCGGCGCCGCCGGTCTGGTCGCTGCGGGCGAAGCTCGAGCGGCTGCGGATCCACGAGCTCGCGCGCGACCTGGGACGGCCGGGCCGCCTGGAGGGCGTCGCCACGCTCGAGGCGGACCTCGGGGGACAGGGCGTGACCGAGGCCGAGATGCGCCGCACGCTCGCGGGCAGCCTCCGGCTCGCGCTGCGGGACGGCGCTTACGTCGGTATCGACCTGCCGCATCTGGTGGACAAGGTCGGCACCGCGCTGGACGGCAAGCCGGCGGTCGACGCGGACCAGAGGCGCACGCCGCTGACGGCGCTCGACGCCACGGCAACGGTTCGCGACGGCGTGCTGCGCAACGACGACCTGCGCGGCGAGGCGCCGCCTTTCCAACTGAGCGGCGCCGGGACCGTCGACCTTCCGGCCGAGCGGCTCGACTATCTGCTGACGGCAAGGCTGCCGGCGGAGACGGCCAATCTCGGCAAGCGCCTGCGCGCGCTGCGCGGCGTGCCGATTCCGGTCCGGCTGTCGGGGCCGATCGCGGAGCCGCAGGCCACCCTCGACGTCGAGGCCGCCCTGCGCGGCGCGGCCCGGCTGCGGCTCGAGGACAAGCTCGACGGCAAGCTGGGTGATAAGCTCCGCGGCCTGCTGGGCCGTTGAGCGCCCAAAGGCACGGAGATCGTCATGGTGCAGGCGCGTTGTCCGGTCCTCGGCTTTGCCGCCTACAGCGGCACGGGCAAGACGACCCTGCTGGTCCAGTTGCTGCCGCGGCTGCGCGCGGCCGGCCTGCGCATCGGCATGATCAAGCACGCGCACCACAAGTTCGACGTGGACGTGCCCGGCAAAGACAGCTACGAGCTGCGCAAGGCCGGCGCGAGCCAGATGCTGGTCGCGTCGAGCCGCCGCTGGGCGTTGATGACCGACCTCGATGCCGAGCGCGAGCCGGTGCTGCAGGAGATGCTCGACCGGCTCGACCAGGCGGCCCTCGACCTGGTGCTGGTCGAGGGTTTCAAGCACGAGGCCTTCCCCAAGATCGAGCTGCACCGGCCCGCGACCGGCAGCCCGCTGATTCACCCCGAGGACCCCGCCGTGATCGCGGTGGCGAGCGACGCGCCGCTCGCGCTGCCGCCCGGCCTGCCGCTGCTCGACCTGAACGACGTCGACGGGATCGCGCAGTTCGTGCAGGCCTTCTGCGCGCGGGGCGGGCAGGCGACCTAGCGCGCGGCGCGAGACGAGGAGCGAGACGATGGCGGCACGCGACGACCTGGTGCAGTACTACCGCTGGCTGCGCGAGCGCGGCTACAACGACTCGCACAGCGGCAACGCCTCGGTGCGCGAGAACGATTTCTTCTGGGTCACGCCGACCGGCGCCTGCGCCGAGCTCGTCAAGCCGCACGACCTGATCGCCTGTCCGCTGACGGGCGACCTCCCGGCGGGCGCCTCGCTCGACGCCGCGCTGCACCGCGCCGTGTACGCGGCCAACCCCAAGGCGCGCGCGGTGCTGCACAGCCATGGCGCCTACACCGTGGCGCTGACGCTGGACGGCAGGGACTTCGAGCCGTCCGACTTCGAGGGGCGTTACTACTTCGGGCGCGTCCCGGTCGTCGACGTGCCGTATGACGAGTACTGGGCGCTGGTGCCGGAACGCGTGGCGCGGGCGCTGGCCGCCGGCCGCGTGGCCGTGGTGCGCGGGCACGGCGTCTATGCCTGCGGCGAGACCCTCGAGCTCGCCTACAAGTGGACCTGCTCGCTCGAGCTCTCGGCCAAAACGGCGGTCATCGCCCGACTCGTTTCAAGGGGTCAGACCCCTTGAAATCAGTTCTCGGCGGTTAGGTAGGCGATCCACCCGGCGTCCGCGGTGCCCTTCGTCACCGGCCGAAAGCGGCCGTTGGGCTCACCGTCGCGGTCGAAGCCCTGCCAGTAGACCGTGACGCGCGCAAAGCCCGCCTCCTCGAGCAGCTCGCGGATCTCCGGCAGCGTCCACAGGCGCCAGTCGTAGCTGAACGCGCGGTCGATCCGCGAGCGGTCGGGAAAGGTGAAGTGGATGTGGCACTGCAGGCGGTTCGTCACCGGCTCGAAGCGGGCCTGGTCCCAGACGTAGGTGAAGCGCCAGCCGCCCTCGTCGAGCTCGCGGGCCTCCTCGAGCTCCTGGAAGGCCTCGTAGCCGCCGAAGGCGTCGAGAAACAGCACGCCGTCCGGCGCCAGCGCCTCGCGCGCGCAGCGGAAGTAGCGGCCCAGGGTCGCGCGGTCCTTGAAGGTCCAGTAGCTGAAGTTCATCGCCACCAGCACGTCGGCCGGCGGCGTGCGCACCTGCATGACGTCGTCGTTGAGCAGCGCGACCCGCGCCGCCTGGTCCGGGTCGAGGCGCGAGAGGTTGTGCCGCTCGCCCCACGCGAGCACCTCCGCATCGAGATCGACGCCGACCGCGTGGCGCTCGCGGTGGCCCTTCACCCACGCGCCGCATACCGCCGCCGTGCCGCAGAAGTCCTCGCGCAGCCGCAGCGGCGCCCGCCCGCGCAGCTTGCGGAAGGTGCGCTCGACGAACGCCACCTCGGCGTCGGGATCCTGGACCGCGAGCTGGTAGAGCTGATGGCGGTCGGCGAGCTTCGCGAGCGGCGTGAGCCGGGGTCGGCGGCGGGGCTTCGTGGGACGGGTCAAGGCATCCTCGGCGGGCGGGCGACGGGATGGCCGACTATAGCCCACGGCATGACGCCGCGCCCCGGCGAACCCCGGCGCGTTGCGCCGCAGGGGGCCAAGGCTTAAGCTTTCGCGCTTTCCGGAGAGGTGTCCGAGTGGCTTAAGGAGCACGCCTGGAAAGTGTGTGTACGTTAATAGCGTACCGAGGGTTCGAATCCCTCCCTCTCCGCCAGATTGAACGGGCCCCCGCGCGGGGCCCGTTCAATTTGCGGGACCGGGAGGACGCGATTCGAACCCTTCGGTTCGACAAGCCAACGCGCCGCGTTGGCGCAGGACGCCGGAAGCGAAGCGAACGGCGCCCCGAAGGGGTGAGGTGCGAAGCACCGAATCCATCCCTCCCTCTCCGCCAAATACAGAAGGCCCCCGCGTGGGGCCTTCTGTATTTGGGGCAGTGGTGAGGCGCGATGAGCACCCTTCGGTTCGACAAGCCAACGCGCCGCGTTGCCACTTCCGATTCCGGGCGGTGGCTGGCCAACGCATCGCCCATGAACACCTGGCGCGATTCGTCATGCAGTTGGCGCGCAGGGTCAAGCGGCCCGATCCAGGCGGCGGTTCAATTCACTCCAGAACAACGGAAGGGCTGTCATCGTCATCGACCATGAGCGCGCTGAAGAAGATCTATTGGCTGGCCTTGTCGGCTGCGCCGCTGGTCGCGCAGGCCCACGGCGGGGGGCTCGATGCCGACGGGTGCCATACGAATCGAAAGACGGGGGGGTATCACTGCCACCGAGGGGCGGGCGGATCGCCCCCCGCGAATTTCATGTCGCTGTTCTCGGGGGGCGCGCCAAGCCAATTCGCCGGCCAGTCATCTGGCGCGTTCAAGGATTGTTCGGCGGCCAGGGCCGCGGGCGCCGCGCCGGTCCGGCGTGGGGAGCCAGGTTACGGGCCACACCTCGACAGGGACAACGACGGCATTGGCTGCGAGCCCTACCGTGGCCGGTAGGAAGGTGCGAGACCTGGGAAATGGTCCGCACCCAGCCGTCGAGCCGGTGCGCGCCCCCCGCTTGCCTGAAGGCTGTTGCTTGTCCGCCCCCGCGCGACTCCGGGGAGTGGCTGCCAGGTGGGCAGACGATGCCCGCCTTCCGCTCTTCCTCTGCCTGTTCGCCATCGCGGCACCCAGCGCCGCCGGCACCCTGGCAGCCCGCGTGGTCGGCGTGACCGACGGTGACACCATCACGGTCCTCGACGCCGCGAAAGCCCCGCACAAGGTCCGCCTCGCCGCCATCGACGCGCCCGAGAAAGGGCAGCCGTTCGGCAGGCGCTCGAAGCTGAACCTGTCGCGGCTGGTCTACGGCCAGGACGCCCGGATCGAGTGGACGAAGAAGGACCGCTACGGGCGCATCGTCGGCACCGTCTGGGTCGTGTCCGCGAGCATGCCGTGCCGGGGCGAGCCCGGCTGCCCGAAGACCCTCGATGCCGGGCTGGCGCAGCTCACGGTCGGGCTGGCGTGGCACTACAAGAAATACGCAGGCGAGCAGGACCCGCAGCAGCGCGGCCAGTACGCGTTCGCCGAGGACGAGGCGCGGGCGCGACAGGTCGGGCTGTGGCGGGACGCGCAGCCGGTGCCGCCGTGGTCGTGGCGGCGCAGCCGCCGCTGAGCCGCCTGTCCGGGCCGAGAGGACCCGGGCCTTCGACGATTGGCGCGCTGGGTCGTGCGGCTGGCGCGCAGGGTCAAGCCCGCCGGGGCCGTTTTTTTTGAAACTGCGCCCTCTACAACCCACCCGCCGTGGGCGCTGCCAGGAGACCGATATGAACCGTATGTTGCCGGGGTTGCTGGTCCTGATGGTCGGGATCGCCGGGGGGGCGCAGGCCTCGCCCGAGGCGGAGTTCGCGCGTGGGGTGGAGGCAGCCGAGAAGGGCGATCACGCGACGGCCCTGAGGCTATGGCGTCCGCTGGCGGAGCAGGGGAATGCGAAGGCGCAGTTCAACCTCG
>Ga0114939_10001507_pt1 | contig 18233 bp, 11 predicted proteins | sample AshMeaCrysSpring_FD_87196 | JGI IMG/M metagenome (GOLD analysis project Ga0114939, IMG submission 87196) | Groundwater microbial communities from Big Spring, Nevada to study Microbial Dark Matter (Phase II) - Ash Meadows Crystal Spring | ecosystem: Environmental > Aquatic > Deep subsurface >...
AGCGGGCCACGGCCGTGAAACCCCACGCATAAGCGAAATCTCTGGCTGGTTTAGTGGCGGAACAGAAACTCTTTGCAATTGATCAGTGACCAAAGCAGATCACTGACGGACGCCAATCGATCATTCGACTGATCGATTATCGGGGCAATCGATGCGACCTCTTCCGCGGTTGGCGAACGGCTGAGGGTCGCCCAGTACATCTCATCGACGAGTTCTTCGCCGGAGAGCTCGGATCTTGCCCAGCGTGCAGCGTTGCCGCCCGCAACGTTCAACCGCTGCTCTAAGGATGCGTCACCGATCAACAGCAGCGACTGCGCGAGGCTTGTCTCATCAGAACGTTCACAATCGCACGACAGCAGGCGCGCCGGGCGACCGAACGCGCGGAGCAGGTTTTCTGCGGACGTCAATTGCTCGCGCCCCCGGACATGGCGGGGTGCAGACAGACCGGCCGCTCTCGTCCCGCGGGGGTAGCCAGGAAATTCACAAGGCACACCCAACACTTGACTTTGGGCATCGAGCAACTGTTCGGCGGTCAAGCGGCGAAGTGACTGCTGGGCAAACAGCTGAGGTGGCGGCCCGTTGGTTTGTTCAGGAAGCCATTGTGACTGATATGCGTCACTGGACATGATCTCCCGAACCACCGCGCGCCAATCAAACGACATGCGCACCAGCCGATCGGCCAGGTATTCCAACAGCTCGGGATGACTGGGAGGATTACTGTCTCGGAAATCGTCCCAAGGCTCGACAATTCCCCGCCCCAACAGCTGTTTCCATAGCCAATTGGCCATCGTTTGCGAGAACCGCCGGTTTGCAGGAGCGACTAGCCAGTCGGCGGCTTCCACGGTCCGTTCCCGCCCGCCTGCCAATGGCCCCGGCTCACCGAGCAACTGGGGCACCATCTCTGCGTCGGTGCGGGGGTGGCGAATGGGATCTGGGTTGCTCCGCGCGACGACCAACTGTTCGCCATTGAATTCATTCTTGTCAAGGTCGTCGCGCCGCCTGTTGTCTTTGATTTCGTAATCGATTTCGGCGAACACCGCGAGCCATCGGTAGTAGTCGTTCTGCGTCCATCGATCAAACGGATGGTTGTGACACTGCGCGCACGCAAGACGAGCCCCCAGAAATAAACGAGCAACCGTCTCACCCCGCTGTGCCGGAGTCCGTTGAGCCCGAAAGAAGTTTGCCGCCGGTTGCTCATAGGTGCTGCCCCGTGTCACGAGCAGTTGCTGTACGAATTGATCCAAGGGCAAACCAATCGCGACCGCTTCAAACAGGTAACGGCGGAACACCGATACCCCCTGCGGATCAAGGACCAGTTCCTCGCAGCGAAGCATGTCGGCCCATTTCAGACTCCAGTAGATTGCCGTCTCGGGGCTGACGAGTAACTCGTCGACGAGTCGTGACCGTTTGTCCGGTCGCGGATCTGCGACGAACGAACGCGCCTGTTCTGCGGTTGGCAACATGCCCGCGAGGTCCAGATAGACGCGTCGGATATAGGTCGCGTCGTCACATGGGCCTGCCGGCGCATGCCGTGTCTCGGCAAGTTTGGACAGGATGATCCGGTCGATCGTACCGGAGGGTATGGGAAGGTCGGGAACAGGTCGGTTCGATCCCCAGATGATCCGTGCCGTCTGATGGGCTCCCAGGTACCGGACCAGGATGATCGCCTCCCCGTCACCTTGACGCGTGACAACGCCTTGCTCGTCGACGGTCGCCACCTCGGGAAACAGCGATTCAAAGACGCTGAAGAAATTCACAGACCGCCGACTGCCGTCACGGAACTCGGCCGTCACATCCAAATGGACGGATGATTGATCGTCCGACAAGACGACCGCTTGGGGAGAGACCTCAATCCTCGACAGGACGGGCGGATCCGGATCCTCAGGGCAGCCTGCCTGAATCCACTGTTCCAACAGTGCAATTCCTGGATGATCGGGCAGAAATCGCTGTCCGCCTTGATGGCTCAGTTGAGCGGTCGCTTTTTGAAGCAGCAGACTATTGTCAGCTTGCAGCAGGTCGACTCGTCGGCCACCGTGTTCCAAAGCGATCGAATGCAGGTCCAGCTCTGGCTGTTCGCCGCGGAGCGACAAACGGAATCCGCCTTTTCCAGATTGATTGCCGTGGCAAGCCCCTTGATTGCATCCGGCCTTCGTCAGTAGCGGGACAATCTCCGTTCGAAACGACGGAAGCGACAGACCTGTGTCGGCGACGGCCGCGGCGGGCTCGACAACCGCGAGACACAACACCCACGCGCACCACAGGGCTCGTAACGCACGATGCGACATGCCCACTTGAGCTTCGTAGGAGGGTGCCCACGGTTACTTCAGCTGGGAGGCTGAAGAGGAGGCCGAATCGCTCGATGCGGCCCTCCGGCATGGACAGGATTGGAGGGAAGGTCCGACTTCAGCATTTTAGCAGATTCGCGCGGTGGGCCGAGACAAATACAAGGCAAACCGCATCGATCAAATCGGGGTTCAGGGCAGCTCGGGCAATGGGTAAGGGCGGCTGCTGATGACACCCTCCTCGGGACTGGATGCCGTGGCGTACAACCGGCGCGGGATCCGTCCTGCCAAGAACGCGTCTCGTCCGGCCCGTGCCGCATGGGCCATGGCGCGTCCCATGCGAATCGGGTCGCGGGCGTGGGCGATGGCCGTATTCAGCAGCACCGCATCGGCGCCCAACTCGAAAGCAATCGCCACGTCGCTCGCGGTCCCGACACCTGCATCGACAATCACTGGATAGCGGGGATCGTCTGCCTTGAGATATTCCAAAATGATTCGCAGGTTGTTCGGATTCAGGATCCCCTGCCCTGAGCCAATCGGACTGCCGGCCGGCATGACGCTCAAGGCTCCCGCCTCTTTCAGCCGGATGGCAGTGATGGGGTCGTCGCTGGTGTAACAGAGCACCTGGAAGCCTTCAGCCACCAGCTGCTTGCAAGCCTCCAGGGTTCCCAAGGGATCGGGCAGCTGCGTCTTGCTGTCTCCCAGCACTTCCAGCTTGACCCAATTTGCGCCTGGGTTTCCCAGGTTGCGGAGGATTTCGCGACCCAGACGTGCAGCGCGTACCGCGTCCGTCGCGTTGTAACAGCCTGCGGTGTTGGGTAGCAGAATGAGCCGTTCGAGATCCAGAAAATCGAGAAGGTTCTGACCGCGGCGGTCGTAGAGTCGTTCCCGGCGAACCGCGACCGTGACGCATTCCGCTTCGCTTGCATCCAACGACGCGCGCATCAGACGCATGTCATCGTAGCGGCCCGTGCCAACGATTAAACGGCTGCGCAGACGATGACCGCCAAGCACCCAACCTTCGTCCGTTGCATTGCCACCATCACCGGCACCCGACATCCGCTATCCCCCACCGACCAACGTGACGATCTCGATCTCGTCGCCGGCCTGCAAGATCCGTTGCTCTAGATGCTCGCGGGGCACGACATCCCCATTGCATTCGACCGCGACTCGCACCCCGTCGCTGGGCAGCGATCGCAACAGTTCGCCCAGCGTGCACGAGGATGGCACGGACTGCGGCTGACCATTGACAATCACCTGGATCATCTCGCCCATGGCGTTCACCAACCCATCGGCCAATGGATGCCATCCTTGCGCCACCGGGCGAGCATCCGTGCCAGCCGCTCCTGTCGGTCCGATGGCGCAGCACGCCTAAGTGGCGGACAGCGCATCCGCAAACTCTCGTTCGCCGATACGCTTGCAGCGAAGGCTGGCGTGAGTCCAGGCAACAGCTCGCGAGGGCGATGGCTATTCCTTTTCAAAGGCAGCGTCAAACGCCCGCTGACTTGCGCTGAAATCCATCTTGCGCACAAATCCGGCGGCTTCCCGAGCGCCGAACTGCCGGTCCATGCCGCTGTCTTCCCATTCCACCGACAGCGGGCCCTGATACCCGATGTCATTAAGCGCGCGGATGATTTCTTCAAAATTGATGTCACCGCGTCCGGGCGATCGGAAATCCCAACCTCGGCGGAAGTCTCCGAAATTCAAGTGGCTCGCCAAGATTCCAGCCGTGCCATCCAACTTGACGATCGCATCCTTGATATGCACATGGTAGATCCGGTCCGGAAACGCCCGAATGAACTTCACCGGATCGACGCCTTGCCAGCGCAAATGACTGGGATCGAAGTTGAATCCAAACTCGGGGCGATGATCCAAGGCCTCTAATGCCCGTTGCGCTGTGTAGATGTCGAAGGCGATTTCCGTCGGATGAACCTCTAATGCAAACTTGACTCCGCATTTCTGGAACTCATCCAGAATCGGATTGAACCGTTGTGCCAATAGCTTGAAGCCATCGTCAATCATCGCGGGTGGGACGGGCGGGAAGCTGTAGAGCAGATGCCAGATGCTTGACCCCGTGAACCCGTTTACCACGCCAACTCCCAGCTTTTGGGCAGCCCTGGCAGTCTGCTTCAGTTCCTCGGCGGCCCGCTTATTGACTCCCGCCGGGTCTCCATCTCCCCACACCGTCGGAGGGAGGATTGACTTGTGGCGTTGGTCGATGATGTCCAGCACTGCCTGCCCGACCAAGTGAGCGCTGATCGCGTAGCACTTCAAGCCATGCGTCTCAAGAATCGCCCGTTGCTGATCACAATAGCCCGGCTCGGCGATCGCCCGTGCGACCTCAAAGTGGTCTCCCCAACAAGCCAGCTCGATCCCGTCGTACCCGAACTCCTTCGCCAGGCGGGCCATCTCAGTCAACTTCAGGTCGGCCCACTGGCCGGTGAATAGCGTGACGGGGCGCGGCATGCGCTGAACTCCTGGAAGGGGAACCAATCGTCGCGTTGCTCATCGAGCAGAACCGCCGCATTGTGAGACCGATCCCCACCGGTTCACAAGTGCCCAGCCCGCAGACGGATCTCACAATCCGGTTTGAAACTGGATGAACCCTTTGAATTCGGGCGGGCCGGCGGCGCGCGGCGAAACGTCCGCGGCCCAATCCCCATGCATCGTGACGAAACCACTAGGGGTCAATTTTTGTACCCAAGACCTTTAAAAAGGCGGCCATCCATGCGGGGTGGGCAGGCCAAGCCGGTGCCGTCACCAAGTTGCCATCGACGTGAGCCGAATCAAGACCCGCGGACGGCTCGACATACTGCCCGCCCGCCGCCCTCACTTCCGGCGCGACGGCGGGGTACGCCGAGCAACTGCGGCCCCGGAGCACCTCCGCGGCGGCGAGCAACTGGGCCCCATGGCAGATGGCGGCGATCGGTTTGCGGGCCTGCGCAAAATGCCGTACGCAATCCAGGACGCTCGGATCAAGCCGCAGGTATTCCGGAGCGCGACCACCAGGAATCACCAGCCCGTCGTAGTTCGAGGGGACTACCTGCTTCCAGTCCTGGGTGATCGCGAAGCGGTGCCCTCGCTTTTCGCTATACGTTTGCTCACCTTCGAAGTCATGGATCGCGGTCGCGACCCAACTTCCCGGGGGTTTGCCGGGACACACCACATCCACCGTGTGGCCCACCATCCGCAACATCTGGTAAGGGACCATCGCTTCGTAGTCTTCCACGAAGTCACCGACGATCATCAAGATTCGTTGTTGGGCCATCGAGGGATTGCCTTTCTTCATCCATCTAAAGCATGGGAATCTTTTTTCCGGCGCGTCGTCCGCCGCAGCACGCTCTTGATGAGGCGGGTCACGAAATTCCGTTGGGTCAGCCGATCGGGACGTTCCGCTAAGCCACCGCGCCCTCCTAGCTTAACGAGCCGTTAGTTCCAGAGGGTGCCCAGCCGGGAACCGTACCACTGGGACCGGTCCTGAGATTTGTAAGGATCGTGCGATTAATTGCGATTCTGCCGCGCTCTCGTTCGATAAAGCTTCCAGACACGATCCGTCGGTGTCGGCATGTGGCGATGGCGCGCATGCCTGGGCGGCGCTGCATTCCCAAGGTGCGCGCTGCGTGCTCAGCGATCCGCGTGAGCCATCGGCCGGCAGATGGCGGTGGGTGTCTTAGCTGCTGCAACTTGCGATGCGCAGCGGCGATACGCGAGCCGAGATTGACAAACATTCTGCTGTCTTGCTAAACGCCTCGACCGCAGATGCTCGGCAACAAAGTGAGCAAGCAACAGCAGGTTTGGATCGCTGCCGCGCACCGAGCGGCTGGCCGTTTCCCGTGCGAACAAGGAGAGTCGCGTTGAAATTCACCGCCCTATCAAGGCTTGGCTGGATGGTCAAGCTTGCGGCCGCCGGCGCCCTGGGTGGGTTGCTTGCGACCGCCACCAACGCGGCTGATCCGCCACCGGCCAGTGGCGCTGGGTCAGCCATGAAGCTGGCTGGTCTGGATGCCGGTCAGGCGATGAACGCCATCGATCAGGCGTCTGCAGCTTTGGCTGCAGGCCAGATCGAGGCAGCCGTTGCACATTGGCGTCAGGCAGCGTCCTTCGCGGAAACCACCCCCGAGGCGCGTGGCCCGGTCATGCAGCTGCGCGAGCAGCTCTTGAAGTCGGGAGTGGCGAGCGAGCGGCTTACGCCCGCTCAGCGCGGTCCGGGAATGCCGTCGAGCGTGCAGTTGCCAGCGACGCTTGCAGCCGGCATGCCCCAGGTCGCCCCGTCCAACGTGGAAGCAGCTCGCGAAGAAATGCTTCGCTTGCTCGCCATCGGACGGGCCGCGTTAGACCGGGGTGACATCGCCTTGGCGATGGATGCCGCACAGCGGGCTCAAGCGCTGCAGGTCCCCGAACAAGCCCTTGAACCATCGATGCCTCGCCCGTGGCAGTTGTTGCTCGAGGCGGAAGCGGCTGCTCGGCGGATGCCAGGAGGCGTCGTACAAGCAGCCCCGGGGGCCCTCCCCAACGGGATGGTCCGCCAAGGTGGCTACAACGCCCAACAGGACTCGACGCAGAACGCCCTGGCCGGAGCGCTTGGCCCGGCCGCTCAATCCTCGGGTGCCGACCTGTTCCGCCAAGGCATGGCAGCGCTCGAAGCGGGCAACCGCGACGAAGCACGTCGGCTGTTTGTCGAAGCGTGGAACCAAGAGGGTGAACTCGATCCGCTGACTCGGCAACAGCTTCGCGAGAAGCTGACTTTGCTGCAGCCGGAGCCCGTTCCGGTGGCTCCCACTCAGGAGTCACCGCTCGCAGCGGTCTCTCAGGAAGCCATGCTGCTGCGGCAGCGGATGTTCAGCGAAGTCACCGGCGAACTCGCGGCTGTCAATCAGCAACGAGCTGCTAATCCTCTGGCCGCGCTCGATCGCCTCCAGAGTCTTCGCCGCCGCGTCGCCGAAAGCGGTCTGGATGATGCCGCCAAGGCACAGTTGTCAAACATGGTCGAACGGGCCATCGCTGGTCAACAGGCCTACATTGAACAGAACCGCGCGGAGATCGAACTCAACATCCAGAACGATCAGGTTCGCCGCGATCTGGACGCCGAAGCTCGGAAGCGCCAGGAGATCGACGACCGGATCGCGCAACTGGTCGATACGTTCAACGAACTGATCGATGAGCATCGCTACGCCGAGGCAGAACTCGTCGCCAAGCAAGTGCGTGAAATCGATCCGGGGACTCCGATCGCAACCTTGATGTTCACCACCAGCCGGATGCAGACTCGCATCAAGCAGGCGGATGAAATCTATGAGCGGAAGGATGTTTCGTTCGCGGACTCTTTGCGAGCCGTCGACGATTCGAGCGTCCCGTTCAACGACATGCAGCCTCTGGCCTATGGCGACGCCCGTGAGTGGGAAACCTTGAGCCGGATGCGACGCGACCTGGCAGCCCAGGATCGCTCACCGATGGGACCTGTGGAGCGGGCACTCATGCAGCAGCTCAACATGCGGGTCGATGTGCGATTCCAAGACCGGCCACTGGCGGAAGTGCTCGATCAGTTGCAGCAGCTGACAGGCGTGCCGATTCACCTGGTCGAAAGCTCGCTGGCCGATGTGGGCATCCGCCGGGATCAGCCCGTGACCTTGAATCTCGCTCAGCAGGTCTCCCTGAAGAGTGCCCTGCAACTGATTCTCACGCCGCTCGACCTGTCCTACGTCGTACAGGACGAGGTGGTCAAAGTCACCAGCCGCACGGCCCAGCGGGCGCAGGTGTTTCCTGTCGCCTACAAGGTCGCTGATCTTGTGACCCCGATTCCCAACTTCGTCAGCGGTTACGAAACCGGGCTGGCTGGCAACCTGGCCGCCGCTTATCAGAACCTCGGCCGGCAGCTGTCGGTTCAGACGACGCCTGTATCCATGGTGGGTCGCGTTGCGAACAACGGCACGCCTCTCCAACCGGGATCGATGGAGACCGGAAGTCAGCAGGTGCTGGCCCAGTACGCGCAGAGCAACTCGCCGATGCTGGGGCTCAACGGCAGTCCGCAGATGATGCCCAACGGGGGCTTTGGCGGCGGCGGTGCTCAAGCGGACTTTGACTCCTTGATGGAGTTGATCCAGTCGACCATCGCTCCGGACTCATGGGAACAGCTCGGCGGCCCGGGCACGATGGAACCGTACTTCGCCAACCTGTCTTTGGTCATCAGCACGACCAGCGACATCCACGATCAAATCGCGGATCTGTTGGAGTCACTGCGAGAGCTGCAGAACCTGCAGGTCACGATCGAAGTCCGCTTCATCACGCTCAGCGATAACTTCTTCGAACGGATCGGTGTCGACTTCGACTTCGACATCGATGACAACGTGCCGGCCAAGTCGATTCGTGATGATTGGGGTCCGAGCTCGGTGATCGGTATCGGCCGCGATGGTCTGCCGACCGCTGACTTCGACATCTCGTTCAACCAGAACTCGTTCTCGAGCACGGTGCCACAGTTCGGCGGCTTTGACGTCAACAGTGCCGCGACCTTGGGCTTCGCGATCCTCAGCGACATCGAAGCATTCTTCTTCATCGAAGCGGTGCAGGGTGACACACGTGCAAACGTGCTGCAGGCACCCAAGGTCACCTTGTTCGATGGACAGATCGGTACGATCACTGACTCAGCGTTCCGGCCCTTCGTGATGAGCTTGATCCCGGTGGTCGGCGACTTTGCGGTAGCCCAGCAGCCGGTGATCGTGGTCTTGAGCGAAGGCACGCAGCTCAACGTGCAGGCTGTGGTCTCCAGTGACAAGCGGTTCGTTCGCCTGACGCTGGTGCCGCTCTTCAGCCGCATCGGTGAAGTGGACACGTTCACCTTCGACGGATCCACAACCACCCGCAGTGGCTCGGTGGTCATCGACCCCGAGACTGGCGAACCGACAGCAGACCGAAACGACGTCGAAGTGATCCGCACGGGCACCACCGTCCAGTTGCCGACATTCGCCGTGACGAGCGTCAGCACGACTGTCAGTGTGCCGGACGGTGGCACGATCCTGCTGGGCGGTATCAAGCGGTTGCGTGAACAGCGCATCGAACGCGGGGTGCCCTTGCTGAGTAAGATCCCCTACGTAAGCCGCTTGTTTCGGAACGTCGGTATCGGGCGTGAAGCCAGCAGCTTGATGCTGATGGTCACCCCGCGGATCATCATCCAGGAAGAAGAAGAACTGGCTCAGACCGGGTACGACTCGACCCGCTAACGGTTGACTCGAGCGGACGGTCTGTCGCTCACTGATAACGCCTCGCGTCGCGGGCGGGTCCTCAGGGACTCGCCCGCGACCTTTATTGTTTAACCAGTTCGGTAGTTTTCGCCATTCCCGGCCGAGGACATCCTCTGACGGTTTCCCGGCAAGTCCCGCAGGCGGCCATCGTCTGCACTGTAGATCTCGCTCACACTGGAAACCGCTCACACTGGAACCATTGTGCGGTAGGCTATGGGCGATGCCGCCGGATGAGCTGACTACCGTACAAGGACCCTTTTGATGAGCATCGAGTCCGTTTGGCCGTTAGGTGTCTTTGCCAGTTTGGACGCTGGACTTGGAGTCCGCTGGGAAGTGATCGAGCAGCTGCATGTGCCCACGATCCAATTGCATGCCCCCAGCCCTCCGCGCTGCACGCGTCAGACGGCGGCCGAGTTACAGGCACAGCTATCGCGGATGAACGTCACTTTGACGTGCGTGTTTGGGGGCTTCCATGACGAAAGCTACGCCGATATTCCCACCGTAGCGCGAACGGTGGGCCTTGTTCCGCGCGCGACACGCGCCGAGCGTGTAGCGGGGATGAAAGTGATTGCCGACTTTGCTGCATGGTTGGCATGTGACGCCGTCGGGCTGCATCTGGGCGTCGTCCCCCATCGCAAGAGCGATGAATGTGAGTACGACGCGGTTGTGTCTGTCACTCGCGAACTCTGCGACCATGTCGCGGAGCATGGTCAGCGGATCCACTTGGAGACAGGCCAGGAAACCGCCGACGAGTTGCTGGAGTTCATTGGCGCAGTCGAGCGTGACAACCTGTTCATCAACTTCGACCCGGCAAACATGATCCTGTACGGTACGGGCGAGCCGATTGAGGCGCTGGAAAAGGTGGGACGGTTTGTGCGAAGCGTGCACTGCAAGGATGCCACGTGGAGCGACCAGCCCACAAAGACTTGGGGACGTGAGGTACCGCTGGGCGAGGGGGCGGTCGGAATGCGTCGCTACCTGCAGACACTCAAGGATCTAGGCTACCGGGGACCATTGACGATCGAACGTGAGATCCCGGAGCAAGCGGACCGGCAACTGCGGGAAATCGGCCAAGCGACTCGGTTGCTCACCGATCTGAGTGCCGAGTTGTGGGGTCAGGCCGGTTAGAGCTCGGCCGCGGCTGGGGACTTTCCTGGCCCGGCGGGCGGGGACAAGGTCTTTCGCTGCTGGCCGGGGGCAGGTGGCTGACTTATCCTGAATGGCGCTCGGCTGCATTGAATGGCTCCGAGTGGCCCTCCCGGTCGCGGCCGTCCATCCAAATCAAGGCCCCCATGCCCCGCGTTCTGATTACGGCCTTTGGTCCCTATGATGAGTGGGCCGAAAACAGCAGTTGGCTCGTCTTGCGCGAGCTGACGCGGTGGATGGAATCGAGTGCCGATATCACCACGCGTCTCTACCCGGTTGATCTTGAACAGGTGCATCAGCGCCTCAGTCAGGACTTGATGCGCGGATTCGATTTTGCCCTGCACCTCGGGCAGGCTCCGGGCGCCACTCGAATTCGGCTCGAAGCGATCGCGATCAATGCGGCTCAGGTCACCGGTGCGGGATCAGCGGCGCCGATCTCAGTCAACGGGCCGGCCGCGTACAACAGCACGCTGCCGCTCGAGCGTTGGGCGGGAATGCTCCGCGGAAAAGGGATTCCGGCCTCTGTGACCTATCACGCGGGTACGTATCTCTGTAATGCGACGATGTACCTGTCCCACTTGCTGGCAGCACAGCGCGAACTGAAACTCCAGAGCACGTTCATCCACCTGCCCCTTGCCCCGGAGCAGGTTGCAGCGCGGACCACCGACGATCCATCGATGAGTGTGCCGATGATGGCAGCGGCTGTCGGCCTGATGATTGACGATCTGCTGAGGACTTTCAGTCCACGGCCGGTGTTGGCATAGGTCACCCCGAGTTGGCCTGCGCAGCGGCTCGGCATAGCTGCTGGCTAAGCCGACGTCAATTCGACGGGCGACTCCAGGGCGCGGCGCAAGTGACGGGCTGTGGCGCTCTCCTTGAGCTGTGCCAATCCTTCAGGCGTGCCTTCAAATTGCAGATAACCTCCCCGCTCGCCCCCTGCCGGACCAAGCTCAATTACCCAGTCACAATTCTTGATCACATCCATGTGATGCTCAATCACCAAGACGGTGTGGCCGCGGTCCACGAGCCCATGGAGTACGCGGATCAGCTGCCGCACATCTTCTAAGTGCAGCCCGGTTGTCGGCTCATCGAGCACATACAGCGTTTTCGCCGTTCCGCCTTGCGCCAGCTCGGTAGCCAGTTTCAAGCGCTGCGCTTCGCCTCCGCTGAGCGTACTGGTCGGCTGCCCCAGCTGCAGATAGCCTAAGCCGACGTTGCTGAGGCTCGTCAAGAGTTGCGTGATCTTGCTGAAGTTCTCGAAGAACTGGCTGGCTTGATCGATCGACATCCGCAAGACATCCGCAGCGCTGGCTTGCTTGTAGCGAACCTCCAAAGTCGCGCGGTTGAATCGTTGCCCGGCGCACCCGGTACAGACAATGTGCAGGTCACTGAGAAAATTCATTTCGATCCGCTCGACACCGTGCCCGGCACACTGTGGGCACCGCCCTTCAGCCGAGTTGAAACTGAAGCGGCTGGCGGAGAACCCTCGTTGTTTTGCGTCGCGCGTCGCAGCAAAGACCTTGCGGATTTCGTCCCAAACCCCGGTGAAAGTCCCGGGGCAACTCCGCGGACTTCGACCGATCGCGGACTGGTCAACCAGCAGCAGCCGTTGCAGGGACTCGACATGCCGCAGGCGCTCAAACGGCCCTGGCCGTGGCGTACTCTGTCCCAATCGCTGCGCAATCGCCGGCGCAAGCGTATCGATGACCAGCGAGCTTTTTCCGCTGCCGCTGACACCGCTGACACCCACCAGGCAGGCCAATGGGACGTGCACAGTCAGCGACTTGAGGTTGTGGAGGCAGGCCCCACTCAACTCGAGCTGATCACGCTTACTGCGGGAACGTCGCTTGACCGGGACCTCGATCCGCCTTTGACCGGCAAGGTATTGGCCGGTGAGCGATTCTGGATGTCGGATCACATCGCAGGGAGTTCCCTGGGCGACGATTCGGCCCCCATGCCGTCCCGCGCCAGGTCCCATATCGACCAGGTAATCCGATGCTCGCATCATCGATTCGTCATGCTCGACGACGAGCACTGTATTGCCTTGCGACTGAAGCGCGCGAAGCGATTCGATCAGTCGGTCTGTATCCATCGGATGCAGGCCGATGGATGGCTCATCGAGGATATAGCAACAACCTACCAGCCCACTCCCGATACAGGTCGCCAAACGGACGCGTTGGAGTTCACCGCCGCTCAATGAACCCGCGGCTCGATCGAGACTCAGATAGTCCACTCCAACGGACACGAGAAATTTGAGGCGTTGTCGGATCTCGCGCTCAGGCTGGCGTGCAATTTCAGCCTCACCAGCGTCCCACTCCCAGGCTTCGCATACGGCCAGCGCTTCCTCAATTGCAAGCCGTGTGAACTCGGCGATGTTTCTGCCGCCAATACGGATGCTCAGCGCTTCAGGGCGCAACCGCTGGCCCTTGCAGGAAGAACATTCCGTGGGCTCTCGAAAGCGAGCCAGTTCCTCGCGGCGATCCTCGGATTTCGTTTGCTGCCATTCCTCTTCCAGCAATTCTGTCAGCACGCCTTGCAGCTTTTTCCGCTGCGCGGAGGGCCACTGTTCGAGCGGAGTCGACCAAAGTGGCTCGATTTCGCCTGACTTGCTGACCATCTGCTTTCGCCAGCGCTGGCGTGCGGCGGCGGTCAGGCTGGCATAGGGCAGGACGGCCCCGTCGGCCAACGACCGTGTCCCGTCCGGGATCAGGCGCTCCTCACTGAACGACTCAAGGCTGCCCATTCCCGAACATTCCGGGCAAGCTCCATAGGGACTGTTGAAGCTGAAGGTTCGCGGCTCGACTTCTCCATAACTGATCCCGCAGTCGGGACACGCAAGCTTCGTACTGTAAAGCTCTTCATGCCATGCATTGCCCTCAGGTGACTGAGACACAACCAGCAGCAATCCGTCGGACATCCGCAACGCCAGCCGCACCGATTCGGCCAATCGCGATTCAAGGCCCGGTCGCACGATCACCCGATCGATCACCGCGTCAATCGTGTGGTTCTTACGGGGCGCTAAGGGCGGGATCGAATCCAACTCAATTATTTCTCCATCGACTCGAGCTCTCAGCAGTCCTGCGCGGCGAATCTCGGCCAAGACATCTTCGTGGGCACCGCGACGACCTCGGACCAACGGTGCCAGCAGCACCAGTTTTGATCCTTCCTCAGCATCTCGTAGCGCTGCTTCGATGGCCGCGGGGGTCTGCTGCTCGACTGGCGAGCCACAGCGGTAGCAGGACGCACGGCCGACACGCGAATACAACAGCCGCAAATAATCGTAGATCTCCGTGACCGTCGCGACGGTACTGCGCGGGTTCTGCTGGGCTTGCTCCTGAGTGATGCAAAGAACCGGCTGTAGTCCCTCGATCAAGTCGACATCGGGTCGCTGGAGCTGGTCGAGAAACTGCCGTGCATAACTGGACAGAGTTTCAATAAACTGACGCTGGCCCTCCGCGAAAATCGTGTCGAAAGCCAGGGAACTCTTCCCGCTGCCGCTTACTCCGGTCAGTACGATCAACTGATCGCGTGGCAAATCGAGATCGACTTGCTGAAGGTTGTGGACGCGCGCGCCGCGAATGCGGAGACATTCTTCCGCTTTAACCGCCATGTTCCTGTCCGCACGGCCCGAGCCGTCGGGCGGCGTGTCCGGTGCCGGGAGGGCTGCCGAATGGGCTGAAACCGCCTCCACCGAGGAATCGTTTCGCTTTGCTCGCGCGGCCAACCATCGTCCTTTTGCACGGGCCAAAGGAATCAAACTAACGACCTGCTTGCAAGGCAGCAACTCTCTGGCCGATCGGTCGCGCCGGTCGTTACGGCCCGATATGCCGAACCCGCGGCCGATGCCGGCCACCGAGTCGTCCCGCGCCGGCAAATGTTGGATCGATGCACGCGGCCACGACGCCGCGGCGGCCCTGTCCGAAGCAAAGGAACAAGAATCCTTGCACTCCGCTCGCCAACGCCTCCCACGGTTTGGACGCGGCCAACGGTCGTGGGACGGCCAGGATCATGGACCAAGAACGACGCTCATTGGCTGCGGCCCCGCGACATGGGGTCTGCGTGAATCCGCGGGGCTTCGCTACGATGAAGCGGCATGTCGGGCAGCCTTGACCAACAAACCGGCTCATCCCCATTGCGTCCCGTCGGATGGACGGCGCCAACCCACGCGCATGAATCACTCTGGCTGGCCAGTTACGCCATGCATTCGGCGGACAGTGTGGGCCGTCACCGGCCCGAGCCTCCGCATCCCTATCGAGGTCCCTTTCAGCGGGATCGAGACCGGATCCTGCATTCGGCAGCCTTTCGCCGCTTGGCAGGCAAGATGCAAGTGTTTACCGACGAAATGGGCAGCTACCATCGCACACGGTTGACGCACACCTTTGAGGTCGCATCGGTTGCCCGGACGATCGCCCGAGTGTTACGGTTGAATGAAGATCTGGTGGAAGCGCTCGCGCTGATGCATGACATCGGACATCCGCCTTACGGCCACTGTGGGGAGGATGTGCTCCAGGAATGCCTCGCGGATCACGGTGGCTTTTCGCATAACCAGTTCGCCCTGACGATCGTCGCGGAATTGGAGGAGCGAGCGGGCGAAACTCCCGGTCTCAACCTGTCCCTGGAAGTGCTTTCAGGTCAGGCGCAGCGTGCCGACAAACGCGGAAAACGCGTTGCGGCTACGGCGCTGCTTGAGGTGCAAATCGTCGACCTGGCCGATTCAATCGCCTACGACGCGCACGATACGGACGATGCGTTGCAGCTGGGGCTGGTCGAGTTGGCCGACCTGGAACCGTTGGCGATTGTTCGCCGCGCCTGGAAGCGGGTCGAAGATGCCGGGCTTCGCCAAGGGACCCAGCATGGGACGCCGCCGCCCCGCCTCCGCCGGGCCCTTGTGCACGCACTGATCGATCTGCAGGTCGAGGACTTGCTTGAACACGCGTCACTGCAGCTTCTTCCCTGGGCGGGGCGAGACCGGATTGCCGTGCTGGACGCCGGATTGCAACTGAGTCATTCCAGCGCGCTGGCGACCGAAAGGCTCGAACTGGAACAGTTTCTTTTTCACCGGGTTTATCGACACCCGCGGCTGGAGGCGGTCCGCCAACATGCGGGCGCTCGGCTGGCGGCCCTGTTCACGGCGCTGCTCGAGAATCCCCTGCGAATGCCGCTGCGATTTCGCTTGCGAAGCGAACAAGTGGGCATTCCGACCGCAATTGGTGAGTACATCGCGGGGATGACCGATCGTTTTTGTGATCGCCAGTCCGCGGCGCTGCACGCGGGGCCCGGACCGCTGGCCGACTGGTCGTGACAGACAGCCCGGGGGGAGGGCACGTCCTCGAGCGCCTTGGCCCAGGCGAGCTCTGCTGGCCGACCGCAAGGCTTACGTCACCGTCGTGGACCGGATAGCTCGCGCGACCGCTCATCGGCGCCGGAAGGGTTGACGGAGAAGACCCCTCGCTAGTGTCGTTCGCTAGAGTTTTGATCTAGACTCGTACTCCACATGTACATGGATTGACCCTTGCCTTGCCTGTGGCGGTCGAGGGGCACTCAAACAACATTCACAGCTTCCTATGGCGCTGATCGTTCTGCGTGCCGTCTTTTTGTGCGTCGCCGGAGGATTGGCTTCCATTTTGGTTTCCACCAACCAGAACCAGGCAGGGCCAGCCTGGATTCCCTACGCGATCTTCACGGGCGTCATGGGGTTGGCCATCGGCACCATCCTGCTGGACATCGCTTGGCCGAGAAAGCGTATCGAGACGGTATCGGCGATCTACTTTGGTCTGTTGATCGGCGTCCTGTTGACTTGGATGGTCTCGATCGCACTAACGCCTCTGATCGAAACGAATCGCAACGGAAGGGCGATCCAGCTACTGGTTGGAATGCTGCTGTGCTACGGATGTACCAGCCTGCTGCTGCAAACCAAGGATGACTTCCGATTTCTCATTCCGTATGTGGAGTTTGTCCGCGAGACTAAAGGCTTCAAACCGCTGATCCTCGATACGAGCGTGGTGATCGACGGAAGGATTGAGGACCTGGTTGAGACCGGCGTGTTCGATAACCAGCTTGTCATCCCCCGCTTCGCACTGAGCGAATTACAGTCGATCGCCGATTCAAGCGACCGGCTCCGCCGGTCACGGGGCCGTCGAGGGCTTGACATCCTGGACCGGCTGCGGAGCAACCCGTCGGTCGACTTACAGATCCTCGATCGAGAGCCTCTTGAATTCGTGGGCCAGCCAGTCGATCTGAAACTGGTCCTGCTGGCCAAGGAACTGGAAGGCAAAATCGTGACCGGCGACTTCAACCTGAATAAGGTCGCCAAGCTGCACAATGTACCGGTGATCAACCTCAACGAGGTCGCCAACGCATTGAAGCCGATGTTCCTGCCCGGCGAAGGGTTCCGCTTGCGGCTGATCAAGCCCGGGGAGGGCCCCGAGCAAGGGGTTGGCTATTTGGATGACGGGACGATGGTCGTTGTCGAAGGGGGGCGTGATTTCCTTGGAAAGGAAATCGACGTCACGGTGACCAGCACCCTCCAGACGAGTGCGGGCAGGATGATCTTTGCGCGGTTCGAGCGGAATCACGCATAGCCGCTCCCCGGCCCCCAATTTTTCTTGGCACCTTCGTGCCAGGCCTGCTCTGGATAGCGCGAACCGAGCGGCTGAATCGCTCGTAAACGCAGGATGTCGGACGGTTTGGGGGGCGTTGCCGCCCCTAAGCGGGTTTGTAATAGTGCTTGCTGATCTGGGCGGTGAGGATTGCCGCCAGCGGTCCTCCTCCACCCACCTCCGGGTTCCTCAGATCCTGGCCGGCCCCTGACCGGCTGGTCGGATCAGGGGTACATTCGCCAGGCCCTCGGGTGATCCTCGCGCCCGAAAGCCGTTATTCGATAGAGTTCGGTAAAAGCGATGACCAAATCCAATGAACCGCGGCGAACGATGATTGAGGCCCAAGGGCTTTCGAAATTCTACGGCCCGTTTGCTGCCGCTCGGGATGTGAGTTTTCAGGTCCAGGAAGGCGAGTTGGTCGCCTTCCTGGGGCCCAACGGTGCCGGCAAGAGCACCACCATGAAAATGCTTACCGGGTACCTGGCCCCCAGTGAAGGCCGGGCGTTTATCGCTGGACACGACATGCTGGCCGATCGGATCGAAGGCAGTCGTCATCTGGGGTATCTCCCGGAAAACGGCCCCCTCTATCCGGAAATGACTCCGCTGGCATTGCTGGAGTTTTTTGCCGACGCGCGTGGACTGTCATCGGCTCGAAAACGCGAACGGATCGATGCAGTCATTGAAATCTGTGACCTGAAGACGGTCCTGTACAAGACGATCAACAAGTTGAGCAAAGGGTTCAAGCAGCGCGTGGGAATGGCTCAGGCACTGCTCCATGAACCTGACGTGTTGATCCTCGATGAGCCAACGGCGGGGGTTGACGTGGCGCTGCGGCAGGAACTGTGGACGGTTGTGCGTGGATTGCGCGAAAAGGGCGTGACCATCATTCTCACCACGCATTACATCGAGGAGGCGGAGGAACTGGCGGACCGGGTGGGGGTGATCAACAAGGGCGGGCTTGTGCTGGTGGAAGA
>Ga0114939_10001508_pt1 | contig 18229 bp, 9 predicted proteins | sample AshMeaCrysSpring_FD_87196 | JGI IMG/M metagenome (GOLD analysis project Ga0114939, IMG submission 87196) | Groundwater microbial communities from Big Spring, Nevada to study Microbial Dark Matter (Phase II) - Ash Meadows Crystal Spring | ecosystem: Environmental > Aquatic > Deep subsurface >...
AACCGACTGTTACCGTGGCTTGCTGGAAAGCCTGTTGGCCGTCCGGACTGGTTGCCTCAACGCGATAGGTGAAAACGCCCTGATTCGCGAGGCAGTCGTTGACATTACCACTGAGATTGGCGAAGTCGAGAACGATAATCGAATCACGCCGGATTTGCACCCGGTTGACGTTGCCGCCTACGCTCCAGGAGATGTTGACACACTGACCGGCAGTGATTTCGGTCGGCGACACATTAAAAGCATAGACTACCGGCGGGCTTGGCGCCTGGGTTGGCGGCGGCGGCGGTGTCGGTGTGGCCTGGGGCGGTAGGGTTGGTTGCGGCAGTACCGTAACATTCTGCTGAGCGCGGGATGTACCTCCCGGTCCGCTCACCTCTATGGTATAGGCTGCCTCCCCAGCCGGTGGGCAATCTCGCGAGGTCCCACCCAACGGCGCACCGCTCCATAACGTCACCTCGTTGCGGGCGACCCGGATATTGTTGACATCACCCGATACTTGCCAGCGAACATCAACACATTGTCCGACGGTGATCTGAAAGCCCGGTGTCACGGTAAAGGAGTCGATGACCGGCGCGCCGATAGCCGGCTGAACGTCGATTCGAATGCTGCGAATATCGACGTTGCCATTGGAAAAGACGCTCCGCAAGTCATAAGTCGTCGTGACCGGGGGACATTCCTGGGCACTGCCTGATGGGGTTACCTGGTTCTGTTGCCAGGGCTGCCCCTGAGCGGAGAAAAAAACTTGCGAAGCGTTTTGCGTTTCCCATTTAAAGTTGACACATTCTCCGGCGCGGATGTTTGTCCGATCTACGGTGAAACTGATGCTCGTTGAGGGCGTGGCGGTTGGTGGCGGCGTCGGCGTAGGTGGTGCGGGGACGGTAATGCCCACCCAAATTCGATCGCCGAAAAGTAACCCGCGCGGATTGCGCATGTTCCAGAAACCTTGATAGACGCCTGGTGTCAAAGGAGCAACCAGGTCCACATAAATATCATAGGTCGCGCCGGGTAATACCGTGCCTTGGATCGGCGTTGCCCGGCCACCCATCCCAGCCTGAGGGACATTGCCGCCGACCGGGGTTAACAGGTAGCTCCTATCCCAGGTACACGTGCCGGTGTTGCGCACGCGCCAGCCTTTCTGGAAAGGTATGCCAGGGCTAACCGGTGGCGGAGCAGTCATATTCTGGTCATCCAGATTCAGGTCCTCCACGAACGCCATACCATCGACACAGGATACCGGCGGTAGGACAGCCTCTTCGGTCGGTTCCGCTGTAGCCGGGGTCGGCTGGGGTGTTGGAACGGGAACTAAATCGGCCAGGGTCAAATTAAGATAGCGGTCAGCCAGTTCAGCCAACACACCTTCGTTTTGCAAATCGATCAATGCCTGGTTAATTCTGGCCACCAGGTTTGAACCTTTGGGCATGGCCACCGCGAAGCGCTGGCGATTCAGGCTTTGACCGGTGATCTTAAAATCTTCACCTTGAGCCAGTAGCGACAAAGGCGGGCTATCGGCAACCACTAAATCGATGAGGCCGGCGCTTAAATCCTCGATCGCTTTCTCGGTTTCAGCATAAACGAATAAATTGTCTGGCGGGAGAATACCCGGTTCCACGGCCGCTTCCTGCAACCAGGTCTCAAAGACCGATCCCTCCTGGACGGCAATCCGATAAGGTGCCATGTCGTCTAACGTTGTGATCCGAATGTCGTCGGCTGCGCGGCCCAGGATAGCGTCCTCGGATATGAAATAAACATTGGAGAAATCGACTTGATCCTGGCGTGCTTCAGTGACCGAGATCGCGGCAACGGCGGCATCGATCTGGCCAATCGCCAGCGCGCCGCCCAAACCGTCAAAGGCCATGTCCTTGAGTTCAACCGGCAGGCCAAGTTTCTCGCCGATGGCCCGGCTCAGAGCAACATCGTACCCGTCAAGTTCGAAGTCTGGCATGTAGAAAGCGAATGGGGGATAGTCGGCCGATGTGCCGATGATCAACACACCTCGTTCCTGAATTTGCTCCCATGCGCCAGGCTGTTCGGGTTCGGCTGTCGGCGTGGGAGACAGTTCCGGTGTTTGGCGGCAAGCCACCAGCGGTAAAATCAGCAATAAAGCCAGACTCAGAACCATCATCACAGGAATGGGGATTAATCGAAGGTGTTTCATCGCAGATTCTCCGAAGAAGTCGCTTGGGGCTGATGGGGGCAGTCCTTTTTCGCGGGTATCAATCATTAGTCAAACGAGCCGGAAAGATGGTTTCCGGCTCGTCTCGTCAGGATCAAATTGGCTGGAGCATTACAACCTGAGAGCCTCAACTCCCAGGCAATTACGTTTATGGTTCGAGCACAAATGTCATCCGGCCGCCGTCAGCCATCAAATCGATGAACAGCGTGTTGCCTTCGATGGAGAATATCCCTGCGAAGGGGAGATATTGGATAAAGAAATCGCCTAACGAACCTTCCGGACAGGCGACCAATGTAGTCGCCAAAGGCGAGATCATAAGACTGCTTTCATCCACCGTAAAGGTTCCACTGCCAGTGTTACAATCGGCGACGACGTTCACCGTTCCATCAGCGTTGAATGTGATGAGATAATCCTCTGTGCTGGGAACCGAGTAATCCTGCTTGGCATCTCGGAAATTGGACCATCGCCAGGTGGTATCATTCAGAGGATTCGCCGCCGCGGCCTCCTCGCCACCCACGCCGGTGTCGACACCTTCGAAAGGCCCGCTGTTCGCTAGCAACAGGGTGGTGCCATCGGCAAGGAGTAGTACCAAATTGCCGTCGGCATCTAAGCTATAACTGGTGACGTTCGCAAAGTAGGCCACGAATTGATCGCTAAGCGACCCTTCAGGACAAGCAGCCAGTGTGATCGGTCCCGGCAGTAGTGTTAACGTTTCACCGGAGAGCGTGTAACCACCCGCTCCGTTGTTACAATCAGCGCGGAAGACATAGGTACCATCATCCAACAATACCAGATAGTACTGCTCAGGGTTTTCGACCTGAGTGGTTTCGCCACCTGGGTCGGTGACACTCGTCCACTGCCAAACGATATTGAGCGGGTCGCCGCCAACCGGTCCGGGTGGTGAGGTATCCTGGACAACCTGCGGAACCTCAACCGCGCCGATGTTGGCTAAAGTCGCCGTGCTGCCGTCGTCGGTCGTCATGGTGACAGAGCCGTCATCGCCCAGCGCCAAACCGGTTACTCCACTCAGGAAGGCCAGGAAGGCATCGCTCTGCGAATCCGGCGGACAGGCGGCCAGGGTCATCGGTCCCAGGAATAGCGATACCGTTCCGTCTTCATTGTAGAGGTAAGTACCACTCCCTACGTTACAATCCGCTTTGAAGCTAAAAGTTCCGTCCGGCAGCAACACAACGAAGTAGTCTTCAGGGTTATCGACGGTTACCGTATTACCCGAAGCATCCGTGAAACCGGGCCACTGGAGGGTGATGCCGGTCAGGCTGGCCTCGGCTGCGTCCGGTTGAGCTTCCGGCTCAGTCACCTCAGCGGCCATCTCCGCCGGACCGCCATTGGCGAAAACCATATTGCCGCTATCCAGCATGAGGTTCAATACCAGCTCGCCATCCTCATTGAACACATACGTCGCAGTCTGTAAGAGCCTGCGGATGTACTCATCGCTCAATGAACCTTCCGGGCATAGCGCGAGTGTTATCGGTCCGGGAGACAGCGTTAAAGCGCTTCCCTCGCGGATATAGGCGCCCCGGCCGACGTTGCAGTCGGCTTTAATGGTATAGCTGCCATCGGGCAGGAAGACCAGCAGGTAAGACTCAGGATCTTCAACAACGATATCGTTTTCTTCGGCCGTGTCCTCGAAGCGGAGCCACTGCCAAACGGTACCGATGAGTTCGTCATCGGCCGCCATTTCAACTTCGGGCACCACGACAGGTCCCCCGCTGACCATGGCCGTTGTGCTACCATCGGCAGTAGTCAGCGTAATCGTCCCATCCGGCGCTACCGCGGCTCCATTCACGCTGCCCAGGAACGCCAGGAACGCGTCGCTTTGAGAATCAGGAGCGCAGGCGGCCCGCGTCATCGGCCCCATCACCAACTGAATATTACCATCAGCGTCATAGGTGTAGGTGCCACGACCGACATTGCAGTCTGCCTTGACGTTGAATGTGCCGTCCGGCAGGAGGATCAGCTGGTAATCTTCAGGGTTCTCGACGGTGATCGTTTCGCCATCGGGATTGGTAAAGCCGGGCCACTGCAAAGCGAAACCGGTGAGACCAGCGTCCACCGCGCCGGGCTGGTCTTCGCCACTGGTTGCGACTTCCGGGGACTCGACCGGACCGCCGTTGGCAAAGACCATGTCACCGCCATCGGCGAACAGGTTAAGCACCAGGTTACCGTCATCATCAAAGACATAAGTCCGGACAAAGCCAAGTCGCTGGACAAAATCCTCACTCAGCGAATCAGGCGGGCACATGGCACGGGTCAGCGGGCCAAGCGTCAGCACCAGTGAACCGCCGTCCATTTCGTAGGTTCCACCACCGACATTACAATCAGCCTTGAGGCTAAAAGTTCCATCCGGCCAGAGAACAAGCTGGTAATCCTCCGGGTTGTCGACAGTGATCTCAGCGCCGTTCGGGTCCGAAAAGCTTTCCCATTGCCAGATCGTGCCGGTCAAGTCTGCCGGCTCTGAAACCTGCTCGGTCTGCGCCGCGGCCACCTGATCAGCACCAACAGCCAGGCTAGCCAACATGGCGACCATTGAGGAAAGGTCTGGGCGGAAGTCGGAGTCGGCCGCCGCCTCAGCGTTCGTATCCAGGTCTTCGAAGTAGGCTGCCGGGTCCGATCCGACGGTATCGGCGATTTCAGCCGGCACATCGGCGGTTGTCTCCGGCAGGAAGGCGGCGGCCACCGGCCAGGACATGAAGACATAATGCGTGCCGTCGCCTGTAATACCCTGGAAGATATAATTCAGCCCCGATTCGTTGGTCACAGGGAGAATATTCTCGCCGGTGATATTGGTCAGGTAACCGACGCCGGTGCCGCCATTAAAGCCTTCATATTCGATCCGGGCGATGAAGTTTTGATTGGCGTCACCCAGGATAGGCGGAACGGGTACGGACGCCTCTTCAGCCGCGGGTTGATCTTGAATAAGCGATCGCAATTGCTCGAGCGCAGCTTGCGCATCTGCATCACCCCGAGCCTCAAGCCAGGACAGCAAGGCCGCCAGCGGAATAACGCGCACCTGTGGCCGGTTCAGATCGATCTGCTCGCCTTCAGCCGGTAACAAATCGGCGTTGTCCGGATCGGCAAAGGATAACAACAGATGAGGTGGAACACCGGCCGTACCGATGGATGTATCCGGTTGCACACCTTCGATGATCTCGGCCAACCAGGACGGGACAACAGCTGACGGATCGACCGCGATGGCATCCGGGTTAAGGACACCGGCTTCCTCGGCCGAGGGGATCCGGACTTCGGCCACGATTTCCTCAGTCGGCTCCGGCTCTGCCGTTGGTTCCGGTTCGGCCGTCGGTTCGGGTTGCGTTGCCTCCGTGGCAACCACCTCCGTGGGTTCTTGGATGGGGGCGGGTTCGTCTGTTGCCAGAACAGCGGCCGCAGTCGGCTCCGGCTGGGCGCCGGTTAAGGCCATTAGCCGATCACCGCCGAGCAACAGCAAGATAAAAAGAATGATCTGCAGGGCCAGGATGATCCCGGCCAGTATGACACGACTATTCCGGTTGTTCTCTGCATTGTAAGTCGACATAACCTTCCTCCGAGTTTTGACCAGCCTGACTAAATGCTCATCGAACGCACGATAAGGCGTAAGCTGTCAAACCCGTTATATTATCACTCATCTTCGCTATAGGCGAATAATTTTTTCCAGTCATCAGTCAGCATTTCCTTACTGTCAGTTGAACCGAATAACTGGATGATCCGGGCGATCACCCCGGTCCAACCGGTCTGATGGCTGGCCCCCAGACCGGCGCCATTGTCGCCATGAAAGTATTCGTAGAAGAGGATCAAGTCGCGCCAGTGGGGATCAGTCTGGAATTTCGTCGCACCACCATATACCGGGCGTCGACCATCTTCGCCACGAACAAAAATATCAGCCAGCCGTTTACCGATTCCGATCGAGACTGTATAGAGATCGGCAAATTGCCCGGAGCCGGTCGGGAACTCCACTTTGAATTCCGGCCCGTAATAGCGATATAGTTGTAGCAACGCCCGCAGAAGCAGCAGGTTGACAGGCATCCAGATCGGTCCACGCCAGTTTGAGTTACCGCCGAACATGCCGGTATTTGATTCCGCCGGCAGGTATTCGACCCGGAACTCCTCACCTTTGACATAAAAGGTGTATGGGTGAGCCAGATGGTAACGGGACAGTGCGCGAACGCCGTAGTCGCTTAAAAATTCATCCTCGTCCAGCATTCGGCTCAGCACGCGGCGCAATTTATGTTCATTTAAGACGGAAAGCAGATAACGCCCCTCGTAGCCGGGTTGGTTGGGCGTGGCGATAGTCGCGGCGAGCTCCGGATAACGCTGGTTAAACTGTCTGAGCTTTTCAACCAGGTCAGGAGCCTTGGCCAGTACCTCCGGCTCAATGACTGTCGTCGCGGCCAACGGCAATAAGCCGACCATGGAACGAACTTTCAGGCGTACAGCCGTGCCATCCGGAAAACGCAAAACATCGTAGAAAAAGCCGTCTTCCTCATCCCACATCTCGTCGGCATGCTCTCCGATCCGGTCCAATGCCGAAGCGATCAGCATGAAATGCTGATAGAATTTGACCACCATATCGCCATAGACTGTCGGATCAATCCGCACGAGTTCCAGGGCCAATTCCATCATGTTCTGGGTGTAGAATGCCATCCAGGCGGTACCGTCGGCCTGCTCCAGGAAACCTCCCGTCGGCAGGGGGGCGCTGCGATCAAAAACGCCGATATTGTCCAAACCCAGAAATCCGCCCTCAAAAACGTTGCGACCGGTACGATCTTTTCGATTTAACCACCAGGTGAAATTCACCAACAACTTTTGAAAAGCCTGGTTCAGAAAGTCAAGGTCCGGCGCTCCGTTCATCTCGGCGTCTATCCGGTAGACAAACAAAGTCGCCCAGGCATGAACCGGCGGGTTCACGTCACTGAAATTCCATTCATAAGCCGGAATTTGCCCACCGGGATGCAGGAACCGCTCGCCCAAGAAAAGTTGGAGTTGTTGCTTGGCGAAGTCGGGATCCACCATGGCCAATGCTATGGTGTGGAAGGCCAGGTCCCATGCCGCGTACCAGGGATACTCCCACTTATCCGGCATGGAGATAATATCGGCATTGACCATGTGGACCCATTGGCGATTGCGCACGCCGGCTCGCGAATTGAACTTCCAAGGATGTCCGTTTTGTTCCTCCAGCCAGTGGTCCAGATCATAGTAGTAGTATTGTTTCGTCCACAACATGCCCGCCAGGGCTTGGCGCATCACGAGGCCCATATCCGCCGGCAAGGCATCCGGCGTGATGGATTCGTAGTATTCGTCGGCCTCAGCCAAGCGCTGAGCCAGTATTTTGTCGAACGCTTGGCCGGAAACATCGACCTTTCGCCCATTCGCACCCGCCGCCGTCGGGGTTACGGGAACCAATCGCAAACGGACCGTGACCATCTGGCCGGATTCAATGGTTTGAACATAATGTGCGGCGACTTTTGTTCCCTGCTTTTGCGGGTTCACTGCGTCTGTCCGGCCGGAGACGATGTAGTCATTGATACCGTCCTTGACATAGGGACTTTGATTGGGCTTGCCAAATAGTCGCATCTCGTTGCTGTCGTTCTCGGTAAACAGCAACTCCGGATTCCCCTCGCAGTAGAGGTTGTAACGTCCCAATTCGGGGTGATCTGTCTCGACCACACTCATCTTCGCCGTCCCCGGTAACTGGCGTATGACAGGTCGCATCGTTTCGCGTGGCTTCTGCCAGGTGTTGCGAAACCAGAGAGTCGGCAGCAGGTGGAGTGTCGCCGTTTCCGGACCGTGATTGACCGCCCGAATTAGAATCAGGATATCATCGGCCGAGGCTTTGGCGTATTCAACAAAGACATCAAAATAGCGATCCTCATCGAATATACCGGTATCGAGAAGTTCGTATTCCATCTCTTCCCGACTCCGGTTTCGATTATTCCGGACCAGGTCATCATAAGGATAAGCCTCCTGGGGATACTTGTATAGATACTTCATATACGAGTGGGTTGGCGTGCTGTCCAGGTAAAAGTAATACTCTTTGACATCTTCCCCGTGGTTGCCCTCGCTGTTGGTCAAACCAAAAAGCCGCTCTTTCAGGATTGGATCATTGCCGTTCCAAAGAGCCAGTCCAAAGCAAAGATATTGCTGATCATCCGAGATGCCGGCCAGTCCATCCTCTCCCCACCGGTAGGCGCGTGATCGAGCCTGGTCGTGTGAAAAATGCTCCCAGGCGTTGCCGTCATCGCTGTAGTCTTCGCGTACCGTTCCCCATTGCCGCTCGCTCAGATAAGGTCCCCATTTCTTCCAGGGTGCAACTTCCCGAGCTTCTTTCAAACGAAGTTTTTCTGCATTTTTGACCATCTTCCTGTTCCTTATGATGATAAAAAATTCTGTATAGCAATTGACGCACTTTGGACAAAAGAAACCGGAGCATGTGCTCCGGTCGTAGTATCGCTTTTCCTCACCTTCGTTGAATCGATTTCAATCGCGTATCGCAGAGGCGGCATTGATTCGACAGCGTCGAACAAGCTGGAACTATCTGAGTTACAGCGAACTTCATCACGCCCTGGGCCTCTCAGTCGTTCTTGTCGGCGGCTTTCTCGACCTTATCAGATATTTCAACGGCCGTGGCTTCAGTCTGCGCGGCTACGGCACCAGCCTTCGCCGCCGTTTCCTCGCTTGCCCGTCTCTCCGCCTCGCGTTCTTCCCGGCTGCCTTCCACAACCTTGTCGCTCACCATACGATACCCGACGTAAAGTGGAACGATCTGGTATAAGGCAAACCAGGTCATCAAACCGAATACAACCCATTTGATAGTGCTCAAGTTGGCGTTTACTTGGGCCTGGGTATTTTCAAGAGAGGTTCTGGTCTGCTCCAGCACACCGATATACTGATCCATCAAGGGCACAAACCCGCCGACAGTCGAGTTAATTCCGTCGATATTGCCAGCCAGTTGGTCGATGTTCTCGCCCAGGGAACCGATGTTCGTCACGGCAACTTGCAGGCTGTCTTCCAACGTACGCAATTGATCCGGCACGCCGACCAGGCTTTCGCCAATCTGGAGGACGGCCTCGTCGAACGGTTCGCGGGGATTGTAATCTATCCCCAGATCGAAGCTGATTGGGATGCCGGCCACCCGGCGCTCGATCTGGAGATCGCTTAACCTGGTGAGAGTTGTGTCGATGGTGGCCGCAATACCGGCCAGATTCGGCACAGCTGAGTTTACTGCCTCGAGGCTTGACGGCAGCGTTTGGGTCGTCAAGGCGGTCACTTGTTGCAACAGCGGTTGGGTATCGACCAGGGTAACGGCCATGTTCACCGCCGTGTCCGAGACCGTGTTCAAAGTATTGCCGGTTTCCACCAGCGTTGATTTAACGTTTTCGAGACTAGACGTGGTCGTATCGACGGTCGTACCCAGGAGTTCCACAGCGGAGTTGAACCCTGTTGCCGCTGCGTCTATGGCCCGGTTGGCAAAGACCGCGCCTGCTCCGGCAATTACCAGCCCAACTATTCCGATGATGATCATGATGATCCCAATGATTCGACGGAAAATAGACATCTCCTGCCTCCAACACCTTGATTTGTATGGTAAAGTGGCCACTGAATGTGGCCATACTGGGGAAATTGACTAATTGAATGATAGCAAATTAATCGAATCAAGGGTGAATCGAAATACGAATTTCCCCCTAATTACCCCTTTTAGCGCCGTCCCTCGCGAAGCAAGTCCCGAATTTCAGTCAGGAGCTTTTCTTCGGCCGGGGGTTGGGCCGCATCCGCTTCGGCTTCTTTCCTGGCCGATAGGCGGTTCATACCCCGAACCATTAAAAAGAGAACCAAAGCGATCAGCAGGAAGTTAATAATCGCCTGGATAAAATTGCCGTAAGCGATACGAGACTCGCCAATTGTTACACCTAGAGTGGAAAAATCAATCCCGCCCAAAACGATGCCAATCAACGGCATGATGATGTCATCAACGAGCGAATTGACTATGGCCGTAAAGGCAGCGCCCATGACGACGGCTACAGCCAGGTCGATCACATTGCCTCGGTTTATAAAATCGCGGAACTCCTTCAACATCGTGCTAACCCCCATCGCTCTCGGACCTCTTCGGTCGGCGGCTACCAGATTATCTATCAATCCCGGGCATCGACTTAACATAAAGCGGTAGATACCCGGAGGCACCTACCGCCCTATCTCGTTTTTCCCAGCCGAGTTTGCCGTTTACTTGGTTAAATCATCGAGTAGATCCATAAAATCTGATCCGGGTTGCTCGGCGGCCGGTTTTGAAGATGCGGTTTTTTTTGATGAGCTTTTTTTCTTAGGCGCGGTTCCGGCTGAGGCAGAAGGTTTTTTAGCAGCCGGCTTGGCAGATGATGATTTTTGGGTCGTCTTCTTTGTTGCAGTGGTCGCCGGTTTCGCGCCGGCTTGCCCGGCCATCAATCCCATCGCTTGTTGCAGCCCCAAAATCGCGTCGTCCTCGCTGATGCCCATTTGGGCCGATAACCGCGAGGCAACTCCGGAACTACGGAGATAATCGGGATCGGTCAGACTGGCGAGATCGGCACCACCACTCCGTCCCTGACCACGGTTTTTAGCCATGCTGGATGTCAGCAAGCCGATTGCCGCCATCGCCAGCATGTTGGCCATCTGGGGCGAGATGCCCAATTTCTCAGCCAGGGTACCGATGAACGGTAAGGCAGGTCCGCCGCCGCCGGCAAAACTCATCTGGTTACTACCACCGCCCATGCCTCCCAATAACCCACCTAATAAACCGCCCAGGCCGCCCGCGGCTGGGTCACCGCCGGATCCACCACCCAGAAGGCCGCCAAGCATGCCGGCCATGTCGCCGCCCGCAGCCTGGCCACCGCCGGCGGCACCACCCAGCAACCCGCCCAGGAGATCCGTCATGTCGCCGGAAGGAGCGCCGCCGGCCCCACCTAACAAGCCGCCGAGCAAACCGCCGATATCCCCCTGGCCGCCTGAATCTCCACCAGCCATCCCACCTAGCAAGCTGTCGAGCAGGCCGCGAGTGGGATCTTCTCCGGCTTGTTCACCTCCGCCCTGAGAATTATTCAACAATTCGTCAAAGTCGTTCGCCATGTGTTATGCTCCTCTGTATGCCGTTGAAAAAACCGACGGTAAGTATAGCAATTTCATTCCATTTCTCACGACCTAAAACCAATATCCCGCCTCGGGTTATTGGGCGTTCAATATCACGGTTTGAGAAATCGCTTGCAAAATACCGCTCGCATCGAGCATAAAGGCAACGATGGAATATTCACCGGGCGTCACCTCTCCCCCGACTTGCCAGAATCCGGACGGGTCGACCACGACCTTTGAACCAAACGGCTCGCCATTCAGCTCCAGCAACAAGGTACTGCCCGGTTGGGCAGAGCCGACTACAGTGAGCGCCGGACCGGTGAATGTCGGAATGCCCGATTCATCGATCACCGGCGGTCGCACGCCGGCGGCCAGGGGCGGAACCAAAACCCGATCGATCACATGAATGGCGCCGTTTGTGGCCATCATGTCGGGCTGGATGACCGTTGCGTTGTTGACAAGCAACGTTTCACCGGACGGCGTGATCGTCCAGAGGCGGTTGTTGAGTGTCGCCGGAGCGACGACTCTCAAATCGGCCGCGGAATAGATGCCCCGCGTCGCATGATATTGCAGCACTTGAGAGAGGGCTTCGGGGTTGGCGATTAAGCCTTGGATAACCTCTTCGGGCAGTTGCTCGAAAGCCACGTCGGTCGGGGCAAACAAGGTGAAGGGGCTTGATCCGTCGAATTCATCGGCCAATCCCGCGGCCTCCAGAGCAGCCAGCAAGATCGAAAATTGATCCGGTTGGGCACTTAACATGCCGGTGATGGATTGGGGTTGATAAACCGGCTGTTCCACTGTTGGGGTCGCAGCCGCTTCCGCTTCGCCTGTAGCGCTCCCCTCAACCCCTGTGGTGCTTTCCTCAGGCGCATCCGTCTCTGCGCCTGCGGTATCTTCTGCCGCCGGCAAGGATACCGTGCTACTAATCACATTCCCGGCCGAATCGACTGTTTCAACCGCAACATCGCCACTGACGGAAGGCTCAACTGAAGCGACCCAATTGCCGGATTCGTCCGCGGTAACAGCGCCTAATATCGTGCCGTTATTGGAGAGGGTAACCATGGAGCCGGGCGCGGCCGTTCCCGTTAAAAGGAATGATCCGGTCTCGGGATCAACCGATGGTACATTCACCAGCGAATCCCCTGTTCCCAGCTCTTCCGCCTCCCGAACCACAACCGTCAGAGGCGCAGATTCCCCGGAGACGTTACCCAGGTTATCCATCACCTGAGCCTGGACGGTATAAGTCCCTGCCGGCAGGTCGGTCGGCAATGACCACGTGCCGTCAACACCGGCTGTCGCGACGCCAAAGGGCTGTCCATCGACAAGGAGAAAGACCTGGCTGCCGGGAGCGGCCGTTCCGCTCAGGGTGGCGCTTCCGGTTGAAAGGGCATCCGGTGGGGGCGAAATGACCGGCGTTTCCGCTACCGGCGTGGTGATCTCCGCCCCACCCTCGGTTACCGGCGTTGCGACCACCATTTCCTCTCCCGCCTCACCGGCTGCCTCTCCACTGATTTCAGCTGTCGCTTCAGCGCCTGTTTCCCCAACCGCTTCTCCTCCGGCCACTTCTTCTTCGCCCGGAGCGATAACGACCGATTCGTCGATCGCCGTGGCCAAGGGGGTGGCGATCATCTCTTCGCTTACAAGACTCGGGGCAGATTGCTCGCGGAAAAGAAACCAGGTCAAAACCAGCATTAACAGCATGGCCACCAGGACAGCCAGCTTCATCAAATCAAATCGCCGAACTTCATCGGCGTCGCGTGTGCGAAACATGGCTTACCCACTCCTTCTGGACGCAATCTGCTCCGTGGCGGTGGCGATCCAGGTATTATAATCGGGGGTGCGCATCGCCGGGGCTTTGCAGATTTCAGCCAATTGCTCGGGCCTTGCCGCGGCCAGGGCTTCAAAGGTGCAAATCCCCGCCTCATATAGGCGGCGCTCATAGATCTCACCCAACCCTTCCAGAATCTCGAAGTTGTCGGGCGGCGTTCCGTCCCACGACCGCCCGAGCGAATTTGTTTGAACGGCCAGTTGCATGGCTGACGCCTTGATCGCCGAAAGATTTTCTTCCTGGAATGTTTGGAATCCTAAAATGGCGGCTAAATCAGAGGCCGAAGTTTCAGCCAACTCCCAGTAGCTACCGATTCCCGCTTCATAGAGCCGGTCTTCGAAAACTGTGCCGATCCCCTCAACGGCTGACAAGTCTTGAGGACAGGAGACGATATGGGTGGCTACCGGTCGTTCGCGGGTCACGCGCCGTCCCGAAGCCCGCAAGGTCGCTTCGGTAATCCAGGCATCATAATCGAAATCGCCGCGAACACCGGCGTTACGAATAATCGCCTCCAATTGCTCAGGTGTGGCCGAAGCCAACGCGGCAAAGGTAGTGATGCCTGCCCCCGCCAGAGCGGCGGCCGAGCGCTCGCCCAATCCACGTATCAGCAATAAGTTCTCTCCCTCGCGCCGGAAGAGTTGGTCCTGGACAGCTTTCAGACCAGTCGTGTCCCCCTGGGCTGCCAAGCGAGCTTGATTGATCCAATCACCGTAATCGATACGTCGCCAGGCCGGCGCGTCGATGATCTCGGCCAAACGAGCCTCATCACTGGCCGCCAGTTCGGCGAAGGTCGTGATGCCACTGTCTCGCAGGCGGGCCGCATAGATAGGACCGATTCCTTCCAACATGGTCAGATCATCACCTATCTGGACCGCGCGACTTTCATTGAAAGCGGCTGCCTGGGCGATCCAGCTCTCAAAGTTAAGCTGCTGCATTGGGCCCGGATTGATAATCGCCCGCAGTTCGTCCGGGGTCGCGGCTGCCAGGGCTGCAAATGAAGCGATGCCGGCGTTGGATAAGACCTGGGCATACTTCGGCCCGATCCCGTGAATGCGGGTCAGATCGTCCTGGAGAAACTTGGTGGCGCCCACGATTGGGGCATCTTCATCATTGTCCTCGCCCATGTCTACAAGAAGCGGGGCGAGGATAGCCGCTGGCGCCACTTCCAGATCAACCTCGGCCGCCGGTTCCGTGGTTACCTCGTACCGAACATCCAGTTCATCAATCTCATCCGCTTCGACGTCCGGTTCCGCCCGATGGGCCACCACACCAGCCCCGATAACGGCTGCCGGAGCCATCAAATCCGCAAGACGAGCATGCAGATCGCCGTTTTCGGATTCCAATTGGGCAAATTTTGTCGCCCATTCCTGTTCGTTCACTTGCAAGCGCGACTGCCATTCTTGCTCAACGGCCGAGAGGCGGGTGTGATAATCCTGATCGGCCGCGGCGAGACGGTTCTGCCATTCGGTATCCAGCTGAGCAACACTCGCCTCGGCGGTTGCCAGTCGCTCTTGAACAAGCGCATCCTGGTCTCCAGATTCGGCGGCATCGCGCCGCCAAAATAACCAGTCGATGATCCATTCGATCACCCAACCGATGATTAACCCCAATATCAGCCCGGTCCAGAAGTTCATAGGTATTACCTCCAAGCGACAGACATTCCTGATGTTATTATAACTGTTATTGTAAAGTTGGGCAGTATCAAATCACTATTCCCCTGCTCAAATATGCGGTTGATTCCCCGAAATCTGAACATTTTTTACATTAACCACCGGTGTTATGAATGATTCCGGACACGAAGACAAGTGAAGAGTGTGGAATGTCGTTACATTGTGATTTATAATGACCAATGATAACTGGTAGGCAATGCCCTATCTGATTCACATTGTAGATGACTATCAAGCAAGGAGAACACGATTATGTCAGAATTGTTTGCCTCTCGATCAGACGGCAAGCCGGTTCGCTACGGCCTATTGACGCTTTTACTGATCCTGATCTTAGGAATGACCGCGGCCGCCGCGCCGGCACAGGAAGAGATGGCCAGGGATCCATATCCCTATCCGATGGAGGCTGATGCCGCCGCGCTGGAGCCGGTCATTCTGAGCGAAGTCCGGAAGGGCGACGTAAAAACCATAACCATCGAAATTTCACCCGGTGCTGATACATTCACCTCCTCCGGTCAGCCAAATTCTAATTTCGGCAGCGATTCCCTGCTCCGCGTGGGCTGGAATCCATCCGGATTGAACGCAGTTCGTACTTACATCTTTTTTAGTACGGCCAGTATCCCGGTCAATGCGACCGTCCAGGACGCGCGGTTACGATTATACGTTACCGGTTTCACACCCAACGGCGACTCACCGATGGGCATTCAGGGCCGATTTTTAAATTCGCCGTGGGATGCATCGACCCTGACCTGGAACAACTATACGCCCAGTTGGGGCGCAGTAATTGGCGTAGGCAATGTTCCGGCTACGGTTGGCTGGGTGGAAGCCAACGCGACGGGACCGGTTGCCGAGTGGGTGTCCGGCGCGCGGGCCAATAATGGTATTATGCTGGAAGGCGACGAACGGCCGGAACTAGGACGGCATCGAGTTTTCTTCTCGGTCAACAATAGCAACGGCCTTCAGCCGCGACTGGTTGTGACTTATGATGTGAACATCGACACGACCCCACCCAATGCCTCGGTTGAAGCATTGCCGCAGTGGTCACCGGCGACATTCACCGTCCGATGGTCGGGCACTGATAACCAGGGAGGATCGGGTATCCGCAACTACGATGTCCAGTTCCGCGCCAACGGTGGGGCATGGCAAAACTGGCAGAACCAGACGACCGCCACCTCGGCCTCCTTCACTGGCCAGAATGGCATTCTGTATGAATTCCGGGCACGTGCCACGGACAACGCCAATAATGTGCAGCCGTTCCCCAACACACCGCAGACGGCAACAACGGTCGATACCATCGCGCCGAGCGCTACGGTTCAACCGCTGCCGCAGTTTACCTTTACCAGCCAGTTCAATGTCAGCTGGACGGGTTTTGATCAGCAGCCGGGCAGCGGCATCGCACACTTCGACGTTCAGTATCAGGTCAACGGCGGCGCGTGGCAAAACTGGCAGAACCAGACAACAGCCACCTCGGCCACCTTCAGCGGCGCGGCGCAAGGTTCCACGTACGGATTCCGAGCCAGGGCGACCGACCGAGCCGGCAACATCCAGGAGTGGAGCCAGGTAGCCCAGGCTTCAACGGTCTTCTCGGCCGGTAATCCGACGGCGCGGATTATCCCGTTCCCGTCGCCTATCTCAACCAGCAATACCTTCCTGGTTCAGTGGATTGGCCAGCCCATACCCGGCACCAATATCGTCTCCTATGATGTTCAGGTCCGCTTCAACGGCGGAGCCTGGCAGAACTGGCAGAATGGCGTCGCCGCCACCAGCCTCCAGTTCACCGCTCAGCAAGGTGACGGTTCCTACGAATTCCAGGTTCGGGCACGCGACAACCTCGGTCGTGTAAGCGAATGGGCCGGCCCCCCGGCCAACTCTATCGCGGTTGACATCAGTTCGCCGTTCATCGAGCCTGAGGTCTACGCCGGCGCGATATTCAATCAGTAAAGAGATTGACCAAACGATTGTTTTCGAAACCCTGAGCTCAGGCTCGGGGTTTTTTTATCCACGTGGAACCAAATATATCCATCCGGCGTCTCATAATTGAACGGGCACGAGGCTTTCTTGCTCGGAAATCAAGCGCCGGCCGGATGGTCTGCGTTCGTATCAATCACTATTATTCGAGGGAGAAGATGAAATTAAAATATGGTTTGCTTATTATGTCGTTGGTTGCCACAATATTTAGTATGGTCGCGTGTTCACCGGCGGGAGGATCGCCGGCGAGTAACGAGGCCGAACCCACCGCAGAGAACGAGGCAAACATAGCAGAGGAAAAAAACCTTTACGTTGGACCCGAACTGGTTGACTGTGTCGGCGTCGGGCCGATGAAGTGTATGCAAGTCAAGGAAGACCCAAACGGGGATTATCTTCTATTCTATAGCCCTATTGAAGGTTTTGAATTCGAACCCGGCCATGAGTATGAGTTGCGGGTTCGGGTTGAGACTGTTGCCAACCCACCGGCGGATGGTTCTTCACTCAGGTACATCCTTGTCGAAGAAATGAGTAAGATACCCGTTAGCGACAATTTAGAAAGTGCTGCAAAGGAGAATACAACGATGTTAGAGGGCACACGATGGGAATTGGTTTCACTTCTCGATGCCGATGGCCAAACCGGCGCACTCTTGCCCGGCAGCGAGGTGTTTGCCGAATTTAAGAACAGCCGCTTGACCGGCAAAGGTGGCTGCAATAACTTTTTCGGCGGTTATACAGTCGATGGCAATAACCTGACCGTTAGCCCCTTAGGCTCTACCATGATGGCCTGCGCCGAGGATTTGATGCGCCAGGAGGCGGCATTCTTGACCGCGCTGCAATCCGCGGCTACCTTCGCAATAGACGGCGATCAAATGCAGATCATGAACGCCGCCGGTGATACGGTTTTGACAATGGTCGCTGCTGAACCTGTCACCTTGACCGGTGTGACCTGGTCGGCGATGATGGTCAATAATGGTCGCGAGGCAGTTTCCTCACTCGTCGCCAACACATCGATCACCGCCGTCTTTAGCGAAGACGGTAAGCTGAACGGCTCGGCAGGTTGTAACAGGTACATGACCACCTACTCGGTGGATGGCGAAAACATCACCATCCAATCGCCGGCTACCACACGTATGATGTGCCCCGGGGAGGGCATCATGGAACAGGAAGCAGCCTACCTGAAGATGTTACCACAGGTCAGCACTTACAAGATCAGTGGAGACAAGTTGGAGCTGCGGACGGCTGACGGAGCACTCGTGGCTTCCTACGTTGTCGAGAATGCGGCCGCCGACGAATCCTAAATAGACATCCGGCTCACGACCAATATTGCCTCGATCATGCCCGGCAGCAACCTGCCGGGCTTTTTTTTCGAGCTAACCGCTTGACAGGTGGCGGGATTCATCCACAATTCGACAAACTTCGGGCGCGTGCACCGCCCACCTAGGAGTAATCCATGTCAGTTCAACCCGATTCCTGGATTCGCAAGAT
>Ga0114939_10001509_pt1 | contig 18226 bp, 11 predicted proteins | sample AshMeaCrysSpring_FD_87196 | JGI IMG/M metagenome (GOLD analysis project Ga0114939, IMG submission 87196) | Groundwater microbial communities from Big Spring, Nevada to study Microbial Dark Matter (Phase II) - Ash Meadows Crystal Spring | ecosystem: Environmental > Aquatic > Deep subsurface >...
CAGCCAGGGACTGGAAGTCCCTGTCTAATAGCTAAAGTCCTCTAAAAGAGGACTAAAAAAATAATTTTCTTGGTGTAATATTTGTATTTGTCTTTTTATTGTTCAGGGATAGCCGCAACTGGCACTGCGGCTCATGTTCGCGCGTTGGGCTGTCTTCCCTCCAAAAATATGGGCGCTTAGCCCAACTACAAACAAAAACAATGTGACAATAATGACGCGCTCCGAAGACCGTAAGTCCTGTTGTTATAAGTTTTTTTCGTAAAGGTGCAATATGTGAGCTATGTAAAACAGGCAGGAAAGCCTGTTATTCCCAAATATAAAATCCCTCTAACTCAACATCAAAAAAAGATTAAGTTAATATCAAGCATTTGTTGAGTTACGCTACCCCTCCACCGCAGTGGCTATCCAACCTAGAAATATTCTGAATATTCTGAATTATTTATAACCAAATAAAATGTTTATATCCCCAGCCTCAATGCATAGGACTTTCAAGCAATTTTCTGGTAATTTGAAATTAAATATTCAAAGTTGAAAACTCACAATTAAAAATTTTCGTGTCTACAAACCCCCTATTAACGCTCAACTATGAGCCAGCATTAGAATCCCTTGGTGATGATTACTATGACGAAGTAGCGCCAGAAGATTTTCTACAGCATACCCTCCGTTGGCGTAACGATAAATTGTTGCCAATTTTAGGACTAGACCCCCAAAAGGTAACTGACCAAGATTTTATAGATGCTTTTGGTTTATTTGAAGGACGCAAACCATTTCTGGCACTACGATATCACGGCTATCAATTTGGCGACTATAATCCTTACTTAGGAGATGGCCGGGGTTTTCTCTATGGACAAGTCAGGGGAAACGATAACTCTCTCTATGATTTTGGTACCAAGGGGTCTGGCCGCACTCCTTATTCCCGTAGCGGCGACGGAATGTTGACATTAAAGGGAGGAGTTAGGGAAATATTAGCAGCTGAAGCCCTTCATCAATTAGGAGTTCGCACTTCCCGATGTTTGAGTGTAGTAGAAACAGGTTTATCTCTATGGCGCGGTGATGAACCCTCCCCCACTCGCTCCTGTGTAATGGTGAGAATGAGTCTTTCCCATATTCGTTTTGGTACATTTGAACGATTGGAATATTTAAGACGCCCGGATTTAATTAAAAAACTTCTCAATCATGTAATCCAGATTTACTATCCTCATTTACAAGATAAACAGGATAAATATGCTCTTTTTTATAGCGAGTTAGTAAAAAGAGTAGCTGAATTAGCCGCCCAATGGATGGCTGCGGGTTTTTGTCATGCCGTATTAAATACAGACAATATGTCTATTACAGGAGAGAGTTTTGATTATGGCCCCTATGCTTTTGTAGAAACCTACGATTCTGATTTTACCTCAGCATATTTTGACTACTATGGACGCTATCGCTATGGTAATCAGGCTTATATATGTAAGGAAAATTTAGAAATGTTGCAACAGCCTTTATTGATGGTGATGGATAAGGCTGATTTACAAGCTGGTTTAGAAGACTATGAGAAATACTATATTATCGAATACCGTAAATTAATGATGCAAAGGCTGGGGTTAGAAAATTCTTCCCATCCTGAAGTTGATGAGTTATTAAATTTAACGGTGCGATTTTTACGAGAATATCAAGCGCCCTATCATAGATTTTTCTCTGATATGGCTGAGACTTTTTCATCTGCTTGGCGAGACGAGCCTGGATTAGTTATGCAGGAGTCAGAGGTTGTGCCTGCTTCTGGGAGATTTTCTATTTTTGACGATTGGTGTATTCTCTACCATCAGATTTTAAACGACTATCATCCCGATGAAATGGAGAAAATTGGTAAAGCTTTGAGTTTCTATAATCCTAAGACAGCTTTACTAAAGCCTGTGATTGAGTCGATTTGGGAACCCATTGTAGAGGAAGATAATTGGGAGCCTTTTTATCAGCTTGTTAGCAAGATTCACCAACGGTTGTAAATTCTGATAATCGGAAATAAAGTAATATAAATCAATAATATCCAAGGGCACATAATACAATACGGTTCAGCCAGCTGATCTATCTGACAAGAACCAAAACTTGGGGGATTCTCCCCCAAACCCCCGATTGGGTGACGGTTGCGTCCCCCAAACCCCCTCCAAAAAAATTAATCTGTTTTTTATGTAGCAATTAATCTATTTTCTTTAGGACTTACGCAAGCTCTACGAAAACAAGAGCGCTCTTGGCTCCTTGGCGCTTACAGAAATCAAGCTTTCTGAGAATTTTTGCCTAAGTCCTGTTCTTAACTGAACCGTATTGGCACATAATATGGATGATGTTCAAAGTCATATAATATCCATGATGTCCAAGGGCATATAATATCGATGATGTCCAAGGGCAAATGCCATTTGCCCCTACAGGAACACATGTTTGTCTTCGGCCTAGTGGTCTGTCACATTATCGATGATAAATTAGGGTTTATATACCTGACCAAAACTATGGTCTGTATTAATCTCTATAACAAAATTCACCCTGTCAGATGATGTTAAAAGAGGTTTGATAAATAATTCAGGATGAAGCGATCGCCAAAAATAATCAACGAAATCTTCTATTTGAGCATCAGTCATTCCAGATTTTCCAGCAGCTATCATTCTATGTTCAGCTTGTTTACGCCAAACTTTAGATAGATGATAGTCCATAGGGTAAAGAAGAATTAGGCTGTCTAGTTTATCCCACAGTGGGACATAATCATTAAGCCGCGAATTTATATCCCTGGCAAAAGCTTTATCATCTCTAGTGATAATTGGCGCTGGTGGCTTGTCAAAGAAACTATCATCAATAGGGCGAACTCCAACAAACCAACCCTCAAGCAGCAATATATCAATATGGTCAATTAGTTCTGGAGTCATTCTATCTCCACCACCGTGATGTAGGGATTTATCAAAGCGGGGAATGGAAATAGGAGTTTCAGATTGATGAATTTGGTTTATGAGAGTTAGGCCAACATCGATATCATGGGTTCCTGGGGGGCCGCGCCAAATTAATCGGGAGTCTTGTTGTTGTAAAGCAAGGCGATCGCTGTAGGTTTTATATAAATCGTCTAAAGATAGACTGGCTGTATTGACACCTAATTGTTGAAGAATAATAGTCAACATCGCCGCTAATGTGCTTTTTCCGGTTCCCTGTCCTCCTAAAATACCTTGAATTAAAGGACGTTTTAATTGTTGATGTTGGGAAAATATCTCTATGCCTAGGGGAATCCATAGATTCCATAATATCTCCAACATTGTTTCAGGTAAGCATTGGAGAGTATTTTGACAGAAGTTAGAATAAATAGGATATACGGATTTTAAGATTCGCGATCGCTGTTCAATTACATCATTGACATTTTCCGAAGTTACTCCAAAAGCTTTAGCCCTAAGGTCATTGACTAACAGCTTTTCTTTTAAGCCATTACGGCAGCTATCTGATACAGTCTCTGTACTTAATAGTTCATGGAATAAATTCATAAATTAAAATAAATTGAATGTAACAGAAATAAGTTGAAATAAATTAAAAGTAGCGACTATAAAATAGGGCAATTATGCCAAACATCAGTTTTATAAATGTTTTGGCAAGCCTATATCCATCAAGTTTTCAGGGCATTGTATGGTATTTGATTATTGGAGAGTGACTAGTATTGGGTAATCGGAAATTTCAAGACCCTAACTTAAATGCCTCAAGAAATAAACTATAAATAATACCTATCTTAAGGCAATTTAAGCATTCTACCCACAGCGATCGCTTAGCCAATAAACCGCGACTGTAAAAAATCCGACTGCTAATTTCCGTAAAAAATACTAAAATCGCCGCTGCTGTAATATCCCATTCAGCCCTTTGTCCAGCCCCAGTGGATATAGCAGCCCCCAGAAAGAAACCTAACAATAAATTTATGATTATTAAAGATATTCTTCGCCAAGGATTTAAAAACCAAGCTTCGGTATTTTGAGAAATAGTCGTTATCAATGTGCTTAGTCGAGTATTTTGCATTTGAGTAGGATTAGCTATTCCTTGCTTCATCCAATAATACCGTAATCGAAGAAGTTCAGAATATTTCTTTAAAACCACCATTTTCACAGGGATAGCCGCAACTGGCACTGCGGCTCATGTTCGCGCGTTGGGCTGTCTTCCCTCCAAAAATATGGGCGCTCTTCGCACAACTACAAACAAAAACAATGTGACAATATCGTAAGTCCTGTTTTCATTGACACTCACTTAAAAAACTCTCACCAATTAACAGCTACTGAAAATTCACCTGTGGCTTAGGGTTCAAAACTCTTATCAATTGAAACTGATGGAAAATTTGCCTCTGGCTGTCGGCTTAAAACTCTTATCAATTGAAACTGATGGAAAATTTGCCTCTGGCTGTAGGGTTAAAAACTCTTATCAATTAAAATCTACTGAAAATTGACCTGTGGCTGTTGGCTTAGAAAACTTTTATCAGTTGAAACTCACTGAAAATTTTTTGTTGACTTGGTGAGCTAAAAAAGCTTCAAAAAATGAACTTATCTTTCCGGCGCCATACTTCCCAAATATCTTCACAAAAATGTGAAGATGGGAACAGGCGTCACCACACAACAAGTCAACTTATTTGTTATACTTTCCTATCTCCGGGTTATAAACTTTGGGTAAAGAATATGTATAGACGTAACAAGCTGCGTCTTTACAAAATTGATGATAATGAAATTAGTTTTCGTCCGTACTTTTAATAATTGGTTTGAACACCTAAATAAACGTCCAGCCCTAGCTGTGGCAGTTTCCACCCTTTGGGTAATACTAGTTGGTGGAGTCGCTTTTTTTTGGAATTTAGGTAATATTGGCTTGATTGATGAAACTGAGCCACTTTTTGCCGAAGCTTCTCGCCAAATGTTACTGACAGGCGATTGGATTACTCCTTATTTTAATGGTGAAACTCGTTTTGATAAACCAGCTTTGATTTACTGGTTTCAGGGAATTTTATATGCAGTGATTGGGGTGAATGAATCGGCTGTAAGACTTCCCAGCGCCATTGCTGCCACTGTAGTTTTAGGATTGGCATTTTATACAATTAATTGGCATCTATCAGAAAAAAATAATTTCGACTGTAGTTATCCAATTCAACGCCGTTGGTTAATAGCGGCTAACTCCATTGGGATTATGGCGTTTAATATCTCCACAATAGTTTGGGGAAGAATTGGTGTTTCGGATATGTTATTGACTGGTTGTATAGCCTCTTGTCTTTTATGCTTTTTTCTTGGTTATGCTCAACCAGAAAAAACTGCGATTAAAACCAGATGGTATTTGGCTAGTTATATATTGATAGGCACTGGAATTTTAACAAAAGGTCCTGTGGCTTTAGTGTTGCCAGGATTAATAGTTGGTGGATTTCTTCTTTACTTAGGGAAAGTTAGAGAAGTTTTGAAAGAAATGCGATGGTTAGTTGGGATGTTGATTATAGGAGTTATCTCACTACCTTGGTATATCCTGGTGAGTTTGCGAAATCCAGAGACTTATATTCAATCCTTTTTTGGTTATCATAATGTTGAGCGCTTTACTAGAGTTGTAAATGGTCATACAGCGCCTTGGTATTTTTATTTTATTGTGGTTTTATTAGGTTTTGCGCCCTACTCTGTTTACTTACCTGTAGCTATATATCGGCTGAAGTTTTGGCAAGTTGACAGATGGCGATCGCTTCCTCGCTTTCAGCATTTAGGATTATTTGCTTTTTTTTGGTTTACAGCAATTTTTGGTTTTTTTAGCATTGCCACAACAAAATTACCCAGCTATGTTTTACCCTTAATGCCAGCGGCAGCTATTTTAGTCCCATTATCTTGGGATGAGTTGATTGAGGGAAAAAAAGAAGAAAGACAACAGACGCCAAAGTCTTCGCCGCTTCTAAAAATATCAGCTTGGCTAAATATTGTATTGACTACCGCTTTATCAGTGGGAATGTTTTACTTACCAAAATTACTAGGTAGAGACCCCGCCGCGCCAAATTTATCTCAACTACTTAAAGAGTCTCATATTCCAGAAATTGGCGGTATGATATGGCTTCTAGCTAGTTTAAGCTTAGGTTTTTTAATAATACGCCGTCAGTGGCGATCGCTTCTAAATGTCAACTTACTAGCATTCGTTGCATTTTTTATCTTTGCTTTAACACCAGCATTCTTTTTTATAGACAGTCAGCGTCAACAGCCTTTACGAGAATTATCAGCAATGGTAACTCAAATACGGCAACCCCAAGAAGAATTAATGATGGTGGGTTTTAAAAAACCTAGCATTTCCTTTTATAGTCGAATTTCTCTGATAAATTATCAGAAATTTGCTAGAGAAGCTGGAGCTTATTTACGTAATGAGAAAGAAAAAAAGCCCCAATCACCATCAATATTAGTCATTGCCCAGCCTAAAAGATTTCCTGAAATGCGCTTACAACTTTCCGATTATCAAGTCATAGAGGTTAAAGGTGCCTATCAATTAGCAAGAGTTTCCATACCACTTAATTCGTCAAAAATCAACAAATAAAGCGAAGGATGTAAATAACTGGTAAAGTCTAAGCTGTTGATTGCATTACCTCACATCTTGTACCTGTTATAATCTCTAAATAAAAGAAATTAAGACCCGCTCTTAGACTGGAAGTCCCTGTCTAATAGCGCGCATTCCTCGCTCAAGAGGACTAAAAAATTAGGATTTTAGTGTAATATTTATCAGGTATTTCTGTTCTTATCAGTTTTTTGCGTAAAGTTGCAAGATGTGAGTCACCCAACAACGAGAAAATTTGATCATATCAAATCCGGTAGCTTATGAGTAATAAAACCGCCAAGGCGCCAAGGACACCAAGGGAAGAGAAAAGAGAGAATAATACCGATGAGTTCCGGATTTGATATCACTCGTCTTCAGCCTAACCCCAGGGCTATATAAACAAAGCCCGCTTAAGCGGGCTAAAATCATTTATTTTTTTGAGTTGCCAAGTTTAAAAATATGCCTTAGCAATTAGCCATCAGCCATTAGCCATTAGCCATTAGCCATTAGCCATTAGCCATTATCCAGAGCGCAAATTATCCTACTGACCAATCTCTGGGGCAGTGAAAGAGACTGTTGTATTAAGACTCTGATGTGCCAAGGTTGGTAAAGAATCTCGTAATCTTGCTGTTAACTGTATGGTAGTCGCATCATACATTTGGGTTAACAACTTTGGATATAAACCGATACCAATAATAGGCACCAGCAAACAGGCAATAATAAATACTTCGCGGGGTTCGGCATCAATTAAAGCTTGGTGGGATACCAATTCTTCGTTTTCTTCACCGTAGAATATTTCCCGGAGCATAGACAGCAAGTAAATTGGTGTAATAATTACACCCACTGCCATAAGTATTACTACGATAGTTTTAAAGGTTCCACTATAGGCATCGCTGGTTGTAAAGCCGACAAAGACCATTAACTCAGCGACAAAACCACTCATGCCAGGTAGTGCTAAAGATGCCATTGAGCAGGTAGTAAACATGGCAAAAATCTTTTGCATTTTTTGCCCTACACCACCCATTTCATCTAGCATTAGGGTGTGGGTGCGGTCGTAGGTGGCGCCCACTAAGAAGAATAAACTTGCCCCAATTAAACCGTGGGATACCATTTGTAATACAGCTCCATTTATACCTAATTCAGTAAAAGAAGCCATCCCAATGACTACAAAGCCCATGTGGGAAATGGACGAGTAAGCAATTTTTCTTTTTAGGTTTCGTTGGGCAAAGGATGTTAAGCCGGCGTAGATAATATTTACTATCCCCAAAATTATTAAAATTGGGGCAAATACGGCATGGGCATCTGGTAGTATTCCAGCATTCATGCGAAATAAAGCATAACCGCCCATTTTTAAAAGAATACCAGCCAACAACATATGTACTGGTGCAGTTGCTTCACCGTGGGCATCTGGAAGCCAAGTATGGAGGGGGAAGATAGGTAGTTTAACTGCGTAGGCAATTAAAAAGCCTGCATAGAGGAATAGTTGGAAATTTAAAGCATAGTCTTTAAGGGCCAGCGATCGCATATCAAAGGTGACGTTATCACCATAGAATGCCATTGTCAGGGCAGCCAACAAAATAAATAACGAACCACCAGCAGTGTACAAAATAAATTTAGTTGCCGCATACTGGCGTTTTTTACCACCCCAGATAGCTAGCAGTAGGTATACAGAGATTAACTCTAATTCCCAAACTAGGAAAAATAACAACATATCCTGAACTGCAAATACTGCAATTTGCCCGCCATACATAGCCAGGATAAGAAAGTAAAAAAGTCTTGGTTTTAAAGTAACGGGCCAGGAAGCTAAAATTGCGAGGGTTGTAATAAAACCGGTCAATAAAATTAAAGGCATGGACAACCCATCCGCACCAACAGACCAATTTAAATCCAACTGTGGTACCCAGGGATAGCTTTCCACTAGTTGTAAATCTGGATTATTAAAGTCGTAGCCCGTATAGAAAGCGTAAATAATCAGAGCAAAATCGACTAATCCAACGATAAGAGAATACCACCGAATTGTTTTACCATCTTTATCAGGCAAAATGGGAATCAGTAGTGATGCCACTATGGGCAACAGGATAATCGTTGTCAGCCAAGGAAAATTAGCTGTATTCATCACCTTTGTTCACTTCTCTCGCTTGATGTTTTCGTCTAAGCTATTAGCCATTAGCTATTAAGTAACAGTTTTTTTTGGATTTCGCCGTTTTTATTAGGTTGATTTAACAAAAATCAAAAAACGTAAAGACAAATACACAATTATGCTTTTGTTGATGATGACTAAAACATTTCTTGATGTTTTTTAGTATAAAATTACGTCTTGTTACTAAACTTTACTTTTTTTTATTTTACGAGCAAAAATTTCAACTCTTTTTCTTCCTTCTTTCTTCCCATGAGGTTTGATTAAAAAAACCAGATTTCGTCAAGAAATCTGGCTAATTTACCATAAAAATCAGAAAAACTGACTTACAAAAGTTATCAAGTTAAAGTTATCAAGTCACACCAAAAACAATCACCAAAGCCAAAACGGCACCAAATACAATCAGGGCGTAGAATTGGGCGCGACCGTTTTCAATGTATTTTAGACCTTCACTACTAACAAGGGTAAAGAAACCAGTCAAATTAACAGCACCATCAACAACACGGAAGTCAACTTCCATAACTTGTCTAGCAAGACGACGCAAGCCAACAACAAATAAGTTGTAGTAAATATCGTCGAAATACCATTTATTCAAGGAGAAGTTATAAAGCGGCTTAATGTTAGCTGCAATGGTAGCGGGATTAATCTTGCGCTGTAGATACATCAGCGAAGCTAAGGTAATACCAATTAAAGAAATACCAACGGATGAACCCGCCATGAGATAAAACTCATTGGGGTTAAATTCCGCAGCTTTTTCCATTACTTCGGCAAGAGTTTCATTGGGTGAATGGATAAACTCTTCAAAGTAGTTGGCAAAAGGAGTGCCTAATAAACCAATGAGAATAGAAGGTATTGCTAATACAACTAGGGGGAATGCCATTGTCCAAGGTGATTCATGGGGTTCACTAGCGTGATGACCATGTGTTTCAAGTTCACCTTTTTTCATCGCCCCAGGGCCAAAAGCAGGAGTCTCAATCCCGGCGGCTGCTTTTAATTGTTGGATGATTTTTTTATTAGTACCCCGGAATTCTCCTTCAAAGGTAGAGAAGTACATCCGGAACATATAAAAGGCTGTAATACCTGCTGTTAACCAACCAATACCCCAAAGTAGGGGATTAGCTTCAAAGGCAGCACCAAGGATTTCATCTTTTGACCAGAAACCAGCAAAGGGAGGAACCCCAGAAATTGCTAGACAACCAATTAAGAAAGTGGTGCCGGTTACGGGCATATATTTTTTAAGTCCACCCATTAAGCGCATATCTTGCGCTAGGGCTGGGTTATGGCCTACAACTTCTTCCATTCCGTGAATTACTGACCCGGAACCAAGGAAGAGCATTGCTTTAAAATAAGCGTGGGTCATGAGGTGGAAAAGTCCAGCGCTATAGGCACCGACTCCCATTGCCATGACCATGTAACCTAATTGGGAGATGGTGGAGTAAGCTAAGCCTTTCTTAATGTCATTTTGAGTTATGGCGATTGTTGCGCCGAGAAAGGCTGTAAATGCACCAGTAAAAGCTATTACAGTCATAGCTGCTGGTACATGTTCAAACACGGGGTACATGCGGGCGATAAGGAATACACCAGCAGCTACCATTGTTGCTGCGTGAATGAGGGCACTGATGGGGGTTGGGCCTTCCATCGCGTCGGGCAGCCAAACGTGGAGGGGAAATTGCGCTGATTTAGCTACTGGTCCTAAAAATACTAGTATCGCTAGTAGGACTGCGAGGAAGTTACTAATGGAACCATTTTCTACTAATTCTCCCAGGCGATCGCCAATGGTAGCAAAATCAAAACTACCTGTTGCCCAGAAAAGCCCCAACATACCTAATAGCAGACCAAAGTCACCAACACGGTTGGTGACAAAAGCTTTTTGGCAAGCATCTGCCGCTGCCTTGCGGTCGTACCAAAATCCAACCAGCAGGTAGGAACACATACCTACCAATTCCCAGAAAATATAAATTTGTACTAAGTTGGGGCTAACTACCAAGCCCAACATAGAAGAACTAAATAGACTCAAATAGGCATAAAAGCGTACATAACCAGGGTCATGAGCCATATAGCCATCGGTATAGACCATCACAAGAAAAGCCACTGTGGTCACGACCACCAGCATCATCGCTGTTAAGTGGTCGATAGTATAGCCCATATTCAAGTGAAAGCTTCCAGCAGCAGCCCATTCCAAAGACCAAGAGTAGGTTGGATGTCCTTGAATTTGGCTCCACAGGATAGCAAAAGAAAGCCCCATTGCTACTCCTAAAAAGGAGATGATGGCTATGGCGTTGATTTGTCTCAGACGATTTGTTGCCTGATTTACAGAAATTAATCCTAGACCGACCAGCATTGCCCCAAGTAAAGGTAAAACTGGAATCAGCCAAGCATATTGATAGATTAGTTCCATCACGCTCCGCCTAATGTTTGAATAATGGACCAACTGCAATCACTGGCAGCTTTTAAGCTTCCAGCAGATTTTTGATGTTAGCACTGTAAATAATTGTGACATACAGTTTTTAGCTTAAAATAACTCAAATGTGACAGATGGGCTGACAAATTAATTTTCGTTTTAGACTTTTCTATTTTCTTGGCACCCAAAAAGTTAATCAGGATAAACCTAATAGGTAGTAAAAAAATCTATTTTTTAAGTCTTTTTTGCCTAAGTTAAATAAATAAAAAACAATCTTATCTTTTATTTAATAGGGGCTAGTAGTTGAAATTATCTTGAAACACAGATGAAATATAATCTGTTTATTTTTGATTCAGCAATTCAATTTCATGGAAACAAAAGCCAGCTTGTTACGAGCTGGCTTTTCTTTGTATTGGTTTATCCGATGATTCAGATTATTTTTTTTTAGATATGACTGAGCAGTAATTATACTCAGCTATTTTATGGGTTCGTAAAAAATTTGATTTTTAAAATTCCGTAGTGGAAGAATATTTTTACTCTTCAGGGAACTTTTTGATTTTTTTTACGTCTTGTGGTTAGGTCAGACAATTTTGATTCATGCTGAGCGGCATTTTAAATCAGCTGTAACGGCGGTGGTATAAGCCTTAGAAGGTTGAGAGTAGGTTAGTCTAATAGTTTCTAAAGCTTGACGAAAATCATCTCTACCGCTAAAGGCTTCTAGACGTTGTTTAACGACTCCCCTTTCAATCACCAATATGGTGGGCAGTGATTTAAGGCGGTAAGTGTTAGAAAGTTTGAAATTGTCATCAGCATTAATCCCAACTAATTTAATTTCTTGTCCGCATTGTGCTTGAAACTGTAGCAGAAGCGGTTGGATTATACGACACAAGCCACACCAAGGCGCTCCAAAATTAACTAAGACTGGAATAGGAGATTCTAAAACTTCCTGAGTAAATGTCCGCTCACTTACCGACAACACCATGACGCCTCTAAATTTATAAGGTTTTGATATTCAACGAATTAAAATTTACGAGCGGGTTGAATGCTAGGAATTACCAATGAATGCCGCGAGTTTACAGATAATCACCAGAAACGAAAAGCATCCAAATGGATATAGGTTTTAAACCCAGTCATTTTCACTTGGCATTCTGATTTAGTATTCCCGTTCGCGCTTTTGGGAGTAGGGTGCGACGCTTATCACAATGTACTCCCTTATCTTTGGTTTTTATTACCAATTAATTACCAATATAAAATCTTTAAGGGATTGAGCGCACCCCCAATGATAATTATTTCAATTTATCCTACATTGATTGTGTAACAATTTATGCATTGAGTTTCATTGACTAGTATTAATTTTGTCATACTGTTTAAGATATACATTGGACTTACCAGTGTATCTCACAGGTGACTGCCTTAGTAGAGGGATGAGACCACCAAAATAATCCAACAAAAATATCTACTAATAAAATATAGTGGGAGTCAAAATTCCTGGCCTTAGAGAGATTGACTAAAGTCTATAATAGTCAGGAAGGAGATAATGCTTGTGCGTTGTTTTACTTTGTCAAAAGCTTTGCCATAGCGCCATGCTAAACTCTGGTCTCCATGCCATACTCCAATAAGTGGTGTAAAAGCAAAAAAATGGGAATATCACAAGGCTAAAGGATAATAACTAACCTTCATCCTAGGGGAGATGGGGTAAACTATTTTTCTAAAATTCAAGGATGTCTAGATAATGCAAATAATTCCTGATTCATCAAGCCTAATTTGAGGTTTCTGAATGACCGCAATTTCTAGTAGATTGAAGGTAGCAGGATACAACAACATAAAGGAAATTGCTGATATAACCCAAGCTATGGGTTTAATAGTCGGTATAATTTCACCTGCCAAAGTTGTAAACCGATATAACCTGTGGTTAAAAAAATAAGTTATTAATACCACAGCCAATGGTAGGCTGGCTAAGGCAAAAAGGATAGGATGTAGTCGCGGTTTAATAAGCTTCGCTGCCCGAAGGCTAGGGTTGCTTACCACTGAGGACTATGGCAAATCCAAATTGCAACCTCAACATTACACTATGAAGGGGAGTTAAACAACTTGGCAACATTGTATACATAAGTGAAGTAATTTAACGAAAAGTAAATTTTGTACAACCAATACCACAAAGTATTCAAAAGGGGACTTTAGTCAAGATGTTTTGTTATTGTCTTTTCCAGTTAAGTCTCCAAGTTTAAGATGTAATTAATCACCGTAGTAAGTTTGCTATGACACCAATAATTGCATTTTGCCGCTCCTTTCTTGTTTGTAGGTAAGCGCCCTATGTCTGACCTTCCTTTCACACTAGATCAGTTACGTATACTAAAAGCGATCGCCGTAGAAGGGAGCTTCAAACGCGCCGCTGATAGCCTGTATGTATCTCAACCAGCCGTTAGTTTACAGGTACAAAACCTGGAGAGACAGTTGGATGTTCCCTTATTTGACCGGGGCGGAAGACGCGCTCAATTAACCGAAGCAGGGCATCTACTGCTTAGTTACGGTGAGAAAATTCTCGGTCTATGTCAGGAAACCTGCCGTGCGATAGAGGATTTACAAAACCTCCAAGGGGGAACTTTAATAATCGGAGCATCTCAAACAACTGGGACTTATCTTTTGCCCAGAATGATAGGGATGTTTCGACAAAAATACCCAGATGTGGCAGTGCAATTACACGTCCACTCTACCCGAAGAACCGCTTGGAGTGTCTCTAATGGGCAGGTCGATTTAGCTATTATAGGTGGTGAAGTCCCTGGGGAATTATCCGAATCCCTAGAAATGATCCCCTATGCGGAAGATGAATTGGCATTGATTTTACCGGTATTCCATCCCTTTGCCAAACTCGAAACAATTCAAAAGGAAGACCTGTATAAACTGCAGTTCATTTCTCTGGATTCACAATCAACTATCCGTAAAGTTATAGACCAAGTACTGGCGCGTTGTGATATTGATACTAGGCGTTTTAAGGTAGAAATGGAACTAAATTCTATAGAAGCCATTAAAAATGCTGTCCAATCAGGCTTAGGTGCAGCCTTTGTCTCCACTAGTGCCATTGCTAAAGAATTACAAATGGGCGTGTTACACTGTGCCCCTATTGAAGGTGTTGTCGTTAAACGTACACTGTGGCTAATATTAAATCCCAATCGGTATCGTTCAAAAGCCGCAGAAGCCTTTAGTAAGGAAATTTTGCCCCAATTTGCGACTCCTGGTTGGAATCAAGAAGTATTAAATACAATACCAAGCGCTGTAACAGGACCCCCTTTAGAAGAGGCAACGCCTAAGTCTAATGAAGGTTAATATTTGGTCAGCAGTCAATAGTAATTAGTCAACAGTCATTAGTTAAGGCTAATGACTGTTGACTAAGACTTCACGGCTAAACACTAATGACTAATTAATAAAATGAAAGTTTATTGTACTCGCTCTGGTTGCTCCAACCCGAAAAATTATTTTACGGATTTAGATGACAGAACGGTATTAAAGAAAACAGGACAAAGGTACTGTACAACTTGTGGTATGCCTTTAATTTTGCGCGATCGCTATATCCCCACAGATAAATTAGGAAGTGGAGGTTTTGGAACAGCATTTTTAGCTATAGATAGGGATATTCCAGGAATTACCCATCGTCAATGTGTTGTTAAGCAGTTTCAGCCAGCAGGTAATTTATCTGATGGGCAAATGCAACTAGCGCAAGACTTATTTGAGCGAGAAGGGGTTGTTCTCACAGAAATAGGTAATTTAAGCGAACAAATACCAAATCTATATGCTTATTTTGAACTGACTGTTCCCAGTTTACAACCAGGAAAGCAAGATAACTTTTTTTACCTAGTCCAAGAGTTTATCAGCGGTCAAAACCTAGAGCAGGAATTATCAGATAACGGTAATTTTTCTGAGACCAAAATTATTGAGTTATTGAGAGAAATTCTTAATATATTAAAATTTGTTCATAAGAGAAATATAATTCATAGAGATATTAAGCCTTCTAACATCATGCGTGATGAAACACAAAAGCTGTTTCTCATTGATTTTGGTGCTGTAAAGCAAGTTAAAGTTATACCTGGAATTCCTGGTTCTTCTACGGGTATTTACTCTCCAGGATATGCTCCACAGGAGCAAATGAATGGAGGTCAAGTATTTCCATGTTCTGATTTATACGCATTAGCCGTGACATCAATAGTATTATTAACAGGTGAAGAACCGGAAAAATTATATGATTCCTATAACATTAAGTGGGACTGGGAAAAGTATGTCAGGGTCAGCCCTCATCTCGCTGATATTTTAAATATAATGCTGCGGACATCTCCCCGCGATCGCTATCAATCAGCAGAAGAAGTTTTAGAAGCTTTATTATCTAACTCACAAAAACCAATCGCACCAGCACCAGTATCAACACCAACACTACCAAAATCATCTACACCACTAACACCATCCACACCTATAAGAGAATTTTCAACTTTAGAAATCTTATCAGGGGCCGCTTTTAGTGGTTTTGAAGGTTCTTTAATCGGTATAGCCCTATCTAGTTTTTTACCTGCATTTATTTCCTTACCAATTTCTGCTCTGGTATTAGGGCTAATTATCCTAGCCCAAACAAGGCGCTTGGTAGAGAGATATGATTTATTAATTATTGGCGCTATTACTTTTGCAGTAGTTTATTTTATCGTTCCTCTCCAAGGTGGTTTAGCTATAGGGAATATAACTTTATTGTGTGCTGCTGGTGCTTTGGTTGCTATCGCTGTTACTTCTTTATTCCGTCTGATTTATAGATTATTGTCTTTGATGATTAATAATTGATAATTTATAGTTTATTGATGTGTGACAATCACCATCTTTGTCGGGTATTCCTGGAACAGGCTTTCCAAGCCTGTTTCTGTTATATAAAAAATTTTCACTAACAGGCGGGATGCCTGTTCCACGAAATCAAACAGCCAGGATGGCTGTTCCACAAAATCAAACAGCCGGGATGCCTGTTCCACAAAATTAAACAGGCTTTCCGGCCTGTTCCACGAAATCAAAATATATATCTCAATTTTTATCTTTTAAACCTGACAAAGATTATGTGGCACACTACTTACATCTTGCACTACAGGGTTTATTTGTTTGTTAATGACATTCGATTTTATCCACGACTCTGTTAGAGTACAAGCCTTGTAAAAGATTAATAAACTGCAAGCCGATGCTAAAGCGCTACTAGCTATTACGACTTAGTAGTTATATGAATATTGTTCAATACAATTAATTGTCGCAGATGACCCTGAGTTATACATCATTATTTTGTATGAACTTTTATGGAATTTATGAAATAGGTTTCGTATTTATTAATGTGGACTTTAGTGCGACTTCAAGTTAGGACTTACGTAACTGGCACATTTAAAATTCTATAGTGTGTGACACTTTAAGCAAAATAAAACGAATTAATAGGCTTTTCAGCCTCATTCACCAATAAAAAATTGTGACAATATAGTAAGTCCTGCAAGTCATTGCTGCATCTATTTTTCTTCGGAAGTAATAAGATCAAAGAAAGTTGAGACTTAAAGTTGATACTGAGGATTTTATTTGCAAAAAAAATACTATTATTTATTCTCAAAAATATACTGATTTTTTTATCAAAACAGATAATATGTATTCCCTTAATAAACTGCAAGTTATTAGGGATACAGCTTTAAATATGGTTATCGCAGTACCTTGGTATATAGATGGGAATGTTAATTCTAAATTTCCCAAAAATTCTGGTAATTTCTCAGATAAAATATTGTGTAATATACAAAAAAAACGCAAAAATAATATTTTTTATGTCTCAAAAAAACGAAACCTCTGTTTTAGTTTTATCTTTGTTTATCACTGTGGGATTAATTGGTGGTGGAATTTGGTGGTTTACTATACCAAAAGATAATTCAAATTCAGATCAATCAATTAGTTCTCCAATAAATAATAACAGCAGAACCTTTGCTGGTGTAAAAAATGTACCTAGAGGATTATTTAGGAGCGGTGGCAGTACTACATGGGCGCCCATTCGTAGTAGTACAGATTCAGCAATTCAAACTGTTTTTCCTGAATTTCAGCTAGTCTATACTCAACCAATTAATGGGGCACCTGGTTCAGGTAAAGGCATTGAGATGCTCCTAGATAATCAACTATCTTTCTCTCAATCTTCTCGCTCTATAAATGAATCTGAACGAGAAAAAGCTAAGTCCTTGGGCATTAAATTAAAAGAAATACCTGTAGCTATTGATGCCATTGCTATTGCTGTTAACCCTAATCAGAATATCCCTGGTTTAACAATTTCTCAAGTCAAGGATATTTATACAGGCAAAATTACTAACTGGCAAGAAGTAGGAGGTAAAAATGAACCGATAATCCCCTATACTCGCCGTCTAGAAGAAGGAGGAACAGTAGAATTTTTTAACAAAAATGTGATGAATGGCGAAAGTTTTGGTTCTAATATTAAATATATTCCTACAACAACTCAAGCTTTAAGAGAAGTTTTTAATAATCCTGGTGCCATTTACTACGCTTCTGCCCCAGAAGTGGTACCACAGTGTGGGATAAAAGCCTTACCCATCGCAAATCAACCAAATCAATTTGTTTCGCCTTATAATCCACCACTGGTAACTGCATCACGCTGTTCTCAAGAACGAAATAAACTCAACTCGGAGGCATTTCAAAGAGGACAATACCCTATTACAAGACGTTTATTTATAATTATCAACGAAAAGAATTCTACTGATAAACAAGCTGGCGAAACTTATGCGAATTTGCTATTAACAGAACAAGGTCAAGATTTAATTGAAAAAGCTGGTTTTGTCAAAATTAAATACTAGTAATAAATTTAGATTACCAATTTTATCTATCAATTATTTTCAAAAATAAGAACTATGATTAATACAGCAGGACTTACCTAGGTGTCACAATCAAACAAAGGTGCGTCACGCCTTTAGGCGTTTAGCCCTGCTAATTTGGCCACAAGTCTTATCACTTCGTTGAAATTTTATCGAGGCGTCACACACCTTAGGATAAAAATGGGCGTTGCTGAATTAAAGTATGAATTATAATTTTTCTGCAGAGCGCTCTCGGCGCATACCAACGGTTGGCGATAGCCTAGACGCAAAGTATCGTTGTTTATTTTTCTCAAAAATAGCCATTCA
>Ga0114939_10001510_pt1 | contig 18225 bp, 9 predicted proteins | sample AshMeaCrysSpring_FD_87196 | JGI IMG/M metagenome (GOLD analysis project Ga0114939, IMG submission 87196) | Groundwater microbial communities from Big Spring, Nevada to study Microbial Dark Matter (Phase II) - Ash Meadows Crystal Spring | ecosystem: Environmental > Aquatic > Deep subsurface >...
CAAATCCGAACTGGCCAACATGCAGGACCGTTTGCTCGACGCCTACCTCGCGGGCACCATCGACCAGGTGATCTACGACGCCAAGGTCGCGGCCTTCAAATCGGAGGCGATCAAGATCGAGGAAGGGCTGGGGTCGCTTGGCGACGCCTTCCCGAACGCGGGCGAACTCGCCCTGGCGGTCTTCGACTTTAGCCAGAACGCGGCCGAAACGTGGCGCGGTTCAAACATGCACCAGAAACGCGAAATCCTCGATCTGGTTTGTTTGAACCGGACTTTGAGCGACGTAAGTCTAGACACCACAAAGAGAAAGCCGTTCGACGGACTCGCCGAACGGCTCAAAAACGAGAATAGTCGGGGCGACAAGATTCGAACTTGCGACCTCTACGTCCCGAACGTAGCGCTCTAGCCAGGCTGAGCTACGCCCCGATGAGTTCGGGCTGAGTGTAACGGCCAGGCAGGACGGGTCAACGGCAGATCCCCGGCCCCCCTCACTGCGCACAAGCCTGTACGATTCCGCTTGCCTCCAGTTGGCACTGGAATCCCTCCGCTATGGAAGCCCTGGCGTTGCCTTGCGCCGAGCGATGTCCAGAGATGATATTGTCACCCGTGAAGGGAGCTTCCGCCGCGTTTCCATCACAGATCCGCCGCGTTTCCGCCACGTTTCGACCTAGTCCCGGGAAGCCCCGGCGCGGGATACTGGCCCCCCTGAGCCCCCACCGCATGGCTCAGCTACTACGCAATGCAGAGTAGTTGCCGTTCGCTGCGAGGCATGGATGCCGACGCCCCGTTTTCTACTGATCGCCGGACTTGGCGGGCTTTTGCTCTTCCTGCCAGTGAGCCTTCCGTTCACCTGGGCGGCCCAACCACCGGCAGACCCCGGCTCGTCGGCAAATGGTCCGTCCGAAGCAGACGGTCTGGCGAAGGCCACAGAGATCAGTGAGCGGATCAAGTTGGTGGAAGCCGACACGACGCTGGCGGAGGCCGAGCGAACGGCGCTGTTGGACATCCTGCGGCAGCTACAGACGCAGCTCAAACGCTTGAGCGATGCGGAAGCGCGACGAAAGAAGCTCGCCGATCTGGCGGATGCCGCCCCAGCGGAACTGCGCAAAGCCCGCGATCAGCAAGCAAAGCCAGAAACCGACGGCCTGCCATCGCCGCCGCCAGCCTGGGCCAGTTTGAGCCAACTGCAGCAGTTCAAAGAGAACCTGACTGCAGCGCTGCAATCCACGAAGACGCAACGACAGGAAGTCGAGACGACCATTCGCGAACGGGCCGAGCGCTCGCCGGCGTTAGCCCAGCTGCAGGCGACCGTGACCAGTGAGTCCGAAGGGCTGCAGGGGGATGTACCGATCGATCCGGAGGACCCTGCGGAACTGACCGAGGCCCGCAAATTACTCCGCCGCGCTCAGCGCCAAGCGGCGCTGGCCGAACTGAAACAGTTTCAGCAGGAACAGCGGACCACCGATGCGGAACTGGAGTTACTGCCGTTGCAAGTCAGCCTGCTGAAACGAAGAGAACAGGCGCTCGAGTCCCAGCTGACGATGCTCTCGCAAAAGATCAGCCAGAGCCGCGTGTTTCAAGTCAGCGGCTTGATCGAGAGCCTGGAATCCCAAGCCGCGGAAGCGGATTCGCAAACGCTGGCTCGCGGAGCGTCGGCCGAGCCGATGCCAACGCTGGCCTGGCTTGTTGAATGGCCCAGGCTGGTGCAGCTGAAAGCGGAAACCGAAGCGCAAGTGCTGCGAAAGCAACAACAGGCAGCGGAGCTGAATGACAGCCTGAAGAACACCCGCCAGCAGATTGCACAGGAGAAAGCCAGCGCGACGGGGCTCAGCAGCTGGATGGGGTTGATGCTGACCCAGCGCCGCAGCGCACTGCCCAGTAATGCCGACGAACTGAAGCAGATGCGCGAGCGGGCCACGCAGATCGACAAGATCCAGCAGCTTCTCTCGGATACGGAACTGCGCCTGGCTCAGCTCGGATCGCGTCCCCCGGAGGAGCCCGCGTTACGGAAAGCCGAACGCGAAGTGCTGGAAGGACTGATCACCGACGCCCGTGGCGCAATCTATGAACTGTCGCGGCTGAGTCAGGAACAACAGACGATCATCAACACGATCGACGAATTCAAGTCACTGATCGATGCGAACGTGTTGTGGATCCGCAGTGTCGCTCCGCTAAATATCTCGGATCTGCGCCTGGCTTGGAAGGCTTTCCAGTCGCAAGTCTCCCCGCAACGGCTGCAGCCACTGCGGGATGCGATGGTCGGTCTGCTGCGGAAACCGCTGACATTGTTTGCGTTGTTTCTGGCCGTCACGCTGCTTGCACTCGGTGCGCGACTGCGCCGCCTGACCACGGAACTGGGACTGAAAGCTGCCAAGCGAAACTGCGTGACGATGCGGCCCACGCTGCAAGCAGCGCTCGTGAGCTTTGCATTGGCCAGCAGTGTTCCACTGTTTCTGCTGGTGCTTGGATATGGCTTGCAAGATGGCCCTGTCCCCGCATTCTCAGCCGCATTGATCCGGCTGGGTTGGACGATCCTGCCCATCGAATCATTGCGCCAGATCATGCGGCCCGGCGGACTGGCGGTTCAGCATTTCGGCTGGAGTCAGCGTGCGGCCGACAGCATCCGCCGCACGCTGACTTGGGGCATGGACCTGATCATGCCGCTGATGTTTCTCTGGGTGCTGACCAGTGAGATTGCGCAGCTGGAGCAGAATCGGCAGTTGGGCAATACGCTGGGGCGGGTCGTGTTCATATTGGTCATGATCGTGGGCACGCTGGTGCTCTGGTTCCTGCTGCATCCAAGAAAAGGCGCGCCGCAGAACTACCTGGCCCAGCATCATGGCGGTTGGTTGGATCGCCTTCAATATGTTTGGCATCCACTGATCTCGCTGACACCGCTGGCTCTCGCAGGACTGGCCGTCGCCGGCTACTACTACTCGGCTTCCCAACTGGCACGCCCCGTCTATCGCACCCTGCTGTTCTTTGTGGGCGGGCTGCTGGTCGGAGGATTGCTGCAACGCTGGGTGATTTTGAATCGCCGAAGTTTGGCTTTGGCGCAACTCAGGCAGCCCGCTGCCCAGCGGACCGAGACAGGCGAAGGCACTCAGCTGCTGATCAGTGAAGAACAATCGTTAGACCTGACGCAGTTGAACCAACAGACCCTGCGGCTGATCAATGTGGTCTTGTGGGTCGTCGTGCTGATCGGGATCGCTTATCTGTGGGCGCCGGTACTTCCCGCCGTGCAGTGGCTGGATCAGTTTCAGCTTGGAGGCAGCGATACCAGCCCCGTCACGCTCGCCGACGTTCTGCTTTCTCTGCCCGTGATCGTGTTGTCGATCGTTGTTGTGCGCAACCTGCCGGGCCTGCTGGAAACGTTGCTGCTGCAGCACCTGCCATTAGAGAATGCCGTTCGTTATGCGATCCGTTCGCTGTGCACGTATGCGCTGGGCGCCATCGGTGTGGTGCTCACGGCACGAACCCTGGGGTTGCAATGGCAGAGCATCCAATGGCTTGTGGCAGCACTGGGCGTCGGTTTGGGTTTTGGTCTGCAGGAGATCGTTGCCAACTTCATCAGCGGAATTATTGTGCTGTTCGAGCAACCGATCCGAGTGGGGGATGTGATCACGATGGACGGCAGCACCGGAATCGTGACTAGGATTCGAATGCGGGCGACCACAGTCACAAACTGGGACCACCAGGAACTGATCATCCCGAACAAGGATCTGATCACGGGACGGCTATTGAACTGGACGCTCTCGGACTCAATCAACCGAATCGTCCTGAATGTCGGCATCGCTTATGGCTCAGATGCCGAGCGGGCATGCGCCCTGTTGAACCACATTATTCGCGAACATAAACAGATCGTCATTGAACCGCCGCCCTCCGTCACATTCGAACAACTCGGTGACAGTTCTCTCGTGATCGTCGTTCGCGCCTTCCTCAAATCGTTGGATGCGCGTCTGCCCACAATTCACGAGCTGAACACGACGATCCACCGACGATTTCGTGAAGAGGGGATCGAGATTCCCTTCCCGCAACGCGACCTCCACGTGCGTTCGCTTCCCGATGAGCTGACCGCATTCCTCCGTTCCAAGGCATAGCCGTCGCGGATTTTTCCCACCCACTTGTTGGATTCTTCGCCGCCGTCTGGCGGCAGGGCAGTACCGTCTGACGGCAAGACCGTGGCAGGAATCGAACAGGCTTCGCGCCGGGAATGATCCGGGTACCGAAGGGGACCGTGTGGCGATACTCCGATTGCCGCTTCTGTCGCACGACGGGCGTCCGGGGAGACTGGGGGCGATGGAAGTGGGCCCATGAACGCCAGTCGCTCTCAGGCAAGGACTCGCAGCAACCTCAAGCCAAGGGCCAGGCTCGATCTGTCGGTGGGCTTTGTTTGGCGGGCGCGGGTGCGGGTGGGGATGATCCCTTGAGTATCGATGGTCCTCGATTGCGGTGTGGGGGCGATCCACCAACGTCTTCGGTTGGAATTTTCATTTGCTCGCTGATGAAATCCGTGCGTCTGCAGGAAGGAAGCCTGCATGCCGTGGGAACCCCGCTGGCGTTCGATATCGAAGTTCGGCTTTTGGATGGCGGTAGAACGGGGGACGTTGAGCAGTCTTCGAAGCGATGGTCGCCCACCACGAGATCTGGCGGTCACGGGCTGACCGTGAACGTGGAAAGTGGCGGGATTTTCCCCGCAGTGCCCCCTGTGACCTCGGTTCAGCCACCGGCAAAAAAAGGCGATGAATCTCTTGGCTGGGGCGGCACCACACATCGTCTGGCAATGCCAAGAGTTGGGCGGTGAAGTACCATTTGGCGAACGCAATGAAAGCCGACTTAGGATGCGCGGTCCTGGTCCAGGCATTCTTTCTCCGATCGGCCGCAGGCTGACGGGACTCCTTTCCTTTCCTTTTCGGTACCGACGATGGGTGATCAAACCCGCTCGCAGCGCAACGGCTGGCCTTTGCGCAGTTGCTCGCTGTTGGCTGTATGCCTTGGAGTTGTTGTCGGCTGTGGAACAGATTCGGAAAGGTTGAAAGCCGGCATCCGGCCCGTGAAGACGACGGTCGTTGCATCAGGCGGTGTGCCGCAGGTCCGCACGTTTCCGGGGCGTGTCGAAGCAACGCGCCGAGCGGAACTGGCGTTTCAGGTACCCGGCTTGTTGGTCAGCCTTCCCATCAAGGAAGGGGAACGCATTGCGCGTGGGAGCGTGATCGGGCAATTGCGACAGGAAGACTTTGAGAATCCACTGAATGCTGCTGTGGCGCAGCTTGAGCAAGCGCGAGCTCAACTGCGTGCGTTGGAATCCGGGGAACGACCGGAGGAGCGACTGCGGCGCGAGGCCAATGTCCGGTCTTCCGAAGCGCGGCTGGCAAATGCTCGCGTGGAGTTTGAACGGGCCTCCCGCCTGCTGCCCCAGCGTGCGATTTCGGAGGCTGATTTCGATCGCGCGTCCACCGCCTACCGAACAGCTCAAGAAGATTTGCTGGCGGCACAGAAGATCTTTGATATGTCGTCAACGGCTCGAGAAGAAGACTTGGATGCCAAAGCAGCGCTGGTGCGGGCTGCGGAAGTGCGTGTCGTTGAGGCTCAGTTGCGTTTGGATGATGCAACATTGCGGGCACCCTACGATGGAGTGATCGCGCGGCGACTGGTGGATGAGAACCAGAATGTGCAGGCCAAACAGCCGGTCGTGCAGTTCCAAGACCTCGATGAAATCGAAGTGGTTGCCGACATTCCGGAAACGGTGATGGCGGCTGAGCTGCTGACCGCGGAGTTCATCGACCTGACGGCCGAGTTCAGTGGAGCGCCCGGGCTTCGCTTTCCCGTGACGCTTCGCGAGAAGGCTCAGGTAGCGGATGCTACGACCCAGACATTTCAGGTCCGAGTCGTATTGCCGGCACCGGAAGCTGTTCGAATCCTGCCGGGGATGTCGGCCACGCTCACGATGGTTTATCGGCGCTCCAGTGCCCTGGGTGATCCGATCTTGATTCCGCCGTCCGCCACGGTCTCTGCCGAGGACGGACAGAGCAAAGTGTGGGTTGTCGACGACGACGGCAAAGTCAGCTCGCGATCGGTCAAGTTGGGGCGATCGGTTGGCGGGCAGATCGAAGTGCTTTCCGGTCTGGAAGCGGGCGAACGGGTCGCCACGGCAGGCGTGTCTTTCCTCCGTGAAGGAATGATCGTCCGTGATCTGGGCGATGCGTTGAGCGACACCGCAGCGCCAGCGGGCATTTCGGCCAGTCAACCGTCCGACGTGGAGGCCACCAAGCCATGAACGTGGGTGAGTGGTCCGTCAAGCATGATCGCGTCGTCTTTGTTGCCATGCTGCTGATGCTCGTCGGCGGTGTGGTGGCTTACCAGAATCTGGGGCGGTTGGAAGACCCGGAATTCACGATCAAAGATGCGCTGATCATCACGCCCTATCCGGGGGCGAGCGCCGACGAGGTTGCACAGGAAGTCACCAATCCCATCGAGACGGCCGTGCAGCAGCTCGGTCAGCTCGAACGGGTTACTTCGGAATCCGTGCGCGGGCGTTCCACGGTGACAGTCCGGATCCGAGATCGATACAACAAGTTCCGCATCCCACAGGTATGGGACGAGCTGCGGCGGAAGATCAATGACGTTCAGTTGCGACTGCCGCCCGCGGCCCGCGGCCGGTCGCTGGTGGTTGATGATTTTGGGGATGTGTACGGCATCTTTCTCGCCATCACTGGAGATGGTTACACACTTCCCGAGCTGCGGAGGTACTCCGAGTTCCTGCGGCGCGAGCTGTTGCAGGTTCAGGATGTGAAGAAAGTCGATCTGTTTGCCGAACAGCAAGAAGTTGTCTATCTGGAGATTTCCCGCAACCGACTGGCTCAGTTGGGCATTCCAGAGCAACGGATCTACGACTTACTCGCGGCGAAGAATGTGGCTGCAGACGGCGGCCGGGTTCGAATCGATGATCGGCACATCGCCATCGATCCGATGGGAGCCTTTGGTTCGGCCTACGAGATGCTGAATCTGGTCATCGGTTCCGACAGCAGCGGGCGGCAGTTGCTGCTGGGCGATGTAGCGACGATCGACCGTGCGACCGAGGATCCTCCCCAACGGATTCTTCGCTATGACGGCAAGCCGGCGGTGGGACTTGGGATTTCCACCGTCCAGGGCGGTAATGTTGTGACGGTGGGTGACGGGGTTCGCCGTAAACTGAGCGACCTGTATTCATTACAGCCCGTCGGCATCGAGATCGGAGAGATCAATTTTCAACCCGAAGCGGTTACCGCCGCAACCACCGAGTTCATGTGGAACCTGGCGAAGGCGGTAACGATCGTGTTTGTGGTCCTGTTCTTCACGATGGGCCGCAAGACCTCGCTGATTATCGGCGTCGTCCTGTTCCTGACGATTATGGCCACTTTCATGGTGATGTACATGATAGGTGGGCTGCTGATGGAACGGATCTCTCTCGGCGCGTTAATCATCGCCTTATGCATGCTGACCGATAATGCGATCATCGTGATTGAAGGGATCAAGGTAGGGATCGAGTCGGGGCGCAACAAACTGGAAGTGGTCCGCGAGGTAGTGGCCCAGAATCAGTGGCCTCTGTTCGGCGCCACGGCGATCGGCATTATCGCTTTCGCCGCAATCGGCCTGTCGGAGGACAACACGGGCGAGTATTGCAACTCACTGTTCTGGGTGATCTTGATTTCGTTGAGTTTGAGCTGGGTTTCTTCGATTACGATCACGCCGCTGCTCAGCTTCTTGATGTTCAAGCCCGCCGCGGGGACGCAAAATGCCACGGCCAGCGAGGCATCTGCCTACGACACGGTGGCGTTCCGTGCTTATCGCCGAATGCTGGGCCTGGCGCTGCGGTATCGTTGGCTGGTGGTGGTTGCGTGCGCCGTCGCCTTTTTGGCGTCGTTGTTTGGATTCGGTCGGATCAAGCAGAGCTTCTTCCCGCCGGCGACGCGACCGCAGTTCATGGTCGATTGTTATCTCCCGGCAGGCACTCATCTGTTGGAGACCGAAGCATTCGCAGCCAAGGTCGAGCAGGAAATCGCTCAATTGCCCGGTGTGCGGCATATCTCGTCTTTTGTTGGGAGCGGCGGGCTGCGGTTCCTGTTGGTCTACTCGCCAGAACGATCTAATAGCGCCTTTGTTCAATTCCTTGTGGATGTCGAGGACTGGCGGCAAATCGATGGACATATTTCATCGATTCAGCGTCTGTTGGACGAAGAGTTTCCGAACGCGAACGCGGTGGCTCAGAAGTTTCTTCTGGGTCCCGGCGAGGGCGGCCGGATCCAAGTGCGGTTCAGCGGGCCCGACCCGAATGTATTGCGAGGCTTGGCCGCGGAGGCTGTCAGCATCCTGGATCGCGATGGCGGGGCCGTTTGTGTACGTCATGATTGGCGGGAACGCGAACAGGTGCTGCGGCCGGAACTGTTCGAATCTCAGTCACGGCGCAATGGAATCACGCGGCCTGATGTTGCCGATGCGCTGCAATTGGGATTGGAAGGGCGGGTCGTGGGTCTGTATCGGGAACCAGGCTCGGCCGGACGCGGGATTTTTCCCCAAGAGTCCCGTCTGCTGCCGATCATCGTCCGGCCCCCGCTGGCCGAACGAGGAGATGTCGACCTGATCCGAAGCATGCAGATTTGGAGCCCCGTGGCGGGGCGAATGGTCCCCATGAGCCAAGTTCTGTCGGGGACGCAATGGCAATGGGAAGATCCGGTGGTCATGCGCCGCAATCGAGAGGCCACCATCACGGTGCACGCGGATCCTCGGATCGGCTTGCCCAGTGAGCTGTTTGGCCGAATCCGTGGTGACATCGAAGGGATTGCCCTGCCGGCGGGCTACGCGATGGAATGGGGCGGCGAATACGAAGACTCTGGGAGGGCCCAGGCGGCCCTTGCCGAACCCCTGCCAGCGGTCTTCGCGGTGATGGTGTTCATCGTGGTCTGCCTGTTCAACTCAATTCGGACGACCGCCCTAATCTGGATCATCATGCCGATGGCGATCATCGGAGTGACCGTGGGGCTGCTGCTGACGGGATTTCCGTTTGGCTTTATGGCGCTACTGGGAGTGTTAGCGCTCGGCGGAGAGTTGATCAAGAATCAGATCGTCGTGCTCAGCAAGATCATTGCCGAGCGCGAGAAAGGCAAGCCGCCGTACCAGGCGATCATCGACGGTGGTACAAGCAAGATGCGACCGGTGCTGATGGTGGTACTGACGACCGTCCTGGGTTCGATTCCCCTGCTGAAGGACCCGTTCTTCGGTGCGATGGCCGTCTGCATCATGTTCGGCCTGTCGTTCGCGGCATTGTTGTCTTTGTTCGTGACACCAGTGCTGTACGCGATCTTCTTCAACATCCATGAGCCGCAAGCAGCAGCGGTTGCGACGAGTGGCGGGCAATCCGCTGCAGTCGAGGCAAGAACTCCGGCTGGTGGCACTTGAGCCGGTCGCTTGAGCGATATGTTTGACCGATGCGTCGAGGGGAGTGGTGAATGTCGAGCAAAACGGAACCACAGGCGTCTTCTCGCTTCGAGCGATTCCTGTATCTGGTGGAACGGATGGGGAACAAGGTTCCCCATCCGGTGATCTTGTTTCTATCGCTGATGCTGCTGGTAATCGTTCTTTCTTACGTCTTACAGCTAGCGGGCCTGACCATCGATCACCAGCGGATCGATCCGGTGACGCACAAGGTCGAGTATGTTTCGACGTCGATACGGAGTCTGTTGTCCGCCGAGGGAGTTCGCTTCATCTTTGAGTCGGTAGTTCCCAACTTTATTAATTTCGCACCGGTTGGCATCATCCTCGTCGCGATGATCGGGATCGGATTGGCGGAACGTTCGGGTTTGATCACGGCGGTCATCCGAAAGATCGTGGATGTGGCCCCACGCCAGGCGATTACCGCGATCATTGTTGCCTTGGGAGTGATGTCGAGTATCGCATCGGATGCCGGTTACCTCGTTCTGATTCCGCTCGGGGCGGCGGCATTTCACAGCCTGGGCCGCCATCCATTCGCCGGTCTGGCCGCCGCCTTCGCCGGAGTCGCCGCGGCCTTTGGCGTGAATTTCTTTGTTAAGCCGATCGACGGGGTGCTGGCGGAAATGACCAACGACGCGCTGAAGTTGGTCGACTCAAGCCGCTCAATCGCGCTCACTTCCAATCTGTTTTTTGGCATCGTTTCCAGCGTGGCGCTGATCGCCGTGTGCACCTGGATCACCGACTGGATCGTAGAGCCTCGTTTGGGCAAGTATGAAGGAAGTGCCGCCAACACGACCCAGCGCGGCGTATCGGCGGCCGAGAATCGCGGTCTGTTCTATGCACTGATTGCCGGAATTGCCTGTTTGTTGTTGCTGGCTGGACTGTCCTTGCCTGCCAACGCACCGCTCCGCAATCCCGAGACTGGGACACTGATTGGCGATTCGCCATTCATGAACAGTCTTGTGTTCATGATCATGCTGTTCTTTCTTGTGACCGGCATCGCTTATGGCGTAGGCGCTAAGACTTTGCGTTCCGTCGATGAGATTCTGGACGCAATCACCAAGTCGTTCGCCGATCTGGGGAGTCTGCTGTTCCTGTTCTTCGTGATCAGCCAGTTCGTGGCGTACTTTAACTACTCAAATATCGGGACGATCGTAGCGCTGCAGTTGGCCAATACCCTCCCCGAGGGCCTGGGCAGCGTGCCGCTACTACTTGGGTTCATTCTTGTCGGCGTCATCCTCTGCTTCCCGATTCCAAGCATCCTCCCCAAATGGGCGATCATGGCGCCGATCTTTGTCCCACTGTTTCTACGGCTGGGTATCGATCCAGAGGTCGTGTTGGCCGCTTACCGTGTCAGCGATTCGCCGCCGAACGTGATCAATCCGCTGCTGCCTCACTTCGCGTTGGTGGTTGGCTTTGCAAGGCAATACGACAAGGAGGCGGGCATCGGCACGATCATTGCCTTGATGCTCCCCTATGCGATCTACACGCTGATTGCCTGGCTGGTCGTGTTTTTCGCCTGGTTCCTGCTTGGTCTGCCCTTCGGACCGACTTGAACGGCCCGTAATCAGTGCGAAGCCAGTGGATGCCACGGCATTCTCTTGCGCTGGTGCCAAGAGACCTCAGGCAGACGTCGTCACGGGCTCTTGTAGCCCGTTCAGCGCTTGGAGCGGCGGAAGTAGCGACCCGCGCGGCCTAACTGCAGTTGCCATGCGTTAAATCGTTCCGTCAGCAGCTTGTAGATGGCGGCGCCCATCAGGGTCCCCAACGCGAGGGATACGAAGATAAGGATGGCGGTCGCCATTCCGTCGATTCCCGCGGCGCGGTCGCTCAGCATCTTCGTCACACTCAACAGACTAACGGCGCCTGGTACCAGCAGCCAGAAGCTGGGAAGGAATGTGACGGTCGCAGGGGGGCCACGGAATCGCAGATGAATCCAATAACTCAATGGAATGGCGACCAGCATGCCGAAGAATCCTGTTCCGGCCTTGGCAAAGTATAGCGCCGACGCCTGTTGAGCCATGAACGCCATCAACAGCACGAGCAGCATCCAGAGAAACGATCCGCTGGGCGCAGAAAAATGCAGGAACACACCCACGCCGAACACGATCACGCCGACCCAAGGGGCGAGTCGTTCCCAGAAGGGACTGATCGTGGCTGGCGCGGCATTGACCAGGTCGGCGGGAGCATAACCGATCAACGCCGCGCCGGCGGCCAGGCCGCAGGCTAGCAATACGAGCTGCACAAATCCGGCCATCAAGCGGCTTGAGCCGCTGACCATGTCCCCATAGGCCAACTCGACCATCCCCAGCGTCAACATTCCGCCTGGCAGGAATGACACCAGCGGGGGAATTAACGCGTGAAGCGGATCAATTGCCAGACCTTGCTTCACCGCAAGAAAGACCAGGGCGGAAACCAGCATCGCGGCGATCACGGGCAGCGGGACGGCCAGGACCGGACGATCCCGGTTGAATGCCTTGACAATCCCCACTACCAGTCCGAGGACAGCCGCTGCGATCAGGTTCTGATAGGCCGGCATCAGAATCAGTGCGACTCCCACACTGAGTATGAGGTGGCCGATCACGCCCCCGGAGAATCCGAACCGCGCTGGCTGATCAAGGATCGAAGAAAGTTTGGTTCGACCATCGCTCGGGGCGACCTCGCCGCGTTGCGCAAGATCACGCAACCGATGAACATCACCAATTTGATCCAATCGCAAACTCTGCGTCGGGCCCTCGGCCAGGGTCACATGTTCCTGCTGACCGTCGTGCACCGTAATAAACACGGCGGTAGGAAACGCCACGACGCGCGAACGACGCATGCCGTATGCCGCAGCGGCTCGCCGCAGCGACAACTCCACGGTGGCGGTCTGTTCCCCGCAGGCCAGCAGAGCCTGGGCCAGTCGAAGGAGGAACTCAAGCAGTTCCTTGGCGTCACCCCGCGGGTTATGGTCGATACTCATGCTTAGTGGCTCAACGTGGCCCCCGTGAGGCGCGACGCGTGACTCAGGCCCGATGCGCGATGCACTGGTCAGCCATCTCGCGCGTCCAAATTGCGATCTCCCCCATGGCTTGGCGGCAGAGCCACATTCTTACCGACAGAGCTGCTGGAAGGGGCGCAAAGTTTGTCGACTGAGTGGCCCAACACTTCAGCGGCTCAACTGGTCACCCGTGATCGATGAGCATCCAAACTCACTGGGCAGCGATGGCTCTGCGGACGACCGCTGCCTTGCCGGATCATGGCTCGGACAAAGGGGGACCGGCCGGATGGCGGCCGGGGCTCCGTGCGGAAAACGCTTGCTAGTCGATCGTGGCAAGCAGTACCGCCAACCGGCATCCCTGGAGAAACTCGGGGACGTCGACGTACTCCTTGATCGTGTGGATCTCGTACTGGCCGGCTCCGATCGTGACTGTGGGAACGCCGTGTTTGACCAGCCAGTTGGCATCCAGTCCGCCGTTTGAAAAGACAGTCTTCGATTCCAGGCCGAGCGCTTTGACTGCCTGCTTGGCCCGCTGGACGGCAGGCGATTCTACCGGCAGGTTGAATGGCGGATACGAAGGGCGGTTTTCAAACTTGACTTCGGCGAGATTTCCGTCGGCATCCTTGACTTCGCTTTGAGCCTTCTTGAACGCCTCGCGATAACCATCGCAGATTGTGGTGGCGAACTTGGCGTCTGGGCTCCGCGCCTCGCCCTTAATATGCACCAGGTCCGTGACGACATTCGTTGCGTCGCCAGCGGGCTTGCCGGGTTTCCCGCTGAGCACGCCCGGATTGCTGGTGCCGCGATGCTCGCCTTTGACCACCTTCCCGAACCAGCCATTTCGATGGGCTTCGGTCAGGGCGATCGACGCGACAAGCAGGGCGGAGATCCCGCGATCGGGTGCGACCCCCGCGTGGGAAGCCTTCCCGATGATCTCGACGTCCCAGTTCTCCTGTCCCACGGCCCCGATAATCAGTTCGTTCGCCAGTTTGCCGTCGACATTGAAGCACATCGCAGCTTCTTTCAGATCGGCAGGCATCAGTTCTCGGGCGCCATGCAGCCCGCTCTCCTCACGGACGGTGAACAGCAGCGTGATCGGCGGGTGAGGCAGTTTGTGCTTGAGTAGCGTTTCAACGAGCGCGACGAGCACTGCGCAGCCGGTACGGTTGTCTCCGCCGAGTGCTGTGGTGCCATCGCCAACGATTTTGTCGCCTTCGCGTCGCGGCTTGGCGCCTGCACACAGCGGTACGGTATCGAGATGCGTTGAAAACAGCAGTCGTGGACCTGGACGAGTGCCCTGCAGGTCCACGTACAGGTTTCCGGTTTGAGTGGGCAGGGGAATCCGCTCATTCGCAGAGTCGTATCGAATGGCGCTTGCTGGAACGCCCAAACCCTTCAGGGCAACTTCGATGGCTGCCGCGATCGCTTTTTCTTCACCGGTGACGCCTTCGACCGACAGAAAACGCATCAACAGGGCTTCAGCGGATTTCGCATCAAGAGGAACGTTTGCATGACTCATGGTTGGAAATCTTCAATGGTTGAAAGTGGGTGGCGAATCACTAAGTGATAGAACCTACAGGCCCCACGGCAAACCCAAAATTTGCCAGACGATAAACAGCAATGTCCAGACGATGAACATGATTGCCACATAGGGCAGCATCAAGGAGACCACCGTGCCGACCCCAGCATCCTTATCGTATTTCTGCGAGAAGCCCACAACCAATGCGAAGTAGGCATTCAGCGGAGTGATCGCATTGATCGGAGAATCGGCCACCCGGTACGCCGCCAACACCGCTTCCGGATCAACACCTAGATTCATCAGGAGCGGTACAAACACGGGGGCGAACAATGCCCACTTGGCGATCGCGCCCGTGATCAAGAGATCGATCAAGGCAATCACGAAGATGAACGCCACCAACAGCACCAGCGGCGGGAAACTCGCCGACTCAAGGACATCCGAGGCGGAAAGGGCCAGGATCGTGCCGATGTTCGAATAGTTGAAGTAGGCGATAAACTGCGAAAGCACGAGAAAGAGCAGGATCGTGCCCCCCAATCCGCTGATCGCCTTTTCGATTGCCTTGATGATGTTCGTCAGACCTACCAGAGTTCCGGCGCCGTAACCGTAGGCGGCCCCGCAGGTCAGGAACAGGAAAGCAATCATCCCGATCAGCCCGTTCATGAACGGAGAGTTTCCGATCAGGTCTCCAGAAGTTGGATCGCGTAGCGGCGCGTTGGCGGGCAGTGTGAGCACCGAGAACAGGGCGATGACGGCCAGCAGAGCATAGCCAGCGAACATCAGCCCTCTCCCCTCCGCAGGGCTCAACGGACCGCCTGTGTCGTCGTTGCCGACTTGGTTCGCTTCATTCTGTTGCGAGCCATATTTTCCCAATCGCGGCTCGATCAGCCGTTCTGTCACCAGTGCGATCACTCCCGTGAGCACAATCACCGAAGCGAAGGAAAACCAGAGGTTCGATGCCAAGCCAATCGACCTGTTCGAGTCGACTAGGCCGATGGCATCGTTCGTGAACTCAACCAGCACGGCGTCGAGCGGCTTGATCAGCATGTTGACAGTGAAGGCACCTGCCACGGCGGCGAAACCTAACGCCAAACCGGCGATCGGATGGCGACCGACGCTCAGAAAGGCAATGCCGGCAAGTGGAATCAGAACGAGGTAACCCGCATCCGCGGCGATGCTGGACAGGATGCCCACAAAAGCCAGGATGTACGTCAGTGCGCGAGGTGGCGAGATGATGACGAGCTTGCGGATCAACGTCTTGACCAGGCCCGATTCTTCGGCCACGCCCGCTCCAACGATCGCAACGATCATCAGTCCGAGTGCGGTAAAGCCCATGAAGTTCGGAATCAAGGACGAGTAGATGAAGCGGATGCCTTCACCGGTCAACAGACTCCGTGCGGAGATCGTCCGCGCTTCAATCTTGTAGTTCTTTTCGTCAAGTTGCTTGTAAGTGGCGTGGGGCCCGGTTTCATATTCGGCGACGTCGAATTCCGACCCGACTGGCGCCGAGCTGGAGATTGGCACCAACACCTCCTGTGTCACCTGTACACCGGACATGTACAGGACGTGCGACAGCACCACAACCAAACCGATCAAACTCAGAAAGATCACCACAGGGTGCGGGACTTTGTTGCCGACACGCTCGACAACATCCAGTAACCGCTGCATGAAGTTCCCGGAGGGTTCGGACATGAGAGATTTCCCGGTGCGTCGACAAAGATGGGGTGGCCACGCCACGTTGCCGGCTGTCAATCGAAACGAACCATGGAGTGTTTTGGTGCGGGATGCACCTGTATTCCATAGGCCCCCACAGCATACAACTTGTGCGCGAACCGTTCCTAGCGGGAGCCATGCGTGGGCTTCGTTCAGAAAAAGCATTCCCCAGGCGGCAAGCGGTTGGACCGGCTTGCAAGCTGGCGGGAGCCCGTTGTCGGATCCGGTCCCCTCGGCGGCAAGCCATCCGTGGGGGGTGGCGAGGCCCGAGAGGCGTGCCGGCTCAAGCGATCGATGGCTGGAATCCCAGACACTCAATCGGCATCGGCACAAAGACGGCAGCCCGCAATGAAGGAGCGAGGTTGCCAATTGCCGCGTGGCCCTTCGAGGCATCATCGCATGGAGTGCACGGCCAAACCGCGAGCTCAAGGGCCAGGCTCAGAAGAAGAGGGCAGCCGGGGAGGCGGACGGCAATCCGCCATGCTCGATGGTTTCCTGACATTTGCCAGCAAGCAGTCGTAGCAACCGCCGATGCGAGGCTGAATCACACAAAAAACCGGTCTGGGGTTCGATCCGTTCCGGGCTTTGTCTAGGAAGCACTGACTGGAACTCTCTCTCGCACAAACTCTGGGGAGACAGCACACTCTCCACCGTGATGCGAACCGGTCTTCTGTATTGAGCCGAAGCCTAAAAATTGTATTGGACGAGTGCATTCAATCGATTTGCTTCGGCATTCTGGCCATCAATGTTTTCGCGATCACCCCAAAGGTATTCGGCGCCAAGAGAAAGCCGTTCGATTGGAATCCACCACAGACTGACTGCGAAGTATGTGCTCGAATCAAAGCTAGTTCCGGGTTGATTCGGATTGCTGTCCGTGCTTATCGAACCAAAGGTTGCATTGGACAGCCAGCACGCGTTGAACCAATGCTCGTAGCTGGCGTTCCAGCCCAGCGCCTCGACCGTGTTGAAGGCACCAGTAATCGGGTCTACCTGTCCGTCGAGATTTTGACCAGCGAGGTCGTTGATGTAGCGTCCCACACCTGGGCCCCAGGTGACTTGTCCGAGCAATCGGCTACGGGTCAGTCCGGAGGGACTCTCCTCGCGGACCGGGTTTGTTCCAAGCAAGGTGGCCCACGGATGCAGAACAGCGCTGCCACTGACGCCATAGCCATCACGGCGGGTAACCTGACCGTCGGTTGGCCGGAAGCCCAAAGTTCGAATCAACGAAGCCACCTGCAGGTGACCTACATCCGTTTCAAATCGTAAGTGTGCAGCGAAATCGGGGACGTCTTGCACGTTATTTCCCAGACCGTTCGTCGCGATGTTGGAGAAGGGACGCTCGACGCTCGTCGCCAAGAAGAATCGTTCCGTGAGGGGTACGGTCATTCGAGCCAAAGGCTGGCGTTGATTGGTCCAGCTGTTGGGCCCTTGGAAATCCACCAAACTGGGCCAGTTGGTACCGTCCATGAACACGGAGTTCTGTTGGCCGAACCGGAACCAGCCCACGTCCACGAAGGCATGACGCAAGCGGAATGGATTACCGCCGCCTCCGACCGCCTGATCGGGTCCGTTGAAGAAGTCACCTTCAATGAATGTATGAATCGTCTGCTGGCACCAGTCGGTTGGCGTCCACGTCTCCAGCGCGAAGCGACTGATCCGGGCGCTCATGTTGAAATTCTCGCCTTGCAACTGTGGTACAGGGATCGAGTTGGTCACGAACGCGTCACGGACATCGATCGGATCAAGATCATACAGAGCGGAGAGTCGCACGAAGCCGCGCAGCCGGAACGAAGTGTTGGTCCCTGGAGCCAGGAAGGAGCCCGGAAAAATGCCGCCGACAACGTATCGCTCACGTTCCGCTTGTGAGACGCGAACAGGAGGCGAGATACGACTGTATTCCGGATCACCCGGTGCGCTTTGATAGTCGCGCACCTCGTAGCCTGGAGGATGGTAGTCGGCCAGCGTATCAAGATCTGACAGCGGCTGAGAGTAATAGCGAGGATTGTAGATGTAGTCGGGGACGGGGGCGGAGTAGCGATCGTACCCAACTTCTGGATCAAAGAACTCAGGGACGCCCGGCGCGTCTTGCTCGCCTCGCAGCTCGATCCGCTCAAAACGATCGATGGCCGGTGCGCTCTCGGAAATGTCGGGGCCAGCGACCGCTCCGTCCTGCAGTCGTGCGATTCGGGGTTCCGAATCCGCGCTCGGTGGTTGAGCGATCGCGGTTTGAAGTGGGGCGCAGAAGAACCCGAGAGGCAACCAGCAAGCGGCAACCCACACGGCCAGCGGAGGATAGCGACCACGTTTCATGAGCAAACCCTTGACAGTTACTCATCGCGCACCTTGCGGCGCGCGCGATCGCCCTCAAAGTCGATACATTCGGCATAATCGGAAAAGTCAATCCAGTCAGTGGAGTCAAAAACTGTGGATGAAGCGTTTCGGTGTACGAAAGTAAGGTGGGTAACCGAGGACTTGCCCTATGACGCGAATGCGTCGAAATCTGTACACTGAAAAGGGTCGGTCCAAGGCGTTACCGGATTGACTAGTG
>Ga0114939_10001511_pt1 | contig 18222 bp, 17 predicted proteins | sample AshMeaCrysSpring_FD_87196 | JGI IMG/M metagenome (GOLD analysis project Ga0114939, IMG submission 87196) | Groundwater microbial communities from Big Spring, Nevada to study Microbial Dark Matter (Phase II) - Ash Meadows Crystal Spring | ecosystem: Environmental > Aquatic > Deep subsurface >...
AGCCCCACGGCCACGGGCAGGTCCACCGGGGGTGGGGTGCTGCCCCGATCCCGCCACGCCCGAAGCAGGGCTCGAGCACCGAGGTAGCACAGCACCCCGGCGCCGCCGATGCGCAGCACCAGGTAGGCGACCTCGGAGGCGGCGACCAGCGCGGCGAACCCGGCGGCGGCGAGCAGCGCCCAGGCGTAGAGACCGAACTCGACCCCCAGCACGGTCGGGACAGCGCCACGGAACCCGCGCAGCGCCGACCGGCGGAGGATCAACGCCATCGCCGGTCCTGGTGTCGCCGCGATCAGCACCACAGCCAGCAGGAAGGCGGGCAGGCTCGCGATGACGTCCACACCGAGGAGGATCTCAGGCCAGGCTCGCCTCGGTGAAATCGACCTCGAACGCGCGGCACCAGATCACCACCCGCCACCCCGGCCCGGCATCCACGTCCGCGGGCAGCACGTACTGCTGATCGCCGACGTTGCCCTTGAGCGAACCGAGGTTGACGAAGCCCTCGACCGAGTTCTCCGGGGCCGTCGGGGGCACCAGGTAGACGAACAGGTCAGGACCGTTGTCCGTGGCGAAGTCGCGCAGGGTGAGGACGGTTGAACCGTCCCCGGTGTTCACCAGCGTCGCGGTCCCTTCGCCCGGGTGGACGCGAGCCTCGAACGTGCCTGTCGCCAGCGCGCTCGGGACCCCGGACTCCGCCGCGCCGCCGCCCGATGGCGGCGCAGCGGCGGTGACCTCGACGACGTCCTCGTCGACAACCTCGTCGGTGATCAGTGGCAGCCCCAGCACGACGCTAGCGCCGGCGGCAATCACCGCGTAGGTCACGCCGAGGGGAACGAGAAGCGCTCGCTGCCGGCGCACCACCAAGGCAAGGCCGCCGGCGAGAAGCACGAAGAACCCGCTGGTGATGGCGATGGCCATCACGTCCGAGGTCGCCAACCGGCCCAACAGCAGGATGCCGACGAGCATGGCGGCAGCCAGCAGGACGGCAGCGCCAAGTCGGAAGAGGAGGCTCGGGCGCTGGTCGGACGCGCGGGGGGAACGTTCGGTTTGTGTCATGCGGCGTTAACCCATCGCCGTCGTAGGTATCATCCCGTCACTTCTTTCGGAGTCCTTACCGGGCTGGTCCACCCTGCTCGGGCGACCGCCGCGCCGTCGAGTACAGCGACCTGGCCGAGGCGATGGCCCCTCGGATCCGGCATCTCGACGAACGCTGGCCTCCTGGACACTCGACCCTGGTCGTCACCTCGATGGGCTGCTAGGTGTGAGGCACTATGGCTGTGGCCCTGCAGGAGTCGACCCAGAGCCTCGGTGAGCTGCTGCCCACCGCGCTGCTGGAGATGTCCGTACTGCTCGGCACCGCAGTGCTGGTGGGGCTGTTCGCCCAGCGGATCCGGCTGCCGTTGACCGTGGTGCTGGCCGTCGCGGGGGTGCTGGCCACCGAGCTCGGAGTCGACCTGGCACTGGTGGGCATCCTCAGCGGGGAGGGCTTCAAGCAGCTGCTGGTGAACCTCTTCTTGCCGGTGCTGGTGTTCGAGGCGGCGCTGACCCTGTCCACTCGTGAGTTCATGAGGAACCTGGTGGCTCGTCGCGCTGGCGACGGTGGCACTGGTGATTTCGGCGGCGCTGGTGGGGTACGGCCTGGTAGTGGCACTTGCCCTGCCGATCGCTGCCGCCCTGCTCTTCGGAACCCTCATCTCAGCCACCGACCCGGTTGCGGTGGTAGCGGTGTTCCGCGAGCTGGGAGTCTCTCGCCGACTCCTCACGTTGGTGGAAGGTGAGAGCCTGCTCAACGACGGTGTCGCGATCGTGCTGTACAACATCCTTCTCGCAGCAGCCCTCGGGGCGACCGTGACCGTCGGCGAGGGACTCGCGGACTTCTTCGGCGTGGCGGCCGGCGGGCTGCTCGTCGGATCCATGGTAGGCACCGCGGCAGTCATGCTGCTGCCCATGCTGTCCCGGCTGCCCGCCGCCGCGATGTCGGTTGCCGTGGCCTTCGGTTCGTTCGTCCTGGCCGAGGACGTCTTCGAGGTATCCGGCGTGATGGCGACCGTGGCTGCCGGTATCGCATTGGGCGGGATGATGGAGAGCCGAGCCGACGACTCGGTTCGCGACCTGTTGCACGAGTTGTGGGAGTCCCTCGGGTTCATCGCCAATGCGCTGCTCTTCCTGTTCATCGGGCTCTCCTTGGACCTGCAGCTGATCAAGGACAACCTCGCGGCGATCGGGGTGGCACTGCTGGCCGTGCTGGTGGCCCGGCCACTCGCGGTGATCCCGGTGGTGGCACTGCTGGAACGCTTCGCGCACGTACCCCGCGTCGGTCACCGCAGCACCGCCGTGGTGATCTGGGGTGGTCTGCGTGGCGGGATCGCCTTGGCACTCGCGCTGGCCCTGCCCGAGGAGCTCGAGCAGCGGGAGCTGTTCATCGCCATGGCCGCGGGTGTCGTGCTCGCCACGCTGCTGATCAATGCCACCACGCTGCCGTTCCTGCTGCATTTCCTGCATCTGGACGAGCCCAGCAGATCCGACGAGCACCTCAGCGCGCTCGCACGGCTGCTCGCGGTGCAGGCCGCGCGGGACCGGCTCACCGCTCGAGGAGTGGGAGCAAGTCGAGGTCCTGGTCATGCGGGGTCTGCACATCCAGCGTGAGACCTACCAGGGCCTGGGCGACGCCGGGCTGCTGCCGCCGATCGCTACGCGCACCCTGCTGTTCGAGATCGACGGGGAGATCGACGAGGCCCACCCACGGCGAGCTGAAGGTCGATGCGGCCCGTCGACGGAACCTGCCCTGGTACGCCCGGGCGCACCGCCTGGTGCTCACCGCGCTGCCGCAGCCGTTCGGCGAGGACATGCACGAGGTGGGCTACGCCGAGCTCAGCGCGCGCCAGCTGGCGGCTCGCCGTGCTGGGGAGGAGCTCGATCGGTTCCGATCGATCCCCGGCATCCACGACAGGCTCGTCGAGGAGGCCCGGACGGTGTTCGAGCACTGGGAGGGTGCCGCGCGGTCTCGGCTGGGGACGCTGGAGCAGAAGGCCGGCATCGACGTGCGCGTCATGCATCGCCGTCAGGCCAAGGCCCTGACGAAGATCGCAGCGATCGGCGCACTGCGCGAGCTGTCGTCGGTGGGGATCATCTCGAGCGCGGTGGCGGAGCGCGCCGCCGAGCGGGTCGAGCGAGAGATCGAGGCCGCGGGCCAGTGACTGGCCATGCCGCACGATGATGGGCGCATGACATTCGTCGCGATCAACGTCCTGACCGTGCCCGAGGGCGCCGGGGAGACTCTCGAGCAGCGATTCGCCCAACGGGTCGGAGCAGTGGAGCAGTCACCGGGGTTCGAGCGGTTCGAGCTGCTGCGTCCCGTCGAGGGAACAGCCGACTACCTCGTCTACACCCGGTGGCGCAGCCGCGCTGACTTCGAGGCGTGGACGGCCTCGCAGGACTTCGCCCGCGGGCACTCCAGCGGGACGGACCGTCCAGCCGACCAGCGCCCGGCGGGCGAACGTCCGGCCGCGACCGGCTCGACGATCTGGTCCTTCGAGGTGGTGTCGTCCGCCGACCCGTCCTGAACGTGCGCCAGATCTACGCGGCGTCTCCGCCGGCGAGGCGCTTGCGTGCGGAGTCCTTGAACTCGCTCATGAACAAGGTGCGGATGGCGTCGCTGTCCAAGGCCCCGTCGATACCTGTCAGACCACCCTTGGCCAGCTGGACGCACACCACGGTCCACGCCTGACCCATCGCCCAGGTGAACGCGGACGCCACTCCAGCGCTGATCGCGCCACCGACCATGCTGCCCACCCCAGGGAGCATCTTGAGCAGGTTCGCCACGGCCGTCCGGCCTGCGGTCGTCGCAGCCGCGGTGGCTGCCAGCGAGGCCGTCACCGCCCTATCGAGATTGACGTCGTAGATGTGCGAGATGCTGGCCATCATCGTGAGCTGGATGGGTACCAGGAGGGCCGCGTCGGAGAACGGGATTGGGGTCGCCCCGGCCGCGGCGGCCGCGGTGCTGGCGATGTCGATGGCGCGCTTGGCCTCGGCCCGCTTGCGGCTGAAGTCGATCTGCTGCGCGGCTACCAGCGCCTGCTGGACACCCTGAGGAGCGACCTGAAAGGTGGCATCGAGCACATCGTGTAGCCCGTGGGAGTCGAACCCGGCGAACTCGTCGGCCTTGGCGTAGGTCATGAATGCCGTCCCGCCGGTCACCGGGAGGTCCATCGCGCGGATCTCCTCGGCCAGGCGCACAGCATCGGGATGGTAGGAGTCCTTGCGCCGAGGCACCTGGGTGAGCACCAGCAGGACGGGAAGCCCCAGGTGGTCCAACGCACGGACGAACTCGGCCTCGGTCTCCTCGAAACGTCGGTCGCTGGCCCGCACGCAGTACCAGGCGACGTGCACCTGGTCCTTGAGCTCGAGCCGACGCATCTGGCGGACGTAGGCCCGCAGGTCATCGAGGATCTGCTGGTTGTCCTGCCCGATCTCCAACCCACGCGTGTCGAGCACACCGAAGTGCCCGGTGTGGTGCATGTAGAGATGGCTGTCCCGGGTCACCGGCTCACCGATGCCGGTCTGCGCGATGTCCTCACCGAAGATGGCGTTGATCAGGGTGCTCTTGCCGACACCGGTCTTGCCGAAGATGGCCAGGTTGAATCGGCCGATCCGGTCAGCCTGCTCGTCGAACTTCGCGGCGAACTGTCGGCGGAACCAGTCACTGGACCCCTCTGCCATGGCGCTATCGAAGCACCTCGCGACGTCCGGAGGGTCGTCGTAGGGTCACGGCGTGGGCCCGTTCGATTGCGACACGCTGGTCGTGGGCAGTGGCTTCGGCGGCGGGGTCGCTGCGTTGCGGCTGGCCGAGTCCGGTCGACGGGTGCTCGTGGTGGAGATGGGCCGCCGCGTCAGCGCGGACGACATGCGGCGCGGCGGGCGTTCCCCCCGGCATCTGCTGTGGGCCCCGCGCGTCGGTCTGCACGGCTACTACCGCCAGACCCTGCTGCCCGACGTCCTGGCTCTCTCCGGGGTCGGGGTCGGAGGTGGCAGCCTGGTGTATGCCGCTGTGCTGCTGGAGGCGGGCGCAGCCGTCTTCGCCGACCCAGCCTGGGAGGGCGCGGACTGGCAGGTCGAGCTCGCACCTCACTACGCCACGGCGGCGCGGATGCTCGGCCGCACGGTCAACCCCACGTTCGGCGCGCAGGACGCGTGGTTGCGCGAGGCCGCACGATCCCTCGGCGTAGCGGACAGCTACGGACCCACACCGCAGGGCATCGACTTCGATACGTGCATCTCCTGCGGCGCCTGCATGACCGGCTGCCCGGAAGGCGCGAAGAACACCGTCGACCGCACCTACCTCGCGCAGGCCGAGGCGCTCGGGGTCCGGGTCGTACCCGAGCTGCAGGTGACCTGCCTGACCCCACTGGCCGGCGGCGGCTACCGAGTGAACGCCGTGGGATCGCTGCAGCCCACCCGGCGCCAGTCCTGGCGGGCGAGGGAGGTGGTGCTCGCTGCCGGGGTGCTGGGCACCAACGCCCTGCTGCTGGCCTGCCGGGACCGCTACCGGACCCTCCCGGGGCTGTCGGCGGCACTGGGCTACCGGGTACGCACCAACAGCGAGACCTTCGTGGGCGTTCAGCAACCCGACGCCGAGGCCGATGTGACCGTCGGGACCGGGATCTCCAGCGACTTCTGGCCAGACGAGACAACGCACGTCACCAACAACCGCATGCCACCGTCCTGGGGATACATGCGCGCGTTGATGAGTCCGCTCGTCGATGACGTGGACACCGACTCACGCGCAGCTGCGGCACTGCGGCAGGTGGCCGCCGACCCGGGTCGGCTGGCCCGTGCCGTGACGGCGCGCAACTGGACCCGGCGGATGACGCTGCTGACGGTGATGCAGGCCGAGGACACCGCGCTCATCCTGCGCTACCGCCGACGGCTGGGTCGGTGGCGTCTGACCTCCAGCGTGCCTCAGGGTGTCACCTCGGCGCCCATGCCGGCGTTGCAGGCGGCCGCGGCGGTGCGTGCAGTGGCCGAGGCAAGTGGAGGCGAAGCGTTCGGCACGTGGACGGACACCTTGTTGCGCCGCTCGTTCACCGCGCACCTGCTCGGTGGCGCTGTGGTCGGTGTGCACCCGTCGACATCGGTCGTCGACCCCGACCATGAGGTGCACGGCTACCGCGGTCTGTTCGTGGCCGACGGGTCCGCTGTTCCAGCGAACGTCGGGGTCAACCCCAGCCTGACGATCACGGCGATGGCCGAGCGCGCCATGACCCGGTTGGCGCAACGCTCCCCCGGCTGACCCGACGCACCTGACTCGTGCCCCGCAACTGTGCCGATGATCAAGGCGTCGCAGGTGTCGCTGGAGCCCGACCGCAGTGGGCCTGACCCGCACCAGGAGCCCCCACCTGGTGGTCGTGGCCGTTGCCCACTGATGATCGCTGCGCGTTTGGGCCTACTGGGTGGTGCTCGATCGCGCATGGATCATCGCCGTCGACGCCGAGACCTGGGCGCTGGGCGCTGGGCTCGGCGCTGGGCCGGGCCCTCGCCTGCGTCCGCCCTCCCCGCGAGCGTGACCGTTGCCCAGGGATGATCGCTGCGCGTGTGGGCGCCCCACGTGTGGCTCACCCTTGATCACGGCGCTGTAGGTGTTGCTCACCCTTGATCAGGGCGCCCTGGGTGTTGCTTGGGCTTGATCAGGGCGTCGTGGGTGTGGCTCCCGGCAAGATCAAGGCGCCGTAGGTGTCGCTGGAGCACCACCGCAGGCGCCCTGATCATCACCGCAGCACCACCAAACCCGCCCTGATCAAGGTTCACCCACCACGCGGACGCCCTGATCATGCTCCAGCGACACCACGTGCGCCTTGATCATGGGGGGCGGGCCGACCGACATGCGCGCGGGGCCGCGTCGGACGCGGCACGCCGGCGTCCTGACTGGTACCGGGCTGGTCACCAGCGGTGTGAGGGTCGGAGCCCGTTGCCCGCGACCACAGCACACCGTTCGACAACTCGCGCGCCACAAGGTGGCGTGAGCCGGGCGGTTCCCCGGCCGAGGGCGAGAGCGGTCACGCGGGCAACGACGATGGGCGCCAGGTCGCCGGGTCGGTGCCGATCACCATGCCACCTGCCCCGTCCACCACTCGCGTGCTGTCGACGGCGGCGGCCTCGGCTGGTCTGCCGGTGCGGCGGTAGTACGCCGCGGCGAGTCGGTCCTGCTGGTGGAGCCGGTCCGCCGTGTTTGCACGCTCAACGGCGACCCGAAGGCTTTGGCCACCGCTCCAGGCACGAAGCATCACCGCGACGCTGGTCAGCCCGTCGGCGTAGATCCTGCGCGCTCCGACGGCAACGGCAAAGCCGATACGAAGCCAGGAGTCGTTGTGGCTCATCCCGTAGCACGCCGTCGACAGCGCCACCCGAAGCCGCCGACGCTGGTCCAGGCTGAGCGCCCGCTGCAGCACGGCAGCCAGGCCGGCAGCCTCGATGGGACGGTCGGCGAGCAGCAGCCGACGCGAGGTGCCGTGCGGATGGAGCAGCAGGTCCACGGCCTGCACCTGCGGATCAGCCGTCGCTGCGGCCAACGCGTCGACGAGCCCGTCGACCGTGGCTTGGCTTCCGCGAAGCAGGATGCGCGATCGGTACTGACGGCTCAGGAGCCGTCGCGCCAGCGCGTCGGCACCCCACTCGATCGAGGAGTACAGCGCCCGTTCGCTCGGTCCACCCTGGGCCTGCAGCGTGATCAGCTGCACGAGCACGCGTCGGTCAGGCGCGATCGGGGCGGGCGTGATCGGGTCGGGACCGGACGCGGACATCGCCTCCATCCTGGCAGCACCTACGCTGGCAGCGTGCCGGTGCCTCGCGAGCGGGACGCGCATGGCCGCCCCCGACAGACTCGCCCCCGCGACGCGCTCGGCAGACCACTACCGCGCGACGCACACGGCGTGGAGCCGATCCCAGACGAAGCGCTCCCCCCGGACGAGACGATCGCCGAGGCGACGCGACTTCTGGACGCCGGCAGGCCGTTCGCCGCACACGAGGTGTTCGAGGCCCGGTGGAAGGCGGCTCCTGAGGCCGAACGCGACCTGTGGCAGGGACTGGCCCAGCTGTGCGTGGGCATCACTCACCGGCTGCGCGGCAACGCCGTGGGAGCCTCCCGACTGATCGATCGGGGCACGGACAGGCTCGAGTCGTACCGCGCGAGTGGTGAACCGACCTACGGCGTGGACATCGACGCCTGGGTGGCTCGCGCCGTGGCCACGCCGAGCGTGAGGTAGTTCCACGGCGCCCGCGCGCCCACGTAGCGGGACTCCACCGCGGTGAGCTCGAAGCCGGCGTCGCGCACCAGGCTGGCAGGCTCACGGGTCAGGTGGCAGCCGTCGGCGAAGAACTTCTGCGCCGGCTCGAGGGTGCGCTGCAGGCGGGCCATGCGCCGCTCCGGGGCCAGACCGTGCTCCAGGAAGTGGAACACCCCACCGGGACGCAGCACCCGACGCAGCTCCGACAGGGCGGACGCGACGTCCGGGATGGTGCACAGGGTGAACGTCGACAGGGCTCCGTCGCAGGAGTCGTCGGCCAGCGGCAGGCGGGCACCATCCAGGCCGACATGCTCGACGCGGGCGTGCGAGTCGGCGATGCGTCCCTCGGCGAGACGTCGGGCCCGCAATGCCGGCTCGACCGCGTACACCTGGTCGACCTCGTCCGGGTAGTGCGGGACGTTCAGCCCGGAGCCGAACCCGATCTCCACGACGGTGCCCACGAGCCCCTGGGTGGTGCGTTCGCGCCAGTCCGCCCATCCTGAGCCGCCCAGCACTCGCTCCACCAGGTGGGGCAGCACGTACTCCCGGTACAGTCCGAGCATCGCCCTCAGCCGTCTGAAGCGAGGGTCGTCTGGGTCCGGGCTTCCAGCGCCGCCGCACGGATCCTGGCGAAGTCCTCGTCGGTGTAGACGCCGTTGACCCCGGAGATGGTCGCCAGCTTCATGCCGTGCTTGAGACCCAGCCGGTAGATCTCCTTGACCTTCTCCCACTCGATGTTGCGGCCGACGGTGAACGTCTCGTACCGCCCCTCCAGCGCCAGCACGACGGTCTCGGCTAGGCAGGCGTAGACGACGCCCTTGGGCAGTCCGATGCCCTTCATCTTGACGTCCCCCGGCAGCTCGATCTCACCGGACTCGATGACCAGGACGTCTGGACGCTTGGCCACGTCCTCCGGCGGCAGGTCGAGCGGACGCGCCACGTCCGTGATCACACATCCCGGCTTCACCCTCATGATGTCGAGGATGCGCTTGCCGGCCCCGGACGTGGCGGTGACGATGAGGTCCATCTCGTGCAGGTGTTCGTTGGGGGTGGCAGCGATGTGCAGCTCAGCGCGGGGGTTCTCGCGATGGATCTCCCGCTTGAGCGCGAGCAGCTTCGCGGTCTCGGGGGACACCAGCCAGAGCTCGTCGCTGGCCAGGGCAAGCAGCCGCGCGCACACCGAGCCGATCGCACCGGTCGCGCCGATGACCATCGCCTTGCCCCTGATCCGGCCGTCCTCGTCGACATCGGCGACATCCAGCTTGAGCAGCGCCTCGTGCGCGGCCCACAGCGCGCCGGAGGCGCTGTAGCTGTTGCCGGTGGTGATCGGTAGCGGTGCCCGCCGCGCGACGGTGACGCCGGCGTCGCCGACGACCTTGGTGAACGCACCGAGGCCCATCACCTGGGCGCCGAGCTTCTTGGCGGTCTCAGCGGCGGCAAGCAGCCGGCCATAGGTGAACTCCGGGCTGTGGGCCAGCAGCTCCTTGGGGGTACCGCCCACCGTGATGAGCCACCCCTCGGCCTCGGCCCCGGTCGGGGACTTGATCCCCGTGACATGGCTGTAGACGAAGGGCGGCAGGTAGGCCAGGGCCTTCTCCATCGCGTCCATCACCGCTGGCGGGGCCACTTTGGCAACCGTGTCGAGCGGTGGGCGCCTGCTGAAGTCCTCCTGCGAGAGCGGGTGGATGACGAAGGCGAACCTGCTCCTACGCTTCTGCCCGTTCGGGTACAGGATGCGCGGCTCGAGGCCAGCCGCGACGATCATGTCGAGCAGGTCGTCGTCGGAGAGCAGGCCAGGGCTGGGTGCGACGGCCAGCATCATCGCCTCCAGGACCGCAGCCGACACGGTGACGTCGAAGGGCTGCGGGGTGGTGTCGAGCACCATGTCCACACCTCGGCCGGCGAGCTCGGCGAGCCTGTCGTCGGAGATCGCCTCGCTGACCACGGTCTTGCCGGCCAGGTCCTCCAGGCCGAAGCCGGTCAGCTCGTCGTAGGTGGCCACCACGACGTCGCAGTTGCGTGCCGCGCGGCGCGCCATGACGTGGCTGATGCGGTGCCCGGGCGTCTTGATCTGGGCGCGCAGCGGGGCCGGCAGCCTGTTCAGCGGCCAGAGCCCCGCATCTGCGGCCACCCCGAGGATCGGATGGGAGTCCGACGTGAGCTCCAGGCGCAGCAGCGGGTCGGCGAACTCGAGGTTCTGCGTGAACTCGCGCAGGATGCGCGTCGTACGGTCGTGGTTGGTGCCGCCCAGCACCACCGTGCGCGCATTGGCGAAGTATCCCGGCATCTCGTCCTGCACGTGCCGGATGGCCCACTCCTGTAGGACGTCACGCAGGGTGTGGCCGTCGGCGACAGGGACGGCAGAGGTGGCCTCCTTGACCTGCTCGATCGCTTCCAGCTCGCCGTCGTAGAGCCCGACCGCCCGGGCTTCTCGGATTCCGGTCACGGCGATCGCGTCGGCCTCTTCGGCCCACTTCTGGACCAGTGCCTTGCCGGCCTCGACATCACCATTCGTCCCGACGCGGATCAGCCGAAAGTCGTTGCCGAGAAAGGGGACCAGCTCGTCGTAGTCCCGCGCGGACTCGGTGAGGCTGACGTTGACGACGAGGATGGGGCTCTTACGTGGCATGGTCACTCCCTGGGTTGTCGTCGCGCACGGGTACGGGGTGGTCTCCGGCTGGGTCTACACCATCGCCTTGGACCCGATCTCCGGATGGGCGATCATGAAGTCGACAAGCGTTCCTGCGTAGTCGGAGAACCGCGGACACTCCACCCCGGTTCCTTTGAGGCCGGCGACCGTGTTCTTTGCAGAGTACGTCGTCTTGGAGGAGAAGTAGTCCAACGCCTCAGCCGGTAGGCCGAGCAGACCCTCCAACCCGGGGACTGAGCCGACAACGGACCGCAATAGGCCTAGCGGGACTGGGGCCCAGTACAGCCGCTTTCCGAGTTTGTCAGCGAGGATGCTGCCCACCTCGTAGGCGGTCGGTGGGTTGGGATCGGTCAGCGCGTAGGTCTTGCCGACCGACTCCTCATGGACGGAGAGCTCATCCATGGCTGCGATGACGAAATCGCGGGGGACCAGGGAGGCCTTGACGTTCTTGTTGACCGCGGGAAGTACCGCCGTGGACGGCTGCTTACGCAGGAAGGCGGCGACGAAGTACGGACCGTCGTACTTCTGGGTCTCGCCCGTGTGGGAGTCCCCGACGACGATGCCCGGTCGGTAGATGGTCGCGGGCAGGCCATCTGCCATGGCTCTGCGTACCAACACCTCCGCCTCATGCTTCGTAGACTCATAGTGGTTGTAGAAGGTCTGACCTTCTTCGAGCATCTCCTCGGTGAACTCACCCTGGTACTGCCCGCTCACGTAGCAGGTGCTGACGTACTGCAGGCGGCTGAAGTCCTTGCGCTCCTGGCAGAACTCGATGACCCTCGCGGTGCCGTCGACGTTGACCTTGCGGGCGATCTCCAGCGGGACGGTGAGGTCGTAGATCGCGGCCAGGTGCCATACCTCGTTCACCTCCTCAAGGGCCTGCGCGTGGGCGCGATCGACCCCGAGATCCGGCTCGGTGATGTCGCCTTCCACCAGGTCCACCCGGTCGGCCGTGTCCGGGTATGCAGCCTGGATGTCGCGCAGCCGTTGCCGGGCCGTGGCCATGTGCCGAGGCTGGACGACGCAGACGGCCCGCACACCCTCACGTCGCGCCAGCAGCCGGGGAAGCAGAGCAGAGCCAAGGAACCCGGGGAACCCTGTCATCAACAGTGCAGTCACGCAGATCGCCTTCTCGAGTCGACAGCCATACGCGTCGACTCTAGTCCGAGCCGCGCCCTGGTGGACATCCCGGCCGACCGCAGGATCGCCCAGCCAGCGGTCTGCTCGTGGTCTGCTCAGCCAGCGAAGGCCGGGGCGGTGTTCGTCTGCTCTGCGGACGCCTCCCACAGATGCCGCGCCGTCGTTGAGTCGCCGGCCGCGGCCGAGCGACCCACCCGGGTGGGGCCTCCTCGGGTCTCGCCGGGACCGTCGGGGCCGAAGTACTCGTTCCCCGTGACATCGGGCATCGTGGCGGCGTAGATCTGCGGAAGGGCACCCTCGGCGGCCGACTGGGCGAGCAGGCCGTTCGCTGCGCGGGTCACCATCCGTCCCACGACGGTCTTGGCGTACCCGGGGCCCGAGTACTGCAGGTTGGTCGCCGCCCATCCGGGATGCGCCGCGGCGGCCACCAGGCGCGTGCCGGCCTGCCCGGACCGGCGGGAGAGCTCAGCGGTGAACAGCAGGTTGGCCAGCTTGGACGCGCCATAGGCGGGCCAGGAGGAGTAGCGGCGCCGCTCGTAGTGCAGGTCGTCGGGGTCGATCGATCCCATTCGATGCGCCGCGCTGGATACGGTCACGACCCGTGGCGAGGGTGAGGCGAGCAGCGCAGGCATGAGCCCCGCGGTGAGCGCGAAGTGCCCGAGGTGATTGGTGCCGATCTGGGTCTCGAACCCGTCCTCAGTGCGTCCGTACGGTGGCGCCATCACGCCGGCGTTGTTCACCAGGGTGTCGAGAACCTCGCAGCGCTCCAGCACGTCCTCGGCTGCAGCGTGAACGGACGCCAGCGAGGCCAGGTCGAGCGCCACAGGCTCGACGGTGCCGCCCTCGCTCGCCACGGCGGTGACGGCGCGGACCGCCTGCTCGGTCCGCGCCGGGTCCCGTCCGGCAACGAACACGCGCGCGCCACGCGAGACCAGCGCCTTCGCGGTCTCCAGGCCCAGGCCTGACGTCGCGCCGGTCACCAGCACAGTACGGCCCGCCTGAGAGGGTGCATCGACAATCGTCCAGCGCGTCATGCTTCCAGTGTCGAGGAGCCGGGCTCGAGGCGCGACTCAGAGGTCGCGCGGAAAGGTCATGGTCGTCGCGGTTGGGTCGGAGCCTCGCGGGTGCACCGGGAGTGGGGCGGGCGCGACGTCACCGACACACCCCCGCCTCTCCGCGCGGCCTCGTAGCTACTGCGCGGGTGGGTCGCGCCCGCCCCCCATGATCGAGGCGCCCGAAGCGTCGTTCGACCGCGATCAAGGCGCAACTGGTGGTGCTCGGGTGATGATCAGGGCGCCTGCGGTGATGCTCCAGCGACACCTACGGCGCCTTGATCTTGCCGGGAGCAACACCCGGGACGCCCTGATCAAGCCTCAGCCGCACCTCTGGCGCCCTGATCATGGTCGGCGGCTGGGTCGGGTGGCCCAGCAGAGGGTGGTCCAGGCGGTACGGATGAGTTCTCATACCAACGAGACGCCGCCCCTATCCGCGAGCACCCTCAGGACGGGACGCTCGTCGCTTCTCTCGTGCCCACGGGTCGCTAGGTTCTCGGCAAGCGAGAGGATGGCCCGATGAGCGCGACAGCGGGAGGCGGGACGCGGCCCGCGACGGTTACAGCACTTGTCGCGTTCACCGGTTTCTCAGCGGTGGTCGAAGGTCTGTTCGGCTGGCTGGTTCTCACTCAAGCCGGCTCCGACATCGTCGGCCTCGACGCCGACGCGGCCAGGCTCAACGGCGGGCTGCTGCTCGGCTTCGCTGCCGTGGAAGTGCTGCTGGCGATCGCACTGGCCCGGGGCTCGAACGCAGCTCGGCTTGTCCTCACCTTGGTAGTGACACTGCACATCGGCCATGCCTGGTACCTGGTCATCGCCCAAGGGGCCACCCTCGTGCACGGCGTGGTGAGTCTGCTGGTCTCCACGGTGCTGCTGTTCCTGGCGTGGAACGCCGAAGCCACCGCGTACTTCCAGAGCGACGAGGACCGCGCCCTTGCCGGCGCCGTCTCGAGGGACTTGCCCCGTCAGGGCGCTGGGTACCGGGTGCTGGACTTTCTCGTTCGGCTCGCCGCGCTCGGTCTGACGATCGCCGCTGTCCCCGGCATCAGCGTGGACTCCGGGTTCGCGCTGGTGCTCGCGGTCGCGATGATCACGCTGGCGGCGTGGGCGCTGCGACCCGTGCTGGTGCGCGTCACCGGCCTGTTCGGCTGGGTCGGGGCGCTGGCGCTGGCGCTGTTCGCCAACGCGGCCTTTCTCGGCGTCGGGCTCGCCATCACTCCCGGGGTCGAGGTCGCCGGCTTCGGTGCCGTCGTTCTCGCGTCCTGGATCTATGCGCTGATCATGACCGTCATCACCTGGGTGTTCTCGGTCAACTCCCAGGACTACCTCATCGTCCACGCCACCCGGATGAGCCGGCGACGGGGTCCTGCCGAAAGGTCGCAGGTGCCCGGCGTGGTGTTCGTCCAGCTGGACGGCGTGCCCGCGCCCCTGCTGGTGAACGAGGTTCGCGCGGGCAACCTGCCCACGATCAGCCGCTGGATCCGCACCGGCAGCCACACCTGGAGCGAATGGGTGGCCCGGGTACCGTCCACGACACCGGTGAGCCAGGCGGGCCTGCTGCACGGCACGAACGAGGACATCCCGGCGTTCCGCTGGTTCGACCGCGACCTCGGTCGGCTGCTCGTCGCGAACCATCCCGCCGACGCCGCACTGATCGAGCAGCGGCTGAGCAACGGCCACGGCCTGCTCGCCGACGGTGGGGTGAGCATCAGCAACCTGTTCTCCGGGGACGCCCCGACGTCGCTGCTGACGATGAGCGGGCTGCGCGACCCCGAGCAGGGGCTCGGCCCCGCCCGCTCCTACGCGGCCTTCTTCACCCACCCCGCCGGCTTCTTGCGCGCGGTGCTGCTGACCATCGGCGAGATGGCCAAGGAGGTGTTCCAGGCTCGTCGTCAGGAACGGCGGGGGGTGGAGCCACGGGTGCACCGGGGAGGGTCCTACGTGGTTCTGCGCGGGGTCACCAACGTGTTCCTGCGCGACCTGAACGTCGCTCTGGTGGTGGAGGCGATGCTGAGCGGGGCGAAGTCGGTCTACGTGGACTTCGTCGACTACGACGAGATCGCGCACCACGCGGGGGTGGTTCGCCCCGAGGCCCTGGCGTCCCTCTACGGCTTGGACGGGGTGCTGTCCGGTCTGGAGGCCCTCGCGAACTCCGAGGTCACGCCGCGGCCCTACCACTTCGTGCTGCTCTCCGACCACGGCCAGAGCCAGGGCGCCACGTTCAGGCAGCGGTACCAGCAGTCTCTCGAGCAGCTCGTCGCCGCGCACATGGGCGGCACGGACGAGGTGAGCGCCGCCACTGCGGAGGTAGAGGCGTGGGGGCCGGTCAACGTGCTGATCACCCAGCTCTCCGAGCAGCACTCGGTGTCGGGTCGGATGACCCGCCGGGCACTGGCCGACCGCGACCGTGACGCTCCACTCGGCCCGGCGACCGGAACCGACGGCGACGGTGAGCGGCCCCCGCTGGTAGTGATCGGCTCAGGCAATCTCGGCGGCGTCTGGTTCGCGCGCTACCGGCAGCGCCTGACGCTCAGCGACATCGAGCGGCTGCACCCGGGCCTGGTCCAGGCCCTGGCGTCGCACCCTGGGATTGGGTTCGTCGTGGTCATGACGGCGTCCGGGCCGGTGGCGATCGGCTCCTCCGGGAGCGTGGACCTCGAAACCGGCGAGGTCACGGGCACCGACCCCCTGGCCTGCTTTCCTCCTCAGACCCGTGCCGACTTCCGGCGCGTGGCGGTGTTCGCGCACGCCCCCGACCTGTACATCAACTCCGTCTACGACCCCGTGCTCGACGAGGTTGCCGCATTCGAGGAGCTCGTCGGGTGCCACGGCGGCGTAGGCGGCTGGCAGACCCGTCCGGTGCTCGTCTACCCGCGCGAGTGGACGTTGGACGATGACCTGCTCGTCGACGGCCGGCTCTACGGAGCCGACGCGGTGCACCGCCAACTCGTCCGATGGCTGCGGCGGCTCGGTCACCGCGCGTCCCTTCCCGACGAGGCGCCGCCCGAACCGGCCCAAGTACCCCCGGGGGTATAGAGTAGGTAACGGGAGACGATTGCACGAGAGGCAGCAGAGGCATGGCAACGCTGACGATGACCGCGGACAACGAGCACATGGGCACCGTCCGCAGCCAGTACCAGCAGCAGCTGCGCGCGGCTGGACGTTGAGCTGCCAGCGCTCACCTGGCTGGGCCACTCCACGGTCTCGCTGCGCGAGCCGGGCCTGCGCCTGCTGACCGACCCGCTGCTCACCGACCGCGTGGCGCACCTGCGGCGGCAGCGAGGTCGACGTCTCGGGCCGGCCGACAACGACGCCGAGGTGGTGCTGATCTCCCACCTCCACCACGACCACTGCCATCTGCCGTCGCTGCGACGGCTCGCACCCGGGACGCGGGTGGTGCTGCCCCGCGGCGGTGCCGGCTTGCTCGCCGGGTTGCCGCTGGACCCGGTCGAGATGGGGCCGGGCGACGAGCTGAGCGTCGGCAGCGTCGGTATCGTTGCCGTGCACGCCTTCCACGACGGCCGCCGGCATCCCGGCTCCCGCTGGGTTGGCCCGGCGCTCGGCTACGTCGTTCACGGCAGCAGGCGGGTCTGGTTCGCCGGTGATACCGGATGGACGGACCGACTGGGCCGTGACGTCGGTAGGGTCGACGTGGCGCTGCTCCCGGTCGGTGGTTGGGGGCCGTTGTCGCGGCCCAGCGTGCAGGGCCAGCACCTCGACCCGCAGCAGGCCGCACAGGTGGCGGCATCGCTGCCTGCCGCCGTGGCCGTCCCCATCCACTTCGGCACCATGTGGCCGGCGGGGTTGCCAGCGCATCGGCACCGGGCGTTTCTCGGCCCCGGGCAGGAGTTCCGGCGAGCACTGGCACAGCGAGCTCCCGACATCGCCGTGCACGTGCTGGAACCGGGACAGGCACTCGACTGACCCGCCGATGACGCCCGCCGCGATGCCCGGCGTCAGCGTCCCGGCTAGATCGTCAGTGTGCGCAGCCGGTCCCGGGACAGCAGACCGTCGCTTGTCCCTCGCAGGGTGCAGCACCATCGTGCGCACAGCAGGCCCCGTCGGACAGCCTGCTCGAGCGACAGCCCGTCGAGGACCAAGCCGGACGCGATACCCACCGCGAGGCTGTCCCCCGCCCCGTTCGTGTCGACGATGTCGGGCTCGGCACCGCTAGCCGGGTCTGCGGGAAGCGAGGCTGGAGGCACCGCCAGGACCTGGCCGTGGCGGGGCACGACCAGGCAGCCGGCAGCACCCATCCCGACCACCACGAGGCGGGCCGGACCTGCCGACAGTGCCCAGTGGGCGTATCCCTCCGGGTCGGCGAGGTTGGCCCCGGAGGCGACGAGCAGGTCGGCCGCCTCGACGAAGTCACGCCGGTAGTCGTCATCGGGCCCTGGGGTGTCCTGTAGGTCGACGACCAGGAGCACCCCGAGCCGACGGGCCGGCTGCAGCACGGTGCGCGCCCAGTCCGGGAGGTTGACGTGCGCCATCCGCGAACGGCGTAGCAGTGACAGCGCGAGCGTGGCGTCCGGGGGCTGGACGCCGACAAGGCGCGGGTCGTAGAAGTTGCGGCGTGCCCCGGAGCTGTCGACGACGTTGACGCTGTGCGCCGTGCGCCCGCTCGTGACGCACCCAGTCAGATCGATGCCGTCGGCGCTCAGCGTGTCCCGTACCCATCGGCCGTGCGGGTCAGCCCCCACATGACCGAGGACGGCGGTTCGGTAGCCGAGGGCGGCGTACCCGCGGGACGAGTAGCCGCCCGCGTGCGCAACCACGTCGCGGACCTCGGCCAGCGTCCCCTCCGGTGCCGCGGTCCAGGTCCATGTCGATGGTGGGTATACGACGGTGTCCACCCCGACCGCACCCACGACGAGCACATCGAGGTCGCGCCTACTCACGGTCAGCGTCTGCTATCCGGCCAGCGTCCCCCCGAAGACCTGCCAGGCCAGCGCAGACTTGGCCACCAGGCTGAGCGTGATGTATGCGCGCTCCCCCACCAGGTAGTCGTGCCATCGTCCGACCTGTTTGTACTGCAGCCATTGGTTGAGCGCGAAGACGTTGAAGAACACGAACAGCGACACGATGATCCCGTACACGAACG
>Ga0114939_10001512_pt1 | contig 18214 bp, 17 predicted proteins | sample AshMeaCrysSpring_FD_87196 | JGI IMG/M metagenome (GOLD analysis project Ga0114939, IMG submission 87196) | Groundwater microbial communities from Big Spring, Nevada to study Microbial Dark Matter (Phase II) - Ash Meadows Crystal Spring | ecosystem: Environmental > Aquatic > Deep subsurface >...
CATCCAACCCGTTCGTCAGCATCGATCCCATCCTCAATGTCTACCCTATCCGCGCCCTCATCGAAGACGTTCCCCAGATCGTGGTTGCTGTCTCGCCGATCATCGCCGGCCGGGCGGTGAAAGGCCCGGCGGCCAAAATGATGTCCGAAATGGGGATGACGGCCTCGGCGGCAACGGTCGCGTCGTACTATGGCCACCTGATCGACGGCTTCGTCTATGATGTTCAGGACGGGGCTATGACCGCCGAGGATGGCCTCGCCTTGCTCTGTACCAATACCCTCATGTCAACTCCGTTCGACCGGGAACGACTGGCGCGGGAGGTGCTGGCTTTTGGCACAGAGTTGTTCGCCTTCAAGTCATAGGAAAGTGGTCTGCGGTGCGTTAAATCGGTCCGAATACCGAAGTGCGCGCGGGCAGGGACCGGGTATAATGGGGCAACGGCTTCAATGAGTACCTGGGCAATCATCCCCGTCAAAAACCTGCGTGAGAGCAAGCGCCGATTAGCGCCGCTATTATCGCCGGACGAACGTGCCCAACTGATATGTGGCTTCCTGGAGCACCTGCTGGATATCCTGGAAAATACGGCGGAAGTCGACCACATCCTGGTCGTAACGGCCGACCCGACCGTGACTGCGCTCGCTCGCGAACACGGCTTGAGTGTGCTGGTCGAAGCGATTTCGTCCGGATTGAACGCCGCCGTCCACCATGGGACAGATATGGCCACGGCTGAGGGTGCGGCCGCAGTGCTCATCCTACCCGTTGACCTGCCTTTCGCCCGCGTTGAGGACATTATCCAAATGATCGCCCCTCTGGCCGATGCCGTCCGGCCGGTGATGGCGATCTGCGGCGACGAAATCGAGGACGGCACGAACGCCCTGTTGCTGGTCCCACCCGGCAATTTCACCTTCCGGTACGGACCCGGCAGTTTTCAGGCCCATCTGGCTGAGGCGCGGGCATCCGGCCGGGCAATTCGGGTGATTCCCGCACCCGGCCTGCGCTTCGACCTCGACACCGAAAGCGATTGGCTGGTTTACCACGGTTATCTGGTGCAAGTGGCGGATGAGTGAGGCATGGCAGGTAACAAGTGACCGCAGGTACTAACAATCCTTCGTATCCCGTATCTCGTATCTCGTAACTCATAAGGAGGTTCCCCCTATGTCCCGTGATCGTGTAGCCCTCTATTTACAAGATGCCCATTCGTTACAGGAAGGCATGGAACTGGCCCGATATGCCGAAGAGAAAGGGTTTGAAGCCGTCTGGCAGGCGGAGAGCCGTCTGGTGCGCGATGCTATTGTGCCCATGGCTGCCTTCGCCGCCGTCACCGGCAATATCAAGGTCGCCAGCGGCGTCATTAACAACTGGACACGAAATATCGGCTTGCTGGCCGCCACCTTTCTGACCCTCGACGACCTGGCCCCCGACCGCATCATTTGCGGCATTGGTGCGTGGTGGGACCCGCTGGCGCAAAAAGTCGGCATCGAGCGCCGCAAGCCGTTGCTGGCGATGCGGGAAACGGTTGAAGTGTTGCGCCGATTGCTGGCCATGGAGAATGTGACGTTTCATGGCGAATTTCACCACGTCGACGGCATCCAGCTTGATGTCGTTCACGGCCGCAAGACGCCGCGCAACGTGCCCATCTACATTGGCGCGACCGGCATGAAGATGATGGAGATGACCGGCGAGATCGCCGACGGCGTCTGCCTCAACTACCTCGTCAATCCCAAGTACAACGCCGAGGCGATGGACGTGCTGGAGCGCGGAGCCAAGAAGGCCGGCCGCAAGATTGACGACATCGACCGGCCACAACTGGTGATATGCTCCGTCGATAACGACCGCAAGCACGCGCTGGATATGGCCCGCAAGATGATGACCCAATATTTAGGTCAGCAGCCCCATCTCATGAAGGCCAGCGGCGTCAGCCAGGAATTGCTAGACGAAATCCACCAGGTATTGACATGGCCGGCAACCGAAGAGGAGATCGAGGGCGCGATGCATCTGGTGCCCGATGATGTCGTCCAAATGTGCACGGCCAGCGGCTCGCCTGAAGAGGTGAAGGCCAAGGTCCGCGAATATATCAGCAGCGGCGCGACCTGCCCGATTCTCTATCCGTTAGGGGATCCGAGGCTGATGATCGATATCTTCAGCACCGGGTATAATTAGCCCGCTGAAAAAGTAAAAATATTAAGGAGACTGTCTGTGAAACTAAGCGCGCGCAACGTGATGAAAGGCAAAGTCAAGGCAATTACCCCCGGCGCGGTTAATGCCGAGGTCGTCTTTGAGATCGCTCCCGGCATCGATGTGGTGTCGATTATCACCATGACCTCCGTCAAGAGCCTGGGCCTGGAAGTCGGCAAGGAAGCCTATGCGGTCGTCAAGGCTTCGAATGTGATGGTGGCCGTGGATTAGTTTATACCGGGTTCAAAACGAAAAGGTATTCATGGTGGGCAGGTATCAGACCTGCCTTTTTGATTGCCTAACTTGAGCTTTCCGAATTAATGACCAACACATCCTGTGGCGGGTCCATGGTGATGTTGCGCTCACTGAATAATTCCCAGATGCGCACCCGGATATCGCTGGTGATGTAAGGCGCGCGAATCGGATCCTTGATCCAGAGTTCCAGATCATAGCGGATGGTATTGCCCTCAAATTCAGCCACGAGCGCGACCGGGAGCGGCGATTCCATCACCTCGGGGTGGGCTTGCGCCGCCTGAACCAATAGATTCTGCACTTCGCGGGGATTCATATCGGCCGCCGCCATCACGCCCACGTGCACCCGCATCTCCGGCGATTTATGGGTGTAGCTGGTCACTGTGCTGCCGAGCAGATGGCCGTTGGGGATGATCAACTCGATGTCGTCCGGCGTGGTGATCTGCATCGTGCGCAGGCCGATGCCCTGCACCTTGCCGATGTTGCCGTCGACTTCGATGACGTCACCGGGAGCCAGACTGCGCTCGGTCAACAGGATAAAGCCGCTGATGAAGTTATTGATAAGTTCCTGCAAGCCGAAGCCGATGCCGACGGCGAGACCGCCGGCGATGACCGTCAATGTGGTGATGTTGATGCCCATCACCGACAGCGCCAGAATGAAGCCGGCGACAACCAGGCCGTACCCCGTGAAGGTAGAGATGACCTGGTTAACGGCCGGTTCAACCCCCGCCCGCGGCAGAAGCGTTTCTCCCAAAAAACGGCGAGCGATGCGACTGAGCCAGAAAAACAGGACAAGGACGGCGACACCCAACAGGACGGACCGCAACGTCAGCAGCACACCTTCGCTTGGACTGAGGCGGAGGGCCAACAGATCGTCCAACAAGCCGGTCGCGTGCAGGAAAGCCAGGATCAGGACCAACGGCCGCAAAATCTGGTAATGCCAAACCCGCGCCCGCTCCGGCGACATATTCTGGTCGAAGAGCTTGCCGATGAACAGGTAGGCGGCCAGCAGACCGAACAGGGGGATGATCCAGGCCAGCAGGTTGGCCGGGCGTTCGGCCGAACGCAAGACACCAGCAGCAATCGTTCCCAACAACCAAACGACCAAGGGGAAAATGGCCGCCGACAAGGCCACCAGAAAGTCCATCGTCCAAGGGAATTGCTGTGCGAGGATCCCTATTCGTCGCAGCCGGGCTTCTATCTTTTCAACCTGGCGGCGCAAGACATTGCGAACAAGATACGCGGCCAGAAGCACGATCAGGAAGATACCAACCTGGAGCAGGAAATCGACCGTCCAGAGCCGGCGCAGGAAGTCGTTGATGACCGGAATGAGATTGTCGAGCATAGCGGCCTTGTCGAATTTCGTTGCTCGCCCGCGCCTGCCGCGCCGGGCGGAAGGTTACGCTGTCTGTCGGGATTGTATTAAGAATAGTTGAAATAACAAGGTGTGGATTGACAAGTTTGCAGGGGGGGGTAAACTACTGGTAGGGGAGAATGGGAAATTCCGAGCGCGGCTTCGGCCGGACGGCAGGCCGAAGGGGGTTGGAAAATGCGTGCCGGGATCGGGTTCATCATTGGTTTATTGTTGCTGGCTCTATTGTCGGTTGCGGCTGTCGTGGTCGTCGATCCCCAGGTGGCGGCATCGACCGCATTGACACCAACGCTGGAGCCGACACGAACGGGGCCTCCGCCACCCTCGCCACCACCGCCGATGGCAACGCCGAAAAATAGAGCTTACGCGCCGGTTGTCTTCGATCTGGTGACCACGCCGACAGCCACGCCGGCGGTTCAACCGACCAGGACGCCGGTCCCGCCATTCCCTTCACCACCACCGTAGACAACCAGCACGCCGGGGATGAGACAACGCGGCATCTACAGGCGGGATCGTGTAGGGCGCGGGACAACGGGCGCGACGCCCCTTGTCCGATCACCTTGCCGTTGGTTGCCGGTTGTCTCGCCCCTCCGGGCGTTGGCCGAAATTGGGGATGAGACAACGCGCCAGCGACGGGGTTCTGCAATGAAATGGCCGTTCGGCCGCGTTGTCGCGACCGCGGCGGTCGTATCCCTACACCGCATCATTAATCGCGAGATTGTGTAGGGCGCGGGACAACCGGCGCGAGGGGCGACGTCTGATCACCAAAACGTTGCTCACCGGTTGTCTCGCCCCTCTGGGCGTCGGCCGCGCCGGGGGATGAGACAACGCGGCATCGAGGGGAGTCTGCATGGCGATCGCCGTTCGGCCGCGTTGTCCCACCCGTACATACCATTGGGCATGCGCTTGGTTTGGTTGACGAATTGACGAACCGCCCCATTGACAATTGATCGGGGGGGGTATACTGACAATAGAGGGAAGGAAGGGGGTGGCCGCTAACAAGGTTATGTCCAGTCGGGTTGCCCGTTGCCTGCGGGCCGGGGAGGTGAGTGATGCGTGCCGGAATAGTGTAGATCGTTCTTCTATTAGGGCTGGCGCTCGTGTCCGGGCTGATTTTCATGGATTGGGGTGCTGCGGTCGTGGCCTCGACCGGATCATCGCCGGCGCCGCTTCTGACCAATACACCTCCGGCATTACCACCGTCAGCAACTCCGGTTGACGAAGCATATGTGCCTCTGGTGTTGGGCCCGGAAACCACTCCCACAGCGACACAAGCCGTAATACCTACAAAGACACCAGTTGGGCCGCCGTAGGTATCTGATCTGTTACGGGTTTGTGATTTTGCAAAAATATAGAAGGAGGTGTCTCATGAATCGCAAACAAAAAGTATTGATGTTCCTGGTTGCTGTAATTGCTCTCCTGTTTATCGCAGGTGACCATCCATTAGTCGATCATTGGGGTGATGTTGCCTCGAGTGGAACAGGGGATTTTGGTTCAAAATGGATTCACACTGCAACCAGTGGTGTTCGATATGGCTTGTGGGGTGAAAGTGCCTCAACAGATGCTCGTGGGGTTTTTGGTCGCGCATCCACGACCACCGGTTCCGGGCTGGCGATAGGTGTGTATGGGGAGACTGACTCGCCGACGGGACGAGGCGTTCATGGGTATAATACAAGTGGCACTGGAGCGAACTATGGAGTCACGGGGTCAACGTACTCTACAAACGCCCTTGCCGCTGGCGTCTTTGGCTTCAACAATCGAACCTCTGGCTCCACCAGGGGAGTGCAAGGCATTGTAAAATCCAGAGACGGCTTCGGCGTGATTGGCTTTCTTAATCCTAATTCTGGTGATGGAAATGGAGCCGGAGTATTCGGTAGTAATTCGGCTACGTCTGGTACAGGGTCTGGAGTTGAAGGTTACAACTCATCATCGAACGGATGGGCTGGTTATTTCACTTCAGTCAGCAATGGCGTCAAGATCGTTGCCTCTGCCGGCAGTACAGGGCTAGTAGTTACCGGAGGCAGTAAAAGCGCCGCTTTTCCTACCACTGACGGAGACCGGCTTCTCTATAATGAGGAATCGACTGAAGTATGGTTCAGCGATTATGGATTCGGACACTTAGAGCACGGTTACGCGCGAGTAAATATTGATCCTACGTTTGCCGAGACTGTAAGCCTCAATTCGCCTTATCATGTGTTTCTTCAGGCATATGGGGATGCTGACCTCTATGTCGGCAAGAGAACATCCGATTATTTTGAGGTTTTGGTCATTGGCGAGACGAAAGATGTGACTCTTGAGTTCTCGTACAGAATAGTCGCAAAACGACTCGGCTTTGAAGAGGAGCGCCTCGAATTTGCCCCTTGGGTGACAGACGAACAGCCGTTTGACACTCCGCGGCTACCGCCGGAACCCCCTCCACTGATAAGCGAACCTGTGGAGGTGCTACCATGAGGACACAGACCAAACGCGTGGTCGCATTCCTAATCGGGGCAATATTGCTCTTGATGCTCATATTGCCTGGCGTGAAGAGTCAGGAAATGCCGCGGCTACCCGCGATAGCAGTAGAACTGACCAAGACCCCCGTACCGCCTCCGTTCCCAACAGCGACGCCCGTAGGCAAAGCCTACGCGCCGGCCGTATTCGAGATGGATCGAACGCCTACGGCAACAGCCGAACCAACCGTGGAAGCAACGCGGACGCCGGTGCCAAGTCCCTGACTACCGCGGGCTTTGGCCCTCAGAAAACACCTACGCTCGCGTCAGCTTACGATAAGTAATGCGGTGCGGCCGCTCGGCCGCCGCGCCCAGCCGCTTGCGCTTGTCCTCTTCGTACTCGCTGTAATTACCGGGATACCAGAAGACTTGGCTGTCGCCCTCGAAGGCCAGGATGTGGTTGGCCACGCGGTCGAGGAACCAGCGGTCGTGGCTGATGACCACGGCCGACCCGGCGAAGCTCAACAGCGCTTCCTCCAGCGCCCGTAGCGTGTTCACGTCCAGATCGTTGGTCGGTTCGTCCAGCAGCAGGACGTTGGCCCCGCTCTTCAGCACCTTGGCCAGGTGCACCCGGTTGCGCTCGCCGCCGGAGAGCGTCCCGACCAGCTTCTGCTGGTCCGACCCGGCGAAGTTGAAGCGCGAGACGTAGGCCCGTGAGTTGACCTTGCGCTTGCCCAGTTCCAGCGTCTCTTCGCCGTCGCTGATCTCCTGCCAGACGGTCTTGTCGGCGTCGAGCGTGTCGCGGCTCTGGTCGACATAGGCCATCTTCACGGATTGGCCGACTTTGAGTTCGCCGCTGTCGGGTTCTTCCTGGCCGACGATCATCCGAAAGAGCGTCGTCTTGCCCGCGCCGTTGGGGCCGATGACTCCGACGATGGCTCCCGGCGGCACGTCGAAGGTCATATTCTCGACCAGCAACCGGTCACCGAAGCCTTTGTTGACCCTTTCGGCGCGGATGACAACATCGCCCAGGCGCGGCCCTGGCGGCACGTAGATCTCCAATTCCTCGCGGGCCTTTTCGCCGGCCGATTCCAGCAACTGGTTGTACTGGTTGATGCGGGCCTTGGACTTGGTCGTCCGGCCGCGCGGCGACATGTGGATCCACTCCAGCTCGCGCTCCAGCGTCTTCATACGCTGCGCTTCGGATTTCTCTTCCTTGGCCAATCGCTGTTGCTTCTGCTCCAGCCACGAAGAGTAGTTACCCTTCCAGGGGATGCCGTAGCCGCGATCCAGTTCCAGGATCCACCCGGCGACGTTGTCGAGAAAATAGCGGTCGTGGGTGACGGCGATGACCGTGCCGGGGTATTGTTGGAGATGTTTCTCCAGCCAGGCGACCGATTCGGCGTCGAGGTGGTTGGTCGGTTCGTCGAGTAACAGGATGTCGGGTTGCTTGAGCAGCAGGCGCACCAGGGCCACCCGCCGCCGCTCGCCGCCGGAGAGAATGTTAACCGGGGTGTCGCCCGGTGGACAGCGCAGAGCGTCCATCGCCAGTTCGAGCCGGCTGTCGAGGTTCCAGGCATCCATGTGGTCGAGCTTGTCTTGCAACTTGCCCTGCTCTTCGATCAGCTTGTCCATCTCGTCGGGCGTCAGGTCTTCGCCAAAGCGGGCGTTGATCACGTCGAATTCGCGCAGGGCATCGACGACTTCCTGCGCGCCTTCCTCGACCACCTGCCGGACGGTGCGGGTTTCGTCAAGCAGCGGCTCCTGCTCCAGGTAGCCGATGGTGTAGCCCGGCGACAGGATGGTCTCGCCGATAAATTCCTTGTCGACGCCGGCCATGATCTTCAACAGGGTGCTCTTGCCCGCGCCGTTCAGGCCCAGGACGCCGATCTTGGCCCCGTAAAAGTAGGAAAGGGAGATGTCGCGCAGGATGACGCGATTGGGCGGGACGATCTTGCCCACGCCGATCATGGAGTAGATGACTTTATTGTCGGTCATAGTTGCTCAATCAGAAACCCGGTTTCTCAGAAGAAACCGGGTTTCTTTTCTTATCTCGCTAGGCGCGCCAGCTCCTGCTCGGCCAGCTCCGGATCAAGTTTCTTGAAGAGCGGCTGCGGCTTAGGTAATTGTCGCCCGGCGGGAATCTCCGTTCGCGCCCATCCCCCTACAGCCGAATCCCCAACGTAGGTTAGGGCCAGATGGCTTCGTGTAGCCTCATCATATTGGCGCACAATCTGCTCCCCGAAGATCGTCCCCGGCTCGCCCAGCATTGCATGAAGTTGCTGGCTGGTGAACGGCAGCACCGGCGCCCAGAGGATCTTCAAGCCGTTGATGGCCTGCGTGGCGACGAAAAGCGCTCGCCCGGCGGCTGCCCGGTCGGTTCTGATCGTCGTCCAGGGGCTGGTCTCTTCCAGGTACTGGTTGACCAGGGTCGAGAGTTTTAGGACTTCCTGCACGGCGGCGCGGAATTTACAGCCGTCATAAAGCTCGGCCACCGCATCAAAGCCGGCGTCGATGGCGGCCAGCAGGGTCTGGTCAGCGGCGGTCAATTCGCCCGGATGGGGAACGACACCATCGAAATAACGCTGGGTCATATTCAGCACGCGGTTCACCAGGTTCCCCCAGTTGGCGACCAGCTCATTGTTGTTGCGTTCGATGAAGCCCTCCCAGCTCCAGTCGCTGTCACGCGTCTCCGGCATGTTGGTCGTCAGGTAGTAGCGCAGCGGATCGGGGTCATAGCGATCCAGCGCGTCCAGCATCCATACGCCCCAATTGCGGCTGCCGCTGATCTTCTGCCCTTCCATGTTCATGAATTCGTTGGCGGGGACATCATAGGGCAGATTCAACTGCGCCCGTGAGTCCTCGGCGTAGAGACCCCGCGCGCCGAGCAATTGCGCCGGCCACATGACTGTATGAAAGGGGATATTGTCCTTGCCGATGAAGTAGACGGTGCGCGCCGCCGGGTTGTACCACCAGTTCCGCCACGCATCGGGATCGCCCTGGTTCTTGGCCCATTCGATGGTCGCCGAGAGGTAACCGATGACGGCCTCAAACCAGACGTAGAGCACCTTGCCGTCATAGCCATCGACCGGTACAGGGATGCCCCAGTCCATGTCGCGAGTGACCGCCCGGCCGATCAAGCCCTGATCGATGAAATTGCGGGCGAAGTTGATCACCTGCGACCGCCAGTGGGGCTTGTCCTCATGAATCCAGCCGGAAAGCGAATCCTCGGCCAGCGCCGGCAAATCGAGAAAGAAATGCTCCGTATCCCTTAGCTCCAGCGTGCTATTGTCGGTCTTGCTGCGCGGGTTGATAAGCTGGGCCGCGCTCTCAAAGAGCGTGTTGCAGTTATCGCACTGGTCGCCGCGCGCGCTGCCATAACCGCAGACGGGACAGGTACCCTCGACATAGCGGTCCGGTAAAAATTTGCCCGCCTCCGGCGAATACATCTGGGGAGTTACCCGGCGATACAGATATTCATTTTTCAGCAATTGCTTGAAAATGTCCTGTGAAACCTGAAAATGGTTTTCGGTGTTGGTGTGGGTGAAGAGATCATAGGTCAACCCCAGCTTGCCGAAGAGTTCCAGAAAGCGAGTGTGGTAGTGCTCAAAGACATCCAGCGCCGATTGTCCCAACTCCTCGGCTTTCACCGTCACCGGTGTGCCGTGGCTATCCGACCCGGACACCATGAGAACATGGTTACCGCGCAAGCGGTGAAAACGAGCGTAGATGTCGGCCGGCAGATAGGAACCGGTCACATTGCCCTGGTGAATATCGGAGTTGGCATAGGGCCAGGCGGCGCAAACCAGGATAAAGTCGGCCATAGGCCTATTCGACCTCGTCTTCTTCGTATTCTTCGTACTCTTCTATCTCTTCTTCTTCGTCCTCAGTGATCTCGGTCAGCGCCTCGGCCAATAACTCAAAATCGTCCTCGCTGATGCGGAAGAACGATTCCGGTTCGATATGGAGCTTCCCGAAGTCGGGGTAGCTTTCCAACTCGACCGAATCGATCGTGACGCCATGATCCAGGTTAGGCGCGGCGGCATCGACGTCGGTTTGGAAGAAGAAGGCGCGCTCCACGTCCGTGTTAAAGGTATATTGCTTGGTTTGCGCTTCGAAGGCGTCGCCGGTGATGGTTACAACGGCGAAAAACGTTTGAGCCTCAACGGCGTAATAGATGAAGCGGTCGCCCGACTTGATCCGTTGGGCCATCTCCGGTGTCGGCGCCATCACGACCCGTTCCTGCCAACCGGGAAAGACCAAACCCTCGCCCGGTGGAATACTGACTGCCTTGATGTAATGCGTCGTGTCTTTATTGGACTGGCGAAGGTGGCGGCTGCTGGCCGCGCGAGCCTCCTGCTCGGCCACGATGTTTTCCCAAATACGCTCCTGGATGGCGACGTTTAATTCCGCTTCCGTCCCATCGACATAGCGTACGGTCATTTTCGGACCGTTTAAGGTCACGACGGTATATTCACCAATGCGATTTCGATAGACTCCATCGACTTCGAACATCGCTCTGTAACTCTCCTATAAAAATTTCGGTCGCATAGTATCTGTTTACCGTCAGGGACGCAAATCAGCCCGGTGATTGCTTAACCGGCCGGAATTTCTGGCACGGTCGGTCTGGATTACAACAGAGACCAAGGCCATGATCCTACTCTAGATAATCGTTTTCGTCCTGATTTTCTAAGTGCTCATCCGGCCGCTGATCACTGCTTGCTCCATTTCCAGGCCGCCGCGCTTGCCCATCTTCGCCATGCAGCTCGCGAAATATTAGACAATAACTAGCGATACTAATTATATATTGTGCATTATCTTGACAAATCTAACTTCAATGGTATTCTTATCAATATAAGGGGGCGGATCAAATACCCCGTTATCCAGAAACAGGAGCATTCCGAATGGGTAAAAACAAAAAACTCAAAATTGGCGACGCGGCTCCGGAAGGCTATTGTCTAAGTGTCGATGAGCAAACGGTAGCCTTGAGCCGATTCTGGCAAGACGGTCCGGTACTACTGACCTTCCTCCGCCATTTTGGTTGAATTCACTGCCGCGAATGGCTGGCTCAGTTGGAGCTGCAAAAGGAAGAAATCAAAGCGGCCGGGCTGCGAGTCGTGGCCGTTGGTCTAGGTCAACCCAAACACGCTCGCCAATTCGGCGGAAAGCTTGCACCGAGCGTCACCTGCATTACAAACGAATCGCCGGAGATTTACGACACCTATGGTGTTGGGCGGGGCAACATGTTGCGCCTGGTCGCGCCGGATGCCATCAAAGCCGGGGCGCGGGCAGCATCGAAGGGCTTCACCCAAGGATCGTCTACCGGGGATCAACTTCGTCTGGCGGGAACGTTCATCATCGATACGGACGGTATCGTCCGGTATGCCCATTATGGCAAGCATGCCGGCGATCATCCTGACCTGACCGCCGTGCTCGATGCATGGAAAAAAGAGACCGTGTTAACAGAAAAGGTTTAGTAAATCCGGAGGTATATCCCCGGAGCCGAGTGAACCTTGTTTAGGAAGGCCGCGTATCATCGCGGCCTTTTTCAATTAGAGGGCCAGTGCTCGCGCCCCATCGATCCATGCTTCGATATCGGTCATCGCCGGCGCTTTGGCGATTTCGCGCAAAGTCTCGGCTGGCGCGGCGGCTATTGAAGCATAGGAGTCATAACCGGCGGCAACCAAGCGCCGCGCATAAGTCGGGCCAATGCCCTTGACTTGGGTCAGATCGTCGGCCTTTGGCGTTTCATCGGTGGTATAAGTGGTCGGCGCCAGCGGCTCCGGTGGGGATTCGTCTTCGATAGCGACCGGGGTCATGACCGCGGTGGGCAAGTTGCTTGCCGCCGGCTCATGGTCAACCGCTATTTTTTCGACCTTTTTCGACGCAGTCTTGGTCCTCGTGCGTTTTGGTTTTGTCTCAGTTGGTAAGGGAGTTTCCGTCACAACCGCTTCCGGTAGATCATGCCCATTGGCCGATCCGTCACCTTCGCCTTGGTGCCGACGCCGTTTGACTAACCGTCGCGCACCATCGACAGCCAACGCAGCCGCGCCGATGCCGACCAGGTACCATACTTTTGGGCTTAAGAGTTTCGACATATTGACTTCCTCGCGCGCAGTTTTCGGGTCATTCTATATTGATACCCGATTACTTCATGACGCATTGCACTATACCATAAGTTATTGAATACAGGAATCCCTTTCGTCTGACTGTTTACGAACGCCCGCCGGTTAAGGTACAATGATGGCGCATCGGGGTTCAGCTTTGTGCGCTGAACGCGATCGTTGAAGGAGACTTGTCCATGCACGGAAGAAGTTCAATCCATTGCATCGTCCCGCCACACATGCTGCGCGAGATCGTCGAGAATGGTACGCCGGAACAGCGGCAACAAGCCCTGCGCAATATTGTATCGGCCGAAGCCTTGCGCATGCAGCGCGAGATAGTGGCCAAAGAGGGTCCGGATACCACGGCCATGGAGTCGGCGGCCGAGGGGCTGAACCGGATTGTCTACACGGCCGATAACGCTGGCACATTGCCCGGTCGCGCGATTCGCGCAGAAGGGGAACCGCCGACCGGCGATTTGGCAGCTGATGAAGCTTATGATGGCGCTGGTAAAACGTACGCCCTGTTCCACGATGTCTATAACCGGGATTCCATCGACGGCAACGGCATGCGGATCGATTCCACCGTCCACTTCCGAACAGGCTATGACAACGCCTTCTGGAATGGTCAACAGATGGTCTATGGCGACGGTGACGAAGACCTGCCGGTGGATCAACGTCTGTTCAACCGTTTTACCATTGCTCTCGACATTATCGGACATGAATTGGCCCACGGCGTCACGCAGTTCACTGCCAACCTCGTCTATCATGGACAATCTGGGGCGATTAATGAATCGATGTCCGATGTCTTCGGTTCTCTGGTCAAGCAACACGTCCGTGGCCAATTGGCAACGGAGGCGGATTGGATCATTGGCGAGGGCTTGTTCACGCCAAATGTCAATGGTGTGGGTATCCGGTCGATGAAAGAACCGGGCACGGCCTACAACGACCCGGTGCTTGGCCGTGACCCACAGCCGGCCCACATGCGCGATTACGTTGTGACCCAGTCGGACAACGGCGGGGTACATATCAACTCCGGCATCCCGAACCGGGCCTTTTACGTCACCGCCTTCAATATCGGCGGCTATGCCTGGGAAAAAGCCGGTCAAATCTGGTATGTCACGCTGCGGTCAAAATTATCGAACCGCAGCGATTTCGCTGTTACCGCGGCCAAGACATATGAAACGGCGCGCGATCTGTTTGGCCAGGGAAGCCTGGAACAGCAAGCTGTCCGTGCCGGTTGGGCCGATGTCGGCATCGATGTTGAAGCGGGAACCACCCCCCCGCCAGATGGCGGCGAACCACGACCGGGCTGTGCTCCATCGCTTGTGGGTCTCATTCGATCTCTGGTCGGCCCGCGCCGTTGATAGTTTCCGGTTGCGGAAGGGCGCTCACGTGTCTTTGGGAACCCGAAAGGACCAAAAACCGTTCGCCCTGCTATGAAAGGAATGTTGTTTTATAGGTGTCATATCGGTGACGGCCCTCAGAGACAGCGCCGAAGTGTATGCCAGGAACAAAGTAGCCTTTTTCATTGGCGCCGAGTGCTTAAAAAATGCCGGAGGTAGACAGATGAAAATCTACTATGAACGAAGCGGCGGGTTCATGGGCCGGACTGTGATGACCGTCGTGGATACAAACGAACTCCCACCGAAGGAAGCTCTCACGCTGCTGGAGAGCATCGAAGAATCCGACTTCTTCCAGTTATCGGCGACTATCGATCAGGGTCTGGAGAGCGTGGACACGATCCCGGATGAACTGTGTTACCGGGTCACTGTGGAAGTCGCCGGAGTCCAGCACTCCGTTGAAACCTCTGATTCATCCACCCCGCCGGAGCTGCAACGGTTGATCAGCGAATTGGACCGACTGGCTCGCCAGGCCCGTTAAATTCGGACGGCACCCCAAGCCCGGCGAAGAAATGGCCCGCAGCATCGAGTTCAGCATCAACCAGGATGGTGTGGCGCTCCTTCAGGTGGTCCGCCCCGCCGCACGAAATGCCCTCACCTGGTCAGCGCAGGAGGAATTTGCCGCGGCGGTCTACGCCGCCGCCCGCAACCCAACGATTCGCAGCCTGATCCTCACCGGTTCGGGCAACGCTTTTGTCTCCGGCGCTGATTTGAAGGAGCTGGCCGACCATCCCGAACCGGCTGCTGGGGAACGGTTGAGCCGGGTGATGAGCGGGGCATTGGCCGATCTTATCGCCTTGCCATACCCGGTGATCGGTGCGGTTAGCGGCGACGCCATCGGCGGCGGTTGTGAAATCCTGACCGCCTGCGATTTGCGGTTGGCCACGGCGAATGCCAGATTCGCATTCCGACAAGTGCACAACGGATTGACAACCGGCTGGGGCGGCACGGGCCGGTTGGTAGCGTTGATTGGCCAGAGCCGGGCAATGGAATTGCTACTCACCGGGCGGGTATTCGAGGCCGATGAAGCCCATCGGCTGGGACTGATCCACCGCGTCATACCGGATGGACATGATATACTTCAGGCTGCCTATACTTGGGCCGGTGAATTAGCCCGCTTGCCGCGCCAGGCTCTGGCAGCATCAAAACGACTTGTTCATGCCGCCGGCCATCTATCGACCGCTGATACCGATTTGTTGGAATCCCAACTATTCATCAATCTGTGGCCGACACCTGACCATCTTGAAGCCATGCTGGCGTTCAAAGAGAAGCGGCCACCGCTATTCAATCGTGATCCTCATGTATGATCGCATCGCTCGCTATTACGATCTCAGCCATGACCGCTTGACAAGCGACATTCAATTCTTGCTCGACCTGGCCGCCGGTACGGGCGATCCGGCGTTGGAATTGGGCTGTGGCAGCGGCCGATTGCTACTGCCTCTCGCGCGCAACGGCTTTCATGTCACCGGGGTCGACAATTCAACCGAGATGCTGGCCCGCGCTCGCGTGCGGCTGACAGGTGAGCCGGCGGAAGTGCGTGATCGGGTAGAGCTACTCGCCGGGGATATGGCTGCGCTTGAATTGCCGGAAGCCGGATCGCGCTTTGGGTTGGCGTTCTTTGGCTATAACACCTTCATGCACCTGGACGAGACCCGGGCTGGTCGAACCATGCGCCGCCTTCCGCTCCTGTTGCGGCCAGACGGGCGCTTGTTCATTGACGTGGATAACCCGCTGGCTTTGGCTGCCGCGGCCGATGACCCTGACTTTGCCCTGGAGGAAGAGATACAAGATCCCCAGACGGGCGAATTCGTGCGCCAGTATACCGCCTATGAAGCCGTTCAGGGCGAACAGGCGGTCGATGTCACCTGGGTTTACGAAACACCCAACCCGGCCAGTCCAACACCGCTACACACCAAAGCCCGGCTTCGCTATCACTACCTCTACCCGCACCAGATCGATTTGATGTTGGGTCTTGTCGGACTGCGACTCCTGGCGCTTTATGGTGATTATGATCGCACACCCTACCGCGAGGATAGTGACCGGTTGCTGGTCGTCGCCGGAGTCGATCGCTGACGGATAAAACCGCAGACGATCCTGGTCAACTTTATATTTTCCGATTAAGCCGCCAGGCGCTAGAATGAGACCATGCGATTCCTTGTAACCGGGGGAGCCGGTTTTCTGGGTGCGGCGCTTGCCAACCGGCTGGCCGCCGACGGGCATTCTGTCCACGTTCTCGATGACCTCAGCAACGGCGATGCCGGACTTCTGAATCCGGCCATCGTCTTTACCCAAGGTGATGTTGATAACGTGCCCCTCCTTTGGTCGCTGTTGCGTGATGTCGAGTGTGTCTACCATCTGGCGGCGCGCGTCTCGGTCCGGCAATCCGTTCTTTACCCGCGGGAATACAACCGGGTCAACGTCGGCGGCACAGTCAGCCTCATGGAAGCCATGCGCGACACCGGAGTCGGCCGGGTTATTCTCACCTCATCAGGCGCGGTCTATGGCCACCAGCCGCGCCAGCCGGTGCGCGAAGACGATCCGCCCCAGCCCGACAGTCCCTACGCCGTCAGCAAGTGGGCGGCCGAAAATTACATCCACACTATTGGCGAATTATGGGGTTTGGAAACGGTCGCCCTACGAATCTTTAATGCGTATGGCCCCCACCAGAGTTTGCCGGCATCCCACGCGCCGGTCGTGCCCCGTTTTCTGCAACAGGCGCTTACCGGCGGCTCGATCATCATCTTCGGTGACGGTAAGCAATCCCGCGATTACGTCTATGTCGACGATGTCGTCGATGCCCTGGTGGCCGCGGCCACGGCCAGAAATATCAACCGCATGGTGATCAACATCGGTTACGGCCATGAGATCAGCATCCTCGACCTGATTCACTCGATCGAGAAGGCTACCCGCAAGCGGGCTAACGTCATTCACAACCCCGAAAAGTCCGGCGGCGTGCCTCACCTCTCGGCCGACATTAGCCTGGCGCGGGATTTACTGGGCTTCCGGCCGAAAATCGATCTCGCGGCCGGTTTGCGACTGACAATAAAGCGAGACCCGCGGTTTCGCAGCGTAGATTGACTTATGCTGTCCGGCGATCAGCTGATAATCCGGTATGAAGTTGATGTGATCTGGTAGCCGGCAAGTTCGTTCCTCTACCCAGACTCCAGAAGGCCTCTCCCGACCGCCATACTTTCCTCTATCGTCCAGCGCCGGCCCTCATCCCAGGCCATACGCCACTGTTTCGTACCCGCTCGCTCCTTCGCCGTTGCCATCCGTGCCGCCAAAAACCTTTGCGCCATGACCGACAGCGGATCGCCTGCACGCTCGTTCACAGCGGTAATGCATGCCAGCAGCCTGGTGGCAGCCAATGCCTCTTGCTCCGACGGCGGGTTGCCGGCCAGCACGTAACCCGCAACCGCCAGCAAAAAGACGCGCGCCCGCCGGGAATGCAAATGGGCGACGGGGGCGACATGCTGGAGCGCATGACGGGCTTCACTGCGGCCACCCCTTGCCAAGGCAACTTCGGCTATATCTGTCCAACCAACGCAGAAAGGGATGATTTGCTTGGCCGTGATGCCATCCAATCCTTCACGAAGTTTCTCTTCGGCCTCATCCAGTCGTCCCAACCCCAACGCCGACTCGCCGCGCTGGATGATCATGAAACTGGGGTCCATGCCGCGTAGCATCTGTGTCCCGATCCGGATGCCCTCAACTAGGGCTTGGTCCGCCTCCTCATAGCGACCTTCCTCCAGGTATATGCGCGCCTGTAGATTCAAAAAACCGGAAACCTTCGTCATATCTTCGCTGCGATACGCCAGGGACAATCCCTGGGCCGTATGACGGTGGGCAGCATCAAAGTCATGTTGCATCCAGGCCTGGTTGGCAGCGCCGTGGATCACATCGAGCCGCAGACTGTCATCGACTTCGCCCGGCAGCGCCAATGTTTGTTCGAGGAAGCGCCGCCCCTCGGTCATCAGGCCGCGCTGCTCCCAATACCACTCGAAAGCCGCGCCAAGGCGGTAGGCCAGCGTCGCCTCTCCGGCTTGGATCGCCCAACGATAGGCGGCGCGGCCATTATCCGCCACGGCGTCAGCGGCTGACAGGTAGGCCTCGGCGGAGAATTGATGCAGCATCTCGGTCATTAGGATTGCATAATGTTCAGCGTGCCGGCGACAGGTCGCCTGCCGGGTGGCCTCTTCAAGTTGGCTGCCGGCGAACTCACCGATCAATTCCAGCAGTCGCCAGCGGTCGGGCGATAGCGAGACCTGGCTGACGAGGTTGTGGTCAACCAACCGGTCGATTGCCTCGCGTTTGGTAGCCGCTTCCTCGAGGCCGGGCCCATCAACGATGGCGACAACTGCCGGCCAGTCGAACGGCCCGGCGAAGACACTCAACTGCCGGAGCATGATTTGCAAGGGTGGCTCCAGCAACGAGTCGCTCCAGGCGATAGCGTTGAAAAGCGTCTGCTGGCGCGGGGGC